>Ga0136622_10000066_pt1 | contig 34723 bp, 35 predicted proteins | sample AntDrymUQ4482106_2_FD_104803 | JGI IMG/M metagenome (GOLD analysis project Ga0136622, IMG submission 104803) | Polar desert sand microbial communities from Dry Valleys, Antarctica - metaG UQ448 (21.06) | ecosystem: Environmental > Terrestrial > Soil > Desert | place: Antarctica: Dry Valley...
CGAGCCGCCTGGTACTACGACGACCACCGAGCCGCCTGGTACTACGACGACCACCGAGCCGCCTGGTACTACGACGACCACCGAGCCGCCTGGTACTACGACGACCACCGAGCCGCCTGGTACCACGACGACCACCGAGCCGCCGGTGACCACGACGTCTGGCGCTGCACCGGGGACGCCTCCCACGGGACCCACGCCCACTGCGCCCGGTAGCCATGCCGAGACCGGTGCCGACATGACGACCCTGTACGGGTTGCTCGCCATGGTCTTCGCGGTCGCCTCGATGGTGGCCTTCAGGCTTCGCCGCACCGAAGGCTGAGCCGAACGGGCCGGTGGTGCCTGGCCGGGAGCGGTTGCTCTCGGCGCCGCTGACCCAGCGATGGGGGGGTCATGACCAGGCGAATCGCCGCCATCCTCATCCTCGTCCTCGGGGCGGTGCTGGCGTTCGGGGTCGGTTGGTGGTGGCGAGCCGCCAGCGAGGCCCAATCGGACAACGTGGTCGGGTCCGACCTGGTGATCGCCAGCACCCGCCCCAGCCTGACCCCGCTGCCAACGCCAGAGGCGTCGACAACGACGACCGCGGCGGATCCATCCACCACCACCAGCACCATCCCTCCGCTCCCGGTGGAGTGGTACGACCGGCTGTGGCTCACGGTGCCGGCGACCGACACCAGCCCGACCCGCTCCGCTCCCATCATCGCGGTCGGGCCGAGACACGACCCCGACCGGGAATGGAACCCCGATTTCGGAACCGTCCAGGTGTACCAGGACGATCGGCTCGCCATGCCGTGCGAGTTCGGCGCCGTTTTCTTGCTCGGTCACGCCAACTTCAGCAGCCGGGAGGGCGCCTGGGACTTCTTCTACGACATCGTCAACTCCGAGCGCTATGCCAACGACAGCGGGCTGGAGGTTGGCCAGCAGCTCGTCGTCGCCCTCGATGACGGTACCGAGGTGTGCCGCTACGAGGTGGTCGACATGGTGGACGGCCCTGGCGAGCATCTCGCCACCAGCCCGGGGCGCTTCTTCCTCAAGTCAGCCCTCTCCGGCGAGCCCGACGACCCGACCGGCGGGCCCGACGACCAGCTCATCCAGCGGGCGTGGCGGTTGGAGGAGCCGACGATGTACCTGTTCGGGTCCTACGCAGGGCTCACCGGCGACGAGATGGACGCCACCGGGATCCATCAGGCCTACAACTTCGTCGTCGCCGTTCGCCTGGTGGATCCCGCTGGATGAGCCGGTTTCGGCGGGCAACTACCCTCACCGCCTGACGTCACCCCGAGGAGTGGAGCGCTGGATGTCGAAGGTCACGGTCATCGGTGCGGGCAAGTACGGGTCGACAACGGTGCAGCGGCTGGCCGAGGCCGACGTCGCAGACGAGCTGGTGATGACCGACATCGTCGAGGGGCTGCCCCAGGGTCTCGCCCTCGACATGAACCAGTCGCGCCCGGTCGTCGGGTTCCGTACCACGGTCATTGGGACCAACGATTACGCAGACACCGCAGGCAGCGACGTGGTGGTGATCACCGCAGGGCTTCCCCGCAAGCCCGGGATGTCGCGCATGGACCTGCTCGCCGTCAACGCCAAGATCGTCAAGGACGTCACCGAGCAGATCGTGCGCTACTCGCCGGACACCGTGATCGTGGTGGTGACCAACCCGCTCGACCAGATGACGACGCTGGCCGCCGAGGTGTCAGGACTCCCCAGAGAAAGGGTGATCGGCCAGGCCGGGATCCTCGACAGCGCCCGCTTCGCCAACTTCATCGCCGAGAAGGCGGAGGTCGACGTGCTGTCGGTGAAGGCGGTGACCCTGGGCAGCCACGGCGAGACCATGGTGCCCGTGCCGTCGCTGTGCCGAGTGGGCGACCGCCCCCTCACCGAGGTGCTCGACCCGGCCACCATCGACGAGCTGGTGGCCCGCACCCGTGACGGCGGGGCCGAGATCGTCGCCCTGCTCAAGACGGGCAGCGCCTACTACGCGCCGTCGGCGGCGGCGGCCCAGATGGTCCGGGCCATCCTCACCGACTCGGGCGATGAGCTGCCGGTGTGCGCCTGGACCACGGGCCAGTTCGGCATCTCGGACGTCTACCTCGGGGTGCTGGCCCGGCTTGGCGCCGGGGGTGTCGAGGAGATCGTGGAGGCGGACCTCACCGACGACGAGCGGTCGGCGCTGACCGCGGCGGCAGACGCGGTCAAGGAGAAGGTCGCCGAGATGGACCAGATCGATCTGTGAAGCGCCACCAGCCGATCGGGTGGGTGACCCCGGTGAGGAGGTCGGCCTCCTTCTCGGCGATCATCACCACCGGCACGCAACCCCGGCTGCGGGAACCCTTGACCCAGAAGGGATTCTTGCCGTTGTGACCCATTCCGGGGTAGAGTTACAGCTCTGTTATTTGCCTCGAGGAGGTTTGGACATGAACAAGGGTGAGCTGATCGACGCCGTCGCAGCCTCGACCGGTGAGTCGAAGGGCACGGTGGGCGCGGTCGTTGATGCGACCCTCGACGCCATCACGGGTGCGCTCAAGACCGGCGACAAGGTGACCTTCACCGGCTTCGGGACGTTCGAGCGCCGGTTCTCGGCCGCTCGCACCGGGCGCAACCCACAGACGGGGGCCACTGTGGAGATCGCCGAAGGGCATCGCCCGGCGTTCAAGGCCGGCAAGAGCCTCAAGGATGCCGTGAAGTAACCACCACAACGCCAGAGAGGAAGGAGGGCGGGGCTTCGGCCCCGCCCTTCTCGCTTGCGTCGTCCCCCCGACGGGAGGGGATCGATAACACCACACCCTCCATCAGCATCACACCCTTCGTCGTCCCCCCGACGGGAGGGGATCGATAACACCACACCCTCCATCAGCATCACACCCTTCGTCGTCCCCCCGGGGGGAGGGGATCGATCAGTACTCGACGTCGATGGCGGACAGGGCGGGGGCGAAGGCGTTGATGACGTTCTGGTTGAGCATGAGCTTGGCCATGTCACCGGTCACCTTGAGCTTGCCGGACATGAATGCCATCTGGGTGTTGACCTCGCCCCGGGAGATGGCGACGGCGGTCTCGTAGTCGTTGGTCACCTGCAGGTCGGGGCTGTCGAGCTCACCGAGGGACAGCTCGGCGGTACCGTCTGCGATGGAGAGCCCGTAGACCACGGTGCCGTCGGGGGCGTCGGTGACCGTGAACTCGATGGCGAGATCGACATTGCCGATGGCGCCGCTGAAGGCGGGGTTGGCGTTGAGGGCGCCGGTGGCCTCGGTCATGAACGCCTCGGAGAGAAACTGCGACAACGGACGGTCCTTTCGTGGAACAGCGGGCGAGTGTAGGTGGGGGAGTTGCCCCGGGGATCGGCAGCGCTCAGCGGCCCACCAGCCGCCGGTCGCTGAACATGGCCTTGAGGTAGTCGCGGTTCATCAGAGCGATGGTGTCGACGCTGATGCTCTTGGGGCAGGCGGTCTCGCACTCGCCGTGGTTGGTGCACGACCCGAAGAACGACTCCATCGTGTCGACCATGGCGAGGGTGCGGCGATCACGCTCGGTCTGACCCTGGGGGAGCAGGTTGAGGTGGGCCAGCTTGGCGGCGGTGAACAGCTGGGCGGCGCTGTTGGGGCAGGCGGCTACACAGGCGCCGCACCCGATGCAGGCGGCGGCGTCCATGGCGGCATCGGCCGCATCCTTCGGCACCAGGATCTCGTTGGCGTCGGGGGCGCTCCCGGTCGACACCGATATGTAGCCGCCCGCCTCGATGATGCGGTCGAACGCCGAGCGGTCGACCATGAGGTCGCGCACCACGGGGAATGCGGCCACCCGCCACGGCTCGACCACCACGGTGGCGCCGTCGTCGAACTTTCGCATGTGGAGTTGGCAGGTGGCGGTCCCCAGCTGCGGTCCGTGGGGGACACCGTCGATCATCACCCCGCAGCTGCCGCAGATCCCCTCACGGCAGTCGTGGTCGAAGACGATCGGCTCCTGACCGGACCGCTCCAGCCTCTCGTTGACGATGTCGAGCATCTCGAGGAACGAGGCCTCCGGGGAGATACCGTCCGCCTGGTAGGTCTCGAAGCGGCCGGGTGCGTCGGGTCCGGTCTGGCGCCAGACCCGCAGGGTCAGGTTCACTACTTGTAGCTCCTCTGGGCAAGCTTGACGTACTCGAACACCAGCGGCTCCTCGATCTTGACCTGCGGGGTGGCCTCGTCCTTCCATGCCCAGGCCGACACGAAGGCGAAGTTCTCGTCGTCCCGTAGGGCTTCGCCCTCCGGGGTCTGGTGCTCGACCCTGAAGTGGCCGCCGCACGACTCCTCGCGGTCGAGGGCATCGCGGCACATCAGCTCGGCCAGCTCGAAGAAGTCGGCCACCCTGCCCGCCTTCTCCACCGACTGGTTGAGGGTGTCGGCGGATCCGACCACCCTGACGTCGGTCTCGAACTCCTGGCGCAGCGCCGGGATCTCGGCGATCGCCTTCTCCAGACCGGGGCGGCTGCGGGCTATGCCGCAGTGCTCGATCATGATGGTGCCCAGCTCGCGGTGGAACCAGTCGACGGTGCGGGTGCCGTTGACCGCAAGGAACCCATCCACCCGGCCCCGCACCGCCTGCTCGGCGGCGACGAAGGCGGGATGGTCGGTAGGCAGGGGGGTGGTGTTGAGGTGGTCGGCCAGGTAGTCGCCGATGGTGGCGGGGAGCACGAAGTAGCCGTCGGCCAGCCCCTGCATCAGGGCGCTGGCTCCGAGCCGGTTGGCGCCGTGGTCGGAGAAGTTGGCCTCCCCGGTTGCGTACAGCCCGGGGATGGTGGTCATCAGGTTGTAGTCGACCCACAGCCCGCCCATCGTGTAGTGGGGGGCGGGGTAGATCCGCATCGGCACCTGGTACGGGTTCTCGTCCGTGATCCGCTGGTACATCTCGAACAGGTTGCCGTACCGCTCCTCCACCACGTCGGCGCCGAGCCGTCCGATGGCGTCCTCGAAGTCGAGGTAGACGCCGTTCCTGAGCGGGCCGACACCCCGGTTCTGGTCGATCATCCGCATCGCCGCCCGCGACGCCACGTCGCGGGGGACCAGGTTGCCGAAGGCCGGGTAGGTCCGCTCCAGGTAGTAATCGCGCCGATCGGGCGGGATCTCGTTCGCCTGCCTGGCGTCGTCGGGGTCGACCGGGACCCAGATGCGCCCGTCGTTGCGCAGCGACTCGGACATCAGCGTCAGCTTGGACTGGAACTCGTCGCTGGCGGGGATGCAGGTGGGGTGGATCTGGGTGTAGCAGGGGTTGGCGAAGGCGGCGCCCTTGCGATGGGCCCGCCAGATGGCGGTGACGTTGCACGCCATGGCGTTGGTGGACAGGTAGAAGACGTTGCTGTAGCCACCGGTGGCGAGCACCACGGCGTGCGCCGAGTGCGACGACACCACCCCGGTGACCAGGTCGCGCACCACGATCCCTGCCGCCCTGCCATCGTCGACGACCACGTCGAGCATCTCGGCGCGGGTGAACAGCTCGACGTTGCCGGCGGCGATCTGCCGGGCGAGCGCCTGGTAGGCGCCGAGCAGCAGCTGCTGGCCGGTCTGGCCCCTGGCGTAGAAGGTGCGGGACACCTGGGCGCCGCCGAAGGAGCGGTTGTCGAGAAGCCCGCCGTACTCGCGGGCGAAGGGCACGCCCTGGGCGGTGCACTGGTCGATGATCTGGTTGGACACCTGGGCCAGCCGGTAGACGTTTGCCTCCCGGGAGCGGTAGTCGCCCCCCTTGACGGTGTCGTAGAAGAGGCGGAACACGCTGTCGCCGTCGTTGCGGTAGTTCTTGGCGGCGTTGATCCCACCCTGGGCGGCGATCGAATGGGCCCGCCGCGGTGAGTCGTGGAAGGTGAACACCTTCACCCGGTATCCCAGCTCGCCCAGCGTCGCCGCCGCCGAGGCCCCGGCCAGTCCCGAACCGACGATGATGATCTGGTACTTGCGCTTGTTGGCCGGGTTGACCAGCCGGGTCGAGAATCTGTGATTGTCCCACTTGGCGGCGAGCGGCCCCTCGGGGATCTTGGCGTCCAGGGTGACGGTGGCGGTCATCCGATCACCCCGAGCTGGACGGCGATGGGCACGGTGAGGAACCCCCCGGCGACGACGACGGCGAACACGGTGGCGAACGTCCTCCGGTACCTGTTGAACCTGGGGTTGTTGATCCCAAGGCTCTGGAACATGCTCCACGCCCCGTGCCACACGTGCAGCGAGAGGGCGCCCATGGCGATGACGTACAGCAGGAAGACGGGCCAGCGCTCCAGGCTGGACATCAGGTTGCCGTAGACGTCCCCCCTGACGAAGTCGGGGTTCACCGCCTCGACCCCCCAGGTGAAGTCGGCCAGATGCCAGATCAGGAACAGCAGGATGATGACGCCGCTCCAGCGCATGGTGCGCGAGGCGTAGCTGGCGGCGAGGTAGTGGCGGCTGTCGTACGAACCGGCTCGTGCCCTCCAGTTGGTCCTGGTCAGCGAGTAGGCGGCGTGGATGTGGACGGCGAGGGCGATCGCCACCGGGATGCGTAGCCCCAGCCACAGCAGCAGGGTGCGGGGGAGCAGCGGCTCGCCGAGGTCGCGCAACGCCTCGCCGTAGTGGTTGACCTGCTCGGGACCCTCGAAGGCGTGGAGGTTGCCCACCATGTGGGCGAACACGAAGAGCAGGAGGAGGATGCCGGAGATGGCCATGGCGTACTTCTTGCCGATGTCGCTCCGGTAGATGCCGAGGAGCCCGGACCGCTCGGTGCGGGCTTTCGGTTGGGTCGTGGTCACCGCCGTCCTTTCTCGACCGCCGGGCCATTATGACACCCGCTCCGCCCGGCCACCTCGCTGCCGCCGACATGCCCCCTCCGGCGAGCGGCGGACCCGCGACGCCTTGATCTCTGTGGGTTTCCGGTTGACAGGCGCGCCCGGGGTTGGGAGAATCACACCGGCGTAATTACATCGGTGTAGGGGGTAGGCGTGTACACCCATCTGCTCGAGATCCTGGCATCCGACCAGCTGGCTTGGCAGGACCTCGCCAACTGCCGAGGGGCCGACCCCGATCTGTTCTTCCCGGAGCGAGGGGCTTCGACTCGGACCGCCAAGTCGATCTGCCGCCAGTGCTCGGTGCGTGCCCAATGCCTGGAGTTCGCCATCGTCTCCTCCGAGAAGTTCGGGATCTGGGGTGGTCTGTCCGAGCGGGAGCGGCGCAAGATCCGGCGGGAGCGGGCCGTTGCCGCCGCCGGCCGCAAGGTGGGGTGACGGCGCCCGCACGCGATTCCGTCGCCACGGTCCGTACAATCACCGCGACAGCTACCCATAGGAGTCGTCCGTTGTGGACCCCCTCGTCGCCGCCATCCTGATCGCCGTCGTCGTCATCGTCGCCCTGATGCTGCTCTTCCGCTCCCGGTCGAGACCGACCTCCGAGTCGGTGGCGACGTCGCCGGCATCACGTGGGATCGACGATGGCGGGTTCCATCCCCCGGCGTCCAGCTTCCACGTCAGCGGCGGCGACGCCCACGTCGAGTTCGACGTCCCCCTCCCCGAAGGCGATGTCGATCCGCTGCTGCGCGACATCCTGGTGGGGGAGGCGGTGGAGGTGCTGCGCGCCAAGCGGGCGCACCTTCCGCTGGCCGGGGTGTCGACGGTTCACGCCTATGCGGTGCGGGACGGTGCGCCGGTCCGGGTCGGCAAGCTGACGCTGGACGGGCCGGGGGTGCTGCCCCCGCCGCCGACCAAGGAGCATCCGATCTTCGGGCGGCACCATGGTGTCGACGTCTTCGAGGAGCTGTCCGGACCGCTGCCCGGGGTCGAGACGCATCTGCCATCCGATGATCTCGCCCCGCTGCTCACCGACATCCGCCTGACCGGCAGGCAGGATGCCGGGCTGAGGGCGCAGGGGATCGACACCGCCGCGGCGTCGACGCCCGACCTGGTGGTGGGGCTGCTCCGTCTCGGCGGCTACGTCGTCGACGGCGGCGGGGCGGCGTTCACCGCCAGCCGCGACGGTGTCATTCACTACATCGCGGTGGTGGAGCACATCCCGGGGAGCCACCCCGAGCTGTCCGAGAGCGTCCTCGACCAGTTCATGGTGCGCTTCGGGGCGTCGAATGCCGCCCGGGGGCTGCTCTTCACTCCCAAGTACGGACCCTTCCTCATCTACGACAAGGAGCGGCGCCAGCCCAAGGTCCGGTTCGTGACCAGGGAGCGTTTCCAGACCTTCGTCAACTCGATCGCCCTGGGCTGAGCGGCCCGCCGTAGGGTAGGTCCTGCCCGGGGGTACACTCGGATCACCAGGAAGGAGATCCCCACGATGTTCAAGCAGGTCGGCGCCTGGGAGATCATTCTGATCCTCGGCGTCCTGTTGCTGATGTTCGGGGCCCGCAAGCTTCCCGATCTCGCCCGCTCCATCGGCGCCTCCGCCAAGGAGTTCCGCAAGGGCCTCGACGAGGGCGCCACCGAAGACGCCGTCGAGGACGAGAAGCAGCCAACCGAGTAGCCCGGTGTTTTCTTAGGACCGAAACGCGTCACAGGTGACGCGTTCGGATCCTAAGAAACGCGAGGTTGGGTGCGGCCGAGCTCGCCACGGGCCACCACCATCGTGTGGACCTCGTCGGGACCGTCGGCGATGCGAAGCGTCCTGGTCATGGCGTACATGCGCGCCAGGGGGAAGTCATCGGAGACACCGGCGCCGCCGTGCAGCTGGATGGCGTGGTCGATCACCCACAGGGCGGTGCGGGGGACCACCACCTTGATCGCCGAGATCTCGGTGCGGGCCGCCCGGTTGCCCACGGTGTCGATCAGCCATGCGGTCTTCAGCACCAGCAGCCGGGCCTGCTCGATCCGCCACCTGGATTCGGCGATCCACTCCTGGACCACCCCCTTCTCGCTGAGCAGCGATCCGAAGGCGTGGCGCTCCCCGGCGCGGGCGATCATCAGGTCGAGCGCCCGTTCCGCCATGCCGATGGCCCGCATGCAGTGGTGGATACGGCCCGGGCCGAGCCGGGCCTGGGCGATCATCGCCCCCTGCCCCTCGCCGGCGATCAGGTTCTCCCGGGGGACCCGTGCGCCCTCGAACCGGACCACCCCGTGACCTCCCCGGTCGTGGTAGCCGAACACCGGTAGGCCCCGCTCCACCTCCACCCCGGGGGTGTCCATGGGGACCAGGATCATCGAATGTCGGTGCCGGGGATCGCCCTCCGGGTCGGTCACCCCCATCACGATGGCGATCTTGCAGGTGTCGCCGAGGGCGCCGGTGGTCCACCACTTCCGCCCGGTGATCACGTACCCGTCACCATCGGCGACGATCGCCGTCTCCAGGTTGCGGGGATCGGAGCTGGCCACGGCCGGTTCGGTCATGGCGAAACAGCTCCGGATCTCGCCGTCGAGCAGCGGGACCAGCCACCGTTCCTGCTGCTCGGGGGTGCCGAGCATCGACAGCACCTCCATGTTGCCGGTGTCTGGCGCCGAGCAGTTGGTGGCCTCGGGGGCCAGCTCGATGGAGCGCCCCATGATCTCGGCCAGCGGGGCGTAGTCGGTGTTGGACAGCCCGGCCCCCCATCGTTCCTCGGGGTGGAACAGGTTCCACAGCCCGAGACCTCGAGCCGTGGCCTTCAGGGTCTCCAGGGCCGGGGTGGCGTTGACCGGGTCGCCGGACGACATGCGCTGCTCCTCGTGGACCCGCTCCGCCGGGTAGACGTGCTCCTCCATGAAGCCGTCGAGGGCGGTGCGCATCGCCTCGCAGCGAGCGGAATGGGCGAACTCGATGGCGAACCTCCCAGCCGGGGGCGCCAGCCTACGGGAGGGGAAAACTTTGAGCGTCTGACACCGCTCGGTGGTGTGAAGCGCTCAAAGTTCGTGCGAGACGGCGGCCCTCAGGGCTCGTCGGAGAAGACGACCCGGTTGGTGTCGGGGAACTCGGAGGTGAGGACGTAGGTGACGTTCTCGGCGATGTTGACCGCATGGTCGCCGATCCGTTCCAGGTAGCGGGCCACCCTTGACATGGTGATCGCCGTCTCCAACCCGATCGCCGCCGCATCGGCGCCGATCTCGGTGTAGACGCGTCCGATCAGGTCGTCGAGCTCGTCGTCCGCCTGGTCGAGTCGGGTCCCGGCCTCCTTGTAGGGCTCGGCGAGCGCTTCGACGGACATGGCGAACAGCCCGGCGGCGGTGTCGATGGCGCGGGAGAAGATGGCCTGCAGCCCCGGGATCTCGGGGAAGCCCTCCTCCCGCTCCAGGGCGTTGACGCAGTTGACCACCAGATCGCCCGAGCGCTCCTGCTCGTAGAGGATACGGGTGGCGGCGATGAGGAACCGGAGGTCTCTCGCCACCGGCTGCTGTCGGGCCAGCGTCTCGAAGGTACGCCGCTCCAACGCCAGGTACCGGCGGTCGATCTCCATGTCGCCGTCCCGAACCTCGGCGATGAGGTCGAGCCTGCCGTGGCGCATCGCCTCCCCGGCACGCCGCAGGTTCTCCACGATCAGCGACCCGATCTCGACCATGCCCAGGCGCAGCTCGTCGAGCACGGCGTCAAATTCGGCCCTGAGGTCGTCTGGGTTGCCCCGATTCGTGATCATCTCTTGGTACTGTCCCTCATCCGAACCTACCGGTGATGTAGTCCTCGGTCGCCCTCTCGTCGGGGTTGGTGAAGAGCTTGGCGGTGTCGTTGAACTCGACCAGGTGACCGGTGCGCTGGCCCTTCTCGTTCAAGGATACATTGAAGAAGGCGGTACGGTCGCTGACCCGCGCCGCCTGCTGCATGTTGTGGGTGACGATGATGATCGTGTAGTCCTGCTTCAGCTCCTGCATCAGATGCTCGATACGCAGGGTGGCAATGGGGTCGAGGGCCGAGCACGGCTCGTCCATCAGCACCACGTCGGGGTTGGTGGCGATGGCCCGAGCGATGCACAGCCGCTGCTGCTGGCCGCCGCTCAACGCATACGCCGACTCGTCGAGCTTGTCCTTGACCTCGTCCCACAGTGCCGCCCTGCGCAGCGAGCCCTCCACCAGGTCCGGCATCGATCCCTTGTACCCGTTGATCTTGGGCCCGAAGGCGACGTTGTCGAAGATCGACTTGGGGAACGGGTTCGGCTTCTGGAACACCATGCCCACCCTTCTCCGCACCTCGACAGGGTCGACCTCGGGGGCGTACAGGTCGGTGCCGTGGTAGAGCAGCCTGCCGGTCACCCGAGCGCCCTGGATGAGGTCGTTCATCCGATTGAAGCAACGCAGCATGGTCGACTTGCCGCACCCGGATGGGCCGATGAAGGCGGTGATCTCGTGCTCCTTGATCCCTCCGGTGAAGCCCTTGACCGCATGGAAGTCCTCGTAGAAGACGTTGAGGTCGTCGACCTCGAACATCACCGGAGCCGCCGGATCGGGGGCGGGACGCTCGACACGCGACCGGACCACAGGTCGGGTCGCCGGTTCGGCCCCGGTCAGGGTGTCGGTCTCGGGCAGCATGTCCTCACCACTTCCGTTCATATCGGTTCCGCAGGATGATCGCTGCGGCGTTGGCGGTCAACAGCACCACCAGCAGGGTCACGATGGCCGCAGCCGCCAGCGCCCTGAACTCCTCGCTGGGCTGGCGGGACCAGGAGAACACGGTCACCGGGAGGGCGGTGTACGCCGAGGTGAGCCTGTCCATCACCGTGGAACCCTCGCCGAGGGTGAAGAACCCGGTGACGGCGCCCACCAGCAGCAGCGGCGCCGTCTCCCCGAATGCCCGGGACAGCGTGAGCACGGTCCCGGTGAGGATCCCGGGGGAGGCCGAGGGGAGCACGTGATGCCTGATGACCTCCCAGCGGGTCGCCCCCACCCCGAAGCCGGCTTCGCGGATGCTGTCCGGCACGGCGAGGAGCGCCTCGGAGGCGGTGATGATGACGATGGGGAGCACCAGGGCGGCCAGGGTGAGTCCCGCCGCCAGGATGTTGCGGCCGTTGACGCTGCCGCCCAGCCCGACCGCAGACACCAGGCGAACGAAGATGGCGAACCCGAGGATGCCGAACACGATCGAGGGTACCCCGGCCAGGTTGCGGATGTTGGTCCTGATGAACCGGGTCAACCAGGAGTCCGAGGCGTACTCCTCGAGGTAGATGGCGGTGCCGATGCCGGCGGGAAAGGCGAGCACGGCTACGGCGATGGTGATGATCAGCGAGCCGAGGATCGAGGTCCCGACACCGGCGCGGGCCGGGTCGGGCGACAGCTCGCCCGACACGAAGTCGGCGGCGCGCTCGGTCAGCACCGGCATCGCCGTGATCAGGATGTCGGCGAGCAGGGTCACCAGGAAGAGCAGCGACACCAGCAGGGCGAGGAGCAGGGCACCCTCGAAGGCGAGCTCCCGCCAATGCAGCTTGCGACCGGCGATGCGGGCGGCAACGGCGTCGCCGGTGGTGATGGTGCGCATCAGTACTTCTCCCTGACCCGCTGCACGAACCGGTCGCTGACGATGTTGAGCAGCAGGGTCATGGCGAAGAGCAGCAGCCCGACAAAGAACAGGCTCTGGAAGGCGTTGCCGGCCCCCGCCACCTGATCGGTGCCGATGGCGAGCGACGCCATCGCCGCCGTCATCGTGATCCCGGGCTCGATCGGGTTGAGGGTGAGCAGGCCGCCCCCGGTGGCGCCTGCCGCCATCGCCACCACCATGGTCTCGCCGATGGCCCTGGAGACGCCGAGGATCATCGCTGCCATGATCCCGGAGACGGCGGCGGGGAGGACGACCTTGCGCACCGTTGCCGACTTGCGGGCTCCGAGCCCGTAGGACGCCTCGCGCAATGCGTGGGGCACGGCTCGCAGCGAATCCTCGGCCACCGAGGCGACCAGGGGCGTGGTGAGGATGCCCACCCCGATCCCCGCCGACAGCACGTTGAAGATGTCGGAGTCGAAGATGGGCTGGATCAGGTTGGGGCTGATCCAGGTGAGGGCGAAGTAGCCGAGCACCACCGACGGGATGCCGGCCAGGATCTCGAGCACCGGCTTGAGGACCCGCCGCATCCGGGGGCTGGCGTACTCCGACAGGTAGACGGCGGCGCCGAGACCGAGGGGGGCGGCGACCAGCATGGCGATCCCGGCCACCAGCAGCGTGGCCACGATGATGGTGCGCAGGTCGAACAGCCCCCGTCTGGGGAACCACCCGATGCTCCACAGCGCCGACCACTCCACCGTGCTCATGAAGCGCCACGCCTCCTCTGCCAGGGAGAGGATGATCAGGGCGCTGAGCAGGACCGAGAAGAGCGCCGCCCCCCAGAAGGCGCCCCTCACCACCCGTTCCCGACGGAGCCGCTTGGGGTCCCCCCCCAGGTCGATTCCGGTTGGTGAGGTCATGGGCGCCATTCTGGTGGTCTCGTGGTTGGCGAGATCGCGTTGGTCCTTGGTCAGCCGATTGCGGCGCGCTGGTCGTCGTAGCTGGTCAGCTCGACGTAGCCGGCGTCGGCGACGGCGGTGATGCCTTCCTCCGAGAAGTAATACTCGACGAACGACGCCAGCTCGGGCTTGGCGGCCATCTTCGCCGTGTCGACGTAGATGAACAGCGGACGGGACAGCGGGTAGCTCCCGTCGGCGATCGTCTCGGGCGTGGGGGCCACGCAGCCGTCGCCGCCGTCGATCTCGAACGCCTTGAGCGTGTCCTGGTTGGCGGTGAAGAAGGCGTAGCCCACCCAGCCGAACGAGGTGTCGCTGCCCTGGATCCCCTCGACGATGACGTTGTCGTTGGGCGATCCGGTGTAGTCGGGCCGGGCGACCTCGTCCTGCCCCCGCTCCTCGGCGATCCCGCCCAGGGCCATCTCGACATAGGTGTCGTAGGTGCCCGACTCCTCACCGGGGGCGGTGATGGTCAGCGGCACATCCGGGAAGTTGCCGGTGCCGCCGACCTCGGCGGCCAGGTCGTTGGCGTCCGCCCAGCTCTCGAAGCCGATCGACTCGGGCCCGCTGACGGCGTAGAGATCGCCGAAGTTGAGGCAGCTCAGTTCGGTGTTGGCCTGGTTGGTGAGCACCGAGAGCCCGTCGATCCCCACCTGGAGCTCGAGGTACTCGATGCCGTTGTCGGCGCACAGCGCCGCTTCCTCGTCCTTGATCGCCCGGCTGGCGTCGGCGATGTCGGTCTCGCCGGCGCAGAAGAGCTGGAAGCCGTCGCCGGTGCCGGGACCGTCGACGCTGATGGCGACACCGGGGTTGGCGTCGGCGAACCGCTGGCCCACCAGGGCGCTGATCGGCTCCACGGTCGACGAGCCCGAGATGGCGATGCTGCCGCCGGCGCTCGGTGCTTCCGTGGCTACGGGTGCGTCCGTACCTGTGGTGTCGTTGTCCGTACCTGTGGTGTCGTCGTCCCCCCCACACGCCGCTGCGGTCAGGGCAAGGGCGAGGACGAACAGAACGAATCGTCTGGCCTTCATAGGTGTGTTGCTCCATGTGTGGTCGTGCGGCTGGCGCCGCTTCTCTTCACGGTGATGACGATATGGGGGCCCGTTGACCCGATTCCGGATCCAAGGTGAACTGGGTGTGAACTCTTGCCGGAGCGGGCTCATCCCGGATCTGGCATCCCCTGACCCGTCGTAGCATCACCGCCGTGGAATGGGTCATGGTCGCCTCCGCCGTGGTTGCGATCGCCGCCTGCGGGGTGGCGCTGCGCTGGCGGCGCCGCGCCACCGAGGCGGATGGTCGGCTCGCCGCGGTCCGTGCCGCCCTTCCTCCCGGGTGGCGCTCGAGACCGGTCGAGACCGCGGTGGGGGACCTGGTGGGTCGGGTCGACGCCATCGCCGACCGGCTCGGGATCGTCGAGCAGGCGGTCGGTGCTTCGCCGATCGGGCTGATGATGCTCGACGGCGGGCTGGCGGTGACCTTCGCCTCGGCCGCCGCCAGGGCCATGGTCGAGGGCGGTGCCACCGAGACGGCCACGATGGCCAGGGTTCGCCGCGCCGCCGAGAAGGTGCTCGCCACCGGTGAGCCGCGGGACGAGCGGATCGAGCTGTTCGGGCGGCGGCGCCGAGTGCTCCGCCAGCTGGTTGCCCCGCTCGGCAACGGGGCGGGCCCGGGCGTCACCGTCCACCTGATCGACATCACCGAGCGAGAGCATTTGGAAGCGATGCGGCGCGACTTCGTCGCCAACGTGAGCCACGAGCTGAAGACCCCGCTCGGTGCGCTGTCGGTGCTGGCCGAGGCACTGGCAGACGCCGAGAACGACGCCACCAGACATCGGCTGGCGACCAGGGTCCGGACCGAGGCGGGTCGGATGTCGGAGCTGGTCAGGAACCTGCTCGACCTGTCCCTGGTCGAGTCCGAGGATCCCGAGACCATGCCGGTGGACTTGGGCGACGTGATCGACGAGGCGGCCCGCGGGGTTGCCATCCTCGCCGACGCCTCCGGTGTCACCGTCGCCACCGAGCCGCCGGAGACGCCCCTGGTGGTGGCGGCCGATCGCCGCCAGCTCGTCTCCGCCGTCTCCAACCTGCTCGACAACGCGGTCACCCACAGCATCCCCGGCGCCGCCGGCCCCGAGGTCGTGGTCCGGGGACGGCGCGATGGCGTCCATGCGGTGATCGAGGTCGAAGACCACGGGATTGGCATCGCGCTCGACCAGCAGGACCGCATCTTCGAGCGGTTCTACCGGGTTGACCGGGGCCGGAGCCGGCACCGGGGCGGCACTGGGTTGGGGCTGGCCATCGTCAGGCACGTGGCCATGAGCCACCACGGGACGGTCGAGGTCGAGTCGTCCCCCGGGAACGGCAGCACCTTCCGCATCCGCATCCCGTTGGAGGCGTCGTGACCCAGCTCACCGCCCTGATCATCGAGGACGAGCCCAGCTACGTCGATGCCGTCGGCTCGGCGCTGAACCGGGAGGGGATCGGTCTGGAGACCGCAGACGACGGTCGGCAGGGGCTGATCCGCTTCCGGGAGACCCGACCGGACGTGGTGCTGCTCGACCTGATGCTCCCCGGGCTCTCCGGGATCGACGTGCTGAAGCGGATCAGGGCGGAGAGCGAGGTCCCGGTCATCGTGCTGTCCGCCAAGGACGCCGAGGCCGACGTGGTGCTCGCCCTCGAGCTGGGGGCCGACGACTACCTGACCAAGCCCTATTCGCTGCGCGAGCTGGTGGCCCGGATCCGGGCGGTGGCTCGGCGGGGCGGGGTGGCCGACACCGAGGAGGCGGTGCTGGTGGTCGGGGACGCCGTGCTCGATCCGAACCGCTACCAGCTGCGGGTCGGGGAGGCGGTGTTCGATCTACCCCGCAAGGAGTTCGAGGTCATGCGGTTGCTGATGGGCCGGGCGGGGCGCATCGTGCCCAGACCCGACCTGCTCGAGGAGGTGTGGGGCATCGGCTGGGACGACTCCAAGAGCCTCGACCAGCACATCCGCCGGCTGCGCCGCAAGCTGGAGAGCGCTGCGGGCGCCCCCGTCATCACCACCGTGCGGGGCGTGGGCTACCGCCTCCAGGCGTAACCCCCGAGCGGTCAGGCAGCCGGGCCAGGGCGTCCGTGTCGGCGCATGACACCCTCTGTGACCAGACCAACATCATGGGTCGTCCCCGCGGATTTCATGACGGCGCCATCACGGTGAGACCTGCTCCCTGGGCCGCATCGGCAAGCCGCTGGTCGTAGGTGATCACGGCCGTCACCTCGCTTGCCACCGACTGTGCTGAGGCCAGGTGAATCGCGTCAAGCGAACGCAGGGACGGTGGCCGTGCTGTGCCGGCTGCCAACGCGATCGCTTCATCCACCTCGACGAAGAGCACGGCCCCCAGGAGCGCTTCCACCTGTGCCTCCGTCCCGACCTCGTCCTGCCGGGCAGCGACGCGGCGAACTTCGACGGCTGCGACCCGACTCGAGATGAGCAGCGGGTCCTTGGAGAGGAATCGGCGGAGCGACGAGCTCTCGGCTTCGGTCATGACCAGCTTCACGAGGGCCGATGCATCCAGATAAACGCGTACGGCCGCGTCGCCTACCACGGCTCTTCGTCCCGCATCTCCTGGAGGATCTGCGACAGCGGCTTGCCCTTGAGCGGAGGAAGGGGCGGCGGAATGTCCCCCCACTTGCGCTTGGCAGGCGTGATGCGGCCATCGGCGATCATGCGGTCGATGTTGGACATCGGCCGATCTTCCAGCGGCGTCAGACGCGCCACCGGCTCACCGCGCTCGGTCACTTCGTAGGCGCGGCCTTCCTCGCGCACACGCCTCACGTAGACGGAGAGGTTCTGGCGCAGCTGGCGGATTCCCACGCGCTCCGGCTTCGGCTTCCTGGTGTTCATGACGCACAACTGTAGCACAAGGGACAGGAGCGCAATCGGGAAGCCGGGTAAGAACTACAGCGTCTCGTCCATGGGGTCGGTCAGCAGCACCCGCGCCGCCCAACCCACCGGGTCGGTGAGCTCGGCCAGGATGGGGGCCGACTCCGGGGACGACCAGAGGCTGTCGACCGAGTCCATCCCCCACCGCCGCCCGATCTCGGTGAAGAGCCTGGTGGCGTCCCCGGCGTGGTGCCGCTCCAGCTCCAGCCCGATGAGCTGGGAGAGGAACTGCTCTGCCTGGCCGGGCTCGGCCCGCCGCCTCGCCCACGCCTCCTGGATGGGGCCCAGCTCGGGGGCGATGTCGGTCAGGGCGAGCCCGACCACCTGGTCGCCGTAGCCCTCGATGGTCGCCAGCAGCGCCTGGATGGGCGCCAGCTTCTCCGGGTCGTGGTTCCCGCCGAGCAGCCCTGCCAGCCCGCCGGCCCCGCCGAGCACGTCCTCGATGGCGGCGGGGTCGTCCATCCGCTCCAGCGTCTCGGAGAGCTTGGACGAGTCGAAGCTCACCGACGATGCGAAGTCGGCGAGCAGCTCGGTGACCCTGGGTCGTACCCAGGGCACGTCGAGGATGGCGTGGTGGGCCACCTCGTGGCACGCCGCCCATAGTCGCACCTGGCGTTGGTCGAGCCCGTGGTCGGTGGCGAAGCCCTCGACGTTGGGGACCACCAGGTACAGGCGCTCGGTGCCCAGCGCCGGCATCCCGGTATCGAACTGGCCCAGGGTGCGGTGCGCCATGAAGCCCACCATGGTCCCCGCCTGCATCCCGAGAACGGCTGGGCCCATCGGGGCCAGCATCGCCGCCATCGGGTTCGCCGGGTCGACCAGCCCTGCCCCGAACGTACCCGCCAACGGTTCCACCAGGTAGCCGAAGCTCTCCTGGTTGTCGGTGGACCACACCGTCCGATCGACGGGCTGGAGCTCACCCGGCTGGCCCATCGAGAGGCGGATGACCGGTTCGAGCCGCATCTGGGCGGCGACGGCCAGCTCGGTGTACTCGTCGGCGAGGGTGGGGTCTACCGGTTCGGCGGCGCCGACCAGGCTCTTGCGGACCTCGCCGGCCAGACGCCAGTTGACCGGCCCCGGCGACTGGAAGAGCTCGAAGAGCCTGTTGAAGATGCTGTCGTCGCTGGTCACAGGTCCCTCGGGCGTTGGTCGAGCACGAGCTCGAACTCGACGATGGTGCCGTCCCGGTCGACCTCGATGGCCACCAAGTCGCCGGCGTGGAGCAGCCGCAGGTCGCTGATCAGCGCCTCGCGGGTGGTCACGGGCTGCCCGTTCAGGGAGACGATCACGTCTCCCTGCTCCATCCCGGCGTCGCGGGCGGCCGACAACCCGTCCAAGGGGAAGGCGAAGATGAGGGCGCCTGCGGGCACCAGTCCACCGTCGGCGCGTACGGTCACCTCGTTGCGAAGCTGGACCCCCAGGTAGGCGTGCCTGACCTCGCCGATCTCGATGATCTCGCTGGTGATGCGCCTGACCAGCTCGACCGGTATGGCGAACCCGATGCCCTCGGCGCCGGCGCGGCTCACCCCGATGGCGGTGGTGATCCCGATCAGGCGCCCGGCGCTGTCCACCAGGGCTCCTCCGCTTGAGCCCTCGGTGATGGGGGCGTCGGTCTGCAGCATCCCGTACAGCGAGAAGTCGATGTCGGTGTCGATCTGCCGCCCGAAGGCGGAGACCACGCCAACGGTGAGCGAGGCGCCGCCGGCCAGGCCGAGCGGGTTGCCGATGGCGATGGCGGTCTCGCCGATGGTCAGGTCGGTGGTGGTGCCGAAGTCGACGGGGACCAGCCCGCTCACCGGGACCTCGAGCACGGCCAGATCGGTTTCGACGTCGCTGCCGACCACCGACGCCGGGTAGGCGGAGCCGTCCTGGAGCACGACCTGGGTGGATGGGGCGTCGGCGATGACGTGGTGGTTGGTGACGATCAGGCCTTCACCGATGACAACGCCGCTGCCGCTGGCGAACGGGGCGAATGCGGGACCGAACTCGCCGTCACCGATCTCGACCGAGACGATCGAAGGGGTGACCTTGTGCGCCACCGCCACCGCCACCTCGGAGACGTCTTCGTCGGCGACGTTGATGTTGGGGCGCACCACCGGGGCGAACTGCTGCTCGACGGTGGGGGTGAGGGGCGGATCATCGAAGGCACCGAGAGCCCAGGCGCCGCCGAGGGCTCCGGCGGCGCCGACCACCCCGGCGAGCAGACCGGTCAGCCATCCGGACCTGCGGCGGGCCGGGGTCGGCTGGTACATGGTGGCGGGGTACGAGAGCATGCCGGCGAGCGAGATCGGCGCCGTCGAAGGGGCGCCGCCGGGGAGGTCGTGGTCCGAGGTCCACCACTCGGCGTCCTCCACCAAGGGGGCCGGTTCCTCCTCTCCGGCTTCCTCTTCTCCGGCACCGGGCCCGCTCGGGGAGAGATCGGGCCAGCACGCTATCGGCTCGGTCGCCGGTGGCGGCTGGGGACCGTCCCCGTCCGGCCGGGACATGACCAGCGGTGCGTGCTCGTCCCACCAGGCCTGGTCGGGCTCGACACCGGCACGGTCGGTCTCGACCGGCGAGTCGTTGGTGTGATCGACCTGATCGTCGGGCGGGGCGTGGTCGGGGGGGACGCCGCTCGGGGTAGATTCCTCCACGAGGGTGATTGTATGGCTCCGCAACCGGCTACTCCGCACGACGACGAGATCGCCGTCACCACCGACCCCATCGACCCCGCCCTGGTGTTGGCGGCGGTGTCCGATCCGTCGTGCGGCGCCGTCGTCATGTTCCTGGGCACGGTGCGGGACCACTCGCCCGGAATCGAGGGGGTCACCCACCTCGAGTACGAGAGCTACGAGGGCGTCGTCGAGGAGAGGATCGCCGAGATCGTGGCCGAGGCGCGCAGCCGGTGGCCGGTGTCCCGGGTGGCGGCGGTGCACAGGATCGGTGAGCTGGGGGTGGGCGAGATCAGCGTGGCGGTCGCCGCCTCCTCGCCGCACCGTGCCGACGCCTTCGAGGCGGCCCGGTACCTGATCGACGAGCTGAAGCAGCGGGCGCCGATCTGGAAGAAGGAGCATTGGCCGGGCGGCGCCGAGTGGGTGCGTGAGGACCGGCGCCGAGGCTGATCACCTAACCCCCTCGCCGGCTGACTGGTCCGCCACCGGCGATCGCCCCAGCCATCCCGGTCTCTTTCCCCTCCCATTGGGAGGGGTGCCCGGCGAAGCCGGGCGGTGTGGGATACCGGAGCCCGGCGCCCGTTGTCCTTGCTCGCCTCCGGTTCGGGGACAGCCCTTCGGTTCGGGCCCGGTCAGCGGGATCGCCCGCCGGTCGTCGGCTTGGCGCTGATGGCCCACCACCATCTCGGCCACCTCGCGCACCATGGGGTTGCGGTCGGTGGCGGCGACGCGCAGCGCCGGCTCGATCTGGGGATGATCGAACACGGTGAGCGCCGCCACGGCGCGGCGTCGGACCTGGGGCGGCGCCCCGGCGAGCAGCTCGAGCAGCACCGGGATCGACCCAGGGTCGCCGAGCGAGCCGAGGGCGGCGACCGCCGCCTCGCGCACCAGACGGTCGGCGTCGCCGTCGACCGCGGCGGCGGTGACCCTGGCCACGATCGCCGGGGTAGCCCCCATCTCGCCGAGGGCGGTGATCGCCGCCTCGGCCACCCTGACGTCGGTGTCCTCGGCGGCGGCAAGCAAGGCGGCGGCGACGCCGGCGGTGGGGGCCGACCCCAGGATCTCGGCGGTCTCGGCCCGCACCGCCCCGTCCGGGTCGGCGGCGAGCACCTCCAGGAGCCGCCCCGACACCTCGGGGTCACCCGCCCGTCCCGCCAGCATCGAAACCGCGAGCCTGCGGATGGCAGGGTCGGGGTCGCCGACGTGCTCGACCGGGGAGGCGACCAACGCCTCGAGCTCTGGGCCATCTGGGCCGTTCATGCGCCTCACAGTAGGTGAGGAGGAGCCGGGAGGCCGAGGCTAACCTACGAACGTTCGTTCGCCAGGAGGCAGCGTTGACCACCGACCGGCGCAGCAGCGACCTTCCCGATCAGCAGCGCACCCGCGATGACGTGGTCCGCGCCGCCGGCCGCCTCTTCGCCGAGCGCGGCTTCCACGGCACCTCGATGCGGCATCTGGGCAACGAGCTGGGGCTGCTCGGGTCGTCGCTGTACTCCCACGTCAGCGGCAAGGACGAGCTGCTGGTGGCGGTGGTGTCCGGTGGCGCCGTGCTGTTCCAGGCGCTGGCCGATGAGGTCCTCGCCTCCGATCTCGACCCGCCCGGCCAGCTCAGGATGCTGGTCGAGGGTCACGTCGCCATCGTCGCCGACAACCTGGCCGAGGCCAGGACCATCCTCAACGAGGCCCGGTTCCTCCCCGACAGCGCCCGCTCGCCCATCGTGGCGATGCGGGACAGGTACCAGGCGGCGGTACGCCTCGTGATCGAGCGGGGCGTCGAACGGGGGGACTTCACCGTCGACGACCCGGGTCTGGCGGCGATCCTGGTGCTCTCCGTGCTCAACGCCTTCGAGCGGTGGTTCCGCCCGGACGGCGCCCGCACCCCGCAGGAGCTGGCCGCCGACATGTACCGGTTCGTTCTCGGAGGACTGCGATGACCGCCGCCGATCAGCCTCACCTGCTGGTGTCGGTCGGGTCAGGGGTGGGCTCGGTGACGCTCAACCGCCCCCAACGCCTCAACGCCTTCACCGCCGCGATGCTGGTCGACCTCCGTACGACGCTCGAGGAGTTCGCCGCCGACGAGGACATCCGCGGGGTCCTGATCACCGGAGCGGGGCGGGGATTCTGCGCCGGCCAGGACCTCGGCGACCGCAGCGTCGCTCCCGGGGCCGAGCCACCGGACCTGGGTGAGTCGCTCGAACAGCGGTACAACCCGGTGGTCAGCGCCATCCGCACCATGCCCAAGCCGGTGGTGATGGCGGTCAACGGGGTCGCCGCCGGGGCGGGGGCCAACCTGGCGCTGAACGGTGACATCGTCATCGCCGCCCGATCGGCCCGCTTCATCCAGGCCTTCGCCAGGCTGGGGCTGATCCCCGACTCGGGCGGCACCTGGCTGCTGCCCCGTCTGGTCGGGCACGCCCGCACCATGGGGATGGCGCTGCTGGCCGAGCCCATCGACGCCGAACGGGCCCTGGCCTGGGGCATGGTGTGGTCGGTGGTGGACGACGACGATCTGGGGGCGACCGCAGGGGCCCTCGCCGCCGATCTAGCCGCCGGCCCCACCGCCGGGTTCGCCAGGATCAAGCAGGCGGTCAACGCCTCGCTCTCCAACACCCTGGCCGACCAGCTCGAGTTGGAACGCTCGCTGCAGCAGGCGGCGGGGTGGAGCGACGACTACGCCGAGGGGGTGGCGGCCTTCATCGAGAAGCGGCCGCCCCGGTTCACCGGTCGATGACCGGTCCGCTCTCCGGCGTCACCGTCGCCGTCATCGGCGCCGGCACCATGGGCGCCGGGATCGCCCAGGTGGCCGCCGCCAACGGGCACCCGGTGCTGCTCCACGACACGTCACCGGAGGTGGTGGCGGAGGCGCTGACCCATATGCGGCGCCGTCTCGAGGGCTCCGTCGCCAGGGGACGGCTCGACGCCGCCGAAGCCGAATCCATCCGTCACCGCATCACCGTCGCCGCATCGCTCGACGACCTCGCCCCCGCCGGTCTGTTGATCGAGGCCATCGTGGAGCGGCTCGACGTCAAACGGGGGCTGTTCGCCGCACTCGAGGCCTTGGTCGCTCCCGATGCGATCCTCGCCACCAACACCTCATCGCTGTCGGTGACCGCCATCGCCGCCGGGCTCGAACACCCCGAGCGGGTGGCAGGGATGCACTTCTTCAACCCGGCACCGGTGATGCCACTGGTCGAGGTGGTGTCGGGGGACGCCACCGGGGAGGATGTCGCCGTCGCCGTCGCCGCCACCGCCACGGCCTGGGGCAAGACCCCGGTCCGCTGCTCGTCGACCCCAGGGTTCATCGTCAACCGGGTGGCCCGCCCCTTCTACGGCGAGGCGCTGCGGTTGCTCGGCGAGGGCGCCGCCGACGTGGCGACCATCGACGCCGTCGTCACCGGTGCCGGTGGCTTCCGGATGGGTCCGTTCGCCCTGATGGATCTGGTCGGGCTCGATGTCAACCTGGCGGTGTCGACCTCGGTGTTCGAGCAGACATACGGGGACACCCGGTTCGCCCCCAACGTCATCCAGCGGGGCCTGGTCGACGCCGGGCGGCTGGGGAGGAAGACCGGCCGCGGGTTCTACCGGTACGGGAACGGCGCCGTCGCCATGGAGCCGGCGACCCTCGATGCCTCAGGGCCGGTCGCCGACATGGTCGTCGTGGTGGGCGAAGCCGGCCACGCCGCCGGTCTGGTCGACCGGGTCGAGGCGTGTGGGGTGGCCGTGACCCGCCGCCCCGCAGACCAAGGTCCGGGCCGCCTGCTCATCGGCGACGCCGTGGTGGTCCCCACCGATGGCTCCACCGCAACCGAGCTCGCCGCCCGGTTAGGCCGCACCGAGGTGGCCGTGCTCGACCTGGTCGGGGACGCCGCCACCGCCACCAGGGTCGCCGTGGCCGAAGCCGACCAGGCCTTGATGCGGCCCGGGGAGCGGTTCGCCGCCGTCGCCGCCCGGGCCGGGATCGCGGTGTCGCCCGTGGGGGACACCCCGGGGCTGGTGCTGATGCGGATCGTCGCCCAGCTCGCCTCGGTCGCCGCAGACGCCGTCACCTTCGGGGTCGCCGGCGCCGCCGACGTCGATACCGCCATGCGGCTCGGCACCAGCTACCCGCAGGGGCCGCTCGCCTGGGCCGACTCGATCGGGGTGGGTACCGTGGTCGGGGTGCTCGACCGACTGCGGGCGTTCTACGGGGAGGACCGGTACCGTGTGGCTTCCCGGTTGAGGAGAGCGACGCTGCCGGCACCTGGAGCGACCCCATGACCGAAGCCTTTGTGTGCGATGCCATCAGGACCCCGATCGGCCGCTACGGCGGCTCGCTGTCTGCGGTGCGCCCCGACGACCTCGCCGCCCTTACCCTGGCCACCCTGGTCGACCGCAACCCGGGCGTCGACTGGGGCGCCGTCGACGACGTGCTGCTCGGCTGCGCCAACCAGGCGGGCGAGGACAACCGCAACGTGGCCAGGATGGCGGTGCTGCTCGCCGGGCTCCCGGTCGAGGTGCCGGGGAGCACGGTCAACCGGCTGTGTGGCTCGGGGATGGAAGCAGTCGGCTCGGCGGCTCGTGCCATCAAGACCGGGGATGCCGACCTGGTGATCGCCGGCGGGGTGGAGTCGATGAGCCGGGCCCCCAAGGTGATGCCGAAGGCGACCAGCCCTTTCGACCGCACCGCCGAGATCTACGACACCACCATCGGGTGGCGGTTCGTCAACCCGGCGCTCTCCGCCCGGTTCGGTCGCGACGAGATGCCGAGCACCGCCGAGAACGTCGCCGCCGAGTTCGAGATCTCCCGCGACGACCAGGACGCCTTCTCGGTCCGCTCCCATCACCGGGCGGCCGCCGCCATCGCCTCCGGGCGGCTCGGCGACGAGATCGTCGCCGTGGAGGTCAAACAGCGCAGAGGCGATCCGGTGAAGGTCGACACCGACGAGCATCCCCGGCCCGACACCTCGATCGAGACGCTGGCCCGGCTGCGGTCCCTGTTCGCAGACGGCACCGTCACCGCCGGCAACGCCTCGGGGATCAACGACGGGGCCGCCGCCATGGTGGTCGCCTCCGCAGCCGCGGCCGAACGGCACGGGTTGGAGCCGATGGCCCGGATCCTGGGGATGGCTACCGCTGGCGTCCCGCCCCGGATCATGGGAATCGGGCCGGTGCCCGCCACGGGGAAGTTGCTCGACCGGCTGGGGCTGAACATCGGCGACCTCGACGTGGTCGAGCTGAACGAGGCCTTCGCCGCCCAGGCGCTCGCCTGCCTGCGCCAACTCGGGCTCCCCGACGACGCCGAGCACGTCAACCCCAACGGCGGGGCCATCGCCCTCGGGCATCCGCTTGGGATGAGCGGTGCCCGTCTGGTGCTGACCGCGGTCCGGCAGCTCCACGTCCAGGAGGGTCGCTACGCCCTGGTGACCATGTGCATCGGGGTCGGTCAGGGCATCGCCATGTTGCTGGAGCGGGTCTGATCCACCCCGATACATGCCATCGGGAATCGGCCAAGATGGGGACGACGTGACCGGTAGGTTTGGTCGGCGCATCGATCGAGGAGCAGGCGAGTGACGGACTTCTACGTGCAGCATCAGGGGACCCTCGTGCGGGCGCTGGAGACCATCGCCTCCCGCAAGTACTGGAGCCCATACCCGGAGAGCCCCCGTTCCTATCCCGAGGACGCCCCCGCTGCAGGCGAGGCCGCCTTCCAGGGACGTCTCAACCGGCCATTCGAGCTCGCCGGGCACCCCGGGCACGGCTCCACCACCGGCGACGAATCGTCCCCGTACGGCATCGACCTCGGCATCACCTACCCCGAGGCGACCGCCGCCGAGCTGCTCGCTGCCGCCGCCGGCGCCGGGCCCGGGTGGGCGGCGACCACCCCGCAGACGCGAACAGGGGTCTGCCTCGAGATCCTCGACCGGCTCGCCGGCAACGGCTTCGAGATGGCGCACGCGGTGATGCAGACCACGGGCCAGGCGTTCCTGATGGCCTTCCAGGCGGGAGGGCCCCACGCCCTCGACCGCGGTCTGGAGGCGATGGCATACGCCTACCACGAGATGACAAGGCTCCCCGGCAAGATGCGGTGGGAGAAGCCGCAGGGCAAGCGCGACCCGCTGCTGGTCGACAAGCGGTGGCGGATCCGCCCCCGCGGGGTGGCGGTGGCCATCGGCGTCTCCACCTTCCCCACCTGGAACGGCTATCCGGGCATCCTCGCCAGCCTGGTCACCGGCAACCCGGTGATCGTCAAGCCCCACCCGGCGACCGTGCTCCCGCTTGCCCTGTTCGTCGAGACCGCCCGGGCGGTGCTCACCGATGCCGGGTTCGACCCCAACGTGGTGACGCTCGGGGTCGACACCACGGCGGCGCCGATGGCCAAGGATCTGGTGATGGATCCCCGGGTGGGCATCGTCGACTACACCGGCGGGCCGGCCTTCGGGCGCTGGCTCGAGGAGAACGTCCACCACGCCCTGGTGTTCACCGAGAAGGCCGGGGTCAACTCGGTGATCGTGGACTCCACGGACGACCTCAAGGGCCTCTACCGCAACCTGGCGGTTTCGATGACCCTGTTCTCGGGACAGATGTGCACCACCCCGCAGAACGTGTTCGTGCCCAGGGAGGGGATCGACACCGGGGACGGCCAGATCCCGTTCGACGACTTCGCCGCAGGGCTGGCCGCCGAGATCGGCGGGCTGCTGTCGGATGACGTGCGGGCGGGCGACGTGCTGGGCGCCATCAAGGGCGCAGACACCCTGCGCCGTCTCGACGAATCGGCCGGGGACGGGATCTCGCTGCTCGAGCCGAGGGCGGTGACCAACCCCTCGTTCCCGCAGGCGGTGGTCCGCACCCCCCGGCTGGTCTCCGTGGACGCCGCCGACCGCTCGGCATACATGCGGGAGATGTTCGGCCCCATCGGGTACGTGGTGGCCACCGACGGCACCGACCAGAGCCTCGACCTGGCCCGGACGGCGGCGCTCGACCACGGTGCCCTCACCTGGCTGGTCTACACCACGGACGACGAGGTGGCCGAGAAGGCCGAGGACGCCGCCGTCGACGCCGGGGTGTCCGTCGCCTTCAACCTCACCGGCGGGTTGTTCGTCAACCAGTCTGCGGCGTTCAGCGACTTCCACGTCACCGGGGCCAACCCGGCGGGCAACGCCTCGCTGAGCGACTCCGCCTTCGTGGCGAGCCGGTTCCGGGTGGTGGGGGTGCGCACCCCGGCCTGACCGGGCGCCCTCATCGGCTGGGACGGTGCCCGGCCCGGGGCACGACCCCGGCGGGCTTTGCGCGGCGCGGCGCCGCCCCGTTCTCTATCGTGGCCCCGGGTCGCAGGGAAGCGGGGTCGTGAGGGAGGTTTCGTGACCACGACGATGGAGCGGGACGGCGCACCGGACATCGGAGCCGGCTACCCGACGGTTGTAACCAAGGTCCGGGAGTGGGCCCGGAGCCGCCCCGGCGGGGTGGCGATGCGGGAGAAGGACTTCGGCATCTGGCGGGAGATCACCTGGGAGTCGTTGTGGGACCAGGTGATGACGGCGGCTCACGGTCTGCTGGCGTTGGGGGTCGACGTCGGTGACGTGGTCTCCATCCATTCCGAGGACAGACCCGAGTGGGTGATCCTCGACATCGCCACCGTCGCCAACCGGGCCATCACCACCGGGATGTACCCGACCAACCCGGCGGCGGAGGTGGAGTACCTCCTCTCCGACAGCGGTTCCAAGATCCACCTCGCCGAGGACCAGGAGCAGATCGACAAGGTGCTGGCGCTCCCGGCGGATCGTTTCCCCAACCTGGGCAGGATCGTCTACTGCGAGCCCCGGGGGGTGCACGGCTACGCCGATCCCCGCCTCATGTCCTGGGACGACTTCATGGCGCTCGGCGCCGAGCACCGCCTCACCCACACCGGGGCCGTCGAGGAGCGGATGGCGGCAGCCGAGCCCGACGACATCATGACCCTGGTCTACACCTCCGGCACCACGGGGCCGCCCAAGGGGGCGATGCTGTCGAACCGCAACGCCAACTTCGCCATGGACATCGTGATCAGCGCCGACGACCGGCTTCCCGGCAACCGCAAGCCGGGCCCCGACGACCAGATCCTCACCTACCTGCCGCTGTGCCACATCGCCGAGCGGATCTTCTCCACCTGGTCGATGGCGAACGCCGGCACCGTGTTGAACTTCGCCGAGTCGATCGAGACGGTCCAGGCCAACCTGCGTGAGATCCAGCCGACGCTGTTCTTCGCCGTGCCCCGCATCTGGGAGAAGATCCACGCCACGGTGATGATCAAGTTGGGCGATGCCTCGGTGATCAAGCGGCAGTTCGGCAAGCTGGGGATGATGCTGGCCCGATACATCGGAAGGGCCCGCGCCGCCAACGGGGGCAACCACACGGTGGGGAGCCGGGTCGCCTACGCCATCGGCAATCCGCTGATCTTCCGGCCCCTCAAGGAACGGATCGGGCTGCGCCGCTGCCGCTGGGCGGGCTCGGGGGCCGCCCCCATCGCCCCCCAGGTGCTCGAGTTCTTCATGGGGCTGGGACTGCACGTCTCCGAGCTGTACGGGATGACCGAGAACGTGGCGGTGGCCACGGTGAACTTCCACGGCAGGATCAAGGTGGGGACGGTGGGGGAGCCCTACCCGGGGATCGGGCTCCGCCTCGACCCCGAGACCAACGAGATCCAGACCAGGCACGACGGCTCGTTTGTCGGTTACTGGAACCATCCGGACAAGACGGCCGAGATGTTCACCGAGGACGGATGGCTCAGGACCGGAGACGTCGGGGCGTGGGACGGCGACCACCTCAAGGTCGTCGATCGGATCAAGCACATCATCATCACCTCGGGCGGGAAGAACATCTCCCCCTCCGAGATCGAGAACAGCCTCAAGGCCTCGCCGTACGTCAAGGAGGCCATGGTCATCGGTGACGGGCGCAAGTACATCAGCGCCCTGATCGGGATCGAGCTGGAAACCGTGGGCAATTGGGCGCTGCGCCGCAGCATCCCGTACACCACCTACCGCGACCTCTCCGAGAAGCCGGAGGTCATCGCCCTGATCCAAGGGGTGGTCGACCAGACCAACGAGAGGCTTGCCACCGTGGAGCAGGTCAAGCGCTTCCGCATGATCCCCAAGGAGCTCGACCACGAGGACGGTGAGCTCACCGCAACCCAGAAGCTCAAGCGCAACGCCATGGCCGACATGTTCAAGGATCTTGTCGAAGAGCTCTACGCGTGATCTCGCTGCTCGTGGTGGTGGTGGCGCAGGCTGCGCCGGCGACAACCAAGCTCACCAGCGCCGTCACCAACGGCCTCTCGCTGGGGGCGCTGTACGCCCTGCTGGCGCTGGGGTTCGTCATCATCTTCAAGGCGAGCCAGGTGGTGAACTTCGCCCACGGGGCGATCGCCGCCGTGGGCGCCTACTTCACGGTGTACTTCGCCACCGTGCTCAACGTGCCCGGCAGATGGTTGATCGGTTTCCCCCTCGCCGTGCAATGGGGGCTGTCCGTGGTCTGCGCCATCGCCGCCACCGCCCTGCTCGGTCTCCTCATCGAGCGGGTCACCCTGCGCCCCATGGTGGGGGAGCCGCTGTTCTCGGTGGCGATCGTCACCATCGGGCTCGACATCGTGGTGCGGGGGATCGCCAACGACTACATCGGCACCAATCCCCGCCCGCTGGGTGACCCGTTCGGCATCAACGTGTGGCGGGGCGGGCCGTTCAACATGGCCTACAGCGAGATCGCCACCATCGCGGTCACGCTGGCGGTGCTGGGGCTGGTCGCCCTGTTCCTCCGCAGCCGCTACGGCGTGGCGATGCGGGCCACCGCATTCGACCAGGAGGCGGCAATGGCCCAGGGGATCTCGGTGGGCCGGATCTTCGCCATGGCCTGGGCCATCGGCGCCGCCCTGGCGGCCCTGGCCGGGATCTTCTCCTCGCTGTTTCCCCGGGCGTCGGCGGGGGTCACCCAGAACTTCACCGCCTTCTTCGCCTTCCGCGCCTTCCCGGCGATCATCGTCGGCGGTCTCGACTCGATCCCGGGGGCGGTGGCGGGCGGGTTCATCATCGGGCTGGCCGAGTCGTTCGCCGGCGCCTACCTGGTCGGCGAGACCTGGTCCTTCCTCGGTTCCGGTTTCGCCGGGGTGGTGCCCTACCTGGTGATGCTCGGCTTCCTCCTGGTGCGTCCCTACGGGTTGTTCGGTACCGCGGAGATCCGGCGCGTATGAGGGGTCGGCCCAACCTCTACGTCTCCTACGAGGACGAGCAGGCGATCCTCCCCACCTGGACCAAGCGGGTGCTGATGGTGGTGTTCGGTCTCGCCGCCGTGCTCATCCCTCTCGGTGCAGTCCTCCAGTTCGGGGAGCGGACGGTGCAGCCGCTCGGCTTCCTGGCCGGGGGTGACTGGCTTCGCATCCTGGGCACGGTGGCGATCACCGCCATCGCCGCCCTCGGGCTCAACATCCTCACCGGGCTGTGCGGGCAGGTGTCGCTCGGGCATGCCTTCTTCATGGGGATCGGCGCCTACACCGCCGCCGTCCTGGGATCTCCGGTGGGGGCCGCCGGGGTGTTCGGGTCCCGGTGGGGGGCGGGGCTACCGATGTGGGTATGGCTGCCCGCCGCCGGGATCGTCGCCGCCATGGTCGGGGCGCTGGTGGCGCCGACGGCGGTGCGGGTCCGGGGCCTCTACCTGGCCTTCGTCACGCTGGGATTGGTGTTCATCGGGGAGTGGATGTTCCGCACCTTCGTGGCGGTGACCGGTGGCTCCCAGTCGGGGCGCTCCTTTCCGCCGCTCAACCTGAGGCTGTGGGGGATCGAACGGGAAGGGCAACCGGCGACCGGGCCCGGTCTCGATCTGGTCGGCGACGGGCCTTCATGGGCCCCGATCAACTGGCTCGACTGGCTGCTGGGGCCGTGGATCAACCTACCGGACACAATGTCGAGCGAAGCCAAGCACTACGTGGTTCTGGGCGCCATCGCCGTCGTGTTCGTGCTGTTCGCCAAGAACCTGCAGCGCACCCGGATCGGCCGCTCGTTCATGGCCATCCGCGACCGTGACATCGCCGCCGAGGTGATGGGGGTGGCCGACGCCGGGGCCAAGACCAGGGCGTTCGCCATCTCGTCGTTCTACGCCGGGGTCTCCGGCGCCCTGCTCGGCGCCTTCGTCACCCGCCTCATCCCGGAGAGCTTCGGGCTCGATCTCTCGGTTCAGTTCGTCGCCATCATCCTCATCGGGGGGGCGGGGACGGTGACGGGGGCGCTGCTGGGGACGGTGTTCGTGGTCGTGTTACCACGGCTGGTGCAGGACTTCTCGCTCTGGCTGACCGAGACGGTCAACGCCGGCGGTTTCCTCGCCCCGGTCGCCGACCTGGTCGTCTCCACCGGCCCGGGCGACTTCGGGCTGGTGTCCACCTCGCAGGGGGTCACCCCGGGGCTCAACGTCGCCCAGCTCAACTTCGTTCTCTACGGGGTGCTGATCATCATCTTCCTGATCTTCGAACCGCTTGGCCTGTACGGTATATGGATCCGGATCAGGAACTACTGGAAGGCATGGCCTTTCACCTATTGACACGGAAACGGACCTTCCGGTGAAAACCCGGAGGCGTAAGGAAAGGTAAGGAAATGTCGATGAAGCGATTGCGACTGAGGTGGATCGCCCTCCTCGCCGTGTTCCTCGTCGTCGCCGCCTGCGGCGGTGACGATGACGACACGGCGACCACGGCGGCGGCGGCAGACACGACCGAGGCACCGGCGGACACGACGGCGGCTCCGACCGACACCACGATGGCGGCCACGTCCACCAGCGGGGCGCCCACAGGTGAGATCCTCACCGATGTAGGCGTCGATCTCGAGGCGGGGACGATAACGGTCGGTCTCCTGTCCGACCTGACCGGGCCGTTCGGCCCGCTGGTCACCGCCATCGTGACCGGGCAGGAGGTCTACTGGGAGAACGTGAACGCCACCGGAGGAGTCAACGGGTTGACCGTCAACCTCGAGGTCCGCGACACGAGCTACGACGTTCCCACCCATGTGTCCCTGTACGAGGAGCTGAAGACCCAGGTGGTGGCGTTCGGTCACTCCACCGGCTCACCGCACACGGTGGCGATCAACCCGCAGCTCCAAGCCGACGGCATCCTCGCCGTCCCGCTCACCTGGTACTCGGGTTGGAGCGACCCCGCCATCAACTCGAACCTGGTGTCGCACGGTACCCCGTACTGTCTCGAGTCGATGAACCTGATCGAGTACGCCATGGACCAGGCGGTGGCGGCAGGGACCGCCGCGCCAACCATTGCCATCGTGTCACTGCCCGGTGACTACGGCCTCGACTCGGCGATCGGGGCGGCCATCGCCGCCGAGACCCTGGGGCTGGAGGTCGTCTACGACGGCACCGGCGCCGTGGTCCCCGGCCAGGACCTGACCCCGATCGCCAACGAGATCGTGGCCGCCGATCCGGACATCGTGTTCATCACGACCACCCCGACGGCGTTCACCGAGATCTACGGTCCGGCGATTCAGCAGGGGTTCGAGGCGATCTGGACCGGAGCGTCGCCGACCTATAACCCCGCCTTCCTGGCCAGCCCGCTGGCCGATGCGCTCCAGCGTGACTTCATCGGGTCGGCGTACGTGGCCCCGTGGGGGTCGGGCACGCCGGGCACCGACGAGCTGGAGGCGCTGATCGCCTCACTCCGTCCCGATGCCATGCCGCTCGACTACTACGCCGAAGGCTTCGTGGAGGCCAAGATCCTGCACGAAGCCCTGCTCGCCGCCCACGAGGCCGGCGACATGACCCAGGCGGGGGTGCTGGCGGCGGCGAAGAGCCTCGACGAGGTCGACTTCAATGGGCTCGCCCCGAACGAGTCGTACACCGGCGAGCCCAACGAGCGGCTCCAACGCGAGATCGTCATCTTCCGACCGGATGCGGCGCTGCTGGCCGCCGGCGGGACCGGCGCCAACGTGGTCGAGCCGGCGTACACGTCGGAGACGGCGGCGAACTACGAGTTCACCGGCGCCTGCTTCGTGCTCGAGTAACGGTCCGGGGGAGTGGGTGGGGTGCGGCACCGACCGCACCCCACCGCTCCCGATCGAAGGAGCTGATCGGCGTGCTCGAGGTCTCCAACCTCGAAGTGGTCTACAACGAGGTCGTGCTCGTGCTGCGCGGCATCTCGCTGGTCGTCCCCGACGGCAAGATCGTCGCCCTGCTCGGCGCCAACGGTGCCGGCAAGACCACGACGCTGCGCGCCATCGGCGGGCTGCTCGACGTTCACGGGGGCGACATCACCAAGGGCAGGATCGTGTGGAACGGCGAGCCGATCTCCAACAAGGAGCCGTCCTCCATCGTCAGGTCCGGGATCACCCAGGTTCTCGAGGGGCGCCGCGTGTTCGCCGAGCTCACCGTCGAGGAGAACCTGAGCACCGGGGCGTTCACCAACCGCAACCGGGGCGCCGTCGAGGCCGCCTACGACCGGGTGATGACCCTGTTCCCCGTGCTCGGCTCGCGCCGCAAGGCCACCGCCGGCTACCTCTCCGGTGGCGAGCAGCAGATGCTCGCCATCGGGCGAGCCCTGATGGCCGAGCCCAAGCTGTTGATGCTCGACGAGCCTTCGCTCGGTCTGGCCCCGATGCTGGTCCAGGCCATGAAGGAGATCATCGTCGAGATCAACCGGCAGGGCACCGCGGTGCTGCTCATCGAGCAGAACGCCACGATGGCGCTGTCGATTGCCGACCACGGCTACATCATGGAGACCGGCAAGTTGGTGATGGACGGCGCCGCCGACAAGCTGATGCGGGACGAGGACGTCAAGGAGTTCTACCTTGGTCTGCGCAAGGAGGGCGACCGGAGGTCGTTCCGCGAGGTGAAGCACTACAAGCGGCGCAAGCGGTGGCTGTCGTGACCCCGCTGCTCGAGTTCCGATCGATCAGCTTGGCGTTCAAGGGCGTCCAGGCGCTGTCGAAGGTGACCTTCGAGGTGGCCGATGGCGAGCTGTTCGCCATCATCGGGCCCAACGGGGCCGGCAAGACGTCCACCTTCAACTGCATCAACGGGGTGTATCGGCCCCAGCAGGGCGACATCCTGTGGGAGGGGCGGAGCATCCTGGGGATGCGGCCGGACAAGGTCGCCGAACTGGGCATCGCCCGCACCTTCCAGAACATCGAGCTGTTCGCCCACATGACCGTGCTCGAGAACCTGACGCTGGGGCGCCACGTCCGCACCAGGGCGGGGACGCTTGCCGGGAGCCTGTGGCTGGGTAGGGCCAAGGCCGAGGAGATGGACAACCGGTTCAAGGTCGAGGAGATCATCGACCTGCTCGAGATCGAGGCATGGCGCAAGTACCCGGTCGCCCTGCTGCCCTACGGCGTCCAGAAGCGGGTCGAGCTGGGCAGGGCGCTGGCGATGGAGCCCCGGCTGCTGCTGCTGGACGAGCCGGTGGCTGGGATGAACCTCGAGGAGACCGAGGACATGGCCCGGTTCATCCTCGACATCCGTGAGGAGCTGGGGATCGCCATGATCCTGGTCGAGCACGACATGGGGCTGGTGATGGACATCGCCGACCGGGTGCTGGTGCTCGATTTTGGTACCCCCATCGCCACCGGGGTTCCCGCCGAGGTGCAGCGCCACCGCGACGTGATCCGCGCCTACCTGGGCGAGGAGTTCGCCTCTGCTTCACTGCGTGCCGCCGAGGCGGAGACGATCACCACCGCCGAGCCCGCCCCCGAGTAGCCCTCGCCATTCCGGGGGCCTCCACCCCTAGGCTCAGCCGAATGCTGCAACAGGACGCCTGGCTGCTGGAGGAGGGGACCCACGAGCGCCTGTACGAGGTGCTGGGCTGCCATCTCGACGATCAGGGCGCCACCTTCCGGGTGTGGGCCCCCCACGC
>Ga0136622_10000067_pt1 | contig 34250 bp, 36 predicted proteins | sample AntDrymUQ4482106_2_FD_104803 | JGI IMG/M metagenome (GOLD analysis project Ga0136622, IMG submission 104803) | Polar desert sand microbial communities from Dry Valleys, Antarctica - metaG UQ448 (21.06) | ecosystem: Environmental > Terrestrial > Soil > Desert | place: Antarctica: Dry Valley...
ACCTCGGTGCAGTGACGCTACGCCAGGTGAAGTGGTGAGGTCGGCCGGTGCGAGCGCCGTTTCGTGCGTGCAACACTTCGGGCATGAGTGCAGCGCAACCGGCGGGATGGGCGTGGACGGGCTCAGTCACGACCCGCGGCTGCCGTCGTCGGCTGCCTTGCGCGCCTCGGACAGGGACCGCGACCTCGCGCTACGGGCACTCTGCGAGGCGTACGCCGACGGCCGGCTCGACCGCGAGGAGCACGAGTGCCGTACCGATGCCGCGATGAGCGCCAAGGTCCTCGGCGACCTTCCTCCGCTGATCGCGGACCTCGTGCCGGACGAAAGCATCCCTGCCGGCGTGCCGGTCGCCACGGCCGACGTGCAGACACAGGCCGTCCAGGCCTGGCGGCGCCGCCGCAACAACGCGGCGATGGGCATGGCGGGTCCGTCGGTGATGACGACCGGCATCTGGGCGGCGACTGCCATCGGTTCTGGCAACATCTACTTCTTCTGGCCGGTCTTCGTCATCCTCGGTACCGGCATGAACGTGCTGCGCACGATGTTCTCCAAGCAGGACATCATCGAAAGCGAACGTGACCGGATCGAGCGCAAGGCTCGGAAAGCAACGCCTGGCGGGCCAGGTCCGGCCGGTCGGTGAGCAGCGCGTCGACGCCGGCGCGGGCCAGCCGGAGCATCTCCTGCTCCTCGTTGACCGTCCAGGCGTACGTCTGCAGGCCGGCAAGGCGGGCACGGCGCACGTAGGTCTCGGTGATGCCGCGATGCCACGGGTTGACCACCCCCGCCCATGCGACGAGCTGGGGCCGCAACGGCGTGGACAGCGTCAGCAGCCCGATCCGGTACGACGGCCGCAGCCGGGCGAAGGTGTGCAGCGTCTCTGCGTCGAAGCTCTGCACGGTGACGTCCTCGGGGCGTCCACCGGGGTGAGTGTCGAGGACGTCGGTGAGGTCGGACTCGATGCCACCGAAGGCGCCGGGCTCCTTCAGCTCGATCAGCAGCCCGGTGTCGGTGCCTCGCAGCACGTCGAGGACCTCACGAAGCGTCGGCACGCCAACACCGGCGAAGTTCGGGTGCTTCCACGTCCCCGCGTCGAGCCGGCGGATCTCGGCGAGCGTGAACGACTCCACCGGGTCGTCCGCGCGCCCGGGCCATCTTGTCGCGATGTCGGTCGTACGCCTGAAGGTGCGGTCGTGGATGGCGACGAGGTGCCCGTCGCGGGTGCGTTGCACGTCGATCTCGACGGCGTCGGCGCAGGCGGCCGCGGCGCGGTGTACGGCGTGCGCAGTGTTCTCTGGTGCGACGTGGCTGAAGCCGCGGTGTGCGATCACGAGTGGTTGCCGGGCTGCCGGCGCCTGTTGCGGCAGCGGGCGGTTGCGCAGGGAAGTGGCGGTCACACCTACTAGCGTGGGGCATACAGGTTTCGCGCGCCGGTTGGCGGCGCGAACTGCGCGCGACAGATGGGTTAACTGTTCGACGGGCGTACGCGCAGCGCTTCGAAGGCGTCGAGCGCCTCGGGGTCGAGCAGGGCACCCTTGGCAGCGGCCTCGGCGGCCGGCGTGCCCTGCAAGATCCGTTTGACCGGCACCTCGAGCTTCTTGCCCGACAAGGTCCGGGGAAGTACGGCGACCTGCTGGATGTCGTCGGGAACGTGCCGGGGCGAGAGGTCCGCGCGCAGAGCGGCGCCGATCCGGCGCCGGAGGGTGTCGTCGAGCGAAAAGCCGTCGGCGAGGACGACGAACAGCAGCAACCGGCCGGGGCCGCCCGCGTCGTTCTCCAGGTGGACGACGAGGCTGTCGACGACGTCCGGCAGCGCCTCGACGACGGCATAGAACTCCGCCGTGCCCAGCCGCACCCCGCCGCGGTTGAGAGTCGCGTCGCTGCGACCCGTGACGACGCAGCTGCCGTCTCGGTGGATCGTTATCCAGTCGCCGTGACGCCACACGCCGGGGATGTCCTCGAAGTACGCCGCGCGGTAGCGCGACCCGTCCTCATCGCCCCAGAACCCAACCGGCATGGACGGCATCGGCTCGGTGATGACGAGCTCGCCGAGCTCGTCGATGACCGATTGTCCCCGGTGATCGTACGCCGCCACCGCCGCCCCGAGGCACCGGCAGGCGATCTCCCCGGCGTAGACGGGTACGAGCGGGCTCGATCCGACGAAGCCGGTGCACACGTCGGTGCCGCCGGACAACGAGCCCAGCTGCGCGGATTCGCTGACCGCTTCGTACACCCACCGGAACCCCTCGGCTGGCAGTGGCGCGCCGGTGGAGCCGATGCCTCGCAGCGTCGAGAGGTCGGCGACCTCGCGCGGCACCAGGGCGGTCCTGCGGCACTGCAGGAGGTACGGCGCGCTGGTGCCGAAATAGGTGACGCCGGTCTCGGCCGCCAGCTGCCACAGCGCGGCGAGGTCGGGCGCGGCGGGGTTACCTTCATACATCACGACCGTCGCCCCGACGCCGATGCCCGAGACCAGGAGATTCCACATCATCCACCCAGTGGTGGAGAACCAGAAGAACCGGTCCTGCGGTCCGAGGTCCATGCCCAGCGCGAGGGACTTGAGATGTTCGACGGTGATGCCACCGTGGCCGTGCACGATCGGCTTGGGCAGTCCGGTCGTGCCGGAGGAGAACAACACGTACAACGGGTGGTCGAAGGGCACCCGCTCGAACACCAGCGGAGCGGACTCCGCCAGTAGCTCGTCCCAGCCGATCGCGCCCGGCGGCGGAGGGGAGGAGGCGTCCAGGTAGGGCAGCCAGACCGTGGCTGTGAGGCTCGGTAGCGCGGCGGCGATGGCGACGACCTCCTGCGCACGGTCCACGGCCTTGTCGCCGTAGCGGTATCCGTCGACCGCGACCAGGATCGTCGGGGCGATCTGCTGCCAGCGGTCGATGACGCTCCGGGTGCCGAACTCCGGCGCACACGAGCTGAAGGTGGCCCCGAGGCTCGTCGTCGCCAGCATCAGTACGAGCGTCTCGGGCAGGTTGGGGAGGTACGCCGCCACGCGGTCGCCGCGACTGACGCCGAGTCGCGTCAGGCCGGCACGGGCGCTTGCGACCATTGACCGCAGTTCGGCTGCGGTCAGGCGCACCTCGTCACGCGTCTGCGAACGGCTGATCACGACGACCTCGTCGTCGGCCCGCCCTGGCATCCGCAGCATCGTCTCGGCGTAGTTCAGGCGAGTGTCGGCGAACCATCGGGTGCCCGGCATTCTGGTGTCGGCTACGGCGACCGATGCGTCGCCATCGGCGGGGATGTCGAAGTATCGCCAGACCGATAGCCAAAATGCATTGAGGTCCTCTACCGACCACGTCCACAGTGCCTCGTAGTCGCCGAAGGCCGGTACGCCCCTGCTCTCGAGCCAGTGGAGATAGTTACCGACCCGGGAGGTCTCACGAACGTCCGGTGAAGGCGTCCACAAGATGTCGTGGCGCGGCGGTACCGGCTCAGTCATCGCCGGGTGTGAGCGCGACGATCAGGAGGTGGGCGACGAGGCACGCCGCGGCGCCGACCGCGGGGACGATCAGCCACGCCCACCCGGTGTAGACGGGGTCGATGAGCGCGGCCAGGACGAGGATGACGGCAAGCAGGACCCCGACGAGGCTGGTGGTGCCGGCCTCGCGAACACGGGCGTACGCCAGCAGCCGGGTGCCGACGACAACGGCCAGGGTGAGGATCGCGGCGAGCGCGAGCAGCCCCCAGCCGCCACCGGTGGCGGTACCTCGTACCGCGCTGAAGATCGCGAGTGCCAGGGCGGCCAGGGCGGTGACGAGCAGCCCGACGACGGCGCCGGTGACCGTGCTTGCAGCCGGCGCGGGTAGAGCCGGTGCGGGCGGCACGCCGATCTGGCGCAGTCGGTCCACCGACGGACGCGACAGTGCTGGGCGGGGGAAGGACGGGCGGGGGAAGGACGGACGGGAGAAGGACGGGCGCGAGGGGCGTGCGGGCGACGGGCTCGGCGGCGACGGGCGCGACCGCTGAGTCGCGGGCGCGACCGCCACGGGCTTCCTCACAACCCGTTTGACCACCCGCTTTCGCGGTGGCGGCGTCTGTTGGGCCATGCGAGAAGTTTGGCACACGGTCCGGACTGAACGGTTTCCCACGTAAGCGTGGGAAACCGTCACTGTGCGCGAGATATATCGCGCGCACAGTGTCGATGTCCTGCGCACAGCAGGCCGTCAGACGCCAGGCGGTCTGCGAGCCAGGAGAGCCAGGCGGCGACGTCGCCCGTACCGTCCAGGACGAGGGGAGTCGGTCGGTCGGACCACCGCCTCGACCGACCGACCTCAGCCACGAACCGGGCCCCGCACCACCAGCGTTTTCAGGTCGAAGTAGCTAGCGGCTCGTCGCGCGACGGTACTGGGCGTTGGCGAGTGGAACGAAGATCGCGATGACGACGGCAGCCCAGATCAGGGTGTACGCCTCGGGGTGGACCAGCGACCAGGCGTCCGGCACCGGGGCGTTGGGGTTGGGATCGGGATTGCCGAACAGGTTGCGGGCGGCCTGTGTCACGGCCGATACCGGGTTCCACTCGGCAAACGTCTGCAGCGGTCCGGGCAGTGTGCTGAGCGGTACGAAGGTGTTGGCCACGAAGGTCAGCGGGAAGATGACCATGAAGGAGGCGTTGTTGACCACTTCGGGGCTGGGCACCAGGAGGCCGACCCACGCCATCACCCAAGAGATTGCGTAGGCGAAGATCAGCAGCAGCAGGAACCCCCACAGCGCCTCGAAGAACGACGTGCGGATCCGCCATCCGACGGCGAGCCCGGTGAGCGACATCACGACGAGCACGATGACGTTGTTGATGACGTCTGACAAGGTGCGCCCGGTCAGAACCGCCGAGGGCGCCATCGGCAGCGACCGGAACCTGTCGATGATGCCCTTCTTGACGTCCTCGGCAAGCCCCGCCCCGGTGATGGTGGCGCCGAACACCACGGTCTGGGCGAAGATTCCGGCGATCAGGAACTCGCGATAGCCCCCACCGCCACCTTCAGGATCGATCGCGCCGCCGAAGACGTACGCGAACAGCAGCACGAACATGATGGGGGACAGCGTGGTGAAGACCAGGAGGTCTGGCACCCGCTTGATCTTGATGAGGTTGCGTTTGGCGATCACGGCCGCGTCAGAGAATACGTCCAGAGAGCTCACCGGGACACCTCCTGTTCGGCAGTAGTCGTGTTGTCGTCGGCGGGTTGGGTGTCTTCGGCGGCATGGCCGGTGAGCGTGAGGAACACGTCGTCCAGCGTCGGCCGCCGCAGGCCGGCGTCGCTGACGGCGACCCCTTCGTCGTCTAGTCGGCGCAGGGCCTCCTGGAGCACCGACACGCCGCCAGAGATCGGCATCAGCATCGTCCGGCGCTGCTCGTCGAGGCTGGGGGCGCCCACCGCGAGCGGGGCAAGCAGCCGCCCGGCTGTGTCGAGCTGGCTGACGTCGGTGACCGTCACTTCCAGGCGCTCCCCGCCCATCTGTGCCTTGAGCTGGTCGGCGGTGCCCTTCGCGATCACCTTGCCGTGGTCGATCACCACCACCTCGTCGGCGAGCAGATCGGCCTCCTCGAGGTACTGGGTCGTGAGCAGCAGCGTCGTACCGCCAGAGACGAGTCGTTGGATGACGCCCCACATGTCGGTACGGCTGCGGGGGTCCAAGCCCGTGGTGGGCTCGTCGAGGAACAGGATCGGTGGGTCTGCGACCAAGGCACCTGCCAGGTCGAGCCGACGGCGCATGCCGCCGGAGTAGGTCTTGGTCGGCCGGTAGGCGGCGTCGGCGAGGTCGAACTGGTCGAGCAGCTCGCGGGCGCGCTCCCGGCTTCGCCGACGCCCCAGGTGGTAGAGGCGGCCGATCATGTCGAGGTTTTCGAAGCCGGTGAGGTACTCATCGACGGCGGCGTACTGCCCTGACAACCCGAGCTTGCGACGCACACCCCGCGGGTCGTCGAGGACGTCGATACCGGCCACCTCTGCACTGCCCGCATCGGGCCGCAACAACGTCGTCAGTATTCGCACGATCGTCGTCTTGCCGGCACCGTTGGGCCCAAGCAGTCCCAGCACCGACCCGGTCGGGACGGTCAGGTCCACCCCGTCCAGTGCCGTGACGTCTCCGTACCGCTTGACCAGGCCCGTGGCCGTGATCGCGTTCGACATCCCTCTACCTCTCAGCTTGCTGACCCCTTGCGGAGATGGCGGACATTCGTTTCGGTACAACAAGCAGCTGGCGCGCCGTCCTGTTCCCCACACCGCTTAGACCGCGACAGTTGCCCGAACTCATCGGGATCATGGCACAGGGGGCCGACAATTCTCGTGCCTGTTTCTTGGGGCTGTTCTGGAGCCTTCGCTTCCAAGGCTCGGCCCGCCGTCGGTGTCGAACTTGCCGTTTGTCTCTGGTCGGGCTGACAGGATTTGAACCTGCGGCCTCGTCGTCCCGAACGACGCGCGCTACCAAGCTGCGCCACAGCCCGCTGCCCGGCCGCTACTGCGCCGGACCCGGTGAGTCTAGCGGAAGCAAGGTGAGCAGCGTCGCCTCGGGGCGGCACGCGAAACGTACCGGCGCGAAGGGCGACGTCCCGAGCCCCGCGGACACGTGGATCCACGACGGCTCGCCGGCAGCACTGTTGTGTTGGTGCAGGCCTTTGACGCGTCCGGGTTCGAGGTCGCAGTTGGTGATGAGAGCCCCGTAGCCGGGTACGCACAGCTGACCGCCGTGGGTGTGCCCGGCAAAGATGAGGTCGTAGCCGTCCGCGTTGAAGGAGTCGAGGACCCGCAGGTACGGCGCGTGCGCTACCCCGATCGTCAGGTCCGCCGCCGGGTCGGCCGGCCCGCGCACGGCCTCGAGGTCGTCGTACCCCAGGTGCGGATCGTCGACGCCGGCAAACGCGATGCAGAGCCCGCCTACCTCCAGGCGGCTGGTGCGGTTGGTCAGGTCCACCCAGCCGCGGCCGGCCAGCGAGGCGCTCAGGTCGCGCCACGGCATGTCGGCGTCACGGTAAGGCACCTCACGGCGGTCACCGACCAGGTAGCGCAGGGGATTCTTGAGGACCGGCGAGAAGTAGTCGTTCGACCCCAGGACGAAGACGCCGGGCAGGTCGAGCAGGTCACCGTACGCGCGCAGCACAGCGGGGACCGCGTCGGGGTGGGCAAGGTTGTCGCCGGTGTTCACGACAAGGTCTGGGTCGAGCTCGATGAGGTCGCGTAACCACCGCTGCTTGCGGGCCTGCAGCGGCCGCATGTGCGCGTCGGAGATGTGCAGCACCTTGAGCGGCGCGCTGCCGGGGGGGAGCGTGGGTACGTCGACGCGACGCAGCGTGAACGCCCTGAGCTCGTAGCCCGAGCCGTACGCGATGGCTCCGACTCCCACGGTGGTCGAGGCGAGCAGGGCCTTGGTCAACGGGTGCACGCGCCTAGGGTGCCATGCACACCTGGGACACTTGTCCACATGGCTGATCTGAAGGACCGACTGCGCTCTGACCTGACCGCGGCGATGAAGAGCCGCGACGCCGAGCGCACATCGACGCTACGGATGGCGCTCGCGGCGATCACCAACGCCGAGGTCGCCGGCAAGCAGGCGCGCGAGCTCTCCGATGAGGAGGTCGTGACGGTGCTGGGGTCGGAGGCCAAGAAGCGGCGTGAGGCGGCGGAGGCCTTCGACGGCGCCTCGCGTCATGAGCTTGCGCAGAAGGAGCGCGACGAGGCTGGGGTGCTCGCGGAGTACCTGCCGGCGCAGCTGAGCGCCGATGAGGTCGTCGCGATCGTCACCGCGGCCGTGGAGTCGGCCGGGGCCGGCGGCCAGGGCATGCGTGCCATGGGCCAGGTGATGGGCTTGGTCCAGCCGCAGGTCAAGGGCAAGGCCGACGGCGGCGTGGTGGCCGCGGAGGTGAAACGTCAGCTCGGCGCCTGAGCCGCTACCCCGCGCCGAGCACCTTCCCAGCGCGGTGTCCGACGCGCGGCGGTAGCGGCGCGTCAGCGCGGTGGCCCGCCGCCGTTGCCCGGAGGGTCGCCGCCGTTGCCGGGGACGCCGGGGAAGCCGGGGAAGCCACCTCCGGTGGTCGGCGGGGCTGGCGACACCGGTGACGACGGGGTCGGAGGCGCGGTCGTCGGAGCCGTCGGTGTGTCGGCGGGAGGGGGGCCAAGGCTTGTCGGGGGTACGAAGTCCTTGTCGGGCAGGTAGTCCTGGATGACGCTCATCGCGTTGTACCACATGGGCCCGGCAAGGGAGCTGCCGCCGACCGCGTCAAAGGCGATGAAGCTTCCGTTGAGTGACTTGTTCGCGAGGCTGAGCGGCTGGCCGAACCTGTTTGCCCCCGCGATCATCGACGAGGTGGCCGCAGCCGGCGTGTAGCCCATGTACCATACCGCTCGGTTGTTGGTCGTCGTGCCGGTCTTGGCGGCAGAGGGGATGTCGAGCTGGAGCTTTGCTCCAAACCCGCTCAACGACTGGACACCGGCGAGGATCTCGTTGATCGTGTCCGCGGTCGCCTCCTCCATCACCCGCTCGCAGTCGGCCCCGTACTTCTGGATCACATTGCCGGAGCTGTTGGCGATCGCAGTGACGGGCTGCGGTTCGCAGTACCGGCCGCGCGCCGGGAAGGTAGCGTACGCCGCCGACAGTGCCAGCGGGCTGGTGTCGGAGACACCGAGTGTGAACGGCCCGACCTCGTCCTCGGAGGGAAATTCGAGCCCGAGCTTCTCGGCCATCGTGGTCGTCGAGCACAGGCCGGTGAGCTTCTCGAGCTGGGCGAAGTAGGTGTTCACCGATTGTTGAAGTCCCTTGGTCATCGTGAAAGTGCCGGCGCCGGTGGAGTTGCGCACATTCCATTTCCCGGTGCCCCCGCCGTCACAGGTGGTGTAGCTGCCCGCCGGCATCACCTTCTCCAGCGGTGACAGGTAGGTTGTCGAGGCCGGGTAACCTTTGTCCAGCGCGGCTGCTGCGGTGAACGTCTTGAACGTCGATCCCGCCTGGAAGCCGTTCGAGCCGCCGTACTTCTTGGGCACCGCGTAGTTGATATAGGTCTGGCCGCTGTCCCTCTTGTTGCCCATCGGACGCGACTGCGACAGGGCCAGGACCTTGCCGGTTCCGGGCTCGACCACCGCCTGCGCACCGATCGCCTGGTCCGTGGGCGCGACCCGGTCGGTGACCGCGGCGTCGGTCGCCTTCTGGATCCTCATGTCGATGGTGGTCTGGATAGTCAGGCCACCGGTCTCGAGCTTGTTGCGCCGCTCTGCCGGTGTGTCTCCTAGGGCGTCATCCTTCATCAGCCAACGGCGAACGTAGTCGCACGAGAATGCGGCCGGTGAGCTCACACAGCCGTTGGAGAACGCGGTGATGTCGAGTCCGAGCGGTGCCTTGAGGGCCGTCTGGGACACCTTGCGCCGCAGCTCGCCTTGGCTCTCCATCGTCGCGAGAACCGTGTTTCGTCGATCCAGGGCGTTCTCGGGATAGCTGGTGGGGTCGTACCGCACCGGGTTCTTGACCAGCCCGGCCAGGGTGGCGGCCTGCCTGGCGTCGAGCTCGTCGGGGCTGACCGAGAAGTAGTGCCGGGCCGCGGCGGAGATACCGTAGGCGCCGTCACCGAAATAAGCGATGTTGAAGTAGTTTTCCAAGATCTCGTCCTTGGTGTGCTGCTCCTCGTACGACATTGCGTACTTCAGCTCTCGGATCTTGCGTGCGGGAGAGACCTCTGTGGCGGCGGCACGCTCCTGGGCGTTCTTGGCCCGCTGCACCAAGATCTGCTTGACCAGTTGCTGGGTGATCGTCGACCCGCCCTGTGTGCTGCCGTCGGTGGCGTTGTTGATCAGGGCGCGCAGGGTCCCCTTGACGTCGAGCGCCCCGTGCTCGTAGAAGCGGTAGTCCTCGATCGACAGCATGGCCTGGCGCATGACCGGAGAGATCTGCTCGAGCGAGACGTCCTGTCGGTTCTGGGAGTAGAAGTACGCGAGCACCTCGCCGTCGCTGTCGAGCACCTTGCTGCGCTGTGCAGTCGGTGTGTCACGCAGGGCGAGCGGCAGGTTCTGGAACCCGTCGGCAACGCTGTGCGACGTCACGCCGACGAACGTCGTGACCGGGATCAACAGACCGGCGACCAGAACCCCACAGAACGTGCTGAGCAGTGCCATCACACCGACCGTGCGCACAGCACCCATCACACCGACCGCGAGGCGGCTCCTCAACAACGACATGCGACCCAGCGTACGTCAGCGGGGTCAGACCAGAACACGTCTGGCCAGCCTCACCCGGTCCCGTCCGCGCGCATCCGGAATCCGGAGGTCGTTGAAGATAGCACTAAAGGACTACGAGTCATGACGCCCCTATGTCTGTTTCGACGCGTTCTGTGCCGACAAGATCGACGTGGGCGCCTTGCGCCGCTCGGCAACTCGTTTCCCCAGGCTCGGGAAGGCAACGATATGGCATGGATCGACGACTGGGCAGCTTCGGCGGCTTGCAAGGATGTCGGGCCCGACGCGCTCTTCGTTCGCGGTGCTGAGCAGAATCGTGCCAAGCAGCTGTGTTCCACCTGCAAGGTCCGGTCCGAATGCCTCGCGGAGGCGCTGGAGAACCAGATCGAGTGGGGAGTCTGGGGAGGCATGACCGAGCGCGAGCGCCGCGCGTTGCTGCGGCGGCGGCCCAACGTCACCTCGTGGCGGGCCATCCTGCAAGCCGCGCAGCCCGCCGCCGCACGGGCCGACGTCGCCGTCGGCTGAGCAGCCGTTGTCCTCACGCGGTGAGAAGCGCGCCGATCTGGCGCAGACCCTCGAGGTCGTGCACGTCGCCGGCCAGGGCGGGCACCGACACTGTCGCGACCGCCGGATGCGCTGCGGAGAAGCTCCGCTTGAGCTTCTGCTCACGGGCTCGCACCAGCATCCGCTCGGCGTGCACCCGTAGCAACCCCGCGACCTGCTGATCGGTCTCGGCACCGCTGTCCAACGTGCGCGCCGCGGACTCTGCCTCGCTGGCGTCGAGCATCGCGGCCGGGAGGTCAGTGACGCGGTTGACGACCAGTCCCGCGAGTGGCATGTCCTCGTGGGTGAGCCGCTCCACGAAGTACGCTGCCTCGCGCATCGCGTCCGGATCCGGTGCCGCGACGACCAGGAACGCCGTCCCCTCGGCCTGGAGCAGAGCGAAGGTCGCATCCGCCCGCTGGCGAAATCCGCCGAACAGGGTGTCGAACGCCGCCACGAAGGTCTGCACGTCTGACAGCACCTGGGCGCCGAGCACCTTGTTCAGGGCGTTGGTGACGATGGCGAAGCCGGCCGACAAGAACCGTGCCGGGCCACGCGCCGGAGCCAGTAACAGCTTGATGAACCGACCGTCGAGCAGTGAGGACAAGCGCTCGGGGGCGTCGAGGAAGTCCAACGCCGAGCGCGACGGCGGTGTGTCGACGACGATCAGGTCCCACCGCTTGCCCGCGCGCGCCGAGCCCGCACCCGCCTCGTCGTACAGCTGGCCGAGCTTCTCCATCGCCATGTACTCCTGGGTGCCGGCGAACGAGCTCGACAACGCCACGTAGAAGGGGTTGCTCAGGATCTGCTTCGCCTTCTCCGGCGACGCGTGTGCCTCCACGACCTCGTCGAAGGTCCGTTTCATGTCGAGCATCATCGCGTCGAGGGAACCGCCGCCGCCCTCAGCACCGGCTTCGGCCACGGGGCGGGGCACGTTGTCCAGCTCGGTGAGCCCCATCGACTGGGCCAGCCGCCGGGCAGGGTCGATCGTCAGGACGCAGACCGTCCGCCCCTGCTCGGCCGCCCGCAACGCCAGCGCTGCCGCCGTTGTGGTCTTGCCGACCCCACCAGACCCACAACACACGATGATCTGCGTGTCGGGGTCGGTGAGCAACGCGTCCACGTCCAGCGACGCTTTGCCGGCGCCGCCACCGGTGCCGCCGCGCACCCACGCCGGCCCCGCTCCCGGCGTCGTCCGTGCCTGCCCGGTCACTGCAGCCCCTGCTCCCGCAAGGACAGGGCGAGGTCGTATAGAGCGCTCATGTCGATCCCCTCGCTGACATATGCCAGCTCGATCACCTGGGTGTCCACGCCGGCCAGCACCTTGCGCTGGTCGGTCTGCAGCTCCTGGCGTACCGCGTGCGCCGCACCCTCCTCGAGCAGTCCGACGCCGAGCTCGGCCGAGGCGCCGATCGAGGTCTTGGCCAGGCTCGCACTGATCGCAGCGGCGTCGAGCCGCCCGGAGCCGATCGCATCCTGGGCGGGCGGTGTCAACGGCGACTGGCGGACCTGGTTGACGATGACATTGCCCACCCCGAGGTCGGCCGAGCGGAGGTCGGCGATCGCGTCGAGAGTCTCCTGGACCGGCATCTCCTCCAGCACCGTCACCAGGTGCACCGCGGTGCGCCTGCCCTGCATCATGGTCGTCACCGCGTCGGCCTGCTTGCGGATCGGCCCGACCTTGGCCAGGCCGGCGACCTCGTTGTTGACGTTGAGGAAGCGACTGATCCGTCCGGTCGGGGGCGCGTCGACGACGATGGCGTCGTAGGAGTAGCCGCCGTCCTTGTCCCGCCGCCTACCGGCCTCGTAGACCTTGCCGGTCAGGAGCACGTCTCGTACGCCCGGGGCGATCGTCGTGGCGAAGTCGATGACGCCGAACTTGTCCAGGGCCTTGCCGGCTCGCCCGAGCTTGTAGTACATCGCGAGGTATTCCATCAGGGCCGCCTCGGCGTCGATCGCGAGGGCGTACACTTGTCCGCCGCCATGCCCGACGCCGATCTCGCGCTCCTCGTACGGCAGCGGGGGGACGTCGAAGAGCCGGGCGATCCCCTGCCGCCCTTCGACCTCGCACAGCAGCACCTTGCGTCCACGGGTCGCCAGCGAGATGGCCAGCGCGACCGCGACCGTGGTCTTGCCGGTGCCGCCCTTGCCGGTCACGATGTGGAGTCGCCGCGCGGGTGGGGTCACTTGGTCGAGCGTAATGGCGGACGGTGCGTCGTACCCGCGTAGGTAGCCGGCGGAACACCGCGGGCGGGAGATACAGTCGGCCCATGACCACATGGGAGTACACCACCGCGCCGGTGCTCGTGCACGCCACCAAGCAGATCCTGGACAACTTCGGCCAGGACGGCTGGGAGCTGGTGCAGATGGTCCCGGGAATGAACCCCGAGAACCTCGTCGCCTACTTCAAGCGGCCGCTGGATAGCTGATGGCCACCCCTGAGGAGCGCGTCGAAGCGTTGGGACTGTCCATCCCCGAGGTCGCGGCCCCGGTCGCGGCGTACGTCCCGGCGGTGACCACCGGCCACTACGTCTACACGTCCGGGCAGCTACCCCTACGCAACGGCGAGCTGATGACGACCGGCAAGGTCGGCGGCGAGGTCAGTGCCGAGGACGCCACGGCCTGCGCACAGCAGTGCGCGCTCAACGCGATCGCCGCCGTGCGGGCCCAAGTGGGCGACCTCTCCAGGGTGGTCAGGGTCGTCAAGGTCGTCGTGTTCGTGGCGAGCACCGCAGACTTCACCGGGCAGCCGCAGGTGGCCAACGGGGCGAGCACGCTGCTCGGTGAGGTGTTCGGTGACGCCGGGCAGCACGCTCGCAGCGCCGTGGGCGTGACCGTCCTGCCCCTCGACGCACCGGTCGAGGTCGAGATCGTCGTCGAGGTCGCTCCCGGCTGATGCACACGCTGGAGCCGATGCCGGAGGCGCTGCGCGGGCATCTGCGTGGCGCCGGCGAGCCGGTCTCGGCACCACGGGACGCCGCCACGGTGGCGCTGTTGCGTGACGGCTCCGACGGGATCGAGACCTACCTCCTGCGCCGGCACCGCACGATGGCGTTCGCCGCGGGGTCGTACGTGTTCCCCGGTGGTGGCGTGGACGAGCGCGACGCCGACGTCTCTCTCGCCTGGGTCGGCCCATCGCCCGAACAGTGGGCTGCCCGGTTCGACTGCGAGGTCCCGCTCGCGCGCGCCCTGGTCTGCGCCGCCGTGCGCGAGACGTTCGAGGAGTCCGGCGTCCTGCTCGCCGGGGCCGACGCATCCTGCGTGGTTGCCGACACCAGTGGACCGGACTGGCGGGAAGCCCGGATGGCGTTGGAGCGCCGCGACCTGTCACTTGCTGTGTTCCTCGCCGAGCGCGCGTTGGTGCTGCGCGCGGACCTGCTCGGCGCCTGGGCGCACTGGATCACCCCGGAGTTCGAGCCACGCCGGTTCGACACCCGCTTCTTCGTCGCCGTCCTCCCCGCGGGCCAGGCCGTCGGGTCCATGCCCGGCGAGGCCGACCGGGCCGGCTGGATATCCTTGATCGACGCGTTGGCGGGCGTGGAGTCCGAGACGATGACGATGCTGCCGCCGACGCGCATCACGTGCGCGGAGCTCGCCGGCCTGCACCATGCCGCCGGTGCGCTCGAAGCCGCAACGCACCGCAGTATCGTCGCCGTCCTGCCCGAGCTCGTCGACGTCGATGGCGACCCGTACCTGCGCACCGAGGTGGCGACGTGAGCCCGCACCAGCGGCCCTGGACCGGCGGGCAGGTCACCGAACGTGCCCGCTGCGTCCTCGCCCCCAACCCCGGGCACATGACCCTGGAGGGGACCAACACCTGGGTCGTACGGGCGCCAGACGGCGACCGATCGGTCGTGATAGACCCCGGACCGCTGGACGAGGGGCATCTCGCGGCGGTGCTCGCCGCCGCCGGGCACGTCGCGGCGGTCCTTGTCACGCACCGCCACCACGACCACACCGAGGGCGCCGCCGCCTTCGCCGCCATGGCCTCGTGCGTCGTACGCGCTGCCGACCCCGAGCAGTGCATCGGCGCGGAGCCACTGGACGACGGTGAGGTCGTCTCGGTCGCCGGTGTCGGGCTCGAGGTGGTCGCCACGCCTGGACACACCACCGACTCGGTGTGCCTGCTGCTGCCTGCGGACCGCCAGCTGTTCACCGGCGACACCGTGCTCGGACGGGGGACGGCCGTGGTGACCCACCCCGACGGGACGCTGGCGACGTACCTTGCGTCCCTGGACCGACTCCGTGGCCTGGTCGCGTCTGGACCGGTCACCGGTCTGCTGCCGGGGCACGGTCCGCCGGTCACCGATGCCGGGGCCGTCCTCGAGCATTACGTGACGCACCGCCTCGAGCGCCTCGAGCAGGTGCGCGCAGCGCTCGCCGCCGGTGACACCACCGCGCGCGAGGTCGTGGCCCGCGTGTACGCCGACATAGACGAGGTGCTGTGGCCGGCCGCCGAGATGTCCGTCGCCGCGCAGCTCGACTACCTCGAACGTGGCCGACCGGCTCCGCGCTGAGAGCGGCGCTCAGCGCGCGCGGCGGGCCAGACGCTCGGGGTCCAAGATGACGACCGAACGTGGCTCGAGCCGCAACCAGCCGCGCATCGCGAAGTCGGCGAGCGCCTTGTTGACCGTCTCGCGGGAGGCGCCGACGAGCTGGGCGAGCTCCTCCTGCGTCAGGTCGTGGTGCACATGGATGCCGTCGTCAGCCTTGCGACCGAACCGCGTCGAGAGGTCGATCAGCGCCTTGGCCACCCGGCCGGGTACGTCCGAGAAGACCAGGTCGGCAACGACGTCGTTGGTACGCCGCAGCCTCGCCGCGAGCTGGTGCAGCAGGGCGCGGGCGACGTTGGAGTGGTTGGTGAGCCAGGTATTCAGGTCGTCGTGACTGAGGCTCTGGAGGTCGCAGTCGGTGACAGCCGTGGCGGTCGCCGAACGCGGGCCGGGGTCGAACAACGACAGCTCACCGAACATCTGACCCGGCCCCAGGATGGCCAGGAGGTTTTCGCGGCCGTCGGCGGAGGTACGGCCGAGCTTGACCTTGCCGTCGGTCACGACGTACAGGCGGTCTCCGGAGTCGCCTTCGTGGAACAGCACGTCGCCGCGCCGGAGCTGGCTGCTCGACATGGACGAACCCAGCGACTCAGCAGCCTCGTCGTCCAGCCCGGAAAAGAGCGGTGCCTGACGAAGCACGTCGTTGTCCACAGGGTCTCCTCCAATGACTGCAACCAACAGACAGTCTCCCGCATGAGGGTGCCGCCGCGCCACCTGGCGAGCAGCGACACGGCGCCGACCTCGGACGTGACACGCCCGGACCCCGTGCCACTGCGGGCGCCGTACGCTGGGCCCGTGCCAGTACGAACCGCCGCGCCGCCCCCTGCTCCCGCCACCGCGCTGGTACGTCGCGCGCGCAAGATCGACCGCGAGCTGGCCCGGACGTACCCCGACGCACGCAGCGAGCTCGACTACGACAACGCCTTCGAGCTGCTGGTCGTGACGGTGCTCTCGGCGCAGACGACCGACCGCCGGGTCAACGCGGTACGTCCGGCGCTGTTCGCGCCGTACCCCGACGCGGCCACGATGGCCGCCGCCGATCGCGAAGGGCTCGAGGCGATCATCAAGTCCACCGGGTTCTTCCGCGCGAAGGCCGACACGTTGCTGAAGCTGAGCGCGGCGTTGGTCGCGGACCACGGCGGCGAGGTGCCGCGGCGGTTGACCGACCTGGTGGCGCTGCCAGGGGTTGGTCGCAAGACCGCCAACGTGGTGCTCGGCAACGCTTTCGCCATCCCCGGGATCACCGTCGACACCCATGTCGCCCGGTTGGCGCGCCGCTTCGGGTGGGTGGACCCCGCGACGGCCGCAGACGCGGTCAAGGCCGAGCACGCCATCGGCGCGCTGTTCCCCAAGCGGGACTGGACGATGCTCAGCCACCACGTCATCTGGCACGGCCGTCGGGTCTGCCACGCCAGCAAGCCCGCGTGCGGCGCGTGCACCGTCGCCCGCTGGTGCCCGTCCTTCGGCGAGGGTCCCACCGACCCCCAGACCGCCGCGGCACTGGTCAAGAGCGAGGGACGCGCGTGAGACGTTCGGCGGCGGCCCTTGTCGCCTGCGTCCTCCTCGCGCTCACCGCCTGCGCCCCTACCGCTGGCGAGGAGGGTACGGCCCCGCGCACCCTCGGCCCACCCAGCGCGGGTGCACCGGCGGCGGGCGCCGTCGACACACCCGCGCTGCGCCGGCTCAAGCAGCAGGCTGACATCGCTGCGTGCCCGGGGACCGACCCGTCGGCAGGTGCGCTGACCGACGGCCTGCCGGCCGTGTCGCTGCCATGTCTCGGCGGTGGGCGTCCCGTCGCGCTGGCGGGCCTTCGGGGTACGCCGATGGTGGTGAACTTCTGGGCATCGTGGTGTACGTCCTGCCGCGAGGAGCTGCCGTACTTTGCACAGCTCGACGAGGACGCCCGCGACCGGGTCCTCGTGATCGGTGTCGACTTCGCCGACCCTGACCCCGCCGCGGCGCTCGAGCTCGCCGCCGACACCGGCATCACCTACCCCCAACTCGCCGACCCCGAGTCCGAGTCCCGCATCCCCTTGCAGCTGATCGGTCTGCCGCAGACTGTCTTCGTCGATGCCGAGGGCCACGTCACCGGCATCGAGAGGCGGTCGGTCGCGTCGTACGCCGAGCTGGTCGGGCTCGTGGACGAGCACCTCGGAGTGAGTCTGTGAAACCTCAGCTGGAGAGGCTGCCGCAGTGGTTGCACCCGGTGGCGCTCAAGGTCCCCGACGTCGGTGCGTCGACGTTGTCGCCGCGAATAGCTGACCCACCGAGCGACGCCCGACAGTCGGCGGTGCTGATGCTGTTCGGCGAAGGCACCGCCGGTCCGGACCTGCTGCTCACCGAGCGGGCCCACACCATGCGGACCCACGCCGGGCAGGTCTCCTTCCCCGGCGGACGGGTAGACCCCGTCGACGCCGACCCTGCCGCGACCGCGTTGCGCGAGGCGGAGGAGGAGGTCGGGTTGGCGCCGACGAGCGTCGAGGTCTTCGGGGAGCTGCCCCCGCTGTGGCTGCCCCCGAGCAACTCCGCGGTCACGACGGTGCTCGGCTGGTGGAGCCGGCCCGGGCCGGTGCTTGCGATCAGCGACCGGGAGGTTGCGAGCGTCTTCCGCACACCGATCGCCGACCTGCTCGACCCGGCCAACCGCTTCACCGTTCAGGGGCCGTCGGGTTGGCGCGGGCCAGGGTTCCGCGTCGCCGACGGGCTCGTCCTGTGGGGCTTCACCGCAGGGGTGATCTCGCGGTTGTTCGAGCAGGTCGGCTGGGAGCGGGAGTGGGACCAGTCCCGCCTCGAGCCGTACCCGCGGGCCCCGGCTCAGTCTCCCCTGGCCGGTCCGCCGTGAATGTCCTCGACATCGTCCTGGTCGTCGCCATCATCGCGTACGGCCTGAGCGGCTACTGGCAGGGTTTCCTCGCCGGTTTGTCCGCCACCGTGGGCCTGCTCGCCGGTGGCGCGCTCGGGGTCCTGCTGATCCCGTGGCTGCTCGGCAGCCTGGACGAGACCCTCGCGACGGCGCTGCTCGCACTGTTCCTGGTGCTGCTGTTCGCCTCGATAGGTCAGGCGACCGGCGCGTACATCGGCGCCCGGATCCGCGCCGGCGTGACCTGGCAGCCAGCCCGGTCGCTCGATGCACTTGGTGGCGCCGCGCTGAGCGTCGTGGCGGTTCTCGTCGTCGCGTGGGCACTCGGCTACGCCATGAGCGGCGCCCGGATCGGCGGTGTCTCCAACGCCGTCCGCGCGTCGACGATCCTGGACAAGGTCGACGCCGTGATGCCCAACGGAGCCGACCGCGCCCTCAACGCGTTCAACGAGGTCGTCGACTCCAACCTGTTCCCGCGCTACCTGGAGCCGTTCGCGCAGGAGCGCATCACGCCGGTGATCGCCCCCGACAAGTTGGTCCTGCAGAAGAACGGCGTGCGCAAGGCACAGGGCAGCGTCGTCAAGATCCTGGGCCAGGCAAGCTGCAATCGCGGCGTCGAGGGGTCCGGCTTCGTGTACGCCAGGGACCGCATCATGACCAACGCGCACGTGGTCGCCGGCGTCGACGACCCGTTCGTGGTGATCGGCGACCGCCGGGTGCAGGCCGAGACCGTGTTGTACGACCCCGATCTCGACGTCGCCGTGCTCGCCGCGAGCGGCCTGGGCCTGAAGCGGCTGAACTTCGACACCGGCGCTGAGCCGGGTGACAGCGCGGCCGTGCTCGGCTATCCCGAGAACGGGCCGTTCGACGCTCGGGCGGCCCGGATCCGCGGCGAGCAGCGCCTGCGCAGCCCCGACATCTACGACGAGGGCTCGCTGGTACGACAGGTCTTCTCCATCCGGAGCCTGGTGCGTTCGGGCAACTCCGGTGGACCGTTGATCTCGCCCGCGGGTGAGGTGTACGGGGTGATCTTCGCGGCGTCGGTCGCCGAGGAGTCGACCGGCTACGCGCTGACCGCCGAGCAGGTCGCCGCCGACGCCGAGAGGGGCAAGGTGGCCACCGAAGCGGTCTCCACCGGGGAGTGCGCCTGAGCGAGGACGGCGTCGCCTGTCACACTCATCGCCATGCGTTCCTTCCTCGCGTTCCTGCTCGGCCTGCTCGCGCTCGTGTGCACCGCCGTCGCGGTGCCGACCCTGTGGACCGAGCGCAACCTGGTCGACGAGACCGGGTACGTCGCCCTCGCCGAGCCGTTGGGCCGTGACCCGGCGTTCAAAAAGATCCTGGCGCAGACGGTGACCGAGTCGGTCGTCGACGACTCCGGCCTGTCGGCCAAGACGCGAGCGGCGGTCCGCCCGGTCGTGCTTCAGGGTGCCCGCAGTGTCGTCGAGCTCGACCGCTTCCCTGCGGCCTGGGCCGAGAGCAACCGTCGTACCCATCAGTTCTGGTTCGGGGAGCCCGGTCGCACCCCCACCCGAACCGACCGCCTGGTGGTGGATGTATCGCCGCTTGCCGCGCTCGTGGCGGATCAGCTGCCGGCGGGCGTGCGGTCCACCGTCAAGGTGCCTCGTCAGGCGCTGGTCGTCGTGGGCGGGTCCGAGGAACGGCGAGCGATCCAACGGCTGGAGGTCCTCGACCCGTGGTCCTACTGGATCGGTGCCGGCGCGGTGCTGTTCGCGGTGGGAGCAGTGCTGCTCGCCCGCCGCCGATCGGCAGCGGCGCTGTGGCTCGGCATCGGCACACTCGTCGTCGCTGCCGTGCTCAAGGGGGCAGCGGTGCTGGGCGCACCGATTCTCGCCGAGCGGGCTTCGTCGGCGTCACGGTTAGGGGCGCGCCTGGAGGACGCCCTCCGCGAGACCGCAGAGGCGTCGTTCGACCGCTGGCTCCTGGTCGTCGCGGCCATCGGTCTGGTGCTCGCGGTGGTGGGCGCGGTCGGTCGCCTCGTCAGCGCCCGCCGCGAGCGCGCACCGGCGGGGTAGGACGCAGCAGAGGGCTCAGCGGGTGATCGCCGGGGTCTGCTTGCCCTTGAGCGCCGGGGGGATCTGCTTGGCCGTGGCGATGGTCTTCTCCGGAGCCCGTACCTTCTTGATCTTCTTGATCCCCAGGAACACCAGGACGCCGGCCAGCAGCACGTAGAAGCCGGTCACGATCAGGAACGCCCACGCCGGGTGCAAGCCGGTCATCGTGATCAGGTAGGCGACGGCGATGGAGAGCAGGATGAGGATCAGCAGGCCGAGCACGCCGGCCACGGCGAGCAACGCCGCCCCGATCCCGCCGGCCTTGACACTGACCTTGACCTCGGACTTTGCCAGCGCGATCTCGGACTGCAGCAGAGCCGAGACATCACGGCTGGCGTCAGCGACGAGACGACCGATGGTGGGTTCTTCGGTGTGCGGGGCGTTGCTCATTGGGCTCTCCAGTCCAGTGTTGCGTGACGGCGTTGCGCTGGGACGAGCCTAGAGGAATCCGCCGCCGTGTGCCGGGAACCAGGCCACCAGCGCCTCAGTCCTCCGAGGTGGTGCTCATGCCGTCCTTGATCTGGTCCATGATCGTGGAGTCGGCGAGCGTGGTCACGTCGCCGACGTCGCGGTTCTCGGCGACGTCGCGCAACAGTCGGCGCATGATCTTGCCCGAGCGGGTCTTGGGAAGCTCGGGTACGACCATGATGCTGCGGGGCCGCGCGATCTTGCCGATCTCACCGGCGACGTGGTCGCGCAGCTCCTGCACGACGTCCGGTCCGCCGTCGCCCGCGGACTCGCGCAGGATCACGAACGCCACGACGGCCTGGCCGGTGGTGTCGTCGGTCGCCCCGACAACGGCCGCCTCGGCAACCTTGGGGTGCGAGACCAGCGCGGACTCGATCTCCGTTGTCGACAACCGGTGCCCGGAGATGTTCATGACGTCGTCCACCCGGCCGAGGAGCCAGATGTCTCCGTCGTCGTCCTTCTTGGCACCGTCGCCGGCGAAGTACTTGCCCTCGAACCGAGACCAGTACGTGTCCTTGTACCGCTGGTCGTCGCCCCAGATTGTGCGAAGCATCGCCGGCCACGGCTCGGTGACGACGAGGTAGCCGCCCTCGCCCTTGCCCACCGGTGTGCCGGTGTCGTCGACCACGTCCGCACCGATGCCCGGGATCGGGGTCATCGCCGAGCCGGGCTTGCCCGAGGTCACCCCCGGCAGCGGGCTGATCATGATCGCGCCGGTCTCGGTCTGCCACCACGTGTCCACGACCGGGCAGGTGCCGGCGCCGATGTTCTCGCGGTACCACACGTACGCCTCGGGGTTGATCGACTCACCGACCGAGCCGAGCAGCCGCAGGCTCGACAGGTCGAACTCCGCCGGTATCTGGTCGCCCCACTTCATGCAGGTACGGATGGCGGTCGGCGCGGTATAGAACGCGGTGACGTCGTAGTCCTGGATGATCTCCCACCAGCGACCCTTGTGCGGGGTGTCCGGCGTGCCCTCGTACATCACCGAGGTGGCACCGTTGGCCAGCGGGCCGTAGACGACGTAGGAGTGCCCCGTCACCCAGCCGATGTCGGCCGAGCACCAGTAGACGTCGGTGTCCGGCTTGTTGTCGAAGATCCCCCAGAAGGTGTACGTGACCCCGGTCAGGTAGCCGCCGGTGGTGTGCAGGACGCCCTTGGGGTTGCCCGTCGTGCCAGAGGTGTACATCACGTACAACGGGTGCTCGGAGTCGAACATCTCCGGCGTGTGGTCCTCGGACTGACCGTCCACCACCTCGTGCCACCACACGTCCTTCTCGCCCCACGCCACGTCCTGGCCGGTACGCCGCACGACGAGCACGTTGCGCACGTCGGGGCAGCGGGCGACGGCGTCGTCGACGGCCGGCTTCAAGGCGCTCGCGCTGCCGCGACGGTAGCCACCGTCGCTCGTGATGACGATCCGGGCGTCGCAGTCCTCGATGCGGGTGGCCAGCGCGTCGGCGGAGAAGCCGCCGAATACGACGGTGTGGGGCGCCCCGAGGCGGGCGCACGCAAGCATCGCGATGACGGTCTCGGGGATCATCGGCATGTAGATCGCCACCCGGTCACCGGTCTGTACGCCCAGCTCGACCAGTGCGTTGGATGCCTTGTTGACCTCGCGCTGCAGGTCGGCGTAGGTGATGGTGCGGGTGTCGTCGGCGGGTTCACCGACCCAGTGGTAGGCCACCTTGTCGCCGCGTCCTGCCTCGACGTGGCGGTCGACGCAGTTGTAGGCAGCGTTCAGGCGACCACCCACGTACCACTTGGCGAACGGCGGGTCCGACCAGTCGAGCACGTCGGTGAACGGCTCTGCCCAGGACAAGCGCTCGGCCTGCTTCGCCCAGAAGGCCAACCTGTCGGCCGCGGCCTCCTCGTACGCCTCCACCTTGAGGTTGGCCTCGGCGGCGAGCTCGGGCGGCGGGTCGAACCGGCGTTCCTCGTGCATCAGGTTGGACAGTCCGGGCTCCTGGCTCACAGCGGGGATCTCCTTGTCATGCGTTCGACGTGTTGACCGTCAGGCGTTCGACCATTGTGCCGCGCTCGGCGTTACTCGGCCCCGGCCCCCGTCATCGAGCGGACCTCGAGCTCGGCGTACATCTCCTCGGACTCGCGCTCTTTGGAGGTGACGGTGCCCAGCCACCCGAAGAGGAACCCGAGCGGGATCGACACGATCCCGGGGTTCTCCAGCGGGAACCAGCTGAAGTCCACGCCGACGGGGAAGAGCGACAGGCTCTTGCCGGTGACCGGGTCGGCCCCCTTGCCCGAGGTGACCGGGGAGAAGAACACCAAGATCATCGCCGACGCGAGCCCACCGTAGATGCTGAACGTCGCCCCGCGGGTGTTGAACCGCTTCCAGAACAGGTTGTAGAGCAACGCCGGAAGGTTCGCCGACGCCGCAACCGCGAAGGCGAGCGCGACGAGGAACGCGATGTTGAGCGACTGCGCCGGGATCGCGAGCAGAATGGCGACACCGCCGATACCGAACGCCGCGATCCGGGCGACCCTGACCTCGTCCTTGTCGGTCACGTCGCCCTTCTTGATCACGTTGGCGTAGAGGTCGTGGGCGACCGACGACGCAGAGGTGAGCGTCAGACCGGCGACGACCGCGAGGATCGTCGCGAACGCCACTGCGGCGATCACCGCCAGCAGGATCGCGCCGCCGGTCGTACCGTCGCCGCCTCCGACGGCCTCGGCCAACAACGGCGAGGCGAGGTTGCCGCCGGGGTCGATGGTCTCCGGGTCGACGAGCGCTGCTGCCCCGAAGCCGAGGATCAGCGTCATCAGGTAGAAGATGCCGATCAGCGTGATGGCCCACAGCACCGACTGCCGCGCCTGGCGGGCGGTCGGCACGGTGTAGAAGCGGATCAGGATGTGCGGCAGGCCGGCGGTACCAAGGACCAGAGCGATGCCGAGGGAGAGGAAGTCGATCTTGCTGGTGGTCGTCAGGCCGTACTTCAGGCCGGGCTCGAGGAACGCTTGCCCCTTGCCGGTGTTCTCCGCGGCCGCGCCGAGCAGCTCGGAGAGGTTGAAGCCGAACTTCGCGAGCACGAGCACCGAGATCAGCAGGGTGCCGCCCATGAGCAGGACGGCCTTGACGATCTGCACCCAGGTCGTACCCTTCATGCCGCCGACGACGACGTAGAAGATCATCAGGGCGCCGACGCCGACGATGGTGAGGTTCTTCAGACCCTGGCTGTCCACGCCGAGCAGCAGCGCGACCAGCGCGCCCGCGCCGACCATCTGTGCGAGCAGGTAGAAGATCGACACCGCGACGGTGGACGTGGCAGCGGCCGTACGTACGGGGCGCTGCTTCATCCGGTACGCGAGCTGGTCGGCCATCGTGAACTTGCCCGAGTTGCGCAGCAGCTCCGCGACGAGAAGCAAAGCCACCAGCCAGGCCACCAGGAAGCCGATCGAGTACAGGAAGCCGTCGTACCCGGACAACGCGATCGCACCGGAGATGCCGAGGAAGGAGGCCGCCGACATGTAGTCGCCCGCGATGGCCATGCCGTTCTGGGCGCCGGTGAACGAGCGGCCGCCGGCGTAGTAGTCCGCCGCGGTCTTGTTGTTGCGGCTCGCCCAGAAGGTGATGCCGACGGTGAGCGCGACGACGGCGAGGAACAGCACCGAGGTCAGGGTCTGGTGGTTGCCGGACTCGGCGGCCAGCAGGATTCGTTCAGGGGCCAGGGCACTCATCGGATCTCCTTGTCGTACTCGGCGCGAAGCTTGTCCGCGGTCGGATCGAGATTGGCGGTGGAGAACCGCGAGTAGAGGAAGGCGATGAGAAACGTGGTCACGAACTGCAGCAGCCCGAAGATGAGGGCGATGTTGATGTTGCCGATGACCTGGGTGTTCATGAAGCCGGGCGCCCAGTTGGAGCAGACGACGAACAACAGGTACCAGACCATGAAGGCGATCGTCATCGGTACGACGAAGCCGAGGTACTTCTTCTTCAGCGAAGCGAACTCATCGGTGGCGCGGATGCGTTCGTACGCCGCGTCCTGGGAGGGAGTAGTTCTGTCGACCACAGGGTCACCTCGTCGTGTCGGGGCACATGGTTGTCGTGACGCAGGTCACGGTACGCCAGGATCGGAGTCTAGGCACGCGTTCGCGCGGGCGCTGACCCGCTCGCTGGGGTTTCTGGTGCGCATGTCACATCCGTACCAGGTTCTCCTGGTACGGCGTCGCCTCACCTGGGTTGCGACCTTGGTGCGGTGACGCCGAGCCCGGTGATGCGTGCGACGGCCCCCGGATGGAGGGGCCAGAACCTGCGGATGGCGGGGCCAGAACCTGCGGATGGCGGGGCCAGAACCTGCGGATGGAGGGTCAGTCGTCGACGATGCCGCGGGCGGCCAACGCGTCGCCGGTGGCGCGGGCGCGGGCAACCGTGCGCAGCGCCAGGGGTACGAGGAGTGCGCGCGGGTCGCGCTCCAGGCCACGTGCCTTTGCGGCGTCGCGGGTCTGGCTCGCGATGTCGAGGATGTCGGGTACGGCGCGCATCATCAGCGCGATCGCCAGCGCCACGCGTTCGGGGTCGACACCGAACCGGCGCAGCGGCTCACATGCGCGGGTGATCGCGTCGATGACGTCGTCGGTCGGGGTGGTCGCGGTGACGACGACTGCCAGCAGCACGAGGGACAGCAGGTCACCGGCGACCTCGACCGCCAGCGGCCACCCCACTCGCCACAGCTGGAACCCGGCGAAGACCGTCGCGAGGAACAGGATCGGACGCATCGCGCGTGCGGTGGCCCGCACCCCGATCCGGGCCCACAGCGCCACCGCGACCGCAGCCGCGAGAAAGCAGAGCGCCGACCACGGACCGCGCAGCAGGGTGACCGCGACCGCGAACGCGGCGAGCGTCGCCAGCTTGGGGCCGACCGCAAGCCGGTGCACGACCGTCGTGCCGGGCCGGTACATGCCCAGCAGCGAGGCGGTCACCGCGAGACGCTCTCGCGGTAGCTGGCCGCAGCCTCGGCCGGGTCGCCGTCGAAGGCGATGACGCCGCCTGCGAGCACGAGCGCGCGGTCGCAGCGCGTCGCGAGCTCGAGGTCGTGGGTGACCAGGACCACCTGCTGGCGCAACCCGAACAACAGGTCGGCGATACGGCGGGTGTTGTGCAGGTCGAGCAACGTCGTCGGCTCGTCCGCGACGATGACATCGGGATCGGTGGCAAGCACTCCGGCAACCGCCAGCAGCTGCTTCTGCCCGCCCGACAGTGAGTGGACGCTGACGTCGGCGAGGTGCGCGAGGCCGTACGTACCGAGGATCTCGACGGCGCGCTCGCGGCGTTCGGCCTTGGGCAGGCGCGTGCGCCGCAGCGAGAGGGCGACGTCCTCGGCGCACGTCGGCATGACCAGCTGGGAGTCGGGGTCGGTGAAGACAAAACCCACCCGCCGCCGTACGGCTGCGCCGTCGCGAACGGTGTCGAGGTCGTCGACGCGTACGCTGCCGGTGGCCGGCGCGGTGAGGCCGTTGAGCAACCTGGCGAGCGTGGACTTGCCCGAGCCGTTGCCGCCGATGAGCGCGATGCGGCGCTCGGTGAGCCGTAGCGAGGTCTCCCCGAGGATGGTCGTCTCGTCATCGCCAGGGGCGGTGACGGTGACGCCGTCGAGGACGATCTGCGCCATCGTCAGCGGCGGCGTGGCAGCAGGTCGGGGAAGGTCCGGTGCACCGAGGCCGCGACGATCGCTGCAAGAGCCGACTTGACGAGGTCACCCGGTACGAAGACCAGGTCGCCGGCGATCGCGGTACGCCACGGGACGTCGGCGCGGGCGACGATCCCCGCGATGCCGATCGGGTGGCTGATGAGGATGCTGCCGATGACGATGCAGCCGAAGATGAGCGGGACGCTCGTGGCGATCCGGTGCGCCGGAATGCGGGCGACCAGGTAGCCGATGACGAGGGTCGACAACGGCCAGGCCGCGATGTAGCCGACGCTGGGCCCGGCCAGCACGGCGAAACCACCGCCACCGCCGGCGAAGATCGGCACTCCCGCCAACCCGACGCAGATGTAGAGCAGGACCGCCAGCGTGCCGCGCCGCGCGCCGAGGCACGCGCCGGCCAGGGCGACCCCGAGGGTCTGCAGGGTGATCGGCACCCCGATCGAGCCGACGGGTACGGCGGGCACGATCGCGCACACCGCGATGAACGCGGCGAAGAAGGCGATGAGCGCGAGGTCTGTCGAGCGCGACGTCGTCCGTGGCGGCGCGGTACGCGTCGTGGTGGGCGAGGCATCAGACATGGCTCGCACTCTAGACGGTGCGCGTCACCAGCTGGCGTGCAGCGCGCGCCCCTCGTCGTACCCCGCGCTGCTCTGCAGCCCGATGACGGCACGCTCGCCGAGCTCCCGCACGGTGCGCGCGCCCGCGTAAGTCGCGCTGGAGCGCACGCCGGAGGTGATGGAGTCGATCAGGTCCTCCACACCGGATCGCTGGGGGTCGAGGTACATCCGCGAGGAGCTGATGCCCTCCTCGAACAACGCCATCCGGGCTCGCTCGAACCCCGCCGCTTCACGGGTGCGGTTGGACACCGCCCGTGCTGAGGCCATCCCGAAGGACTCCTTGTACGCTCGCCCGTCCGCTCCGCGCATCAGGTCGCCCGGGCTCTCGTGCGTACCGGCAAACCAGGAGCCGATCATCACGCTCGCGGCTCCTGCGGCGAGCGCGAGGGCGACGTCGCGCGGGTAGCGGACGCCTCCGTCGGCCCATACGTGCGCGCCGTCGTCGCGCGCGGCCGCAGCGCACTCCAGGACGGCGGAGAACTGCGGACGGCCCACGCCGGTCATCATGCGGGTGGTGCACATCGCGCCGGGTCCGACGCCGACCTTGATGATCTCCGCACCGGCCGCGGCGAGGGCGTGCACGCCGTCCGCGGAGACGACGTTGCCCGCGGCGATCGGGACCCACCTGCCGGTGGTGTCGGCGTGGGCGTCGCGTACTGCTCGAACCGCAGGCAGCGCCTCGAGCATCCGCACCTGGTAACCGTGGGCGGTGTCCACGACGAGGACGTCGATGCCCAGCGAGAGCAACGTCTCGGCCTTCGCGCGCACGTCGCCGTTGATGCCGAGCGCGGCACCGACCAGGAGGCTGCCGTCGGAGTCGAGCGCGGGCTCGTATATCGCCGAGCGCAACGCACCCTTGCGGGTCATCACCCCGGCGAGCCGGCCGCCGTCGAGGACCGGGGCGATGTCGACGTGGCGTTCGCTGAGCGCGGTGAACATGGCCTGCAGGTCCTGTCCAGCCTCCAGGGTGAGCAGGTCGCTGCTCATCACCTGGTGCACCTGCGCGAACCTGTCGACCTCGTGGCAGTCGCGCTCGGTGACGACCCCGAGCGGCTTGGCGTCCTCGACGACGAGCACGGCGCCGTGTGACCGCTTGGACATCAGGCTGAGCGCCGTTGCGACAGTCGTGTCCGGCGTGACGGCGATGGGCGTGTCGTACGTCGGGTGCGCCGCCTTGATCCGGCGTACGGCGTCCGCGACGATGCCGGGCGGGATGTCTTGGGGAATGATGGCGATGCCGCCGCGCCGGGCGACGGTCTCGGCCATGCGGCGCCCGGAGACGGCCGTCATGTTGGCGGCGACCAGGGGGATCGTGGTGCCGACGGAGTCGGGGGTGGACAGGTCCACGTCCGAGCGGGAGCTGACGTCCGAGCGGCTCGGGACCATGAAGACGTCGTTGTACGTGAGGTCGTGGCTGGGACGGAGATCGTTGAGGAAGCGCACCCGGCGAGCCTAGCGACCGACGTCCCCCGTTGCGTCATCCAATGCGGTCGCGATAGAGCGCAGTCGCTATGCGCTCAGAACCGATGACGTCCCGGTGGCAGCCTCAGCCGAAGCCGAACAGCACGTCTCCACCGAGCGGTCCGGCCTCGTCGGCGGCCAGCGGCTGCTCGAGCACGCGAGCGCGGTAGCAGTCGGTCCGGTAGCGCATCCGCAGCCCGTCCGGACCGCGGTCGTAGCCCGCGTAGAGCTCGCGCACCCGCCCGATCAGCTCGGCACGCGCATCGGGCTCTAGCGCCGCGACGTACGAACGAGACTCGACCAGCCCGACGAGCGCCGCCTCGTCGAGGTCCTGCCAGAAGCCGAACTTCTTGTACGCCACTGGCTCGAAAAGGCCGTCCGCGGACACCTGGTCGGTCAGCTCGCCCGAGTCGTGGTCCTCGGACCCGATGATGTCGGACAGCTTGCGCACCCACGGGATCGAGTCGTCGCGGATGTTCCACACCAGTGACAGCAACCCGCCTTCGCGCAGGACGCGGGCGATCTGCGGCAGCGCCTCGGCGGTGTCGAACCAGTGGTACGCCTGCGCGACCACCACGACATCGAACGACCCGGCGGCGAACGGCGGCCGCTCGGCGGTGGACCGCACGCAGGCGACGCCCCGCCGGCCTTGGCCCAGCCGGTCGGCGAGGTGCGCCAGCATCGGCTCCGACGGCTCGGTAGCAACGACGTCGTGACCTGCGCGGACCAGCTGCGCGGTCAGCTTGCCGGTGCCGGCGCCGAGCTCGAGGACCTTGACGGCGCGCCCGCCGGTGAGCCAGCTGACACAGCGGTCGGGGTAGGCCGGCCGGGTCCGTGCGTACACGTCGGCGACGCCACCGAACGTACGGGAGCGCTCGACGCGCAGCGATTTGTCCATCCGTTCCACGCTACCAACCGGGCCGCGTCGCAGCCGGTACGCTTCGCGCGTGCCGGACGACCCGTTTGCCGCTGCAGCCCGCCTCGAGGGAGTCCCGTCGGCGTTCGCCGCGACGCGGGACGGTATCGACTCCGTCCTGCGGGACCGTGGCTTGCGCCGCAGCAGCCCGGCGTCCACCACGGAGTCGTTGCTGCTCGGAGCCGCGGCGACCGCCGCGCTGCAGGGCAGTGCGTACGACGTCGACGAGCTGCGTCGCGGCGGTGGCGATGTCACCGCCCGCGCGGCGGTACGGCTGTCGTCGGAGCTGCTCGGTCTGGCGCCCGTGTGGGTACGCAGCCCCCTGCAGGTGCTTGCCCGGATCCACACACTCGCCGCCTCCGCAGCCGTGCCGTCCGACGAGCTCGGTCGCCCGGTCGACCCCGTGGGCGCGCAGCGGCTGACCGCCCTCGCCGCGAGGCTCGCCCTGCCGACACAGGCACCGGGTCTGGTGGTCGCCGCCCTCGTCCACGCCGAGGTCGCCGCTGCCGGTGCGTTCGTCGCGGCCAACGATGTCGTTGCCCGGGCCGCCGAGCGCCTCGTGCTCGTGGTCACCGGTGTCGATCCCGCCGGCGTCACCGTGCCAGAGGCGGGGCACGCCGCACGGCCGCAGGCGTACCGCCAGGCCCTCGACGGATATGCGAGCGGCGGCGAAGACGGCGCACACCGGTGGTTGCTGTACGCCGCGCAGGCGTTCGCGCTCGGCGCGGAGGCCACCCCGCTGGCCCCACCGGCACACAGAAGAGCAGCGCCACCTGCTTGAGGTGACGCCGCTCATTGACACAGACGCCGGGCTACCAGGCGTGCGTTTCTGATCATCGATCCGGGGCCGGGACCTGGCGGTCTGATGGGCTGACCGGGTTCGACTGCCCAACGGGATGGGAGATCGCCGCGTGGGTTCTAGGCGCTGTGCCGTCTATGGAGTTCTGTCTCCTGTTCTACGCCGCGGGCCCGCCGACGGCAAGGCGTACCAATGCGTAACGTTGTGCGCTCACGTTCACAAGCGGTCATGCACAACATCTGCGGGTCGGCACCGTGCGTGCGAGGCTTGTCCCGGCGAACGTAGCGGCAACGGCGAGGAGTGCGAACGCAGATGGTCGACGAGGTCGGGGCTTTCTACCTGGTGGCCGGTCTCGCGGCGATAGCCGCAGCTTTGGTGCCGCGCTTCATCAGCCGGTTGCCGCTGTCGATGCCGATGGTCTTCCTCGGAGCCGGCTTCGTCCTGTTCACGTTGATCCCCGACATCCCCGACCCCGACCCACTTGCCCACCCGGTGTTCGTGGAGCACCTGACCGAGATCTGCGTGGTCATCTCCCTGATGGGTGCCGGGCTCGCCCTCAACCGGCCGGTTGGCTGGCGCCGTTGGAGCACGACCTGGCGCCTGCTGACGATCACGATGCCATTGTCGATGTTGGCCGTCGGCGTGCTCGGCTGGTTCGCGCTCGGCTTCGGCGCAGCCGCGTCGGTGCTGGTGGCCGCGGTGCTCGCCCCGACCGACCCGGTGCTGGCCGGTGAGGTGCAGGTGGGAGAGCCCGCGACCGACGACGACGACCACCACGAGGACGAAGCCCGCTTCGCGCTGACGTCCGAGGCCGGCCTCAACGACGGGCTCGCGTTCCCGTTCGCGTACGCCGCGATCTCGATGAGTCTGGTGGGTGCGGCGCCGCAGGCGTGGCTGGGTCACTGGCTGGCGGTCGACGTCGGGTGGCGGCTCGGCATGGGGCTCGTCGTCGGGCTCGGCGTCGGATGGGTTTTGCGCAAGTTGTTCTTCGCCTCGAGGGCCGAACGTCTGAACCTGGCCGAGCAGGCCGAGGGGTTCGTCGCGCTCGCGGCCACGTTCGTGGCGTACGGCGTGGCTGAGCTGCTCCAGGGGTACGGATTCATCGCGGTGTTCACGTGTGCGTGCACGATCCGGGCTGCCGAGCGGTCCCACGACTACCACCGGGTGTTGCACAGCTACGTCGAGCAGCTCGAGCGACTGCTCACGGTGTCGGTGCTGCTGCTGCTCGGGGGTTCGGTCGCCGGCGGCATCCTCACCGACGTCGGCATGGCCGAGGTCGCCGTCGCGGCGGCGTTCCTGCTCCTGATCCGGCCGCTCAGCGGCCTGGTGGGGTTGGTCGGCCGGGGCCTGGGTCCGCGTGAGCGGCTGGTGGTCGCCTTCTTCGGCGTGCGCGGGGTGGGCTCGCTGTACTACATCGCCTACGCGCTGGAGCGGGGCGACTTCGCCGAGCCGGACCGGCTGTGGGCGATCGTGGTGCTCGTCGTCGTCGGTTCGGTGCTGCTCCACGGGGTGAGCGCCACCCCGGCGATGGCGTTGCTCGACCGGCGTCGTCGGCAGGCCGCTGTCGATGGCGACACCGCGCCCGCCGCCACCGCGGTGTGACGTCACGCGTTGTGCGCGGCGAGGCACGCCATAATCGTCGCATGGACAACGGACGTCGGCCGGTCACGATCATCACCGGCGCGAGCCGTGGCATCGGCGCTGCCGCCGCGCTGCACCTCGCGCGATGCGGCCACGACGTCGTGGTCAACTACCGCGCCGACGCCGAAGCCGCCGAACAGGTCGCTGAGCTCGCTGCCGCCGAAGGTGCTCGCGTCGTCTGCGTCCAGGCGGACGTCACCAGCGAGGACGACGTGGACCGTCTCTTCGCCGCGACCCAGGAGCAGGTCGGCCCGGTGACCGGCTTGGTCAACAACGCTGGCGTCACCGCGCACATCGCCGACCTGGCCGACACCCCTGTCGACGTCGTGCGCCAGGTGGTCGAGGTCAACCTCGTCGGTGCCATCATCTGCGCTCGCCGCGCGGCTCAGGTCCTGTCCACCCGCCGCGGAGGGACCGGCGGCGCCGTCGTCAACGTCTCCTCCGCCGCGGCAACACTGGGCTCACCGCACGAGTACGTGCACTACGCAGCGGCCAAGGCAGGCGTGGACGCCCTCACCGTCGGGTTGGCCAAGGAGCTTGCCGGCGACGACATCCGCGTCAATGCCGTCGCCCCGGGGCTGGTGCGTACCGGCATCCACGCCGCAGCGGGCGCCGCCGACCGGGTGGACCGGGTCGCTGCCCGCATCCCGCTCCGACGTGCCGGCGAACCCCACGAGATCGCCCGGGCCATCGCCTGGCTGCTGAGCAAGGAGGCCTCCTACGTCACCGGCGCCACGCTGCGTGTCGCGGGCGGGATGTAGCGAAAGCCCTGGGCGTCTGACGATCTCGTCGGGGCATCAGCGCAGATGGGCGGCGAAGAACGCCTCGATCCGCCGCCAGGCATCGGCCGCGGCGTCCGGGTGCGGCCCGATGTTGGCGACCCGCAGCAGCGGCCGCAGGACGCGGGGGCCGTTCGGTGCGTCGTTGAGGAACGAGTGCCCCGCCCCGGGGTACTCCTTCACGTCGTGCGGTACGCCGGCCCGCGTCAACGCGGCCTCGACCTTGGCCGCGGCGCCGTTGAGGCCACGGTCACTGCCGCCGTAGCTCCCCACCACCGGGCACGCCCCGCGGGCGACGGCGTCGAGGTCCGTTGGCACCTGCCCGTAGTTGACCGATGCCGCGTCGAAGCCCGAGCTCGCGGTCATCAGCGCGAACCCGCCGCCCATGCAGAAGCCGATGGTCCCCGCCGTGCCGGTGCAGTCGGGCTGCGCCAGCAGCCACTGCCGGCCGCTCTCGATGTCGGCGTACGCCCGCCCGCGGCCGGACAACAGCGCGCGGAACGTCCCGACCAGGCACCGTATGGCACCACCGGCGCTGAAGAGGTCGACGGCGACAGTGAGGTAGCCCGCGGTGGCGAGCCGGTCGGCGTGGCGGCGCATCACGTCGTCGAGGCCGAACGCCTCGTGGATGACCAGTATGCCGGGCCAGGGCCCAGCCGTGGCGGGTCGGGCGACGTAGCCGTTGAGCGGTGTCGAGGATCCTGGGACGGCGTGGTCGAGCAACGAGAGGAGGTCGGTGGCAGCCATGGGGGGAGCGTACGGGTGCGGGCAGGCTCAGGCGCGGCGGCGGCGGATCTGGTGCGCGACGACACCGGCGGAGACCGCGCCGATGGCCAGTCCCGCGGCGGCGGCGCGGCCGGTGGTCAGGTCCAGCCCGACGCGGGGTTTGAGCGCGACCGGCTTGGCGAACCGCAGCACCGGCCAGTCGCGCTCGGCGGCGAGGCGGCGCAGCGCCTTGTCGGGGTTGACCACGAACGGCTTGCCCACGGCGGTGAGCATCGGCGCGTCGGTCTCGGAGTCGGAGTAGGCGTACGACGTGTCGAGGTCGTAGCCGTTGCGCGCGGCGATCTCGGCCATCGCGACGGCCTTGTTCTCGGCGTAGGCGTAGAACCCGATCTCTCCGGTGTAGCGGCCGTCCACCTCCACGAGCCGGGTGGCGATCACCTCGTCCGCGCCGAGCATCGCCCCGATCGGCTCGGCGACCTCTGAGCCGGACGCCGAGACGATGACGACGTCGCGACCGGCCGCCCGGTGCTCGGCAATCAGGGAGACGGCCTCCTCGTATACCAGCGGCTCCACGATCGTGTGCAGGGTCTCGGAGACGATCTCGCGCACCGTCTGCACGTCCCACCCGGCGCAGAGGGCCGTGAGGTACGCCCGCATCTTCTCCATCTGGTCGTCGTCGACGCCGCTGAGGGCGAACATGAACTGCGCGTAGGCGCTGCGCAGTGCCGAGCGACGGTTGATGAGCCCGCCGGCGAAGAACGGTTTGCTGAACGCGAGCGTGCTCGACTTGGCGATGATCGTCTTGTCAAGGTCGAAGAAGGCAGCAGGTCGACCCGGCGGCTCGGCTGCGGTGGCGCTCACGTCGCCAGCATAGTGAGCGGCGGGCGGCACCGGGCCGCGCAACGTCCACAGGGTCCGGTCGGTCTGCGCTCGTCCACAGGGCTGGGGTCGCCGGTCAGGCGCTGATGGTCGGCGCCCTCATCGTG
>Ga0136622_10000068_pt1 | contig 34179 bp, 29 predicted proteins | sample AntDrymUQ4482106_2_FD_104803 | JGI IMG/M metagenome (GOLD analysis project Ga0136622, IMG submission 104803) | Polar desert sand microbial communities from Dry Valleys, Antarctica - metaG UQ448 (21.06) | ecosystem: Environmental > Terrestrial > Soil > Desert | place: Antarctica: Dry Valley...
ATGCAAGGCGTCCCTGCCGGGATCGACGTCGACGCGATCCGGACCCACATCGTCGCGATGAACGGCGTGCAGGACGTGCACAGCCTGCACGTGTGGGCCGTCACCAGCGGCGTACCGGTGATCAGCGCGCACGTCGTCGTGGACGACGACGTCATCGCCAGCGGGTCGGGTGCGGAGATGCTCGACAGGCTGGTTGAGTGCTTGCGCGGGCACTTCGAGATCGAGCACTGCACGTTCCAGATCGAGCCGCACCAGCACCGTTCGCACGAGGGGTCGTACCACCAGATCTAGCCTGTCGGCGCAGCACCAGATCGGGAACGAATCGGACGACGCCAGCGTTGAAAGCGATAGGGTATACAGGACGGCCCAGACACCGGGCCCGCCACCTCACGGAGGAACGATGCAGAGCAGAAACCCAGTCTTCGCCCGCAACGACGGCTTCAACGGCCGCAGCGCGTCGGCGTACCCGGGTCAGACCGACCCGTCGACCTGGCAGACGGGATCACCGACCGGCGCGCCGGCGGGCTACGGGTCGACGCCGACCGCGACAGACCAAGGCCGGATGACGGTCGACTCGGTCGTGCAGAAGACAGCGATCTCGCTCCTGCTGGTCTTCGCCGCCGCCGTCGCGACCTGGGCGTTCATCGGTCCCATCGATGCCGACAACCCGGACAACCTCGCCAAGGCGTACGGTCTGGCGCTCGGTGGCGCTCTCCTCGGACTCGTGCTGTCGCTGGTCAACTCGTTCAAGAAGGTCATCAGCCCGCCGCTCGTCCTGGCGTTCGCCGTCGTCGAGGGCGTGTTTGTCGGCGCCTTCTCCAAGGTGATCACCATCTACGTCGGCGGCGACGTGAGCATCGTCTACCAGGCGATCCTCGGCACTGTCGGTGCCTTCGCCGGCACGCTCGCGGTCTACAAGTTCTTCAACATCAAGGTCACCGACAAGTTTCGCCGCGGTGTGACCGCGGCCGTCTTCGGGTTCGTCGGGCTCGCGCTCCTCAACTTCGCGCTGAGCTTCTTCGGGCTCGACTTCGGCTTCCGCAACATGGGCATGATGGGCCTCATCGTCGGCATCGCCGCCGTCGTGCTCGGTGTGCTCATGCTGATCCTCGACTTCGACTACGTCGAGCGTGGCGTCGCCGCGGGTCTGCCCGAACGGGAGTCCTGGCGCGCGGCGTTCGGCCTCACGGTCACACTGGTCTGGCTGTACATCGAGATTCTGCGGATCCTCGCCATCCTGCGTGGCAGCGACTGACGCAGCAGCACCATCTCGTACGCCGGCGGCGCCCCGACCACAGGTCGGGGCGCCGTTCGCTGTCCCGGCCTACCGGTTTCCCACGTAGGCGTGGGAACTTGTCACTGTGCTCGGAAGATATCCCGACCACAGTGACAAGATCACACGTAAGCGTGGGAAACCGAACAGCCGTCTGATGCCGCCGCGGCGGGCAGCGTCAGCGGCGGCGCAACGCGGCCCAACGACCGCGGGGGCCGCGGTCCTGACCGGCGACGGCGACCTGGGCGACCTCGGTGCCGCCCACCTCCACGGCCTCGGCCGCGGCGAACGAGACCGGCAGCACCGTGCCGTCGGGATAGGTGTCGGTGCCCTCCTCGTCGTCCCACACCCCGAGCACCGCCGCCACCGACGGCAGCATGGCCGCCACCATCGAGGCGTACCCCGCCAGCGACGGGTGGAACCGGTCGTCCCCGAACAGCTCCTCAGGAGCTTGGCCGAAGTCGCGCCCCAGCAGGCCCGCCAGCGACACCGACCGCCCGCCGGCCTCGACGGTGGTGATCGTCTGCGCGGCGGCGAGCCGTCGGCTCCACTGCCGGGCCACGAGCCGCAACGGCTGGCGCAGCGGACGAACCGTGCCGAGATCGGGGCACGTGCCGACGACCACCTCGCAGCCCGCGTCGATCAGCCGTCGCACGGCTGCGTCGAGCTCACGGACGGAATCCGAGGGACGCACCGTGTGGGTCACGTCGTTGGTGCCGATCACGATCGCCGCCACGTCGGGCTCGGCGGCCAGCCCGATGTCGATCTGTCCGGACAGGTCCGAGGACCGCGCACCCACCACCGCGCAGGTGGTGACGAGCACCGGTTGCTGTGCTATCTGCGACAAGTCGGACCCGAACATCGCCGGCGGCGTGTCCGACGCCTTGGTCATGCCGTACCCGACGGCGGCGGAGTCGCCCAGCACGAGGAGCGAGATCGGCTCACCCGGCAGGCTGCGGCCGTACACCCCGTTGGGTGACGGCGGTCGCGCCTCGGACATGCCGATCGCACGCCGGGCGAACGTCGCCTCGGTCTTCAGCAGCCCGTACGCCCCGCCGCCGAGCACGCCCAGGCCGCCACCACCGAACAGCGCGGCCGTGGCGAGCCTGCGAGCCGCACGTGCCTTCCCCATGAACCCCATCTTGCCGGTCGGCCTAGAGTGGAGGCGTGCAGTACGCCAATTCGGTCCTCGACCTCATCGGTGAGACCCCTCTGGTACGCCTCGGCGCGGTGACCGACGGCGCGCCGGGCACGATCCTCGCCAAGGTCGAGTACTTCAACCCCGGCGGCAGCGTCAAGGACCGGATCGCGACCCGTATGGTCGAGGCGGCCGAGGCAGACGGCAGCTTGCGGCCCGGCGGCACCATCGTCGAACCCACCAGCGGCAACACCGGTGTCGGTCTCGCCATGGTCGCGCAGGCGGGCGGCTACCACTGCGTCTTCGTGTGCCCGGACAAGGTCAGCGAGGACAAGCGCAACGTCCTCAAGGCCTACGGGGCTGACGTCGTGGTGTGCCCGACTGCGGTCGAGCCCGAGCACCCTGACTCCTACTACAGCGTCTCGGACCGGTTGGTCACCGAGATCGAGGGTGCCTGGAAGCCCAACCAGTACGCCAACGAGAACAACCCGCTGTCGCACTACGAGACCACCGGCCCAGAGCTGTGGAAGCAGACCGCCGGCCAGATCACCCACTTCGTGGCCGGCATCGGCACCGGCGGCACCATCAGCGGAGCAGGTCGCTACCTTAAGGAGGTCAGCGACGGCCAGGTCGAGGTGGTCGGCGCAGACCCGACCGGGTCGGTCTACTCCGGAGGCACCGGGCGGCCCTACCTCGTGGAAGGCGTCGGGGAGGACTTCTGGCCGCAGACGTACGACCGCACCATCTGCGACCGGATCATCGAGGTCAGCGACAAGGACTCGTTCGTCGCGACCAGGCGGCTCGCCCGCGAGGAGGCGCTGCTCGTCGGCGGGTCTTGCGGCATGGCGGTGGCAGCGGCGGTACGCCTTGCCCACGACCTCGATGACCCCGAGGCCGTGATCGTCGTGCTGCTGCCCGACGGGGGCCGCGGCTACCTCACCAAGATCTTCGACGACGCGTGGTTGGCGCGCTACGGTTTCGCGCCGGGCACCCAGGAGCAGACGGTCGGGGAGGTGCTGCGCCGCAAGACCGGTTCCATGCCCGCTCTGGTGCACACCCACCCCAACGAGACGATCGCCGAGGCGGTCGCGATCCTCCGCGAGTACGGCGTCTCGCAGATGCCGGTCGTTCGCGCTGAGCCGCCGGTCATGGCCGCCGAGGTCGCCGGCTCGGTCAGCGAACGCGACCTCCTGGACAAGCTGTTCTCCGGCTCGGCCAAGCTCGCCGACGCCGTCGGGGAGCACATGTCCGAACCCCTGCCGAGCATCGGAGCCGGCGAGCCGATCAACGACGCCGTCGTGGCGCTGGAGCACGCCGACGCGCTGCTCGTCAACGACGACGGCATGCCGGCAGGTGTACTCACCCGCCAGGACCTGCTCGGGGCGTTGGTGCAGCCGTGACCACTGCCCGCGCCGCTGTGGCACGGTCGCAAATGGTCCCCAACCTGCGTGACGTCGGAGGGGTACGCACCGGTGCCGGCCAGGTCGTACGCAGGGGGTTGCTGCTGCGCAGCGCCGTGCCGTACGCGAGCGACTCTGCACCGGACGAGGTCGCCTGGCCACCGACCCAGGTCATCGACCTGCGGTCCGCTGACGAGGCCGGCCCGGACCATCCGCTCGCCGCTGTCGCGCCCGACATCGTGCGGATCTCACTGCTGGAGGCGTTGCGCCCCGACGGCATCCAGGGCGCCGATCCCCAGGTCCGCGAGCGCATGCGTACCGGCGGGCTCGCCGCGCTGTATCTGGGGATGCTCGACCTCGCCCACGCTGAGATAAGCGAGGTCGTCAACAGGATCGCGTCCCGCCCCGGCCCGACGCTCGTGCACTGTGCCGCGGGCAAGGACCGCACAGGCGTTGTGGTCGCGCTGGTGCTCCGCGCGCTCGACGTGCCGAGGGAGGCGGTGGTGGCCGACTACCTGCAGACCCAGGCCGCCATGCCCGACGTCCTTCGCCGTCTCCAGGTCCAGACGCCGCTCGACCCCGGCCACCGGGTGCCTCCGTCGTACCTCGAGCTGCCGGTCCACGCGATCGAGGCGGTGCTCGACCGGTGGGACGACCACGACGGTGGGGCAGCCGGCTGGCTCCAGGGCGTGAGCGGCTCGGCAGACGTCGTCGACCGTCTACGGGACAGGCTGCTCGAACCAACCACGGATTGACCTCAACCGGTGTTGAGGACCTAGCCTCGCGATGTGGCGGCCACCCGGGCCGCGCAGGAAGCAGACGTCGTCATGGACATGCACTCGGTCGCCTGGTCGTCGTTGTACAAGACCGCGCACGCCGCTGAGGCGGACCGCCGACCTTTCAGCAAGGAGACGTTCCGCCGGATTGCGGCGTTCGCCCGGCCGCACCGCCGCCACCTTGCTCTCTTCCTGGTGCTGAGCGTGGTGACATCCGCGCTGGCGGTCGTCACGCCGGTCCTCGCCGGCCGTGTGGTCGACGCCATCGTCGGCGGGTCACCGCAACGCGTCGTGCTCGGACTGGCCGCGCTCATCGCGGTGATCGCCGTCGCCGAGGCGGGCCTCGGTGTGGTCACGCGGTGGTTCTCGGCGAACATCGGCGAGGGTCTCATCCTGGACCTGCGCACCGCGGTGTTCGACCACGTGCAGCGGATGCCGATCGCGTTCTTCACCCGCACGCGGACCGGTGCTCTCGTCAGCCGCCTCAACAACGACGTGCTGGGAGCCCAGCGGGCGTTCAGTGACACCCTGTCCGGAGTGGTGGGCAACCTGGTGACGCTGCTGCTGACGCTGGTGGTGATGATCGGCATCTCGTGGCAGATCACGGCCCTGGCGTTGGTGTTGCTGCCGGTGTTCGTGCTGCCTGCTCGTCTGATGGGCGCCCGTCTGGCGCAGCTTCGCCGCGAGGCCGCCGACCACAACGCCTCGATGGGCACCCAGATGACCGAGCGGTTCTCCGCCCCCGGAGCGACGCTGGTCAAGCTGTTCGGTCGCCCGGAGGACGAGTCGGCCGAGTTCGCCGCGCGGGCCCGCCGCGTGCGCGACATCGGCACCCGTACCGCCATGGTCCAGACGGTCTTCGTCACGGCGCTCACGCTGGTCTCGGCCCTCGCCCTCGCACTCGTCTACGGGCTCGGCGGCGTCTATGCGCTGCGGGGGAGCCTCGACCCCGGGGACGTGGTTTCCCTCGCGCTGCTGCTGACCCGCTTGTACGCGCCGCTGACCGCCTTGGCCAACGCGCGGGTCGAGGTGATGAGCGCGCTGGTGAGCTTCGAGCGCGTCTTCGAGGTGCTCGACCTGGTGCCGTTGATCTCGGACAAGCCCGACGCGCGCCCCGTACCCGACGGCCCCGTCTCGGTGGAGCTGGAGCACGTCCGGTTCGCCTACCCCTCGGCCGACAAGGTCTCACTTGCCTCGCTGGAGGAGGTCTCCAGCCTCGACACCCGCGGTGGGATCGACGTGCTCCATGACATCTCGTTCCGGGTGGAGCCCGGCCAGCTGGTGGCGATGGTCGGCTCCTCGGGGGCCGGCAAGTCGACGATCGCACAGCTGGTGCCGAGGCTCTACGACGTCGACGGCGGGTCGATCCGGCTGTCAGGCGTCGACGTGCGGGACCTCTCGGCGGTCTCCATCCGCCAAGCGCTGGGCATGGTCACCCAGGACGGGCACCTGTTCCACGAGTCGATCCGGGCCAACCTGTTGCTCGCCCGACCCGAGACCACCGACGAGCAGGTGTGGGACGCCCTGCGCAGGGCTCGCCTGGACGCGCTCGTACGTACGCTGCCCGACGGGCTCGACACCGTCGTCGGTGAGCGCGGCTACCGCTTGTCCGGCGGCGAGCGGCAACGCCTCACCATTGCCCGCCTGCTGATCGCCCAGCCGCGGGTGGTGATCCTGGACGAGGCGACCGCTCACCTGGACTCCACCTCGGAGGCCCAGGTGCAGGCGGCCCTGGCCGAGGCGCTGGCGGGGCGTACCGCGCTGGTGATCGCGCACCGACTGTCCACCATCCGTGCCGCCGACCTCATCCTCGTCGTCGAGGACGGCCGGATCGTCGAGCGCGGCACGCACGCCGAGCTGCTGGCTGCCGAGGGCCGATACGAGGAGCTGTACCGCACGCAGTTCGCCGAGGCCGCTACCGTCAAGATCTGATACTGGGCCGTTGTGCATCCTGGAGACGTGTTGCATCATGTGCAACATGGGTACGGTGCAGTCGGTCGACCGAGCGATCCAGGTTCTCGAGATCATGGCGCGCGACGGGGAGAGCGGTGTTACCGAGATCGCCGTCCAGCTCGACGTCCACAAGTCGACGGTGTCGCGCCTGCTGGCCTCACTCGAGGCGCGGGCACTGGTCGAGCAGAACTCCGAGCGCGGCAAGTACCGCCTCGGCATGGGTATCCTCCGGCTCGCTGGGGCGACCACCGCACGCCTCGACGTCGTGCAGGAGGCCCGCCCATTCGCCAAGGCCCTGGCCGCCGCTACCGGTGAGACCGTCAACGTGGCCGTGCTGGCCGACTCCGCCGCCCTGTATCTCGATCAGGTAGCAGGATCCTCTGCGCTGCAGCCGCACAACTGGGTAGGCCAGCGCATCCCGCTGCACGCCACTTCCAACGGCAAGGTGCTGCTGTCTGGCCTCGACGAGGACCAGCTCCCCTCAGTTCTCGACCCGGTCCTGCAGAGATACACACCGGCGACGGTCACCGATGTCGAGGAGCTGGCCGCTCAGGTCGCACTGGTCCGTACAAACGGCTACTCGGTGGTGGTGGACGAGCTCGAGGTCGGGTTGACAGCCGTGGCCGCGGCGATCCGCAACGCCCATGGCGACGTGGTGGCGTCGATGTCGGTGTCCGGTCCGACCTTCCGGTTCGGCGAGACCCAGGTACGCGACGCAGTCGAAGCGGTACGGGCGCACGCGTGGGAGGTCTGCTTGCGGCTGGGATGGCGCGGTCCGTCGCCCCCGGCCCGGCAAGGCATTGACGGAACGGTGCGAGAAAAGTCACCCTAATCAGGCCAGTGTTGCGTAGAATGCAGAGAGTTGCGTAGCCCGCAACGACGAGGAGTTGCCGATGGCTGACCTGTTCATCGATGGCTCGTGGCGTGACGCCCGGGACGGTGGCACCCGCGAGATCCGGTGTCCGGCCGACGGTCGTCACGTGCGCACGGTCTGCGAAGCGGGTCCGGGTGACGTCGACGCGGCGGTGCAGGCTGCGCGCCGGTGTTTCGAGGCTGGCGGCTGGTCACAGAGCAGCTCGCAGGAACGTAGCCGGATCCTGACCACTGTGGCCGGCCTGCTGGTCCGCGACAAGCCGGACGTCGCTCGGCTGGAGTCCCTCGACACCGGCAAGCGGCTCGTCGAGAGCGGCTATGACGTCGACGACGTCGGGGCGGTCTTCAACTACTTCGCCGCTCAGGCGGGCTCCGAGAGCGGCAGGGTCGTCGACACCGGTCGGCCCGATGTGGTCAGCCGGGTCGTCCGCGAGCCAGTTGGGGTCTGTGCTCTCATCACGCCGTGGAATTATCCGCTGCTGCAGGTGGCCTGGAAGGTCGCTCCGGCGATCGCGGCCGGTTGCTGCTTCGTGCTGAAGCCGAGCGAGCTCACGCCGTCGACGGCGATCTGGTTGATGGACGCCCTCAGCGAGGCGGGCCTGCCACCAGGTGTCGCCGGTCTTGTCCTCGGCGACGGCGACCGGGTAGGCGCTCCACTCGTCGAGCATGGCGAGGTCGACCTCGTGTCGTTCACCGGTGGCCTGGGTACGGGACGCCGCATCATGGCCGCGGCGGCCGGCTCGGTGAAGAAGGTCGCGCTCGAGCTCGGTGGCAAGAACCCCAACGTCGTCTTCGCCGATGCCGACCTCGAGACCGCCATGGACCACGCGTTGACCGCCGTTTTCCTGCACTCGGGCCAGGTCTGCTCCGCGGGTGCGCGGCTGATCGTGGAGGAGTCGATCCACGACGAGTTCGTCGACGAGCTCGTCGGTCGCGCATCGTCGATCCGTCTCGGAGGGCCGTTCGACCCCGACGCCGAGACCGGCCCCCTGATCAGTGCCGGCCACCTCGCCAAGGTCGAGGAGTACGTCGCAGGCGGTCTCGCCGACGGTGCAGTGCTCCGGGTCGGCGGCGCCCGCGCGGACAACCCCCCGCTCGCCGACGGTTTCTTCTACCCCCCGACGATCCTCGACGGCTGCGACACCAAGATGCGTGTCGTCCAGGAGGAGTCGTTCGGTCCGGTGCTCACGGTGGAGACCTTCGCGGGCGACACGTCCGATGCCGTGGAGGACGCTGCGGTCGCGCTGGCCAACGACAGCATCTTCGGTCTCGCCGGAGCGGTGTGGAGCCGTGACGGCGGCCGCGCCGAGCGGGTCGCCGCCAGGTTGCGGATGGGCACCGTCTGGATCAACGACTTCCACCCCTACGTACCGCAGGCGGAGTGGGGCGGCTACAAGCAGTCCGGTACCGGTCGCGAGCTCGGCCTGGCAGGGCTCGAGGAGTACCGCGAGACCAAGCACATCTGGCACAACGTCAGGCCCGGACCACAACGATGGTTCGGCGCATGAACGCGCGTGCGCGGCACTACGACGTCGTGATCGTGGGCGGCGGCTCCGCCGGGTGCGTGCTGGCCAACAGGCTCAGCGCCGACTCGTCGGTCCGGGTGCTCGTGCTAGAGGCCGGCCGGTCAGACTTCCGGATCGACCCCTTCATCCACATGCCCGCCGCGCTGCCGATCCCGATCGGGAACCGTCTGTACGACTGGCGGTACGAGTCCGAGCCAGAGCCTTTCATGGGTGGTCGTCGCGTCTTCCATGCCCGTGGCAAGGTGCTCGGCGGGTCGAGCAGCATCAACGGCATGATCTTCCAGCGTGGCAACCCATTGGACTTCGAGCGCTGGGGCGCCGACCCGGGGATGGAGACCTGGGACTACGCCCACTGCCTGCCGTACTTCAAGCGCATGGAGACGTGCACCGAAGGCGCCGATGCGTGGCGCGGGGGAGACGGGCCACTCGTCCTGGAACGAGGGCCTGCGACCAACCCGCTGTTCACGGCCTTCTTGGAGGCCACGCAGCAAGCCGGCTATCCGCCGACAGACGACGTCAACGGTTACCGGCAGGAAGGTTTCGCGAGGTTCGACCGCAACGTTCACCGGGGACGCAGGCTGAGCGCGGCGCGCGCCTACCTCCACCCGGTCCTGCGTCGGCCGAACCTCCGGGTGGAGACCCTGTCGCTGGTCACCGGCCTGCGGCGCCAAGGCAACCGGGTCACCGGCGTGACCTACCTGCGTGGTGGACGCCTGCGCCGCAGCGTCGCGGCTGGCGAGGTCATCCTCTGCGGCGGCGCGATCAACTCACCGCAGCTGCTCCAGCTCTCCGGGGTAGGCGCGGCCGATGAGCTCCGCGCCCTCGGGATCGAGCCCATGGTGGACCTACCGGGCGTCGGTGCGAACCTTCAAGACCACCTCGAGGTCTACCTCCAGCACGCCAGCACCCAACCCGTGTCCGTCGCACCGTGGCTGAAGTGGCGGCGACGCCCCCAGGTCGGCGTCCAGTGGTTGTTCCAGCGCAAGGGGGTGGGGGCGACCAACCACTTCGAGGCAGGTGGGTTCGTGCGCAGCAACAGCTCGGTCGACTACCCCAACCTGATGTTCCACTTCCTGCCGATCGCGATCCGCTACGACGGCTCGCAACCGGCCGCCGAGCACGGCTACCAGGTGCACATCGGGCCGATGTACTCCGACTGCCGCGGCTCGGTCAAGATCACCTCCACCGACCCGCGGCGCCACCCCGCCTTGACCTTCAACTACCTGTCGACCCACAGCGACCGCCGGGAGTGGATCGAGATGGTGCGTGCAGCCCGCAACATCCTTGGCCAGCCCGCCTTCTGGCCGTTCAACGGCGGAGAGATCTCACCGGGGGCTTCGGTCTCGACCGACCAACAGATCCTGGACTGGGTCGCCAACGACGCCGAGACCGCGCTTCATCCGTCCTGCACGGCGCGGATGGGCACCGACGACCTCTCGGTCCTCGACCCGACCAGCCTGCGAGTGCACGGCGTCGAGGGTCTGCGGGTGGTCGACGCGTCGGCGATGCCGTACATCACCAACGGCAACATCTACGCACCGGTCATGATGCTTGCCGAGAAGGCCGCAGACCTGATCGCAGACGCGGAGCCGTTGGCCGCGCTGACGGACGTCCCCTACTACCGGTACCGCGACGACATGCCGCTGTATCCACCCGGGGACAGCCGAGACGTCGGACGGTCCCGTACCGCAGTGCAGGAGTCGACATGAGTGAGACCGCCGTCAAGGCCACGACGGCCGCCCCGAAGGACCGGGCCGCCAAGAGCGACGCGGCAGTCAATGTCAACGGGCTCTGGAAGGTGTTCGGGCCACGAGCGTCCCGCATCCCCGGCGGTTCGGACGCGCAGCTGCCGCGCGAGGAGCTGCGAGCCAAGACCGGATGCGTGGCCGCCGTGAAGGACGTGAGCTTCGAGGTCTCCCATGGTGAGGTCTTCGTCGTGATGGGACTGTCCGGCTCAGGCAAGTCGACGCTGGTCCGCTGTCTCACCCGGCTGATCGAACCGACCGCGGGCACGGTGGCCATCGACGGCGCGGACGTCACCTCGATGTCTTCGGCCAAGCTACGCTCCCTAAGACGCGAGCACGTCGCGATGGTCTTCCAGCACTTCGGGCTGTTGCCGCACCGCAGAGTGATCGAGAACATCGCGTACGGCCTCGAGGTGCGCGGGGTCACCAAGCGCGAGAGGCGCGAGCGGGCACAGGAGATCGTCGACCTGGTCGGGCTCGCCGGCAACGAGAAGTCTTTCCCGGACCAGCTCTCCGGCGGCATGCAGCAGCGGGTCGGGCTGGGTCGCGCGCTGGCCGTCGACCCTTCGCTGCTGCTGTTCGACGAGCCGTTCTCGGCGCTCGATCCGCTGATCCGGCGGGACATGCAGAACGAGATCATCCGGCTGCACCACGAGGTCGGCAAGACGATGGTCTTCATCACCCACGACCTGTCCGAGGCGCTCAAGCTCGGTGACCGGATCTTGATCATGCGGGACGGAGAGGTCGTGCAAGTCGGCACGCCCGACCAGGTCGTCGGCGCACCGGCCGACGACTACGTCCGCGACTTCGTCAGCGACGTACCCAAGGCGAAGGTGCTGACCTTGCGCTGGGTGCTGCGCCCGCCTGCAGAGGGCGAGGCGGTTGACGGGCCGACCCTGTCGCCCGACACGATCGTGCAGGACGCCGCTCGAACGGTGCTCGACGCGGACCGGCCGATCAGGGTGGTCGAGGACGACCAGATGCTCGGGGTCGTCACCGACGAGGACATCTTGCGGGTCATCGTGGCCGGGGAGCGGTGAGGTGAGATGACCGCGACCCGCGAGCTCCAGCCCACCTTATCGTCCGACGACCGTCCGTCGGCGCCGGTGACCGTCTCTGGCGGCAGGCGGGGACCGGGGAGGCTCACGGCCGTGCTGGGTGTCGTCGTGGTCTGGGTCGTCGTGTGGTTCTTCACCCGAGGTAGTCAGACCCTTGCTCTCGATGGTCTGGCCAAGACTGCCTTCCACGACCGGATCACCGAGCTGCGCGGCGACCTGATCGCCAGCCGGGACACCAACGCCTTCATGCAGGTGGCCAACGTCATCGGTGACCTCTGCGCGACGACGGTCACCTGGCTGCAGGGGCTGCTCGTGGAGGCCGCCTTCCCGCGACCGGTGCCCGAGATCGGCTGGTTGGGGGTCGTGGCGCTGGCAGCATGGATCGCGTTCGCCATCGCCTCCTGGAAGATGTCGGCGCTGGCCGCGGCCAGCCTGCTGCTCTGCGGCTACCTCGGGTACTGGGAAGACAGCATCGATCTGCTGATCATCACCATGGTCTCCATCGGCATCTGCCTGGTGATCGGTATCCCGTTCGCCGTCTGGATGGGATCGAGCAAAGTCGTCACTGCCGTCGTCACACCGGTGCTTGACGTGCTTCAGACCATGCCGTCGTTCATCTACCTGTTACCGATCGTGCTGTTCGTCGGCATCGGCGCGCCGGCGGCTGTGGTGGCGACGGTGCTTTACGCGTTGCCGCCGGTCATCCGGATCGCCGCGAACGGCATCCGTACAGTCTCGCCGACGACGATCGAGGCGACCGACTCGATCGGCCAGACAGCATGGCAGCGCCTGAGCAAAGTGCGCTTGCCGATGGCCAAGAAGACCATCATCGTCGGCATCAACCAGACGACGATGGCAGCGTTCTCGATGGCCATCATCGCGGCGTTCGTCGATGGGCCGGGACTTGGCCAGCCGGTCCTGCGAGGACTGACCACGCAGCAGGTAGGCGTCGCCTTCGTTGCCGGTGTCTGCATCGTGATCCTGGCGATCATGCTGGACCGGCTGACGACCGCCGCCAGCGTCCGCGCTGAGCAGGCCACGCGGTCGGGCGCGAATCCCGTGACCCGGCGCATCGCGCTCGTAGCAGGCGGAGTCGTCGCACTTGTGCTCGTCTTCGTCTCGCGGACCTATCTCTGGGCGGCGGAGTTCCCCGAGTCCACTATCGGTCCGACGATCGCCCGCAACGTGCAGGCCTTCAGCACGACGATGACCGATGACTTCTCGACAGTCACGACTGGGATCAAGGACAACTTCACCGTCGTCGTGCTCAACCCGCTCCAGGCGCTGCTCGCAGACTCTCCCTGGTGGCTCGCCGGGGCCGCGCTCCTTGCCCTGGCAGTCATCATAGGCGGCCGGAGCGCGGGGGTGGTGACACTCGCGTGCCTCGCGGTGATCTACGGCAGCGGCCTGTGGAACGACGCGATGGTCACGCTCACCATGACCCTGGTCGGGACCGCCATCGTGATGATGCTCGCCATTGTGCTCGGCGTATGGATGGCGTGGTCCCACACCGCCGACGCCGTGGTGAGACCGGTGCTCGACGCGGGGCAGACGTTGCCGCCGTTCGTCTACCTCATCCCCGCACTGGCGCTTTTCGAGCCCACCAGGTTCACCGCGATCGTCGCCGCGGTCATCTACGCCGCACCGATAGCGATCAAGCTTGTCGTCGACGGAATCCGGCAGGTGGCGCCGACCTCGGTCGAGGCGGCGACTGCCGCGGGCTCCAACACACGTCAGCTGATCACCAAGGTCCAGCTGCCGATGGCGAAGAGCTCGATCGTGCTCGCCGCCAACCAGGGACTTCTCTACGTGCTTTCCATGGCGGTGATCGGCGCACTGGTCGGCGGCGGAGGTCTCGGCTATGACGCGGTACTCGGGTTCTCCCAGGGCGAGTTCTACGGCAAGGGCCTTGCGGCGGGAGCGGCCATCGTCGCCATCGGCATCATGCTCGACCGCGTCACGCGCGGCGCGGTACGCGCAGGCTCCCGTAATCCCAGCGCTTCACTCGTCGTCCGCACACACTCGATCCCCGGCCTCGGCAGCAGGTGATGCGCGATTTCGGCCTCTCGGTTCAAGCCATCTGAACAACAGCAGTCTCACACTGGACCCAACAAGCAGTGACCCAACAAGCAAGGAGCAGCACTCATGAGCAGATCCGACAACCGCCGAGTGCGGGGTGTGGCCCTGGCCGCGACCGCGGTGCTCGTCCTGGCCGCCTGCGGCGGGGGCAACATCGAAGACACCAAGACCCCGGCGGGGAGCGGCGAATGCGGCGACCTCGACCTCGCGGTCAACCCATGGGTCGGGTTTCAGGCCGATGCTTACGTCGTGGGCACCCTGGCCGAGCAGAACCTCGGCTGCAACGTGGAGTACAAGGACTTGAAGGAGGAGGTTTCCTGGCCAGAGTTCTCCACTGGTGAGGTCGACGTGATCATCGAGGACTGGGGACACCCCGACCTGGAGAAGGAGTACTTCGCCGACAGCGGTGACGGCAGCGCCGAGGCGTTCGGCCCGACCGGCAACGAGGGAATCATTGGCTGGTACGTGCCGCCGTGGATGGCCGAGGAGTACCCGGACATCACCGACTGGAAGAACCTGAACAAGTACGCGGACATGTTCGAAACGTCCGAGTCCGGGGGCAAGGGACAGTTTCTCGGCTCCGACCCGTCTTACAAACAGTATGACGAGGCGATCGTCAAGAACCTCGATCTGGACTTCGAGGTCGTGTTCTCGGGAAGCGAGAACGCGTCCATCTCGGCGTTCCGCAAGGCAGAGAAGAACAAGGAGCCACTGATCGGCTACTTCTACGAACCGCAGTGGTTCTTCGCCGAGGTGCCGCTGGTCAAGGTCGACCTACCCGAGTACTACCAGGGCTGCGACGACGACTCGTCGAAGGTGGACTGTGACTACGAGGTGACCGAGCTGCAGAAGATCGTGTCCACTGAGTGGGCGGACTCCGGTAGCTCCTCTGTCGACCTGGTCGAGAACTTCCAGTGGACCAACGATGACCAGAACGTGGTCGCGGGCTACATCTCCATCGACGGCATGGAGCCTGAGGACGCCGCAGCGAAGTGGATCGAGGAGAACCCCGAAAAGGTCGCGGCCTGGATGCCGTGACCGCGCTAACGACACGTCGGAGATATCAAGCTCATGCCTAGAGTCGTGGTGATTGGCGCCGGTGTGGTGGGGGCCGCGGTGGCCGACGAGCTGACCGGTCGGGGGTGGACCGACGTCACGGTGATTGACCAAGGTCCGCTCCCGATGACCGGGGGGTCGTCGTCGCATGCGCCGGGTTTGGTCTTCCAGGCGAACAGTTCGCGCATGATGACCGAGCTGGCGCGATACACGGTCGAGAAGCTGTGCTCGCTCGACGACGAGGGTGAGCCATGCTTCCTGCCGGTCGGAGGTTTGGAGATCGCGACCTCGGTCGAACGCCTGCTGGACCTGCACCGACGCGCCGGCTGGCTCGCCTCCCACGGCATCGAGAGCTCGGTGCTCGGCCCCGAGCAATGTGTCCGGCTGCATCCCCTGCTCGACGCCGCCGAGGTGCTCGGTGGCCTGTTCACGCCCACCGACGGCCTCGCCAGATCCGTACGGGCGGTCGCTGCCCAGATCCGGCGGGCGCAGCAGCGCGGTGCCATCGTCCTTGCCGGGCGCGAGGTCCTCGACGTCCTGACCGAGGACGGACGCGTCGTCGGCGTCCGCACCGACGGCGGCGAGCTGCCGGCGGACGTCGTGGTGTGCTGTGCCGGCATCTGGGGCCAGAAGGTGGCGGCGATGGTGGGCCTGAACCTCCCGCTCACGCCGCTGGAGCACCAACTGGTGCGGACCGGCAGCGTCCCCGCCCTCGCCGGCCAGGAGACCGAGGCCGTACGCCCGATCCTGCGGCACCAAGGCGCCGACCTGTACTACCGCGACGACTACGACCAGATGATGATCGGTTCGTACGACCACCGGCCGATCCCCGTCGACGTCCACGACATCGCCCGCCACGGTGCGGGCCCCACCATGCCGAGCGTGCGGCCGTTCACCCCGGACGACTTCGCGTCGGGGTGGAAGGAGTCGCAGTCGATCCTGCCCGCTCTCCGCCACGCCGAAGTCGCCGACGGGTTCAACGGCATTTTCTCCTTCACCACCGACGGTGCCCCCCTCATCGGGGAGCATCGCGAAGTCGCCGGCTTCTGGGTCGCCGAGGCGGTGTGGGTGACGCACTCCGCCGGCGTGGGCCGCGCAGTCGCCGAGTGCCTCGTCGACGGCCACCCGTCGGTCGACCTGCACGAGGCCGAGCTCTATCGGTTCGAGCCGCACCAGATCGGCCCCGCGTACGTCCTCGAGCGGGACTGCCAGAGCTTCGTCGAGGTCTACGACCTCCTCCACCCGTTGCAGCCCATGGACTCGCCACGGCCGCTGCGACTCCCGCCGTTCCACGACCGTCAGCATGCGCTCGGCGCGTACTTCCTGGAGGCGAGCGGGTGGGAGCGCCCCCAGTGGTACGAGTCCAACGCGCCGCTGCTCGCGGCGTACGACCGGGCCGGCACACCGATCGCCCGCTTCGGGGAGTGGGCGAGCCGCTACACCTCGCCGATCGCCGGCGCGGAGGCGCTCGCAACCCGCGAGCGAGTCGCGATGTACGACATGACGGCGCTCAAGCGGATCGAGGTGATGGGGCGCGGCGCCACCGCGTTCCTGCAGCACCTGGTCACCGGCAACATCGACAGGTCGGTCGGCTCGGTCACCTACTGCCTGCTGCTGGACGAGCGCGGGCGGATCCGCAGCGACGTCACCGTCGCCCGGCTGGGACCCGAGCGCTACCAGGTCGGCGCCAACGGCAACCTCGACCTGGAGTACCTCCGCGCGCGCGCTCCGTCCGACGTGTTCGTCCACGACATCACCCCGGGAACCTGCTGCATCGGGCTGTGGGGCCCCGCCGCCCGCGACGTCATCACGTCGGTCTCGCACGACGACTTCAGCAACAAGGGCTTCGGCTACTTCCGGGCGATCGAGGCACATGTCGCCATGGTGCCGGTCACCGCGATGCGCCTGTCGTACGTCGGCGAGCTCGGCTGGGAGATCTACACCTCGGCCGACCTCGGCACCAAGCTGTGGGACACGCTGTGGGCCGCCGGCCAGGAGCACAGGGTGCTGGCCGGTGGGCGCGCCGCGTTCAGCAGCATGCGGCTGGAGAAGGGCTATCGCTCATTCGGTGCGGACATGACGTGGGACCACAACCCGTACGAGGCCGGCCTCGGGTTCGCGGTGCGGCTTGCCAAGGACGACTTCGTCGGCAAGGACCGACTCGAGCAGCTCGACCCCGAAGCGGTGGAGCGGCGCCTGGTCTGCCTGACGTCCACAGATCCACAGGCCGTCGTCATGGGCAACGAGCCCGTCTTCGTCGGCGCCGAAGCGGTCGGGTACGTCACCAGCGCCGCCTGGGGACACACCGTCGGCCGCGCGATTGCCTACGCGTGGGTGCCGACCCATCTCGCCACGCCGGGCACCGATGTCGAGATCGGCTACTTCGGTGCGCGCCTGCCGTACGTCGTGACCACCGAACCCCTCTTCGACCCCGCCATGACCCGCCTGCGCGGCTGAGGAGGCAGCGATGCGGATCTCTGACCGTCCGGCCCCTCCCAGCCTCCTGTGGCGCGACGCCGAGCCCGGACGCGCGTACGACGTGGTGGTCGTCGGCGGCGGCGGACACGGCCTCGCGACCGCGTACTACCTCGCCAAGCACCATGGCATCGCGAACGTCGCAGTGCTGGAGAGGGGGTGGCTCGCCGGCGGCAACATGGCCCGCAACACCACGATCATCCGGTCCAACTACCTCTGGGACGAGAGCGCGCGAATATACGAGTACTCCCTGAAGCTCTGGGAGGGCCTCGAGGACGAGCTCGACTGCGAGATCCTTTTCAGCCAGCGCGGTGTGCTCAACCTGGCGCACTCGCTCGGCGACGTTCGCGAGAGCAAACGCCGCGTCAACGCCAACCAGCTCAACGGCATCGACGCGCAGTGGGTCGGACCCGAGGAGGTCGGCAAGCTCGTCCCGATCCTCGACGTCACCGACAGGCCTCGCTACCCGGTGCTGGGCGCGACCTACCAACCGCGCGCCGGCATCGCCAAGCACGACTACGTCGCCTGGGGCTACGCCCGCGCCGCCGACGCTCTCGGGGTCGACATCGTGCAGAACTGCGAGGTGCGGGGCTTCGAGACATCCGGTAACCGGGTAGTGGCAGTGAACACCTCGCGGGGCCGGATCGGGCTTGACCGTCTCGCTCTTTGCGCGGCCGGTCACTCCAGTGGGCTGGCCGCGGACCTGGGTGTCCGGCTGCCATTGCAGAGCCACCCGCTGCAGGCGCTGGTCTCGGAACTGCTCGAGCCGGTGCTCGACACCGTCGTGATGTCCAACGCCGTCCACGTCTACGTCAGCCAGGCCCACAAGGGTGAGCTGGTGATGGGCGCGGGCGTCGATGCTTACGTCGGCTACGGTCAGCGCGGCTCGTTGCACGTGATCGAGGAGCAGCTGGCCGCCGCCGTGGAGCTCTTCCCGATCTTCGCGCGCGCACACGTGCTGCGCACCTGGGCCGGCATCGTCGATGTGACTCCCGATGCTTCCCCGATCGTCGGTCACCTACCGTACGACAACGCCTATATTAACTGCGGGTGGGGCACCGGAGGGTTCAAGGCGACGCCAGGTATCGGGTCGGTCTATGCGGACACGATCGCCGCCGGACGACCGCACGACCTTGCGCTGCCCTATGCGCTCGACCGGTTCGCGACCGGGCGCCTGATCGACGAGCACGGCGCGGCCGCCGTGGCGCACTGAGGCGGTGGGCGAGTGCTGAGGATCCCGTGCCCGCACTGCGGGGAGCGCGACGAGACCGAGTTCGAGTACGGCGGTCAGGCCGGTGTGGCCTATCCGGAGGACTCGGCCGTCCTTGACGACCGCGCGTGGTCGGAGTACCTCTTCTACCGCGACAACCCGCGCGGGTGGTTCTGTGAGCGCTGGTTCCACACGGCGGGCTGCCGCCAGTGGTTCGTGGTGGAGCGGCACACGGTCACCGACGAGATCGCTGGCCCCCCTCGGGCGGATTTCACCGCCAAACGGCGAACCTGATGAGTCGGCGTCTGCCCCACGGCGGGTCGCGGATCGACCGGTCGCGGCCGGTCACCCTCGTCGTCGACGGTGTGCCGGTCGAGGCCTACGCCGGTGACACCGTGGCCTCGGCGATCCTCGCCGGCGATCACGGCATCGTTTCCGCCGGCATCTACACCGCCCGACCGCGGGGCATCATGGGGATCGGCCAGGAGGAGGCGAACGCCTTCGTGCAGGTCACCTCCGGAGCCGGGGAGCCGCTTGCGCTCGCGACCGCGGTCGAGGTCTACGACGGACTGGCGATCGAGCGAGTCGCCGGCCGGGGCTGGCTCGCGGACGGGCCCGACCCTAGCCGGTACGACCTGACGTACGCCCACGCCGAGGTCGCCGTCGTGGGCGGCGGGCTTGCCGGCCTACGGGCAGCCGCCGCGGCAGCTCGACGTGGAGCAAGGGTCATCCTGCTGGAAGACCAGCCGGTCCTCGGTGGAGCTGCGGAGGGACTCAGTGAGGTCGCTGCGCTGGCAGCCGAGCTGGCGCCGAACCCGCTGGTGCGGATGCTGACGCGGACGACCGTCACCGGGTCCCATGGTCACCGCCGGCTGGTGGCCGTACAACGTCGCACCGACCACCTGGGGCCAGCGGCGCCAACGGGTGTCGCACGTCGGCGGCTCTGGCAGGTGCAGGCCGGTGAGGTGGTCCTCGCCACCGGTGCACAGGAACGCCCGATGGTGTTCGCCGACAACGACCGCCCGGGTGTCATGCTCGCCTGCGCCGCGGCGGACTACGTCTCCCGGTTCGGGGTGCTGGCCGGCGACCGAGCCGTGGTCTGGACGGCTCACGACGCCGGCCTGTACGCCGCACTCGAGCTCGCTGCCGCCGGCACCAGGCTCGTGTCAGTGCTGGACGTGCGCGACCGGGTGGCCTCGGAGCTGGCGCGGCGGTTCGCCGCGTACGGGACCCGCGTCAAGTGCGGTGCCCAGGTCGTCGGCACCGACGGTGACGCCGACGGCCGACTGACACGCGTCCACACCCGCTCGCTCGACGCTGGTGGTGAGGTGCACTCCTACGACGTCGACCTGCTGGCCGTCAGCGGTGGGTTCAATCCCGCCGTGCAGCTGTTCAGCCACCACGGTGGACGTACCCGCTGGTCGCCGGAGGTGGCCGGCTTCGTTCCCGACTGTGCGACCGATGGTGAGCTCAGTGTCGGCGGTGCCGCCGGCGACTACACGGTCATCGAACGGTGGCGAACGCCGCTGACGGCACCGGAGACCCACTTCTGTGCCGACGTCGCCGACGACGAGGCGGACCGGGTCTTCCTCGACCCGCAACGCGACGCGACCCTGCAGGACCTGCGTGCCGCACACGCCGCTGGCCTCAGCAGCGTCGAGCACGTCAAGCGGTTCACCACGATCGGTACCGCCGCCGACCAGGGCAAGGGCTTCGGGGTGCTGGCCGTCGGTGTGCTCGCCCGCGAGCTCGGCCGTCCGATCGAGGAGGTCGGCACCACGACGTACCGGCCCCCGTTGACGCCGATCTCCTTCGGGGTGCTGGCCGGGCGCACCCGAGGCGACCTCAGTGACCCGATCCGGGTCACCGCGCTGCACGATCGGGTGTCGCACGCACCGATGGAGGACGTCGGGCAATGGAAGCGCCCGTGGTACTTTCCTCGCGACGACGAGGGGATCGAGGATGCCGTGCGCCGCGAGTGCCGGGCGGTCCGTACCGGCGTCGGCATGATGGATGCTTCGACGCTGGGCAAGATCGTGCTTCAGGGCGAGGACGTCGGTGTCCTCCTCGACTTGGTCTACACCAACCTCTTCTCCACCCTCGCGGTCGGCAAGGTGCGGTACGGGCTCATGTGCGGGCCGGACGGCATGGTCCTCGACGACGGCACCACCGCCCGCCTGTCCGAGCCGGAGTGGATGATGTCGACCACGACGGGCAACGCGGCGGCGGTCTACGACTGGCTCGAGGAGCTGCTGCAGACCGAGTGGCCCGAGCTCGACGTGCGCCTGACGTCAGTCACCGAGCAGTGGTCGGTGGTCGCGGTGGCCGGACCCCGCTCCCGCGAGGTGGTTGCCGCGATCGCCCTGGACCTGGACTGCTCGGCCGAGGAGTTCGGCTTCATGCAGTGGCGGGAGACGACGGTCGCCGGTATCCCCGCGCGGATCATGCGGGTCTCCTTCTCCGGCGAGCTCGCCTATGAGATCAACGTCGCCAGCTGGTACGGAGCGGCGCTGTGGGACGCCGTCGCCGCGGCCGGTGCATCGTGGGGCATCACGCCGTACGGCACCGAGGCGATGCATGTGCTGCGCGCCGAGAAGGGATTCCCCATCATCGGGCAGGACACCGACGGCACCGTCACGCCGTACGACCTCGGCATGGCGTGGGCAGTCTCGAAGAAGAAGACCGACTTCATCGGGCGGCGGTCGCTGCAGCGCGAACAGATGCATGTGCCCGACCGGAGGCAACTGGTCGGCCTGGTGCCCGTCGACGGCAGCTCCGCGATTATGGAGGGGGCGCAGCTGGTCGCACACGAGTCGGACCTGCGCGACCCACCGGTGGCGATGCACGGGCACGTCACGAGCAGCTATCTCGCCGGTGCCGGCGGCCCGTTCGCCCTCGCGCTGCTCGACGGCGGGAGCGAGCGCGAGGGTGAGGTGCTCGACGCGGTCGACGACCTCGTGCCAGTCGCGGTGCGTGTCACCGGCCCGGTGTCCTACGACCCGCAAGGACAGCGACGCGATGGTTGACCTCGACCTGCTCAGACGCAGCCCGCTGGCCGGCGCCACGTTCGGCACCGACGGGCCACGGCTCGTGATGGCTGAGGACGCGTTTCGCACGCTGGTCGACGTACGCGGACGGTCCGCCGACGTGCGGAAGGTCGCCGGTGGCGGGGCGTGGGTGTGGCGGCTCGGGCCGGACTGGTGGCTCGTCGACGGGCCGGCGGAGTCGACGAGGGGACTGCACTCCGAGCTCGCGAACCGACTTCGCGACGGGCTCGGAACCGGCTGTAGCGCCGTCGAGGTCTCGTCGCACCGGGCGACCCTCGTGCTCGAGGGTGCCGACGCCCGCAACGTCCTAGGTCACGGGTGCTCCATCGACCTGCAAGGGGTCAGTACGGGTGACTGCGTGCAGGGCAAGCTGGCTCTCGCCCAGGTCGCGATTGCCTGCACCGGTGCGGCGGCCTACCGCGTCTACGTGCGGGCGTCCTTCGCCCGCTACCTCGCTGCCTGGCTCACCGACGCCGCCGCCGAGTATGAGTGAGTGCACTGTTGCGTATCGTGCGCATCGTTGACCATGGCGCGTCATGGGTCATAGGCTGCGGGAGCGTTGCAGTGGGAGATCCGAGAGCGCCTGCGGCGTGGAACATGCCGATCCACGAGTGATGGAGCCCCATGACAGCCGATTTCTCTGCCCACCCCAATGTGCCCTCGATCGACCAGTCCGACCGTCAGGTCCCGATCAACCTGCGGCAGTCCGGACCAACCCCGGTCGAGCTGCTGATCTCGACCCGGATCCGCAAGTCACCGTACTGGCACCTTTCCGCAGCCGCCGGCTGCTGGCGAGCTGAGGTCTACAACCGCGTCTACCACCCCCGTGGTTACATCCGCAACGAGGACGGGGGCGCCATGGCCGAGTACGACGCGCTCGTCAACCACGTCACGATGTGGAACGTCGCAGTGGAGCGGCAGATCCGTGTCAAAGGTGCGGACGCGGAGGCCTTCGTGGACTACGTGATCACGCGGGACGCGACGAAGATCCCGTCGATGCGGGCGCGGTACGTCATCTTGTGCAACCCCTCCGGCGGCATTCTCAATGATCCTGTTCTGCTGCGGCTCTCGATGGACGAGTTCTGGTTCAGCCTGTCGGACTCGGACTTGTACCTCTGGCTACAGGGTGTCAACGTGGCAAAGGGGTTCGATGTCGTCATCGAAGAGATCGACGTGTGCCCGGTGCAGATCCAGGGGCCCAAGTCCGAGCAGCTGATGATCGACCTTGTCGGCGCTGCAGTCGCCGAGATTCCGTCGTACGGCCTTCTGGAGGCCGAGGTCGCCGGCCACTCGGTGGTGGTTTCGCAGACCGGGTTCACCGGTGAGAAGGGCTACGAGATCTACCTGCGGGACGCGACACTGCATGCCGAGGACATGTGGCAGGCCGTTCTCGACGCGGGAAAGCCCCACGAGCTCGCAGTCATCGCCCCGGCGCATCACCGACGTATAGCGGCCGGAATCTTGTCGTGGGGTCAGGACATGGATGTCGAGACGCTTCCCTTCCAGGTCAACCTCGGATACCAGGTCCCCCGCACGAAGGCCGGCGACTACGTGGGCCGGGCGGCTCTGGAGTCTGTCCGCGACAAGCTCGAGGCGGGAGAACCGCCGTACACGCACACGCTGGTCGGGCTCCGCCTCGGTGGTCGGCCCATCGATGAGTACGCGCCGGACTTCTGGTTGATCAGCGAGGAGGCGGAGTCCGAACCCATCGGCTACGTCACCTCGCCCTGGTTCTCCCCGGAGCTTGACACCAACATCGCCATGGGCTTTGTGCCCGTCGGTCTTGCCGAGGCGGGGACCAGACTGCACGTAGCACTTCCCGAGCAGTATGCGGAGTCACCGGGCCGGGCAGTGGAGGCCACCGTGGTGGCGATGCCGTTCCGACCGTCGGTCAACCCGAACACTCGCGAGCGTCTCAAGGACGTCGGAATGGACTCGGCGGTCTGAGCACCCAACGGCCTTTCGTCATACGCCCTGAGCCCTATAGAGGCTGTTGCGGTTTCGGTTGATCGGGGATGGGCGTTGGGAGCGGCTTTCTCCAGGTCAGATCTCTTTCCGACCGCGATCAGCCGGTCCGGACGAGTTGCCCGACATTGCCTGGCGGTTAGGTGACCTGGGCGGCCATGATGAGCTGGTCGTCACTGACGACGAGCTGGGTGTTGACGGCGGGCACCTGCTGGTCGGCACCGGCTGTCCGGCGGCAGCGGCAACGCATGACGATTGCGCGGTACCGCACCCAGTTCCCGAGTCCGCCGTCGTCAATGCCTGACACCGGGATCGACGTCGAGCCTTTCGACCCGCTGGCCAGTGACGCTGGCGATCAGATCGAAGTCCTTGTCGAAGTGGAGGACGCGCAGGGCAGCCAGCTCCGCCGTCGCGGCGACGAGTATGTCCGGTATCGACGGAGCTCGGTGGTGACCGCGATCGGCCAGGAGCCCTGAACCGCTACGGCCCGATCCTCGACCGCCGGACTGGCGTACTCGACCGGCATCGACGCCCGGCGGATTGCTGAGTCCGTGTCGCAGGTCGGCCACCCCTCGGACATGACGTTGTCATCGTCAAGGTCGGAGAAGGTCATGGAGAACTGCTGCAAATCGGCAACGACTACGGCTGCACCGTAGGCCTCCTGCCTCAACCGCCGCCGGATGTACTCGTTGCGAGACAGACCGAGTCGGGTTGCGCTCGCATCCAGCCGCGCGAGATCCTCGGGGGCGGCGTTACGAATGAGCAGGTCGGGCACAGACAATCCCCTCTGATATCAGACCGCCCACGTCGCGGTGCGTCATGTCGGGCAGGAGCCGGGGCTCGCGCCACTGGCCCACCTTGCTGAACCATTGGCTTGGCGGGTAGGCGAGGCGGACGACGAAATAGTTGACGAACTCTATGACGCCCAATGCCCAGACGCACAAGTCCAAGAAGGTGACCAAGGGTTGTTCCGGAGCCCTCGCGAAGACAAGGGTGCCCGTGCCTCCCGGTCACCCACGGCGGGAATCGCGTTGGCGGAGGCGATGAAGGCGAAGGCCGCGGCTGCCACGAGTTCACCCGACCCAAGGTTCAGGTAGTTGCGCCGCAGATCCTCGCGGTGTTGATCGACGGCCGTCACGACGTCGACACTAGTGGCTGCCGACGGTGAAACGTATCGACCTGATGGTTGCCATGGTGACCACCAAGTCGATTCTCTTGCGACGAATCCTCGGGGACCGCCGACCCAGGGGGTCAGGCGTCGGCGTACTTGACGCCGGTGGCGTGCAGGGGGCAGTAGCCGAACGGGTTCTTGGCGAGGTACTGCTGATGGTAGTCCTCGGCGTAGTAGTAGTGCTCGAGCGGAGCGATCACGGTGGTGATCTCGCCGTATCCTCGGGCGGTCAGCGCCTTCTGGTACGCCTCGCGGGAGGCCTCGGCGGCCGCCTGCTGCTCGGGGGTCGTGGTGTAGACGACCGAGCGGTACTGGGTGCCGATGTCGTTGCCCTGGCGCATGCCTTGGGTGGGGTCGTGGTTCTCCCAGAAGGCCTTCAGCAGGTCGGCGAAGCCCAGCGTCGTCGGGTCGAAGATGACCCGTACGACCTCGGCGTGGCCGGTACGCGCAGAGCACACCTCTTCGTACGTCGGGTTCGGTGTGCTGCCGCCGGCGTACCCGACGGACGTCGACCACACGCCCGGAAGCTGCCAGAACGTCTTCTCCTCGCCCCAGAAGCAACCGAGTCCGACGACGACCTCCTCCAACCCTTCGGGCACATCGGTCTCGATCGGCGTACCGAGCACGAGGTGCTCGCCGCCGACGGAGAACGGGCGGGTGTCGCGCCCGGGCAAGGCTTCGGTCGGGGTGACCAGCTGGGTCTTGCGGCGGCCGAACATCGGGGTGCCTCCTGGCAGGGTGGAGCGAACGCGGTCTGAGTCTGACAACACCGGGGGTCCATGATTCGTTCCGGCTCTGTGTGCAGACTACGCTCGCCGGGTGAGCGACTACGGGTTCGAGACAGCGGCGATCCACGCCGGCCAGGCGCCAGATCCGCGTACCGGCGCCGTAGCACCGGCCATCTACGCCACCAGCACCTACAAGCAGGACGGCGTCGGCGGACTGCGCGACGGATATGAGTACTCCCGTAGCGCCAACCCCACCCGGACCGCCCTGGAGGAGTGCATCGCAGCGCTCGAGGACGGGACGCGAGGCTTCGCCTTCGCCAGCGGGCTGGCAGCCGAGGACACCCTGCTGCGTGCGCTGACCGCGCCCGGTGACCATGTGGTCATCCCCGACGACGCCTACGGCGGCACCTACCGGCTCTTCGACAAGGTCCACGCCCGCTGGGGACTTGACTACGACCCCGCACCGGTTGCCGACACCGATGCCGTCCGCGCCGCCATCCGCCCCGGCATCACCCGCATGGTGTGGGTCGAGACACCCACCAACCCGTTGCTCGGCATCGCCGACATCGAGGCACTGGCCGCCGTCGCGCACGAGGCCGGCGCGCTGCTCGTCGTCGACAACACATTCGCCTCGCCCTACCTCCAGCAGCCACTGCGCCTCGGTGCCGACGTCGTCGTGCACTCCACCACGAAGTACGCCGGTGGCCACTCCGACGTCGTCGGCGGTGCCGTCGTCGTACGCGACGGGGCCGCCGCCGACTCGATCGCCTTCCACCAGAACGCGATGGGCGCGGTGGCGGGTCCGTTCGACTGTTGGCTGGTGCTCCGCGGGCTGCGTACCCTCGCGCTGCGGATGGAACGGCACAGTGACAACGCCGAACGGGTGGTGCAGTTCCTGCAGTCGCGGCCGGAGGTGTCCAACGTCCTCTACCCCGGCATCCCCGGGCATCGCGGTCACGACGTCGCCGCCAAGCAGATGAGGCGCTTCGGCGGCATGGTCTCCTTCCAGATGGCCGCCGGCGAGGAAGCAGCCGTGCGGGTGGTCGACCACACCGAGCTGTTTACGCTGGCGGAGTCGCTCGGTGGTGTGGAGTCCCTGATCGAGCACCCCGGCCGGATGACACACGCATCGGTGGCGGGATCACCGCTGGAGGTCCCTGGCGACCTCATCCGGATCAGCGTCGGCATCGAGACCGCAGACGACCTGCTCGCCGACCTCGAGCGCGCCTTCGGCGCACTCGCTTGAGCGACGATGAACTCCCTTGCGCGGTGGCTCGAGAGCAGGCGCGCAGCCGTTCGCCGCGAGGTCAACGAGGAGGACATCGCGGAGACGCCGCCCGGCGCGGACCCGGTGCAGGGTGAGCGCGGCGGTGACGACCTGCAAGGCGCGGTGGCCGACGACGTACCCGATCCGAGCCCGGCTGCGGCCGGGCCCGCGCGGCCGGGAGCTCGCTCGCACATCCCGTACGGCATCGAGCTCGCGGCGGGGTGGTCGTGGCGGTTGCTCGTGATCGGGGCGGCTGCGATCGCGATGTACGAGGTCCTGTCGTTCTTCAGCGATTTCACGGTGCCGATAGCGGTGGCGATCTTGGTGTGCGCGCTGCTGGTCCCGTTCGTGGAGATCTTGGAGCGGCTCCGGCTGCCGCGGGGCGCCGCAGCCGGGCTCGTGGTGCTCGGCAGCCTCGCCGTGGTCGTCGGCATGCTGACGCTGGTCGGGCAGCAGGTCTCCACGCAGGTCGATGAGCTGCGGGCGTCGGTGGTCGAGGGGATCACCCAGGTCCAGGACTGGGCGAAGACCGGTCCGCTGAACCTGTCCGACGCCCAGGTACAGGACTGGATCGAGCGCGGCAAGGCTGCCATCTCCTCAGAGGACGACCAGGTCGTCTCGCGCGCGACCGAGGTCGGCACCACCGTCACGTCCGTGCTCGCGAGCACGTTCATCGCATTGTTCGCGACGTACTTTTTCCTGTACGACGGCAACCGGATCTGGACCTGGATCGTCGGGATCTTCCCGCGCGGCGCCAGGGCGCACGTCGACTCCTCCGGACGGGTCGCGTGGGTCTCGCTCACCGCATTCGTCCGCGCGACGGTCCTGGTCGCGCTCACCGACGCGCTGGGGATCGCCATCGGTGCGTGGCTGCTCGGGGTGCCGCTGGCGCTGGCGATCGGGGTGCTGGTCTTCCTGGGGTCCTTCGTACCGATCGTCGGAGCACTGGTCTCGGGCTTGGTCGCGGTCTTGGTGGCACTCGTCGCGCAAGGTCCGTGGACGGCGCTGTTCATGCTGCTGGTCGTGATCGGGGTGCAGCAGCTGGAGGCGCACGTGCTCCAGCCGTTCCTGATGGGCCGGCTGGTCGCCTTGCACCCGCTGGCGATCATCCTTGCCATCGCCGCCGGACTGACGGTCTCCGGCGTCGTCGGCGCGCTGGTGGCCGTACCGTTGGCTGCGTGCCTGAACGCGGTGGTGCGGCACGTGGCCGGCGGCGCCTCGGGCGTGCCGAGCGCGGCCCGCTAAGGAGCGGCTGTCTCCACGGGCTGCTCGTCCACTGGGACGGGGCGGTCCTTGAGCCGGTTCTCCTTGATGAAGAACGACACCACGAACGCGATCGCCACGATCGGCAGCGCCGCAAGGAACACCTCGCTCAAGGAGGAGGAGAACGCCTCGATCACCTTGTCGCGGACAGGCGGCGGCAGCGAGGCGATCTTGCTGGTGTCACTGGTGTCGATGCCGGCGTCTGCGACAGCGCTACCGAACGCGACGGTGAGGTGGTGGTCGAGGCGGCTGTTGAGGATCGCGCCGAACAACGCAGTGCCGAAGGTCCCGCCGAGAGCGCGGAAGAACGTCACCGAGCTGGTCGCGGCTCCCATGTGACGACGGTCGACGGAGTTCTGTACGGCCGTGACAACGATCTGCATGCCGCAGCCCAATCCGAGACCGACCAGCACCATGCCCCCCGCGACATGCCAGTACGGGCTGTCGACGCCGAGCCCCGACAGGACGAGCAGGCCGAGCGCGACGAGGAACGAACCTATGATCGGGAACACCTTGTAACGGCCGGTACGGCTCATGACCTGTCCTGAGGTAATCGAGGTGGTCATGAGGCCGGCCACGATCGGCAGCATCGCCAGCCCCGATCTGGTGGGACTCATCCCCGCGACGACCTGCAGGTACAGCGGCAGGAAGATCAGTGCGCCGAACATCGCGATGCCGATGATGAACGCGTACAGGTTGGCCGTGGAGAAGACCGAGTTCGCGAACAGCTCCATCGGGATGATCGGCTCGGCCACGCGCCGCTCGACCAGTACGAAGGCGACAGCAAGCACGAGCGCGAGAGAGATGAGGCCGAGCGCGTACGGCGACAGCCACCCGTAGTCGTCCGACGGACCGGCCCATGCGGTGTAGAGCAGCAGCGAGGTCACCGAACCGACCACCAGCGCGGCGCCGAGGTAGTCGATGGCGTGCTCACGGCGTACGTGGTGCAGCTTGAGCGCCGCCGACGTCACGACGAGCGCCACGATGCCGATCGGGACGTTGATCCAGAAGATCCACTGCCAGCCCGGACCGTCGGCGAACCAACCGCCGAGGACGGGCCCGAGCACGCTCGAGGTGGCGAACACCGCGCCCATGTAGCCGCCGTAGCGGCCACGCTCACGGGGCGGGACGATGTCTCCGATTGTGGCGAGGGCGAGGGCGATCAGCCCGCCACCGCCGATGCCCTGCACGGCGCGAAAGGCGATCAGCTGTTCGATGCTGCTGCTGAAACCCGAGAGCAGGGACCCGGCCACGAAGACGATGATCGCGATCTGGAAGATCAACCGGCGGCCGTACAGGTCGGAGATCTTGCCCCACAGCGGAGTCGCGGCGGTCGAGGTGAGGAGGTACGCGGTGACGACCCAGCTGAGCTTGTCCAGACCCTGCAGGTCCGAGGTGATCCTCGGCAGCGCCGTCCCGACGATGCTCTGGTCGAGGGCGGCGAGGAACATGCCGGCCATCAGCCCGCCGAGGACGATGAGGATCTGCCGGTGCGGCAAGTACCCGCCGTCAACCGGCGCCTCAGTTGGTTGCATCAGTCAACCTTAACAACTTCCTCGCGGCTCACCATCTCGAGCAGGTGTGATCTCGGTGACTATGGTGGGACGGTGAGCTCCGCCGAGACCGTCCCGGACGTCAGCCTGTCCGACATCGAGGCCGCCCGGCGGTTGCTCGAGGGGGTCGCGCTCACGACACCGGTGGAGGAGTCGCGCTGGCTCACCAAGGCAGTCGGTGCGCCGGTGGTCCTCAAGTGCGAGAACCTGCAGCGAGCCGGTTCGTTCAAGATCCGTGGGGCGTACGTCCGCATCGCCCGGCTCACTGACGCCGAGCGCGCACGTGGGGTGGTCGCGGCGAGCGCCGGCAACCACGCCCAAGGGGTCGCCCTGGCCGCGTCGTTGCTGGGCACGCACTCGACGGTGTTCATGCCCGAGGGCGCTCCGATCCCCAAGGAGAGTGCGACCCGGGCGTACGGCGCCGACGTGCAGTTCGCCGGCCCGAACGTCGAGACGGCCCTGGTCGCCGCCCAGGAGTTCGCCGACCGCACCGGCGCGGTGCTGATCCATCCCTTCGACCACCCCGACATCGTGGCAGGTCAGGCGACCCTCGGCCTCGAGCTCCTCGAGCAGGTCCCAGACCTCGCCACGGTCGTGGTCTCGGTCGGCGGCGGTGGTCTCGCGGCCGGTACCGCGACTGCCATCCATGCGATACGGCCTGACGTGCGCGTCATCGGTGTCCAGGCCGAGCGCGCGGCGGCGTACCCGGTCTCCCTCCGCGAAGGGAGCCCCGTGACCGTGCCGTGCCAGCCGACGATTGCCGACGGCATAGCCATCGCCCGGCCCGGTGCGGTGCCCTTCGCGGCGATCACGCGCCACCTGGACGGCGTGGTGACCGTCAGTGAGGACTCCCTGAGCCGGGCCCTGCTGTCGATGCTCGAGCGCGCCAAGCTGCTCGTGGAGCCCGCGGGGGCGGCTGCCGTCGCCGGCCTGCTCGAACACCGCGAGTCGATAGTCGACGGGCGGGGGACTGTCGTCGCGGTGCTCACCGGCGGCAACATCGATCCGCTCCTGCTGATGCAGGTGATCCGGCACGGGATGGCCTCGGCCGGGCGTTACCTGTCCCTGCGGGTCAAGATTCCCGACCGCCCCGGTGGGTTGGTACACCTGCTCACCGAGCTGGCTCAGCTGCAGGTCAACGTGCTGGACGTGGTGCACGAACGCACCTCGGCGTCGCTGCACGTCGACGAGGTCGAGGTCTCGTTGCAACTGGAGACCCGCGGTGCCTCGCACGCGGCGCGCGTCACCGCACACCTGCAGAACAAGAAGTACGCCTACCGCATGCTCTGAGCGGTAGCGGCCGGGCGGGCGGGGTCGCTCAGGCGGCGAACGGCTTGGCGTTGAGCACCTTGACGGTGACGTTGGTGCCGTTGGGCGCGGCGTAGGTTGCCGAGTCGCCCTTGCGCTTGCCGCTGATGGCGGCACCGAGAGGTGACTGCGGTGAGTAGACGTCCATGTCCACCGAGTCGTCGAGCGCCAGGAGCTCACGTGAGCCCAGCAGGAAGGTCTCGTCGCCGTGTTCGCCCTCGAAGTGGATCGTGACGATCATGCCGGGCTCGACCAGACCGTCGTCCTCGCGCTGCTCGCCGACCTCGGCACGGTTCATCATGTCCTCGAGCTGGCGGATGCGGGCCTCCTGCTTGCCCTGCTCGTCCTTGGCGGCGTGGTAGCCGCCGTTCTCCTTCAGGTCGCCCTCGTCGCGGGCCTCCCCGATGCGGGCGGAGAGTTCTTGGCGCGCGGGACCACGAAGATGATCGAGCTCTTCCTGCAATCGGTCGTACGCCTCCTGGGTGACCCAGAGGGTGTTCTCTTCGCTGCGCATGTTCGTGGTCATGGTGTCGCTGCTCCTTGGATATGAACGCACCCCGAGGTTCAACCCGGGGTGGATGCATCAGCCTACCAAAGTCGACCATGCGAGACGCTCAGCTGCTGGCGTCGCAGCCGCGGAGCAGCCCGGTCACGGCGCGGCGCTCGGTGGTGATCTCGGCGGTGACACCGGTGGCGCCGGCTGCACCGGCGGGGACCTGGACCGTGCGCTCGCCGACGACAGCGTGGTCGGCTGCCATGGCGTACACCTCGCAGGTGGCCGCAGCACCGTCGGCGCGATCGAGCCGGAGCTCGACGCGGGTGGTGTCGTCCGAGACCACCTCGTACCCGAACACCTGGGCATCGACGGGCCGGTTGGCCTGCGCCTGAGATGACCACCACGCCCACCCGACGCCGAGGAGCAGCGCGACCACGACGAACGCCGGCCACACCCAGCGGGGCCGGGTCGTGCCGCCGTGCCGGTCGTGGTGACCGCGCCCGTAGCGGGCGACGGACAGATCCGGCGACGATCCGGGTGGGGCGGGCATGGAATCATTGTCGCGCACCGGCAGTTGGGCTGGGCGGGGAGTCGTACCACCGAGGAGAGCTGTGGCCGAACGATTGCGTCTGATGCACGTGCATGCGCATCCTGACGACGAGTCCAGCAAGGGGGCTGCCTCGACGGCGAGGTACGTCGCCGAGGGCGTCGACGTGCACGTCGCCACGTGTACCGGTGGCGAACGCGGCTCCATCCTCAACCCGAGCTTCAAGCACCCGGGCATCGAGGACAACCCCGAGCTGATCGGCGAGATCCGGCGCGAGGAGATGGTCCGCGCCCGCGAGATCCTCGGCGTGACCCAGGACTGGCTCGGCTTTGCCGACTCCGGCTGGCCCGAGGGCGATCCCAAGCCACCGCTGCCCGAGGGATGCTTCGCGCTGCTGTCTGTCGAGGAGGCGGCCAAGCCGCTGGTCGCGCTGATGCGCTCGTTCCGGCCACACGTCGTCACCACCTACGACGAGAACGGTGGATATCCCCACCCCGACCACATCATGTGCCACAAGATCGGCGTGGCCGCGTTCGAGGCCGCGGGCGACCCGGAGGCCTACCCCGACTGCGGGGAGCCCTGTCAGCCCAAGAAGCTGTACTACCAGCACGGCTTCAACCGGGCGCGGACACTGGCGGTGCACGAGGAGATGCTGCGTCGAGGCCTGGAGTCGCCGTACACAGATCGGTTGAAGGACTGGAAGGCAGACCCCGAGCACGACGCCCGCGTCACCACCCGGGTGCCGTGCTCTGACTATTTCGGGGTACGCGACCGTGCGCTGCTTGCCCACGCGACCCAGATCGACCCTGACGGGTGGTGGTTCGCGGTGCCTGAGGACGTGCAAGCGGCGGTCTGGCCGACCGAGGACTTCGAGCTCGTACACAGCCATGTGCCGACGCAGGTGCCCGAGGACGACCTGTTTGCGGGGCTCCGCTGAACGCTGGGTGCGGGGCTAGGGTGGAGCCATGAGTGTCCCGTCCGCCGCCGCCTCGGTGTCGAGCCTGCTGACGGCGTACAACCCCGAGGACGTCAAGCCTGGCTGGCTCGGTTTCAGCGTCGTGATGGCGCTCATCGTCGCTCTCGCGGTGCTGATGCGCAGCTTTGCCAAGCAGCTCAAGCGGGTCGACTTCGATGAGGACGCCGACCCGAGATCCGCCGCCGAGTCGGACGAGCGGTCCGACGACCGATGATCGACGATGTCGTGGGTCTCAGACCCAGCCGCTCACCGCGACCAGCAGGTCGACCGCGGTGCCGTTGTCGGTCGGTCGGTCCACATGCTCGAACCTGCGGATGCGCACGCCCGACAACGCCGTCGCAAGCTGCCCGACATCGGGGAGTACGTCGGGGTCGCTCGGTCCGCCCGTACCGTGCTCGAGGTTCTCCAAGGCATGGCCTAGGTAGAGCACCTCCCCGCCCGGGGCGAGCCAACCCATCGCCCGCGACAGGACAGCGGCGAGGCCGGGCACGTGCAGGTACGTGATCAGCACGAGATCGACCGGTCGTCCCGGCGACCAGACGAGTGCGTCACCGACCTCCCAGGCGACCGCGTCAGCGCCGGACCGAGTGCGAGCCTGCCCGATCGCCACCGGTGAGAAGTCGACGGCGGCGACGTCCCAGCCGCGCTCGGCGAGCCACACGGCATTGCGCCCGTCACCGCAGGCGATGTCGACAGCCACCCCCGGAGTACGGTCCCTCAGTTCGGTGACGACGGTGGCGTTGGCCGCCTCGCCCCACATCGCCGGCATCGCGGCGTACTTCAGGTCCCAGTGCTTGGCGTCCATGGAGCCCAATCTAGGGCAGGTGTCAGTCCCGAAGATCGGCCGGCGACCTAGTCGGACGACGCTTCAGCGGGAGACTCTCAAGCCGTGATCGAGAGTGTCCCGCGGAGCGCCTTGTCGTCCTGGACGCGTAACGCCTCCTGGATCTCCTGCCCATTGCGTGCATGGCGTCAGATCAGCCGCATCGCATCGCCAGCGAAATAGGCGTCCTGCTGCCGCCGCTTGCGCGAGCACTCGAGGTTGCGGATCAGGTCGCCGCGCCTGGCAGGATGGCCAGATGGACTACCTGCAACGCTCAACCGCACTCGCGGACATGGTCCCCGCCGCGTGGCGCGAGTTGCCGGCCAGATGGCCGGCCGCCTGCGAGCGAGCCCGCCGCAGAAGCCCCTCGAGGTGCTGCTCTCGGACGGCGACGTCGAGGTGCAGATCGTCAACGATGCGTTCTGGGCCAACGACACCGGCCTTCCCGAGTCGTTCTACTCGGCGGCTGCCTC
>Ga0136622_10000069_pt1 | contig 34178 bp, 29 predicted proteins | sample AntDrymUQ4482106_2_FD_104803 | JGI IMG/M metagenome (GOLD analysis project Ga0136622, IMG submission 104803) | Polar desert sand microbial communities from Dry Valleys, Antarctica - metaG UQ448 (21.06) | ecosystem: Environmental > Terrestrial > Soil > Desert | place: Antarctica: Dry Valley...
CCAGCGCTGCCGGCGATCCGTAGCTCAACAGGTCGAGCGACGTCTCAGGCTGCGGTGCCTTGGGTACGTCGGCCCTTTTGCCGCCAAGCAGGAGGGCGCTGGAGGAGCCGAGCTGGACACGGACCGCAGAACCGTCCTCGGGGATCTCGACCTCCAGGTCGGCGCGACCACCGGCCGTGACGACCACCGACTCGTCCACGACTGTGGATGGTTCGTTCAGGTCCCGACCGTCGACTGCCACGAGGCGGTACGGCACCGCCCCGGTCCATACCGACATCGGTCCGTTGTCGGTGTTGATCACGCGGACCCGGACACGGCTCCCCGGCCGCGCCGGAACGCTGACGTCACCGTCTCGGCCGTTCACCGTCCGGATCCCTTCGTAGATGTGAACCAGCGCCAACTGGTCCGCCATCTCGTCGTCGGTCTGGGGGAGGATCATCAGCGGCCCCAGCAAACCTTCGCGAACCTGCTCATGCGACACCTGGTGTGAGTGGTACCAATACGTGCCGGGCACGTCGGCGATGAACCTGTAGACGTGCTCATCCCCGATCCCCACCGCGTCCTGGGTCACTCCGGCGACGCCGTCCTCGGCGTTGGGCACGTCCACGCCGTGCCAATGCAACGTGATCCCCTCGGGCACCGAGGCGTTGCTCAGGCGCACCTCGACCAGCTGACCCTCAACGGCCGTGATGGTCGGTCCAGGTGACCGACCGTTGAGCGTGTAGCCGCTCACGGACCGGCCCGAGGCCAGCGAGAAGGTCTCGCGCTTCGCCTCCAGGTCCACCCGGACATCTGCGGACCGCTCGGGGTCGGTGACCAGGTCGGCGACGCTCGTCGTGTCGGGACCGTCGTGCCCGGCGTGAGTGGTCGCGCCCGGGTCGGCGCCAGGTCCGCCGCCGTAGTCCAGATACCCCATGTCCATCACGGAGTAGGTGCCGGGCATCACGCTGGAGTACGACGCCCAGCCCAGCGGTACCACGATCGCGGCGCTGGCCAGCAACGCGACCAAAAGTCGACCCCGCGTACTGATCACGTCCTCCCCAGTTCCTTCCGCACGCCTCGCTGCTCAGGCGTTCTGCGGCTCCGCGGGGACCTGAGAATGGGCACCAACTCGCCGACCCGCGTAAACCGCAGCGGCGAACAAGGCCAACGCGTTCGCCCCGTGCAGGATCGCCAGCTGCGGAATTCCGCTTGAGAACAGACCGAGGAGCACCTGGATGACGACAAGGAGCAGAATCAACCCTGCCCATTTAGCGCCACCTGGGATCTTCGCGAAGAACGAGATGATGAGAAGTATCACTGCGAGGAGAGGGATCAGCATCTGGCCGTTGATCCCGTGGACGATGAAACCGACCACTCCCGTGAAGGTGGTGTCCTCTGATTCCATGGCGGCCTTGTCCAGTGTGCCGCCGTCGCTCACCCACTTGCTGAGCCCGGCCAATGCATAGGCGATGGCGGCCGCCTGGACCACGACCTCGATGGCGATGATGTAGGCAAGAACGCGATAAGCAGATCTCATCTGGGTGCTCCCACTCGAATGGCGACGACACCGTCGGGCACGGCTCCCGGTACGTATACCGCAAGGCATCCGAACGCGTCACGGGAATTGACAAACAGCTCAGTGCCCCAGCTCCGGGCCGGTGTCGTGCTGCTCCCTCGAGCGCAGCCCTGCGCTGATCCGTGCGGCATAGTCCGCGGCCTCGCCGTCGGCGTACCTCGTCCGCGGCCAGAAGAAGCCGCGTAGGCCGTCACCCTTGGTACGGGGGACGACATGGATGTGCAGGTGCGCGACGCTCTGGGAGACCGTGTTGTTCATCGCCACGAACGTGCCCTGCGCTCCGAGCGATGTCGTGACCGCGTCGGCGAGTCGTTGGGTAGCGCCGAACACCGGCACCAGCAGATGTGCGGGCAGGTCCAGGAGTGTGACCACGTGCGCGCGGGGCGCCACCAGGACATGCCCCTTGAATACTGGTCGGACGTCCAAGAAGGCGACGGTGTCGTCGTCCGCGTGAACGAGGTGAGCCTCGGCCGCACCCGCGACGATCCCGCAGAACACGCAGTCCTTCGTCACCGCATCATCATGGCCGTTGCCGCGTGGGTGCGCAGGTCACCTCTGTCGGCCGCCGGTGACAGTCTGGGCGCATGACGCCGAAACTAACGGCCGAACGGCTTGGGGCGATGACGCTCCGGCGACAGTTCCCAACCATTCGCGGTCGCGGACGGGCCGCTGTCGTGCGCGTATACGAGCGCCTCGGACCCGTCCAGACCCAAGGTTCCGCGCGCGGCGCACCTGGCTCTCGCCTCCCGTCTGCCCGGCGTGACGCGCGACGCCATCACGGCGGCGTTCGAGTCGTACCAGGTGGTCAAGGCCAGCAACATCCGCGGCACAGTGCACACGTCCACCCGACGACAGCACGCGCTGCTGCGCGCAGTCGCCCGCCGCCCCCGACAGCTGCTGCTCGCCAACCACCTCGCACTGCGCGAGGTCACCACGGACGCCGTCATGGACGAGATCGAGCGCTTCGCCAGCGACGGTTGGCGCCCTCGTGAGGAGATCGTCGCGCACATGCGGGACTGGCTGGCCGAGCGCGACCCGCCTCTGTCGGCCGCGGCCCACCGCCGAGGAGCGCTTTCGGACAGCTTGATCTGGGGCCACCCGGCGCTCATCCGGCGCCCCGCTGACCAGCGGTGGGAGACCCGGACCGACACCCTGCACCGGGCCGCAGACACGGTGTTCGACATCGCTCTGCCGGCGCCGCAGGACGCGGTGCGCGAGCTGGTGGTGGCCCATCTGCGCGCAGCTACGGACCGGCCACGCGCCGCGATGTCTCCTGGTGGGCTGGCGTCGGCCCGACATCGGTCGACAACGCCGTGCGAACCCTCGGGGACGAGGTGGTCCGCCTCGAAGGCGCCGACGGGCGGACGTACCTCGACGTGGCCGAGCCTCCTCGCGGTGGGGCGTCCGACCCCGGGCTGAGGTTGCTGCCCGAGTTCGACGGTCTCTTCCTCGGTTACGAGGGCGCCGGCGCACGCGATTCGTCGATGAGGTCGGCCTCAGCAGGCTCTGGGCCAAGGTCAACGGTCTCTTCGCGCCGTCCGTGCTCGATGGAGGGCACGTCGTGGCCGCGTGGAAGATCGTCACGACCGGGCGCCGCTACGACATCGAGGTCACCATGCTTCCGGGCACGGCGCGGCTTGCCGACAACCGGTTCGTCGAGCCCGTCGCGGCCGTCGAGGCGGCGCTCGGCATCGTCGTCGCGGAGGTCCCCGTACGCGCCGCGATACCGTGACGCATGACCAAAGCCCAGCCTCTCGCCGCGTCGCTGGACCCCGTCTCCGGCAGCACCAAATGTGCCGACGACGACCGTGGACGTGCGCGTCATCGCCGCGCCCGGCTACGGCACCGAGGACGTCCTCGTCCTTCCTGACGGCCATGTGCTCACCGGGCTGCTGGACGGGTGCGCGTCGTGGCGATCGATCCCGGCACCGGACAGCACACGGTGGTGTGTGACACCACCGGTCGTCCGCTCGGCCTCGAGCTGCATCCAGACGGCGGTGTCATCATCTGCGACGTCGACCGCGGCGTCCTGCACCTCGACCTCGAAGACGGCTCGATCACCGAGCTGGTCACGACGATCGACGGGCGCCCCATGGCGTTCTGCAACAACGCCGCGGTTGCCGCCGACGGGACCATCTACTTCACCGACTCCTCCACCAGGTTCGGGTTCGAGCACTGGCGCGGTGACCTGCTCGAGCACGGCGCGACCGGTCGTCTGTTCCGGCGATCCCCAGGCGGGCGCGTGGACAAGCTCGCCGACGGCCTCGCCTTCGCCAACGGGGTCGCCCTGGCCGCCGACGAGTCGTACGTCGTGGTCGCCGAGACCGCAGGATACGCGCTGCGCCGCTACCAGCTCGCCGGCCCGGACCAGGGCGCCATCGTAGCGTTCGGCGATGTCCTGCCGGGCTTTCCCGACAACATCTCGACCGGCACCGACGGGCTGATCTGGGTCGCGATCGAGTCCCCACGCGACAAGAGCCTCGACCTGCTGCTGCCACGCGTGCCCTTCCTGCGGACAATCGTATGGGCGTTGCCGCAACGTCTGCAGCCGCAGCCCAAGCGCCTCATCCGCGCGCAGGCGTACGACGCGGAGGGCCGGCTCGTGCACGACCTCGAGGCCACCCACCCCGACTTCGGCAAGCCGACCGGTGTGCGTCAGGTCGACGGCAACGTGTGGCTGGGCAGCTTCGAGGAATCCGCGATCGCCTGCCTGACCCTGCCGACCTGACGCGCGGCCCACACCGGCCCCATGGCGCGCCAGCATCCACGTACCGGCGCGCCAGCATCCACGTACGGGCGCGCCAGCATCCACGTACGGGCAGGGTGGACGGCCGCGCCGCCGCGGCCGGGGAGCCGCGGCTCGGCGGCTACCATCGGATGTTCAGACACCGGAGCTTGGAGGACGACCGCATGGCATCGTTGCTCGACGGCATCGCAGAGCCCAGTGATCTGCGGTCCCTGGACGAGGAGCAGCTGACGTCGCTGGCCGAAGAGATCCGCGAACGACTGATCGACGCGGTCGCCGCCAACAGCGGCCACCTCGGCCCTAATCTCGGCGTCGTCGAGCTCACGCTGGCACTGCACCGCGTCTTCGACTCCCCGCGCGACAAGATCATCTTCGACACCGGCCACCAGGCGTACGTGCACAAGATGCTCACCGGGCGCGCGGGCATGTTCGACAACCTGCGCCAGGAGGGTGGCCTCTCGGGCTACCCGAGCCGCGCCGAGTCGCCACACGACCACGTCGAGAACTCCCACGCCTCCACCAGCCTGTCGTACGCCGACGGCCTCGCCAAGGCCAACGAGCTCCTCGGCAACGACGACCACGTCGTCGCGGTGATCGGCGACGGCGCCCTCACCGGCGGCATGGCGTGGGAAGCGCTCAACAACATCGCCGCCGGCAACGACCGCAGGCTGGTCGTCGTCGCCAACGACAACGGCCGCTCGTACTCACTCACCGTGGGGGGCCTGGCCAACCACCTGACGTCCCTGCGGACCAACCCGCACTACGAGCCCACCCTCGAGCTGATCAAGGACCGGCTCACCCGCACACGGCTGGTCGGACAGCCGACGTACGAGGCTCTGCACGCGATCAAGAAGGGGCTCAAGGACGCACTCGCGCCGCAAGGCATGTTCGAGGACCTCGGCCTGAAATACCTCGGCCCGATCGACGGTCACGACCGCTCGAGCCTCGAGCAGGCACTGGCCCAGGCCAAGAAGTACGCAGGCCCGGTGCTCGTCCACGTCCTGACCACCAAGGGCAAGGGCTACGACATCGCGGTCGCCAACGAAGAGGACCAGATGCACCAGGCGAAGGCCTTCGATCGCCTCACCGGCAACGCGCTGGCGATCGAACCCGCCTCCTGGGGCTCGGTGTTCCGCGACGAGGTCGTGCGGATCGGGGACGAGCGACCTGACGTCGTCGCGATCACCGCCGCGATGCTCTACCCGACGGGGCTGGACGCATTTGCCGACAAGTTCCCCGATCGCGTCTTCGACGTCGGCATCGCCGAGCAGCACGCCGTGACCAGCGCCGCCGGTCTCGCCATGGGCGGGCTGCACCCGATCGTCGCCGTCTACGCAACCTTCCTCAACCGCGCCTTCGACCAGATCCTGATGGACGTCGCCCTGCACGAGTGCGGTGTCACCTTCGTGCTCGACCGAGCCGGCGTCACCGGCGACGACGGAGCCAGCCACAACGGCATGTGGGACATGTCGCTGCTGCAGATCGTCCCGCGTCTGCACCTCGCCGCGCCGCGTGACGCCAGCACGTTGCGCGCGTTGCTGCGCGAGGCGGTCGCCATCGAGGACGCCCCCAGTGTCGTCCGGTACGCCAAGGGCTCGGTGTGCGACGACATCGCCGCCGTCGACCGCATCGCAGGCATCGACGTCCTGCTTCGCGACGACGAGACCGACGTACTCGTCCTGGCAGTAGGTGCGATGGCCGGGACCTGCCTCGTGGCCGCCGAGCAGCTACGTGCTGCCGGCATCGGCGTCACCGTGGTCGACCCACGCTGGGTCAAGCCGCTCGACCCAGCGCTCGCCGCGCTCGCCGCGGCGTACCGCCTCGTCGTGAGCGTCGAGGACAACGGCCGGGTCGGCGGGGTCGGCGCAGCGCTGACCGCGCTGCTGCAGGACGCCGGCGTCACCACACCGGTACGGGTCCACGCCGTCCCCCAGGAGTTCCTCGACCACGCCAAGCGCGGCGTCATCCTCGAGCGCGTCGGCCTGACCGGCGACGCGATCGCCGCCGACACGCTCACCCGGCTCGGAGTGGATGCGCAGGACGCTGGTCCACCGTAGGGTGCAGCAAGAGCGGCGAGCCAGGAGCGTGACCGTGAGCAACTCCAGCCTTACCCGCACCAAGTCCGTCGAGCAGTCGATCCGCGACACCGAGGAACCCGAGCACCAGCTCAAGAAGAACCTCGGAGCACTCGACCTCGTGATCTTCGGCGTCGGCGTCATCATCGGCGCCGGCATCTTCATCTTCACCGGTCAGGTCGCCGCCAGCAGCGCCGGTCCCGCTGTCTCGGTGTCGTTCCTGATCGCCGGGGTCGCGTGTGCGCTGGCCGCGCTCTGCTACGCCGAGCTCGCCTCCACGGTCCCGGTCGCAGGAAGCGCGTACACGTTCTCGTACGCGACGTTCGGCGAGCTGGTGGCCTGGACCATCGGATGGGACCTCGTGCTGGAGTTCACCGTGGGATCCGCCGCGCTCGCCTCGGGCTTCTCGGGCTACCTGGCCACCCTTCTGGACGGCACCGCCTTCGAGCTACCGGCATCGCTCTCCTCAGCCGCGACCGGCTACGTCGACATTCCGGCGATGATGATCGCGCTGCTCGTGATGGGGATCCTGATCGCCGGGATCAGATTCTCCAGCCTCTTCAACCAGGTGGTCGTCGCGATCAAGCTCACCGTCGTCGCGATCGTCATCGTCGCCGGCATCGGGTACATCACGGCTGACAACTACAGCCCCTTCATCCCGCCGTCGGAGCCGAGCGGTGACAGCGGAGCAGCCGGGTTCATGCAATCCCCGTTGATCTCCACGCTCCTCGGCCTGGACCCGGCGGTGTACGGGGTCGCCGGCGTGATCTCGGGAGCCTCCATCGTCTTCTTCGCCTTCATCGGGTTCGATGTCGTGGCCACGACGGCCGAGGAGACCCGCAACCCCCAGCGCGACGTCCCGATCGGCATCCTGGGCTCACTCGCCATCGTCACGGTCCTCTACGTAGCGGTCAGCCTGGTGATCACCGGCATGCAGGACTATCGCGACATCGACCCGCTGGACGCCGCGCCGCTGGCGACGGCGTTCGACGCCGTCGGCGTCTCCTGGATCGGCAACGTGATCTCCGTCGGTGCGTGCATCGGCCTGACGGTCGTGGTGATGATCTTGATGCTCGGCCAGACCCGGGTCGCCTTCGCGATGGCTCGCGACGGACTGCTTCCGACCAGCCTCGCAACGGTCCATCCGAAGTACGGCACGCCGTACCGCATCACGCTCATCACCGGCGTCGCCGTCGCCCTCATCGCCGGTTTCGTGGACCTCACGACGCTGTCCACCTTGGTCAACATCGGCACGCTCTTCGCCTTCGTGCTGGTGAGCATCGGCGTCGTCCTGCTGCGGCGCAGTCGACCGGACCTGCCGCGCGCGTTCCGGGTGCCCGCCGCCCCGGTGGTGGCCGTCCTCGCCAGCGTCTCGTGCATCTACCTGATGCTCAACCTCAGCGGCGAGACCTGGATCCGGTTCGTGGTCTGGATGGCTCTGGGGTTCGTCGTCTACTTCCTCTACGGGCGTTCGCACAGTCGGGTGGGCCGCTCGGCCGACGCAGAGAGGACACCGGCCGCGTAGGCTGGAGCCCAGGCCACGGCACGGGAATCGACCACCGGGTCGCAGCGTTGGGAGCAGTGATGAGCCGTTTCTCGGAATACCTCGCCAAGGCGCGACGCTCGCCGTCGCGCCGCCCCGAACGCTTACCGTCCGGCACCCGCCCCACGCTCGTCTACGCGCTGGACGGCTTCCTCGGTGCGGGATCCGCGCCCCGGCTGGCCGCGTCGCACCTCCTGGACGACGACGACGGTGAGGTGCTGGCCAGCCTCGACGTCGATGGCTACTACGACTACCGCGCCCGGCGTCCGCCGATGGTGTTCGACCGCGACCGCTACGCCGACTACGAAGACCCGACCCTGCAGGTCCGGCTCCAAAAAGACGAGGTCGGCACTCCGTACCTGCTGCTCTGCGGCCCCGAACCGGACTTCCGCTGGGAGCAGTTCGTGGCCGACGTGCACGACGTTATCGAGGAGTACGATGTCGACCTGAGCGTCGGCATCGGTGCCGTCCCGATGGGGGTGCCACACACCCGACCGCTTGTCATCACCGCACACGGCAACCGCAAGGAACTCGTCGACCGGCGCAACCTGTGGTCCGGGCAGCTCATGGTGCCGAGCAGTGCGCAGGCGCTGCTCGAGCTGCGACTGGGCGAGCTGGGCCACGACGCGGTCGGGTACGTCGTCCACGTCCCCCACTACCTCGCGCAGGTCGAGTACCCCTCGGCCGCTCTCGCGCTGCTCGATGCCGTGAGCCAACGCAGCGGACTGCAGTTCGACCTGGAGGCACTGCAGCTGAGCCAGGCCGAGGCGCTCGTCGACATCGAGAAGCAGATCGCGGACCAGGACGGCGGCGCGGTTCTCGCCGGTCTGGAGGAGCAGTACGACGCGTTCACCCGCGGCGCCAACGAGTCGTTGCTCGCATCCGATGAGGACCTGCCCAGCGGTGAAGAGCTCGGTCGGCAGTTCGAGAGGTTCCTGGCGCGCATCGACAAGCGCGAACAGAGCGACTGAGGCGCAGGTGCCCGCATCAGTCGAAGAGCTCGTCCGGCTGCTGGAGCTGGAGAAACTCGAGGAGGATCTCTACCGCGGGGCGCAGCCCGCGTCGTCGGCGCTGCCCCGCGTCTACGGCGGGCAGGTTGCCGCGCAGGCGTTGATGGCCGCGTGCAACAGCGTCCCGGCCGGTCGTCACGTGCACTCCTTGCACTCGTACTTCCTGCTGCCGGGCGACCCGTCGATCCCGATCGTCTATGACGTCGAACGCATCAGGGACGGCGGCTCGTTCAGCACCAGGCGCACGTCGGCGCGCCAGCACGGGGCGATTATCTTCTACCTGACCGCGTCCTTCCACAAGCACGAGGCGGGCTTCGACCACCAGGAGTCGATGCCGGACGTACCCGCGGTCGAGGACGCCGTGCGCCTGGAGGACCTCGGCGGCGGCAAGGGCGCCGACCGAGCTCGCCGGTGGATGCAGGAGTGGGCGGCCCTCGATGTGCGCTACATCGGTGACAACCGTCTCGCCGACGAGGCGGCAAGGGCGCAGGACCCGGCGGTCCAGCGTCTGTGGTTCCGCGCCAAGGGTCAGCTGCCCGCGGACGCCGCTCTCAACGCGTGCGTGCTGACGTACGCGAGCGACCTGACGCTGCTCGGCTCCTCGCTGGTCCCGCACGGAGTCGTCATCGGTTCACCTGCGGTCCAGGCCGCGTCGCTCGACCACGCCGTGTGGTTCCACCGCGAGGTCCACGTCGACCAGTGGTTGTTGTACGACCAGAGCTCGCCGTCGGCCTCCAACGCCCGGGGTCTGGCGATCGGCAAGGTCTTCGACCAGTCCGGCCGCCTTGTCGCCACCGTCGCCCAGGAGGGCCTGATCCGCCCCATCACCCGCTGACCCGTCATCCGCAGGTCTTGGGGGCCGGTCACTCGAACGGCGTGACGCGCCCGACGAGATGGGTCGGAGCAGGGCGGTCTTCGCGCGGTGGGCCGACGACGCCGAACTCGGTGGCTCCCGGCGCGCGCCGACTCCCGAACGTCACCGAGGTGGGAAGCAGGACCGGTTTCTTGAACTCGACGTCGACCCGGTACGAGCGCGGCAGCCGCTCCTCCAGCGCTGCCAGGCAACGCGCCTTGGCCCACATGCCGTGGGCGATCTGGCGAGGAAACCCGAACGCCTTGGCGGTCAGCGCGTACATGTGGATCGGGTTGCGGTCACCGGACACGGCCGCATAGCGACGGCCTAGGTCGGCCGGCAGTCTCCAGCGAACCGGACCCTTCGGTGCCTGGAGGTCAGCGAGCGGCGCGGTCCCGTGCTCCTCCCCGCCATCGCCGCTCCGGGCGAGCAACGTCATCGTCTCCTCCCACACGCGGCTGCCGCCGACATCGATGGTGCTGACCAGGTCGACGAGCCGGCCCTTGGGATGGGGACGCACGTCCGCGGCGGTCACACCGACGTCGAGGACGTCTTCGACCGTCAACGGCCGGTACTGGGTGATCGAGTTGCGCAGGTGCACCATGCCCATCGGCGCGAACGGGAACGCGGTGTCGCACATCAACGTCAGCTGCAGGCCGAACGCCGCCAAGTGGGGATAGGTCGCGGGTAGCAAGGCGCCGAGTGAGAAGCCGCACACGTCGGCGTACGCGGCCAGGTGTGAGGGGTCGGTACGTACCCCCGTCCGGGTCAGCAGCAGTTCCGGCACGTCTCCGCGCGCGTGCCGGCAGCCCGGCAGCGTCCCGACGACGGGAAGTGCCGGCAGAGCCGCCTTGAGGTACAGCCGCAGCGTCGACGGCTCGCCGTCCAGCTCCCGGGTGGTCACGCTCACGCACCGAGCAGGCTCTGGCCGCACACGCGGACAACGTTGCCCGTCACCGCCGACGAGCCCGGGTGGGCGAGCCAGGCGATCGTCTCGGCAACGTCGATCGGAAGCCCGCCCTGGGCCATGGAGTTCATCCGGCGGCCGGCCTCGCGCACGGTCAGGGGAATGGTCTTGACCATATCGGTCTCGATGAAGCCTGGAGCGACAGCGTTGACGGTGATGTCATCCGTGGCGACCCGTCCGGCCAGGTCGTGTACGAACCCGATGACCCCGGCCTTGGAGGCGGCGTAGTTGGTCTGGCCGTTGTTGCCGGCGATGCCGGCGATCGAGGAGACCGCCAGCACCCGACCGTTGCCGCGGATGAGGCCCTGGGCGAGCAGCTCGGCGGTGATGCGCTGTGGCGCCCCGACGTTGATGTCGATGACGAGGTCCCAGTTCTGCGGGTTCATGTTCTGCAGCCGCTTGTCCCGGGTGATGCCGGCGTTATGCACGACGACGTCGACGCCGCCGTGGTGGCTGGAGAGGTACGCCGCCGTGCGTTGCGGTGCGTCCTTGGCGGTGATGTCGAGGACGAGGGACTCCCCGTCGAGCTCGTCCAGCAGAGCCTTGAGGTCACCGGCGAGGGCCGGGACGTCCAGGCCGACCACCGTCGCGCCGTCGCGGTGCAGCGTGCGCGCCATTGCCGCGCCGAGGCCGCGTGAGGCACCGGTGACGAGTGCGACCTTGCCGTCGAGTGGCCGCAGCGGGTCGCGGACGGGCGCGACGCCGATCGTACCGCTGGCGCCGATCCGAACCACCTGCCCAGAAACGTACGCCGACTTCGGAGAGAGGAAGAAGTCCAGCGTGGACCTCATCCCCGCTTCGGCGCCGGTTGCGATGTAGAGCAGCTGAACGGTCGCTCCCCGCCCGACCTCCTTGCCGAGCGACCTTGTCACGCCCTCGAGTGCGCGCTGGGCGATCGCGCGGCCGTCGTCCGCCGCATTCTCCGGGGGCGTGCCGATCACCAGGACCCTGCCGCTGCGCGCGAGGCTTCGCAGGACGGGCGTGAAGAAGGCCTGCACCTCGCCGAGGCCGGCCGTGGAGTCGATCCCCGTCGCATCGAGCACCAGACCCCTGTACGTCGCGCCGTCTACCTGCGACCGCGCCGTGCTGATGCCGCTCGCCGACAGGTCCGCCATCAACTGGTCACCCAGCGTGCTCGACGGGGCCGCGGCAACGAGCACCGTACCCTCCACGAGAGCACTGTCGGGGGTGTAGCGCTCAAGCCGGGGCGGGTTCGGGAGACCGAGGTTCTTGACCACCAGCTTCCCCACCTGGGTGTGGGCCAGCGCTTGGTAGCGGTCGCTCATCGACGTGTATCCTATCTCTCGCATACCGACGGTATCTGGAATCGCCGTATGACTGTAACGTTTGCGGCGCGTCCAGTCCACCGCCGCAGCGGCCAACACATCTTCGGGAGTAGACACATGGCAGGCACACCTGAGACGGGCCCGCAGGCCGGTACGCGGCGCGTCGCGGTCATCGGCGGCAACCGGATCCCGTTCGCGCGCTCCAACACCGCCTACAGCAACGCCTCCAACCAGGACATGCTGACTGCGGCGCTGGACGGACTCGTCGAGCGTTTCGACCTGCAGGGGGAGCGTCTGGGCGAGGTGGTCGCCGGCGCGGTGCTCAAGCACAGCCGCGACTTCAACCTGACCCGCGAGACGGTGCTCGGCTCGGCACTTTCGGCCGACACCCCGGCGTACGACATCCAGCAGGCCTGCGACACCGGCATCCAGGCGACCGTCGCAGTGGCCAACAAGATCGCGCTCGGCAAGATCGAGGTCGGTGTCGCCGGCGGCGCGGACACCACCTCGGACGCGCCGATAGCGGTCAACGAGAGGCTCCGCAAGATCCTGCTCGAGGCCAACCGGGCGAAGACGACGAAGGGCCGTATCGCTGCCCTGCTCAAGATCCGACCCGGGCACCTCGCGCCGGCGATCCCGCAGAACTCCGAGCCGCGGACCGGATTGTCGATGGGCGAGAGCCAGGCGCTCACCTCGGCGGAGTGGGACATCAGCCGCGAGGACCAGGACGCGCTCGCGGTCGCATCCCACCACAAGCTCGCCGCCGCCTACGACCGTGGGTTCATGGACGACCTGATGTCGCCGTTCCTGGGTCTGGAGCGGGACCAGAACCTGCGGGCAGACTCCTCGGTCGAGAAGCTCGCCACGCTCACGCCGGTGTTCGGCCAGGGAGCGGCAGCGACCATGACGGCCGCCAACTCCACCCCGCTCACCGACGGCGCATCGACGGTCCTGCTTGCCTCGCAAGGGTACGCCGACGCTCGTGGCTGGCAGCCGCTGGCGTACCTCACCGACTACGAGACAGCGGCAGTGGACTACGTGCACGGTGGTGAGGGGTTGCTGATGGCGCCTGCCTACGCGATGCCGCGGATGCTGGCCCGGCACGGTTTGGACCTGCAGGACTTCGACTTCTACGAGGTCCACGAGGCTTTCGCGTCGCAGGTCCTGTCGACGCTGAAGGCGTGGGAGGACCCGATCTTCTGCAAGCAGAGGCTCGGGCTGGACGCGCCACTGGGATCCATCGACCGCAACAAGCTCAACGTGGTGGGTTCCTCGCTCGCGGCGGGTCACCCGTTCGCCGCAACCGGCGGCCGCATCGTCGCGACGCTCGCCAAGCTGCTGGCCGAGAAGGGTACGGGGCGTGGCGTGATCTCCATCTGCGCTGCAGGTGGGCAAGGCGTCACCGCGATCCTCCAGCGCTGAGGCCCTTGGCCCTCAGCGGGAGCCGGCGCCGGCGGCCATGGCGACGGCGGCTTCGATGAGGTAGTCCTTGACCTCGTCGAACGACACGACCGCGACCTCGGGGAAGCCCGGTGTCGCTTCGCGCACCGACAGCTGCAGACGTGCGAGGTGCAGCCCACCGAGCGCCTGGGTGTACAGCACGTTGGCCAGCAGGTCGGGCTTTGAGATGACGAAGTCGCCGGTGGCGACGCCGGCCTCGAGGACGCGAACCAGCCGACCCAGACAGTTGGCGATGCTACGACCGAGCCGGAACAGCGCGGCCTCGCTCACGTCTTGCATCAGCTCGGTGCGGGGACGGCTGAGCAGGGCTTGGGCGCAGTCGACGAACGGCGGGTGCTGCTCGCCGTACACCAGGAACGTCGACGCGACCGCTCGCAGCCGAGCGGCCGGCCGATGGCTCTCGTCGTCGGCGGCCGCCATCTCCTGGACGAGCTCGTCGAGGTAGGTCACCAACGTCATCGCGAACAGCTCCTCCTTGCCGGAGAAGTGCCGGTAGATGATCGCGCGGTTGATTCCCACCGCGTTGGCGATGTCCTCGATCTGCGCGTCGCGTACGCCGCGTTCGTCGAACAACGCCCGGGTCGCCGCGACTATCTCTGCCGTGCGTTCGCGCCGACGATCGGCCGCTGCCGTCTTACGCGCGCGCGGCGAAGTATCTACCGATGGCGATTGTGCTGCGCCCATTGGTTCATCCTAAGCCGGTCGCACATCTGCGTTGTAAGCCCTGCTGATGGGTGACAATGGCGTACTCACGACATCGGAGGAGACCCATGCGGCGATCGTTGACGAGGACGCTGGTTGTGCTGGCGTGCGTTTTCCTGCTGGTCGCTCTTGCGGCCGCTCCGGCGTCCGCCGTCGGTGCGGCGCAGGCGGCGGAGGGTAGTCGCGTCGGTGAGGTGGTGGTCGGCGTCGTGGTCGCAGTGGTCCTGCTGGCGTCGTTCGTGCTGCCGGGCTACCTGAGACGCAGGCGGCAGGGTCCGCAGCAGGACCGGCCACCAGAGCCCGACCAGGAGCCGTGAGGCTCAGTCCTGCAGCCTGACCGCGATGTTGGAGCCGTACTCGATGAAGCCGAGCCGGTGAGCCAACGCACGCGAGGCGCGGTTGGTCGTCAGCGACCTCCAGCGGGCGACGCCGTGCTCGGCCACGGCAAAGCGGGTGGCTTCGCCGGCGGCACGCAGACCGTGCCCCTGCCCGCGCCACTGCGGTTGGGTGAGGACGCCGAGGTCGGTGGGAGACCCACGCCAGCTCGTCAGGTTGGCGGCGGCCGCGATGGTGTGGTCGACATAGCGGGCGAACGCGACGTCCACGGCTGCGCCGAACCCGGCCTCCTCCCACTCCTTCGTCGAGACCGCTGACCGCAGGCCCGTCAGGCGCCACGGTGCGATCTGCTCGACCTCCAACGCCCCGTCGGCGTCGGTCGGCTCGGGCACGCTGTCGAGGTTGTCGGTGTACGCGTGGACGCTCGGCCCCAGCACGGTGGGCCGCAGGTCACCGAGCACCAGCTCCCAGGTGGCGGGTACGAATGCCGCGCCTGGTGACATCGTGCGGATCGCGTCGGCAACCCGCGCAGATAGCGACGCGGGGACACTGACCCGGTTGGCGCCGCCCAGGCGTACGACAAAGACTCCCGGCCAGCCGTCGGTGTTGATGCTCAGGTGCACGCCCTCGTCCCACACGTGCTCGACGGGTACGCCGAAGGTGTCCGCCCAGTAGGTGTCGACCAGCTGCCTCAGCGCGCTCTCCACCGCTCCACGCTACCGCCGAGATCGCTGGCTGTGGCCCGCGCAACCTCGCCGCATCGCAGGCCTGACGGCGTCGCATCGTCAGACGTCAAAGGTTCTGTGGCCTATGGCGCTCGATCTGGATGACGTCCGACGCAAACTGTCACCGTACGCACGTACGCTCGACGTCATGAGAACCCTCTCCGAGCTGCAGCGCCAGGTGGCTCCGTTGCGCGTCGTGTCCGACTACCAGCCCGCCGGTGACCAGCCGCAGGCGATCGAGGAGCTGACCCGCCGCATCGGCCGGGAGAAGCAGAACGACGTCGTGCTGCTCGGCGCGACCGGCACCGGCAAGACCGCGACGATCGCGTGGCTGGCCGAGCGCCTGCAGCGTCCGATGCTGGTCCTGCAGCCCAACAAGACCCTTGCCGCGCAGTTCGCCAACGAGCTGCGCCAGCTGTTCCCCGCCAACGCTGTGGAGTACTTCGTCTCCTACTACGACTACTACCAGCCCGAGGCGTACGTCCCACAGACCGACACCTACATCGAGAAGGACTCCTCGGTCAACGACGAGGTGGAGCGGCTGCGGCACTCAGCCACCTGGAACCTTCTGACCAGACGCGACGTCATCGTCGTCGCCACGGTCTCCTGCATCTACGGTCTGGGGTCGGCCGAGGAGTACATGAACCGGATGCTGCACCTGCAGGTGGGCAAGGAGATGGACCGCGACGGGTTGCTGCGGACCCTCGTCACCGCGCAGTACGCCCGCAACGACCTCGCGGGCACGCGCGGGACGTTCCGGGTGCGCGGCGACACGCTGGAGATCTTCCCCGTCTACCAGGAGCTCGCCGTTCGCGTGGAGTTCTTCGGCGACGAGATCGAGCGGCTCATGACACTGCACCCGCTGACAGGGGAGGTGCTCAGCGACGAGGACGAGCTCTACGTCGGCGCCGCGACGCACTACACGGTGGGCCCAGAGCGCCTCGAGAGTGCCGTCAAGAACATCGAGGTGGAGCTCGGCGAGCGTCTGGAGGAGCTGGAGCGGCAGGGCAAGCTCCTCGAGGCGCAGCGACTGCGCATGCGCACGACGTACGACATGGAGATGATGCGCCAGGTCGGGAGCTGCTCGGGCATCGAGAACTACTCACGCCACATGGACGGCCGGGCGGCGGGCTCGGCACCGAACTGCCTGCTCGACTACTTCGCCGAGGACTTCGTGCTCGTCGTGGACGAGTCGCACGTGACGATCCCTCAGATAGGCGCGATGTACGAAGGCGACATGTCGCGCAAACGGACCCTCGTCGAGCACGGCTTCCGCCTGCCCAGTGCCACGGACAACCGGCCGCTGAAGTGGGAGGAGTTCCTGCAGCGCATCGGGCAGACGGTCTATCTCTCGGCAACCCCAGGTCCGTACGAGACGGCCAAGGGCGGTGACCAGCCGGTCGAGCAGATCATCCGCCCCACCGGGTTGGTCGACCCCGAGGTCGTGGTCAAGCCGACCAAGGGCCAGATCGACGACCTCATCGACGAGATCCGGATGCGGGTCGAGCGCAACGAGCGAGTGCTCGTCACGACGTTGACCAAGAAGATGTCCGAGGACCTGACCGACTACCTCCTCGAAGCGGGGTTACGCACCCGTTACCTGCACAGCGAGGTCGATACGTTGCGCCGCGTCGAGCTGCTCAGAGAGCTGCGGATGGGCGAGTACGACGTCTTGGTCGGCATCAACCTACTGCGGGAGGGACTCGACCTGCCCGAGGTCAGCCTCGTCGCGATCCTCGACGCCGACAAGGAAGGTTTCCTGCGCTCGGGACGATCCCTCATCCAGACCATCGGGCGGGCGGCGCGCAACGTCTCCGGCCAGGTGATCATGTATGCCGACCGGATAACGCCGTCAATGGAGGCCGCCATCGACGAGACCAACCGGCGGCGGGAGAAGCAGCGGGCGTACAACGTCGAGCACGGCATCAACCCCACTCCGTTGCGCAAGAAGATCGCGGACATCACCGACATGCTGGCTCGTGAGGACGCCGACCTCGAGCGACTCGTGGGAAGCCGAGGCGTCGAGCAGCGGGGTCGTTCACCGGTTCCACACCTCGGCGGGCGGGGCGGCAAGCGCCAGCTGGACACCGACGGCATGCCGACGTCTGAGCTGGCCAACCTCGTCCGCGAGCTCAACGACCAGATGCACGCGGCTGCTGCCCAGCTTCAGTTCGAAGTCGCCGCACGGCTTCGCGACGAGATCGGCGACCTCAAGAAGGAGCTGCGGTCGATGATCGAGGCAGGAGCGTCCTAGCGGTAGTTGGTCTCCCGGTGGCGACCTGACACAATATCTGCGGAGGGTTGACTGCCGCGCGGCGGAAGAGACCTTCGGTGAGAACGTTGTCTTGACCGGAGGTATGTCTGTCGTGGTTGTCTCCTCTACCGAGTGGTTGATCACCGGCGTCGTGACGATCGCCGTCCTGCTGTTCGACGTCGTCGCCATCGCCCGCCACCCCCATGAGCCGAGCAACAAGGAAAGCTCGATAGCGCTCTCGGTCTATGTGGGCCTTGCCATGGCCTTCGGCGGGTGGGTCTGGCTCTTCCACGGTCAGACGTACGGCATCGAGTTCTACGCCGGATGGTTGACCGAGTACAGCCTGTCGGTCGACAACCTCTTCGTCTTCATCGTCCTGATGAGCGCCCTGAAGGTCCCGCGCAAGTACCAGCAGGAAGCGCTGATGGTGGGCATCGTGCTCGCCCTCGTGCTCCGCGGCATCTTCATCGCCGTGGGCGCGGTCGCCATCAACAACGTTGCCTGGATCTTCTACGTCTTCGGCGCCTTCCTCGTCTACACCGCGTACGGGCTCGTCAAGAGCTACCGTTCGCAAGACGACGAGTACAAGGAGAACCGCCTCGTCACGTTCGCTCGCAACCACCTGAACGCCACGGACGAGTACCACGGGCTCAAGCTCTTCATCAAGGAAAACGGCAGTCGCATGATGACGCCGATGTTCCTGGTGATCCTCGCCCTCGGGACGACGGACCTGCTGTTCGCACTCGACTCGATCCCGGCGATCTACGGGTTGACCGAGGAGCCGTACATCGTTTTCACCGCCAACGTCTTCGCGTTGATGGGCCTGCGGCAGCTGTACTTCCTGCTCGGTGGCCTGCTCAAGCGGCTGGTCTACCTCTCGCTCGGGTTGTCCATCGTCTTGGCGTTCATCGGGGTCAAGCTGGTGCTGCACGCCCTGCACGAGAACGAGCTGCCCTTCATCAACGGTGGCGAGCACGTGCCGGTGTACGAGATCCCGACCCTGCTCAGCCTCGGCGTGATCATCGTGACACTGGTCGTCACTGCCGGCGCGAGCTTGCTGAAGACACGGTCGGACGAGTCGCGGGACAGCGACGATCGGTCCCCAGCCGGACCCACCAGCAGCTGAGACTCACACCGGCAGGTAGGTTCCCGCGGCGATCAGGTGGGCGCGGCGGTCCGGAGCCATCGGAGCGTCCTCGACCAGCTCGCCCCCCTCGGGAGCGTGCAGCATCGTCGCCGGCTGCTGTGTGCCCGCGGAGGTGGCGAAGCCGACGTGAAAGACCCGCTCGCCCGGCCGCGCGAAGAAGTAGAGGTCACCGTGGCGTACGTGGCGAAGCGGGCGCGACCCCGAGGTGTCGGCCTGGTCGAAGGCGTCGCGCGGGACCGTGACGCCGAGCGCACGGTAGGTCAGGTGCACCAGGCCGGAGCAATCGATTCCCCACCCGCTGGTCCCTCCCCAGAGGTAGCGCACTCCGAGGAACTGCCGAGCCAGTCGGACCAGGGACTCCGCATCTGCGCTGGACTCGCCCGCCGGTGCGACGTGTACCCCTGCCTCGGTACGCAGCGTGTGTCGCCCGGCCGCCGACTCGACCCGCACTCCACGGTCGTCGACGTCCACCACCGGCAGGACCGTGCCGCACGACAACGCCGCACCGCCGTCGACGGGCTCGACCGACAGCCCTGTCACCGTTGCGCACAGCGTCGCCGGTGCGGGCGCCGGCCCGAGGTGCCGGCGGTCTACCCACCCGCGATACCCCCGCTCCTCGACCGAGGACGGTTGCCACGGCAGCGCGACCTCGGCCCACCCGCCGTCCTCGGCCAACAGGTGCACCGGTTCGCCGAGCAGAGCCTGGGTGAGCGTCAGGCCGTGCAGACCGAGCCGGCGCTGCTTGTCGAGCGACTCGATCCACCGGACGGTGTCAGGCGGGTCGGAAACGGCGTCGGCGTCGACGTCGCGTGGCGCGTCTGGCGAGGTCCACACCGTCGTGACCGGCACGTTCACTGCGAGATCGCTGCTCACGGACGCACCGCCGTGATCCCGAGGCCGGGGGCTTCGGGGAGGACGACGGCGCCGCTTTCGTAGTGCAGCCCGCCGTCGTACGGCGACGCGTCGGCCCACCACGCGGCGTCGAGGTCACTCGTGACGGTGGTCCCGTGCGCCGCAACCAGGCTCGCGGCGGCACCGACGCCGACGTGGGTCTCCATCATCGAGCCGACGACCGTGCCCATGTCGTGGGCAGCGGCCAGGTCCAGCAACGTGCGCGCTGCCATGAGCCCGCCACACTTGGCGAGCTTGACGTTGATCAGGTCCGCTGCACGGCGGGCGATCACCTCGGTCAGGTCGCGGACCCCGAAGACACTCTCGTCGGCCATGATCGGTGTGCGGACGCGGTCGGTCACCCATGCCAGGCCGGCGATGTCGCGGGCGGCGACGGGTTGCTCGACGAGTTCGACGTCCAGGCCGGCGTCCTCCATCGCCACGATGGTCTCGACCGCTTCCCTCGCGCGCCATCCCTGGTTGGCGTCGAGACGGATGAGCACGCCCGGACCGACGGCTTCGCGCACGGCGCGTACGCGCTCGAGGTCGGCCGCGGCAGCGGTACCGACCTTCAGCTTGAGCACCCCGAACCCGTCGGCCACGCGTTCCATTGCGGCTGGGCCGAGCACAGCAGCGTCCGCGACCGACAAGGTGACGTCGGTGGGTACGCGGTGGTTGTTGGCGCCCAGCAGGATCGGGAGAGAAACCCCGCGACGGTGGGCCAGTAGGTCGTGCAGCGCGACGTCCATGGCCGCCTTTGCTCCGACGTTGGCGGCGACAGCTCCGCCCACCTCCTGCAGGAGCGGCACCAGGTCGTCGGCGTCACGTCCGGTCACGACGGCGGCCAGCGGGCCGTCGAGGCACGCCTGCGACCCGGCCAGGGAGTCACCGGTGACCTGCCACACCTGCGGCGCCTCGCCGAACCCACGGTTGCCCTCGTCGTCGACGACCTCGACGACCACGGTCTCGACGGTCTGTGTGCGCCGCAACGCGGTCACGAAGGGGGTGTGCAGTCGAGCGCTGACGCGGTGGGTCCGCACCTCGGCGATCATGGTCGTGACCCTATATCGGCACTCGATCGCCGCGAACGGCTAGTCGGGCACGGTTGCCCCAGCATGCACGCGCGATATCAGCGACGAGCCGGTGGATGGTGGGGTCGTCGAGTGTCGCCGACGTGAAGACGGACAAGATGAAGGGTGGCTCGGCGTCCGGCCGAACGAGTGCCACGTCGTGGCATGCGTCGTCGATCCATCCGGGTTTATGGGCGATGTAGACGGACTCGGGCAGGCCGGCCGGAATCGCGTCGTCGTGTTCGCAGGCCGCGAGGGTGGCTTCGATGGCAGTCGCGCTCGGCGCGCCCACGAGACGGCCGTCGAGGGCACCGCGAAGAACCGCTGCCATGTCGGCCGCCGTCGCGGTGTTCCACAGGCCGTGCTCGCCGGCCGGGCCGTCCTGGATGCCTCGGCGCAACCGGGCGTGACGCGCGCCGGCGGCGTCGTACACCTTGTTCACCGCGTCGAGACCCAGCCGCTCGATGAGCAGGTTGGTGGCGAGGTTGCTGGAGGAGACGATGGCGCGGCCGGCCAGCCAACCCAGCGGAGCCGGCCCGCCGACCAGCTGCCAGGGCTGGGGGTCGTTGTCGTACTCCGGCGTCGTCTCGTAGCTCTCGCCGCGGACCGCTGACGCGAACGTGGCGTGGACCAGGACCTGTTCGTCGAGTGTGACGTCGCCCCGTTCGACGCCGCGGTACACCGCGACGAGCAGAGCAAGCTTGAGCGTGCTCGCCGCGGGATGGGTACGGTCGGCGTCGTGCTCGAACCAGGGAGTGCCGTCGAGCGCTCCCATCCACACCGAGGCTGCGGCGTCCCCGGTGCGGGCGAGCGAACGGACCGTCTGCCGCGTCTCCGCGACGGCGTCCGGCTGGCTACTTGAGATCAGTCGGGTCCTTCACGTAGGTGCGTTCGCCCCGTATCGCCCGGTTGGCGAACCAGGTGATCGCCCACAAGATGATCCCGAGCGCGAGCAGCAGACCGGCCACTTGGTACTGCTGGCCGGCGCGGCCCGAGAGCGGTGTGACGAGGTAGGCGCAGGCTATGGCGCCGATGATGGGCAGCGCTGTCGGCGTGACGAAGTGATCGTGCTCGACGTGGTCCTTCCGCAGCACGAGTACCGCCACGTTGACGACGGCGAAGACGGCGAGCAGCAGGAGTGCGGTGGTGCCGCCGAGCAGCGCGATGGTGTCCACACTGGCGTACGAGACGTACGCGATCAAAGCGAAAGCGATCACTGTGGTGAAGATGATGGCGGCGTACGGCGTGCGCGTCTTGGGGTGCACCTTGCCGAGGAACGGCGGAAGCACCGCCTGCTTGGACATGCCGTAGAGCAAGCGGCTCGCCATCATCATGTTGATCAGCGCAGAGTTGGCGACCGCGAACATGGAGATGATCGGCAGCAGGGTATCGACGGGGATGCCAGGTGCGCCACGTTCGACCACCAGCGTCAATGGTGTTGCGCTGTCGGCCAGCTCGCCGACCGGCACGATGGCGACTGCGCAGATCGACACGAGCACGTAGATCACCGCGGTGACGCCCAGGCCGGTCAGCATGATCTTGGGGAAGATCCGGCTGGGATCCTTGGTCTCCTCGGCCATGTTGACCGAGTCCTCGAAGCCGACCATGGCGAAGAAGGCCAGCGACGTCGCCGTCGTCACCGCGAGGAAGACGTTCTTGTTGTCAGGAGTCTCGAAGGCGACGACGCGACCCCAATCGGCGTTTCCTCCCCCGATCGCGTAGAAGCCGACGAGAATCACCAGCAGGAGGCCGGAGAGCTCGATCAAGGTCAGCACGACGTTGGTCTTGACGCTCTCGCTGGCGCCGCGGAAGTTGATGGCCATGATCAGGGCCATGAAGGCGAGGGCGATCACCATGATCAGCGTCTTGCTGGCATCGATGCCGAAGACGAGCGCCAGGTTGGCGGCGAACGCCTGGGACGCCGTTGATGCAGACGTGATTCCCGAGCTCATGACGGCGAAGGCCACGATGAAGGTGAAGAAGTGGATGGCAAAGGCCTTGTGCACGTACAGCGCGGCGCCGGCAGCCTGTGGGTACTTGGTCACCAGCTCCAGATATGAGCACGCAGTGACGAGCGCAACCGCGAACGCGACGAGGAACGGGACCCAGGCTGCGCCACCGACCTCGGCTGCCACCTGGCCGGTGAGGGCGTACACCCCGGTGCCCAGGATGTCTCCGATGATGAAGAGCAGGAGGAGCTTGGGTCCCATGACCCGCTTGAGCTCGGGCTGATCGTGCTGCTCGGTGGTCCTTGTGGCGTCAGACATGGTCCCTCGTTTCGTGGTCGTGCCTCACACTGTGTACGAGCGACGGCTCAGTGGCAAGCATCCTAGTGGTACGTCGCGTCGATGGCGGCCTACAAGGGGTCGGCGGTGGCGCTTCACCAGCCGCGGGCGCGCCACTCGGGGAGACTCGGCCGCTCGGCTCCGAGCGTCGTGTCATCACCGTGGCCCGGGTAGACCCACGTCTCGTCCGGGAGCTGGTCGAACACCTTGCTGTGCAGGTCGTCCATCAGGGATGTGAAGCTCGCCGGGTCACGTGTCCTGCCAGGACCGCCGGGAAACAGGCTGTCTCCGGTGAAGAGATGCGGTCCACCATCGGGATCGTCGAAGAGGAGCGCGATCGACCCGGCGGTGTGCCCCGCGAGATGGATGACCCGGAGCTCGGACGCCCCTACCGGCACGACGTCGCCGTCGCTGACCCGCTCGTCCACCGTGACCGGCAAGTCGTCCGCGTCCAGCTCGCCGGCGACGGTACGAGCGTGCGTACCGTCCAGCACCTCGGCCAGCCCTTGCCAGTGGTCGGCATGGCTGTGTGTCGTGACGACTCGGGCCAGGCCACCGGCGCCGACCAGCGCCAACAGCGTCGCGGGATCGTCGGCCGCGTCGATCAGCAGCTGCTCGTCGGTGTGCCGACAGCGGAGCAGGAAGGCGTTGTTGCTCATCGTCCCGACCGCGACCTTGGAGACGATCAGGTCAGCGAGCTCGCGCACGTGCGACGGACCGCCTACGGTGACCTTGCCGGTATACGTCATGCCTCTCCCTCCCGCGCCGTGTGCTCGACCTCCCCTGATCGTACGGGGAAGTTCTTGTCAGACCCCGTCGTTACGCTGGTGGGCGTCCTGACCCGCCTCTGTCCAGACCCAGGAGAACCGTGGCCGACCGCCTCCTCGTACGTGGAGCCCGCGAGCACAACCTCAAAGACGTCTCGATCGACCTGCCGCGCGATGCGCTCATCGTCTTCACCGGACTGTCCGGCTCCGGCAAGTCCTCGCTCGCCTTCGACACCATCTTCGCCGAGGGTCAGCGCCGCTACGTCGAGTCGCTGTCGGCCTACGCGCGGCAGTTCCTCGGCCAGATGGACAAGCCCGACGTCGACTTCATCGAGGGACTCTCCCCGGCGGTCTCCATCGACCAGAAGTCGACGTCGCGCAATCCCCGCTCGACCGTCGGCACCATCACCGAGGTGTACGACTATCTTCGCCTTCTCTACGCGCGCGCCGGGCGGCCGCACTGCCCCGAGTGCGGCGAGCTGATCGCCAAGCAGACACCGCAGCAGATCGTCGACCGCGTGCTGGCGCTCGAGGAGGGCGTCCGCTTCCAGGTCCTCGCACCAGTCATCCGGGGTCGCAAGGGCGAGTACGCCGACCTGTTCCGCCAGCTTCAGCAGCAGGGTTTCAGCCGAGCCGTCGTCGACGGCCAGCCGCACAGCCTGTCCGACGAGCCGCCCACCCTTGCCAAGCAGAAGAAGCACACCATCGAGGTGGTCGTCGACCGGCTCACCGTCAAGCGGTCCGCGAAGCAGCGTCTGACCGACTCGGTCGAGACCGCGCTCGGGCTCGCCGACGGTCTCGTGCTCCTCGACTTCGTCGACCAGCCGGCCAAGGACCCTGGACGGATCCGCCGGTTCTCCGAGAAGCTCGCGTGCCCCAACGACCACCCGCTGGCGGTCGATGAGCTGGAGCCGAGGTCGTTCTCCTTCAACGCGCCGTTCGGTGCGTGCCCGGACTGCTCCGGACTCGGCACCCGGATGGTGGTCGACCCTGAGCTCGTCATCCCCGACCCGGACATGTCCCTCGCCGAGGGCGCGATCACCCCGTGGGCATCGGCGCACGTGGCGGACTACTTCACCCGCCTGATCAACGCACTCGGGGAGCAGCTCGGCTTCGACACCGACAAGCCGTTCTCGTCGCTGCCGGAGTCGGTCCAACAGTCCCTGCTGACCGGTCACGAGGCCCGGGTGCACGTGCGCTACAAGAACCGGTACGGGCGCCAGCGGTCGTACTACACGTCGTTCGAGGGTGTCATCCCCTACATCGAGCGCCGACATGCCGAGGCCGAGACCGACACCAGCCGCGAGCGCTTCGAAGGCTTCATGCGCGAGGTCCCGTGCCCGACCTGCCATGGCACCCGGCTCAAGCCGGTCATCCTCGCGGTGACGATGGCCTCGCAAGATCAGGGCCACAAGAACATCGCCGAGGTGGCCGCGATGTCGATCGGGGACGCCGCCTCGTACCTCAGTGACCTCGACATGACCGAGCGTGAGCACCAGATCGGCGCGCGGGTGCTCAAGGAGATCCACGAGCGCCTGAGGTTCCTTCTCGACGTCGGTCTCGATTACCTGAGCCTCGATCGTGCAGCGGGGTCGTTGTCCGGCGGTGAGGCGCAGCGCATCCGCCTGGCCACGCAGATCGGCGCCGGGCTCGCCGGAGTTCTCTACGTCCTCGACGAGCCGTCGATCGGCCTGCACCAGCGTGACAACCATCGGCTGATCGAGACGCTCGTGCGGCTGCGCGACATCGGCAACACCCTCATCGTCGTCGAGCACGACGAGGACACGATCCGTGCCGCCGACTGGGTCGTCGACATCGGGCCGGGCGCCGGCGAGCACGGGGGACAGGTGATCGTCTCGGGCACCGTCGACAAGCTGTACGACCACCCTGACTCACTCACCGGGCAGTACCTCTCCGGCCGCCGCGAGATCCCGTTGCCGACAGAGCGACGCCCGACCGTGCCGGGCAAGCAGCTCACTGTCCACGGGGCAACCGAGCACAACCTCGGCAACATCGACGTCAGCTTCCCGCTCGGCGTGTTCGTCGCCGTGACAGGCGTCTCGGGGTCCGGCAAGTCGACGCTCGTCAACGACATCCTCTACACCTCGCTCGCCCGCCGGGTCTACAACGCCCGAGCCATCCCCGGGAGGCACCGGTCCATCAGCGGCGCGGAGCACATCGACAAGGTGATCCACGTGGACCAGTCGCCGATCGGGCGCACGCCGCGGTCCAACCCCGCCACGTACACCGGGGTGTGGGACCACGTCCGCAAGCTGTTCGCGCAGACGCCAGAAGCCAAGATGCGCGGATATTTGCAAGGCCGGTTCTCCTTCAATGTCAAGGGCGGGCGGTGTGAGGCGTGCTCCGGCGACGGCACCATCAAGATCGAGATGAACTTCCTCCCGGACGTCTACGTGCCGTGCGAGGTCTGCCACGGAGCCCGCTACAACCGCGAGACGCTCGAGGTCCACTACAAGGGCAAGACCGTCGCCGACGTCCTCAACATGCCCATCGAGGAGGCGGTGGAGTTCTTCGCGGCAATCCCGCCGATCGCTCGCCACCTCCGCACGCTGGTCGAGGTCGGTCTCGGCTACGTACGCCTCGGCCAACCCGCACCGACCTTGTCCGGCGGTGAGGCGCAACGGGTCAAGCTGGCATCGGAGCTCCAGAAGCGCTCGACCGGAAGCACCGTCTACGTGCTCGACGAGCCGACCACCGGACTGCACTTCGAGGACATCCGCAAGCTCCTTGCCGTGCTCGGCCGGCTCGTCGACGCGGGCAACACGGTGATCGTGATCGAGCACAACCTCGATGTGATCAAGACCGCCGACTGGGTGGTCGACATGGGCCCAGAAGGCGGTAGTCGCGGTGGCCTGCTGATCGCCGAGGGCACGCCCGAGCAGGTCGCGGCCAACCCTGCCAGCCACACCGGAGCGTTTCTTCAGCGAGTCCTCATCGGCCGGGCGCCGGGCCCGGCGAAGCGCAAGAAGTCGCCGCGCCGCGCTGTCGGCACGGCCTCGTAGGCTGAGGTCGTGGCAGACCCGGCGACCTATCGCCCAGCACCCGGCACCATCCCGGACACTCCGGGCGTCTACCGGTTCAGCGACCAGCACGGCCGTGTCATCTACGTCGGCAAGGCCAAGTCGCTCAGATCGCGGCTGTCATCGTACTTCCAGGACATCTCCGCCCTGCATCAGCGGACCCGCCAGATGGTGACGACCGCGGCGAAGGTCGACTGGACGGTCGTCGCCAACGAGGTGGAGGCGCTGCAGCTGGAGTACAGCTGGATCAAGCAGTTCGACCCGCGCTTCAACGTCAAGTACCGCGATGACAAGTCCTACCCGTGGCTGGCGGTGACGCTCAACGAGGAGTTCCCGCGTGTCATGGTCGGCCGCGGCCCCAAGCGCAAGGGTGTGCGCTACTTCGGGCCCTACAGCCATGCCTGGGCCATCCGCGAGACCGTCGACCTGCTGCTTCGCGTCTTCCCGATGCGCTCATGCTCCAACGGCGTCTTCAGGCGGTCAGCGCAGATCGGCCGGCCGTGCTTGCTCGGCTACATCGGCAAGTGTTCCGCGCCATGCGTCGACCGAGTCTCGGCGGAGGAGCACCGGGCGGTCGTCGACGACTTCTGCTCCTTCATGGCGGGCCAGACCAACACCTACGTCCGGCGCCTGGAGACAGAGATGCAGCGGGCTTCGGACGACCTGGAGTTCGAGCGCGCGGCCCGTCTGCGCGACGATATCGGCGCCCTCACGCGAGCGTTGGAGAAGAATGCCGTCGTGTTCGGCGACGCGACCGACGCGGACCTGCTGGCGTTGAGCGAGGACCCGCTCGAGGTCGCGGTCCAGATCTTCTCCGTGCGCGGGGGTCGCATCCGCGGCCAACGCGGGTGGGTGGCCGACAAGGTCGACGACGTCGACACCGGTGACCTCGTCGAGCGCGCCCTGGTCAAGCTCTACGACGGCGAGGAGGGCGACGCGGTGCCCCGCGAGGTGCTGGTCCCGGTCGTCCCCGATGACGCGGAGGCGCTGGGCGCGTGGCTGGTCCAGCGCCGCGGTGGCCCGGTGTCGTTGCGCGTGCCGCAACGCGGTGACAAACGAGCGCTGATGGAGACAGTCGCGCGCAACGCCAAGCAGTCGCTCGCGCTGCACAAGACCAAGCGCGCGAGCGATCTGACGACGCGGAGCCGGGCCCTGGAGGAGATCCAGAGTGCCTTGGAGCTACCGGAGGCGCCGCTGCGGATCGAGTGCTACGACGTGTCCAACCTGCAGGGGACCAACGTCGTCGCGTCGATGGTCGTGTTCGAGGACGGGCTGCCACGCAAGAGCGAGTATCGCCGGTTCGTCATCAGGGGCGTCGACGGCCAGAACGACGTCGCCTCGATGCACGAGACCATCACTCGCCGCTTTCGCCGCCTCCTGGACGAACGCGCCGAGCTCGCCGCACCCGGGCCCCACCCGGGTGGCGACCTCGCGACCGGCCCGACGCTCGTCGACCCCGAGACGGGCCGGCCGCGCAAGTTCGCCTACACGCCGGGCCTGGTCGTGGTCGACGGCGGCCCGCCGCAGGTGTCGGCCGCGGCCGACGCGCTGGCCGCTCTCGGCATCGTGGACATCGCGCTGTGTGGCTTGGCCAAACGACTGGAGGAGGTGTGGCTCCCGCAGCAGGACGACCCCGTGATCCTCCCGCGCACCAGCGAGGGCCTCTACCTTCTGCAGCGCATCCGCGACGAGGCGCATCGTTTCGCGATCAGCCACCACCGCAACCGCCGCTCCAAGTCGATGGTCGAGAGCGTCCTCGACGACGTGCCCGGTCTGGGAGACGTACGCCGCAAGGCGCTGCTCAACAGGTTCGGTTCGCTCAAGAAGCTACGCGCGGCGACGGTCCAGGACATCCAGGACGTGCCAGGATTTGGGCAGCGCACCGCCATGGCGGTCTACGAGGCACTCGACGCCTCCAGACAGCCGGCCAGCGAACCGATAGTCAACACGGCGACCGGTGAGATCGTGGAGGACTGATGTCGGCCATCGATGAACTCGTGCTCGTCACCGGCATGACGGGCGCGGGCCGCAGCACGACCGCCAAGGTGCTCGAAGACGTCGGTTTCTTCGTGGTCGACAACCTGCCGCCGCAGATGCTCGGTGGCACGGTCGAGCTGCTCGGACAGTCCGAAGGAGCTTCCCGGCTCGCGGTCGTCGTCGACGCCCGGTCCGGCCAGTTCTTCCCCGCCCTCAACGGCGCGCTGGACGAGCTGCGCAGCGCCGGCCTGCGGCCTCAGATCGTCTATCTGGAGGCATCCGATGAGGTCCTCGTACGCCGCCAGGAGGCCGCGCGCCGCCCGCACCCCCTGATCAGCGGCGGCAGGTTGCTCGACGGGTTCCAGCGCGAGCGCGAGCTCCTGCGGGTGCTCCGCGGAGCCGCCGACATGGTGATCGACACGACCAACCTCAACGTCCACCAGCTGGCTGCGAAGGTCTCGACCACCTTCGCCGACGTCACCAACGCCGGCCTGCGCGCGACCGTTGTCTCGTTCGGCTTCAAGTACGGCATCCCCGTCGACGCCGAAATGGTCGCCGACATGCGGTTCCTCCCCAATCCCCACTGGGTGGACGACCTTCGCCCGCTGACGGGGCTCGACGAGCCGGTGCGCGACTTCGTCCGCAGTCAGCCCGCAGCAGAGGACTTCCTCGACCAGTACGAGAAGCTGCTGCTGACCCTCACCGACGCCTACGTGCGCGAGAACAAGAGGTTCTTGAGCATCGCGATCGGCTGCACCGGCGGCAAGCACCGCAGCGTCGCCATATCGGAGTCGCTCGGCGAACGCCTACGCGCACACGGGATCCCCAGTGTCGTGGTCCACCGCGACCTGGGCCGCGAGTGAACGCGCCTTCGCTGTCCGGTCCGCTGTTCGGGCAGCGCCGCCGTACCCTCCGGGTCGTCGCGCTGGGCGGCGGCCATGGGCTGGCGGCGTCCTTGTCGGCGCTTCGTCACCTGGACACCGACATCACCGCCGTCGTCACCGTCGCCGACAACGGTGGATCGTCCGGACGCCTTCGCGACGAGCTCGGCGTGCTTCCGCCCGGCGACCTTCGCCAAGCGCTGGCGGCACTGTGCAGCGACGACAAGTGGGGCCGCACCTGGGCCCGGGTCCTGCAGCACCGGTTCACGAGCGCCGGTGCGCTGCACGACCACTCCGTCGGCAACCTCCTCATCGTCGCGCTGTGGGAGCTCCTCGACGACCACGTCGACGGCCTCGACCTCGTGGGCGAGCTTCTCGGCTCACGCGGCCGGGTGCTGCCGATGAGTGCTGTGCCGCTCGACATCACCGCCATCGTGCGAGATCAAGGGGCGCCGGACTCAGCCACGCGAAGCGTGCGTGGCCAGGTGGAGGTTGCCGCGATGGACGCCGAGGTGCTCAGCGTGCGGCTCGAACCCGATGCCCCGCCAGCGCGACCCGAGGCCGTGGCGGCGATCCGTGACGCCGACTGGTTGGTCCTCGGTCCCGGATCCTGGTTCACCAGCGTGATTCCGCACCTCCTCGTCCCGGAGCTTGCCAGTGCGTTGCACGACACGCTGGCGCGGCGCGTCGTCGTGCTCAACCTCGCGGGCCAGCCGGGGGAGACCGAGGGCCTCTCGGCGGCGACGCACCTGGACCTCCTGGCCGCCCACGCCCCCGACCTGCGCGTCGAGGTCGTGCTCGCCGACCCGCGGGCAGTGGACGACCACGAGGCACTGACGGCGGCAGCCCAGCGGCTCCAGGCGCGCCTCGTGGTACACCAGGTGGGTGTCACCGACGGCTCCGCCCGGCACGACCCCCTCAGGCTTGCATCGGCCTTCGAACAAATCATGAAACAGGGCATAGAGTGACGACTTGCTGAGGGACAATGATCTTCCCCAGCACGCGACACGGCGCAACGGAGTGGGATCGAACGAATGGCAATGACGGCGCAGGTCAAGGCGGAGCTGGCGAACACCACCGTCACGAAGGCTTGTTGTCGTAAGGCTGAGGTCTCCTCGATGCTCCGGTTCGCCGGTGGACTGCACATCGCCGCCGGGCGCATCGTCATCGAGGCCGAGCTCGACACCGGAGCCGCTGCGCGCCGCCTGCGCAAGGACATCTCCGAGGTCTACGGCCACGACAGTGAGGTCGGACTCGTCCAGGGCAGCGGGATACGCAAAGGCACCCAGTACATCGTGCGGGTGGTCAAGGACGGCGAGGCCCTCGCCCGCCAGACCGGCTTGATCGACCAGCGCGGCCGCCCCGTACGAGGCCTGCCACGACAAGTCGTCTCCGGCTCCTCCTGCGACGCTGTCGCAGCGTGGCGCGGCGCGTTCCTCGCCCACGGCTCGCTCACCGAGCCGGGAAGGTCGTCGTCGTTGGAGGTCACCTGCCCCGGACCCGAGGCCGCGCTCGCGCTCTGCGGGTGTGCCCGCCGCCTCGGCATCGCGGTCAAGGCCCGCGAGGTACGCGGGATCGACCGGGTCGTGATCCGCGACGGGGAGGCGATCGGCGCACTGCTCACGCGGTTGGGCGCCCACGAGTCACTCCTGGCTTGGGAGGAGCGCCGGATGCGGCGCGAGGTCCGCGCTACCGCCAACCGGTTGGCGAACTTCGACGACGCCAACCTACGGCGCTCCGCGCGGGCCGCCGTAGCGGCAGGAGCGAGGGTGGACCGGGCACTCGACATCCTCGGAGACGAGGTCCCGGACCACCTCAAGATGGCCGGGCGGCTCCGGGTCGACCACAAGCAGGCCAGCCTCGAGGAGCTCGGACAGCTGCACGAGCCCGTCCTGACCAAGGACGCCATCGCCGGCAGGATCCGTCGGCTGCTCGCGATGGCGGACAAGAAGGCCGACGACCTGGGCATTCCTGACACCGAGTCGAGCCTCACCGAGGAGATGCTCGCGCAGGAGTCCTGAGCGCGATACGCCTCGAGCGGGCTACGCGCGAGCGCTGTACGCCCCGAGCGGGCTACGCCCGAGTGCTGTACGCCCCGAAGGACACCCGCGATAGGGTCGTGCGCACAGAGTGTTCTGAGATCGCGTCCGCGATCTCGGGTTCGCCAACCGAGGAGAGACCCCCGTGACCGTGCGCGTAGGGATCAACGGTTTCGGCCGGATCGGCCGCAACTTCTTCCGGGCCGTGGAGGCCTCCGACGCCGACGTCGAGATCGTCGCCTTCAACGACCTCGTGGACTTCGAGACCCAGGCCCACCTGCTGAAGTACGACTCGGTCCTCGGACGTTTCGACAGGCCGGTCTCGGTGAGCGACAAAGGAATCCGGGTGGGCGACACGGTCGTGCACTCGCTCGCCGAGCGCGACCCCGCCAACCTGCCGTGGGACGACCTCGGCGTCGACGTCGTCGTCGAGTCGACCGGGTTCTTCACCGACGGCGCCAAGGCCGAGGCACACCTGACTGCCGGCGCCAAGAAGGTCATCATCTCCGCCCCTGCCAGCAACGACGACTTCACCGTCGTCATGGGCGTCAACGACGGCGACTACGACGCGTCGTCACACCACATCATCTCCAACGCCTCCTGCACGACCAACTGCTTGGCGCCGATGGCCAAGGTCCTCAACGACGAGTTCGGCATCGTCCGCGGCTTGATGACCACCATCCACGCCTACACCGCGGACCAGAACCTGCAGGACGGCCCGCACAAGGACCTGCGACGAGCCCGCGCCGCCGCCCTCAACATCGTCCCCACCTCGACCGGCGCGGCCAAGGCGATCGGCCTCGTCCTGCCCGAGCTCAAGGGCAAGCTCGACGGGTACGCCCTGCGCGTCCCCGTCCCGACCGGTTCCGCGACGGACCTGACGATCACAGCCGGTCGCGAGACATCGGTGGACGAGGTCAACGCCGCCTTCAAGACCGCGGCTGACGGTCCTCTCGGGCGCTACTTGGAGTACACCGAGGACCCGATCGTCTCCAGCGACATCGTGACCAACCCAGCGTCGTGCATCTTCGACTCCGGGCTGACAAAGGTGATCGGTGACCAGGTCAAGGTGGTCGGCTGGTACGACAACGAGTGGGGTTACTCCAACCGACTGGTCGACGTCGTCACCCTCGTCGGCGGCTCGCTCTGACCGTGAAGACGATCGACGACCTAGGCGACCTCGCCGGCCGGCGGGTGCTCGTACGCAGCGACCTCAACGTCCCGTTGGACGGTGTCACGATCGCCGACGACGGCCGCATACGCGCGAGCGTCCCGACGATCACCCGACTGCGCGACGCGGGAGCGCGGGTGATCGTCGTGGCGCACCTGGGCCGCCCCGACGGTCGGCCGGACCCGGCGTACTCCCTGGCGCCGGTCGCGGCCCGCCTCGGACAGCTGCTCGGGGCGCCGGTGGCGTTCGCGGCCGACACTGTCGGCGACTCGGCCAAGGCGACCGTCGACGGGCTCGAGGACGGGCAGGTGGCCGTGCTGGAAAACGTCCGCTTCGAGCCAGGAGAGACCAGCAAGGACGAATCCGAGCGCCGTGACTTCGCGGCGCGACTCGCTGCCCTCGCGGACGTCTTCGTCTCGGACGGATTCGGAGTCGTGCACCGCAAGCAGGCCAGCGTCTATGAGATCGCGACTATCCTTCCCGCCGCGGTCGGAGGTCTGGTGGCGGCCGAGGTCGAGGTGCTGCAGCGACTGACCGGGCAGACCGAGCGCCCCTACACCGTCGTGCTCGGTGGCTCCAAGGTCTCGGACAAGCTGGGCGTGATCGACAACCTGCTCGACAAAGCCGACGCACTCCTGATCGGCGGGGGCATGATGTTCACCTTCCTGGCCGCGCAAGGTCACGAGGTCGGCACCTCGCTGCTCGAGGACAACCAGTTCGACACGGTACGTGGTCATGCCGCACGTGCTGTGGAGCAGGGCGTACGTCTGGTGCTGCCGACCGACGTCGTCGTCGCACCGGAGCTGTCCGACGACGCGACGCCGACCACGGTCGCCGTCGACGCGATGCCCAGCGACCAGATGGGTCTGGACATCGGGCCAGAGTCGGCGGCAGCGTTCGCCGAGGTGATCCGCGGTTCGCGGACGGTGTTCTGGAACGGACCGATGGGTGTCTTCGAGCTGGCTGCCTTCGCGGCCGGCACCAAGCAGGTGGCCGAAGCGCTCACCGAGGTCGACGGACTGTCGGTGGTCGGCGGGGGCGACTCAGCGGCGGCGGTGCGTGCCTTCGGTCTGAGCGATGAGTCTTTCGGGCACATCTCCACCGGCGGGGGCGCCAGCCTGGAGTATCTCGAAGGCAAGTCCTTGCCCGGCCTTGAGATCTTGGCAGGCTGAGGCGATGGCGACCCGACTCCCGCTGATGGCGGGCAACTGGAAGTCCAACCTCAACCACCAGGAGGCCGTCGTCCTCGTCCAGAAGCTCACCTGGACGCTGCAGGACAAGAACCACGAGTTCGCCAAGGCAGAGGTGGCGCTCATCCCGCCCTTCACCGACATCCGCTCGGTCCAGACGCTCATCGACGGTGACCGGCTCGAGCTCAGGTACGGCGGCCAGG
>Ga0136622_10000071_pt1 | contig 33730 bp, 30 predicted proteins | sample AntDrymUQ4482106_2_FD_104803 | JGI IMG/M metagenome (GOLD analysis project Ga0136622, IMG submission 104803) | Polar desert sand microbial communities from Dry Valleys, Antarctica - metaG UQ448 (21.06) | ecosystem: Environmental > Terrestrial > Soil > Desert | place: Antarctica: Dry Valley...
GAGGAGTTCGTGACACGTCACACATCCAGAGGCCAAGCATCGCCGCCGGGGTGACATCCGCCGATCCGGCGGTCAGCAGGGACGAGGCCCGACAGGTCGCCGCAGCTTCCCAGCCGGCCGCCAGTGCCGGTGCTGCATCCCCGGTCCGGCGTAGCACCGCACCAGGCCCCACCAGCCGTCGCGGTCGCATCGCTGCGCGGTCACCCAACCGTCGAGCCAGGCGCCGTCGTGGATGCTCGCGTTTAGTCTTCGAGATGCAGCACCACAGGGGCGGTGTCTTGAAGCAACGAGCGGCCTTCTCCGTCGACCTCATTGAATGCGCCCGTGCCGCCGGTGATCGCGAAACGCACAACGGGCAACTCGGATGCACGAAGAAGCGTGTGACCAGTGATCGCCCCCCGAGGCAACCGGTAGGTGATCTCGCAGCTGTACTCGGGATCACCAGATACCCGCACAAGCGTGCACACGCCGCCGTCCGTCCCGATCTTGTCGCCGCCGCGGAGCAGGTCGTCGGCGAACACGGTCTGGTCGCCCTGACTGAACCCGGCTTCACCGAGATCGATCTCGGCCACCTCGACCTCGCTGGCAACGAAGCGGAGCGTTTCACCGCCTGATGAGGTGGCATTTCCTGCGCTGGTCCCACTCGCGGTTGCGGTTGCTACCCCCACCCAAGCTGCACCTGCCAACAGCACACTGACTGCGCCGACCCCGACGATCCTGCGAACCTGCATGACAACTCCTTCCGTTGGTGAGCGTCGGACGACGCCGCGAGTGAAGCGCGAGAAAAAACTAAGGCCGCCGGCATGCAAGACGTCATTGACTGCGGCATCCGCCGGGTGGCGGGGGCGCGGGAGCGAACAGCTCTGCTTCGGTGGGAGCAAAGAAGGTGACGATGGTTTCGGTGATCGCTGCGCCGGTGTTGCGTGCCAGGTGCGTTTCTGGGCCCTGCTCAATGAATGTCTGACCGGCCTCGTAGGTCTGGCGCGTGCAGTCGCGTCTGACAAGCGTCAACTCTCCGACGGTGACCGTGACGACCGTCGGCCCAGGGTGTGTGTGCCAGCCGGTAGTACCGCGCGGCTCGAACGTCAGGTGGACTGCAGCGACGTCGATCTTCCGCTCAGCCTCCAACTCGATGCCGCTTGCCTCCACCTCGAACGGCTTGGCCACCGTGCCACGAGACAGCGGCTCGACGGTGACCCCCTGGGGCCCTGCGGTAGCCGTGGCCGGGGTCGAGTCCGCCTGACTGGATGCGGCTGAGCTAGCCGACCCAACAGCGACCTTAGGCAACAGCACAGTTAGGAGCGCTGCTCCAACGAAACGATGCTGCTTTTCCAGGTGCGCCATGAGGCAACCCTCCGCACGTGAGGGGCTGACCGGTGCCGCTGGTGGCTAGGTGCCATTCAGTGGGGGCCGTCGACGTGCCCCGCGCGCGCCGACAATTGCCCTCGGCTCCGTTGCGCAACCTACTCAGCACCTGATCGACGGTCAATGACTTTGGCGGCCAGCACAAGGCGTGGGAGGCGGCCAGCAGAATGTAGGCCCGATCCCGCCGGCTGGCGACGGCGAGTGCGTCCGCGAGTTGTCGCTTGCTCCCGCGACATGATTCCGACGAACCCCGCACCTCGCGGGACTTCCCCGTCCCAGTGGTCAACGGTCACCACGGACCCGAATGTCGCGCTCGTGGCAGCGGAACGACAAGGCGCTCGGTGGGCCGTCGACGGTCTTCCGGTGCTGCTGGAAACCGTGACCGGCTGGCTGGGTGCACCACGCTGGGCAGGGTCCGGCGGCTGGCTCAATAGTGGTGCTGGTCATAGTCAGGTCTCCTGCGACATCGGTGAGTTGTGTGCCCACGTCCTGGCCTGGACTGTTGCCGATCTGTCCGGACGCCCGGCGCCCGGTGCTGACGAGGTAGCGGCCGCGCTGGCGCTGCGCAACGGTGCGCCGCTGTCGGGGTCGCTGGCCCCGAAGCCGCGGCTGGCGCCGCAGGCTGAGGTCGAGCAGGCGGCGATGTGACGGTGGACAACGGTGTGCTCGACGACAGGTCGGCGCGGGCGTGGCTGGCGGTTAGCGTCGAGCCGGGCATGCCCGCGGTGGCCCGGCTGGTCGAGCAGGTCGGCGCTTCGGAGGCGGTGCGGGCGCTGTCGGCGGGTCGACCGGTGCCGGACGTCCGCCCCGTGACCGATCCCGATCCCGCCGCGACTGCGGCCGCGGTGCTCGCAGCCGGTGCCGCGTCAGGATTGCGCTGGCTCTGCCCGGGCGACGAGGAGTGGCCCGCCGGCCTCGGCGGGTTGTCACACGCCGGCACCCTGCACCGGCGCGGTGGGGTGCCGTACGGCCTGTGGGTGCGCGGCGACAATGTCCTGGAGCGACTGTGCCGCCAGGCAGTGGCGGTGGTCGGGGCCAGGTCGTCCACCTCGTACGGGGACGACACCGCCGGCGACATCGCCGCAGGACTCGGCGACGCCGATGTCACCGTGGTCAGCGGAGCCGCGTACGGCATCGACGCCGCCGCCCACCGCGGCGCCCTGGCGGTCGGCGGCGCCACGGTCGCGGTCCTCGCCTGTGGCGCCGATGTGGTGTACCCGCGTGGGCACGACGGGTTGCTGGCCCGGGCGGTGGCCGCGGGCTCGGTGGTGAGCGAGGCGCCGCCGGGGGCGCATCCGACCAAGGTGCGGTTCCTGGCTCGCAACCGGCTGATCGCGGCCATGACGCAGGTCGTGGTGGTTGTGGAGGCAGGGTGGCGCAGCGGAGCCCTGAACACCCTGGCGTGGGGGAACCTGCTGCATCGCAGCTGCGTCGGTGTACCCGGCCCGGTGAGCAGTACCGCGTCGGCCGGTGTGCACCTTGCGCTGCGCGAGCACCGCGCTGACCTGGTGACGGGTGCCGCGGAGGTGCGTGAGGCGCTGGCCCTGATCGGCACTGAGCCGCCAGCTGGCGTGTCTGCTTGGAACCGGGGCGAGCTCCGCGAGACCGACAGGCTCGGCACAGAGCAGCTCGACGTGCTCGAGGTGCTCGAGGTCAGCACTGGTATGACGGTCGCCGACATCGCCGGCCGCACCCGGCTGCCTCGCGACGCGGTCCGGGAGGTGCTGGCGATGCTGGCCGGGCGATCGCTCGTCCGCTGCCTCGACGACGGGTGGCGGCGCGCCGTCTTGCCGCGAGGTCACGGCGACCGCACGCTGCCTTGATGGACTGGCCCGCCGTGCTCGCCGCCTACGAGGCTCATCTCCGCTTCGAGCGCGGGCTGTCGCCGCACACGATCCGGGCGTACGTGGGCGACCTGACAGACCTCGCCGAGCACGCCCGTCGCGCCAGCGTCGCGCACCCCCATGACGTCGACCTTCGCACGCTGCGCGGATGGCTGGCGATCCAGCAGGCCAAGGGACGGGCCCGCACGACGCTCGCCCGCCGGGCCACCTCGGTGCGGGTGTTCACCGCCTGGATGCAACGCAGCGGCCGGTCCACCGTGGACGCCGGCGCGCTGCTGACCAGCCCGCGTCGGCACCGACCGTTGCCCGCGGTCCTGCGGGGCGACCAGGTCCGCGACGTGCTCAACGTGGCGGTCGAGTCCGCGCGGGGAGCGGGGCCGGTCGGGCTGCGGGACGTCGCCCTGCTGGAGCTCCTGTACGCGACGGGCGTCCGGGTGGGGGAGCTGGTCGGCCTCGACATCGGGGACGTCGATCCCGAGCGCCTGCTGGTCCGGGTGGTCGGCAAGGGGAACAACGAGCGCTCGGTGCCCTACGGCCGGCCTGCCGCGGCAGCCCTGCGGGAGTGGATCGGCCGCGGTCGGCCAGACCTCGACACCGGTGCTGCTGGCGCCGCACTGTTCCTCGGCGTCCGCGGTGGCCGCATCGACCCACGCACGGTGCGCCGCACGGTGCATGAGCGGGTCGCGGCCCAAGGGGACGCACCGGATGCGGGACCTCACGGTCTGCGGCACTCCGCCGCAACTCACCTGCTAGAGGGCGGGGCCGACCTGCGCTCGGTGCAGGAGCTGCTCGGGCACGCCTCACTGGCCAGCACGCAGATCTACACCCATGTGAGCGCGGAGCGGTTGCGGGTGGCCTACGAGCTCGCGCATCCGCGGGCGTGAACGCTCACTCGAGCTGGGCGACATCGCAGCACGGCACCGGCGCCGAGCCATCGAGCGGCAGTAGCCGCACCCGACCGGTGCCCAACAGGGCGAGCGGGTCGACGTACGTCTCCCCGTCGCGCGCGCCGAGGTGCAGACACGCCAACGGCAGGCAGTGGCCGCCGGCCAGCGTCAGCGTGCCCAGCACCTTTCCAGGGCCGACCGGGTCCCCGCGGCGCACGGCCACCAGGACCGGCTCGTAGGTGGTCCGGAGCCGGCCGTGGTCGACCACGACCACACCGCGGCCGGCGACCTGGCCGGCGAAGGAGACCCGTCCGCCGTCGACCGCGAGCACCGGCTGGCCGACACTGCCGGCCAGGTCGGCGCCGCGGTGTCCCGGGCCGTAGGGATGGGTCGGTGGGACGAACGGCTGCACGACGTCCGGCCGTGGGTCCAGGGGCCACCCCCACCGTTGGGCTGGGTCCGGCCTTGGTGCCGCGGACGTGCCGGTGGCGGGAACCGCGAGCATGCACCCGACTGTGGCAAGGATGAGTGCGGCGTGGCGTGCGGTCCGATGCATGCCCGCACTCTGGCCGGTTCGGCACCGTACGGGCCGGCGCCGACGGCGGGTCTGTGGACAACACCGGGGCCGGGCGCCGCGGTGGGGATTGGGTTGTGCGCGGTCGCGCCCCCTACCATGGAGCCAGCGACTCGTGCCACGAGTCGACTTCGCACGTCCGCAACTCGTCTGTGACGGGGCTGCTCCTTACCGGTCTCCGGGTCCGCCCGGGGGCAGGGGCACGACGCGGGCGTCAGGGCGCCGGCACCCGCCGGCGCGACAACCGGACCGACGCCGGCCCGACGGTGGGCGTCAGCGAGAAGGAGCACGGCCATGGCCGTCGTCACCATGCGGCAGTTGCTCGAGAGCGGCGTTCACTTCGGGCATCAGACCCGTCGCTGGAACCCGAAGATGAAGCGCTTCATCTTCACCGAGCGCAACGGCATCTACATCATCGACCTGCAGCAGTCGCTGTCCTACATCGACCGCAGCTTCCAGTTCGTCAAGGACACCGTCGCCCGTGGCGGACAGGTCCTGTTCGTCGGCACCAAGAAGCAGGCGCAGGAGGCGATCGCCGAGCAGTCCACCCGGGTGGGCATGCCCTACGTCAATCAGCGATGGCTCGGCGGCATGCTCACCAACTTCCAGACCGTGCACGAGCGCCTCAAGCGGCTCCGCGAGCTCGAGGAGGTCGACTTCGACGACGTCGCAGGCTCGGGGCGCACCAAGAAGGAGCTTCTCGGCATGCGGCGTGAGCGGGACAAGCTGACCCGGACGCTCGGCGGCATCCGGGACATGGGCCGCACCCCGGCCGCGGTCTGGATCATCGACACCAAGAAGGAGCACCTCGCCATCGACGAGGCCAAGAAGCTCGGCATCCCGGTGGTCGCGGTGCTCGACACCAACTGCGACCCCGACGACGTCGACTACCCCATTCCGGGCAACGACGACGCCATCCGGTCGGTGACCCTGCTGACCCGGGTCATCGCCGACGCAGTCGCCGAGGGCCTGCTGGCGCGTTCCGGCGTACGGACGGGTGAGGAGCCTGCGGGCGCCGAGCTCGGTGCGGACGAGCCGATGGCCGAGTGGGAACGCGAGCTGCTCGGCGCTGTGGCTGACGACGCCGCCGCGCCGGCCCCAGCCAGCACCGCCGATGCACCGGGTGATCGCCCAGCCGCCTCCGCGACCACCGAGGTGGCCGCCGCCGAGGCTCTGCAGGGCGTGGGCAGGGAGTCGACCGACGAGACCCCGCAGCCCCCCGAGATCACCGAACCAGACCAGACCACCGTCACCGCCGCGACCACCGAAGCAGCCGACTCTGTCGAGGCGGCCGTCGAGACCGACGCCGCCGAGGCCGATGCGAGTGCTCGGCGCGAGGCGGCCTCTGACAGTGCCACTGGCTGACTGATCCCGACAACCGACCTGAGAAGGGCACCGATGGCGAACATCACCGCCGTAGACGTGAAGAAGCTCCGCGACGCCACCGGCGCGGGGATGATGGACTCCAAGAACGCTCTGGTCCAAGCCGACGGTGACCTCGACCAGGCGGTCGAGATCCTGCGGATCAAGGGCGAGGGCAAGGCCAGGCGACGCGGTGCCGAACGCACCGCGACCGCGGGCTTGGTCGCCACCGCGGGCAACGCGATGGTCGAGCTCAACAGCGAGACCGACTTCGTCGCCAAGTCTGACCAGTTCCAGCACCTGGGGGACGTCCTGGCCGGAGCTGCCGCGGCCGTACGCCCGGCCGACCGTGCATCGCTGGCTGCAGCGGAGCTGTCGGACGGGCGTACCGTCGAGCGGGCCGTCAGCGAGCTCGCCGCCGTCATCGGCGAGAAGATCGAGCTGGGCCGGGTCGCCTACTTCGACGGCAAGGTGGCCACCTACATGCACCGCCGCGCCAGCGACCTTCCTCCTGCCGTGGGCGTGCTGGTGCAGTACGACGGGGATGACCTCGAGCCGGCACGGGTGGCCGCCATGCAGGTCGCCGCGATGCGCCCGCAGTACGTGTCCCGCGACGAGGTCCCCGACGACGTGCTCGCCAACGAGCGCAAGATCGCCGAGGCGACCGCGCGCGAGGAGGGCAAGCCGGAGCAGGCGCTGGAGCGGATCATCGAGGGCCGGGTCAACGGCTTCCTCAAGGAGGTGGCGCTGCTCGAGCAGCCATCGGTCAAGGATCCCAAGAAGACGGTGCAGCAGGTGCTGGCCGACGCGGGGGTCACGGTCACCAGGTTCGCGCGGTTCGAGGTGGGCCAAGGCTGATGGGCACCGGTGCGGCCGAGCAGCCCGTCTACCGCCGGGCGCTGCTCAAGCTGTCCGGCGAGGTGTTCGGCGGCGGCAGCATCGGCGTCGACCCCGACGTGGTGGCGTCGGTGGCCCGTCAGGTCGCCGACGTGGTGCGCTCCGGGGTCGAGCTGGCCGTGGTGGTCGGCGGCGGCAACTTCTTCCGCGGGGCCGAGCTGTCCGACCGCGGCATGAAGCGTGCGCGGGCCGACTACATGGGCATGCTGGGCACCGTCATGAACTGCCTGGCGCTGCAGGACTTCCTCGAGCGGCAGGGCATCGGCACCCGGGTGCAGACCGCGATCACGATGGGTCAGGTCGCCGAGCCGTACATTCCCCGGCGCGCCGTGCGCCACCTGGAGAAGGGCCGCATCGTCATATTCGGCGCCGGCGCCGGGATGCCGTACTTCTCCACCGACACCGTCGCGGCCCAGCGTGCCCTCGAGATCGGCTGCGACGTGCTGCTGCTCGCCAAGAGCGGGGTGGACGGCGTGTACGACGCCGACCCCAGGCTGGATGCGACCGCGGTCAAGTTCGAAGCGGTCGCCTTCGACGAGGTCCTCGGACGGGGCTTGCAGGTCGCCGACGCTGCCGCGTTCGCGCTCTGCCGGGAGAACAACCTGCCGATCGTGGTGTTCGGCCTCGGCGACGACGGCAACATCGCGCGAGCCGTCCGAGGTGAGAAGATCGGCACGCTGGTCTCCTCCGGCTGACCAGCCGAGTCGACCCCTGACGCGATATCCCAGTCGAACCGAGGACCCGGAGCGAGCACATGATCGACCAGACCCTGCGGGATGCCGGCGCGAAGATGGACAAGGCCGTCGACGTCGCCAAGCAGGACTTCGCGGCGATCCGCACCGGACGCGCCCACCCCCAGATGTTCGCCAAGATAACCGCCGACTACTACGGCACACCGACACCCATCCAGCAACTCGCCGGCTTCCAGATCCCGGAGGCCCGGGTGGTGCTCATCTCGCCGTACGACATCGGCGCCAAGCCAGCGATCGAGCGGGCCATCCGGGATTCCGACCTCGGGGTCAACCCGACCGACGACGGCAAGATCCTGCGGGTGGTGCTTCCCGAGCTCACCGAGGACAGGCGCAAGGAGTACATCAAGCTGGCCCGTACGAAGGCGGAGGACGGCCGTGTCGCTGTCCGCAACATCCGCCGCGGTGCCAAGCAGGCGATGGAGCGCGCCGAGCGGGAGCACGAGGTCAGCCAGGACGAGGTGGCCGGTGCGGAGAAGCGCCTCGAAGGTCTCACCCGGCGGCACACCGAGGCGATCGACGAGCTGCTGAGCCACAAGGAAGCCGAGCTGCTCGAGGTGTGAACGACCCGGACCCTGATTCCACGCCCGAGCTCACCCCCGCGCCCAGCGGCCCCCCCGCCCAAGGTGCACCCGCCGACCCGGCGGTGCGCCCCAGCCGGGCCGGCCGGGACCTTTCGGCTGCGATCGCCGTGGGTGTCGGTCTGGGCGCCGTGGTGTTGGTGGCGCTGCTCGTCCAGCCGGTCGTCTTCGTGGGCGTCGTCGTTCTCGCGGCGGCCATGGGTGTGCGGGAGCTTGCGCTCGCCCTGGCCAGCAGCCAGATTCGCGTCCCCGCGGTACCTGTCACCCTCGGTGGGGCCGCCATGCTGGTCGGCGCGTGGGCGGGGGGAGCGCAGCCGCTGGTCGCCGCGCTCGGGCTCAGCGTCCTCGGCCTGTTCATCTGGCGGCTGCCCGGCGGGTCGGCGGGATACGTCCGCGACACCACCGCCGCGGTTTTCGTGCTCGCGTACGTGCCGCTGCTCGGGTCATTCGTGCTGCTCATGCTGCGACCCGACGACGGGGCGATGCGGGTGATCGCCTTCGTGGTCTGCGCGGTCGCCTCCGACACCGGGGGGTATGCGGTGGGTGCGCTCTTCGGCCGGCATCCGATGGCCCCGACGATCAGCCCGAAGAAGTCGTGGGAGGGCTTCATGGGCTCGCTGACCGCCTGTGCGGTCGCGGGCTGGCTGACGGTGTCGTACGGGCTGGACGGGCCGTTCTGGGTCGGCGTGCTGCTCGGGGTGGTGACCGCCGTCGGCGCCACCGTCGGCGATCTGTCGGAGTCGCTGCTCAAGCGAGACCTCGGCCTGAAGGACATGGGTGCGCTGCTGCCTGGGCACGGCGGGCTCATGGACCGGCTCGACTCGCTGCTGTTCGTGGCCCCGCTGGCCTGGCTCGTGCTGGACACGCTGGTGCCGGTCGCCTGAGGCGACCGACCGACCCCGGCGAGTGACCCGACAATGGCCGCCCGCTCGACGCGTCGCGGACGTTCTTGCACCACCGGTGCCGGGGGTTACGGTGGGGTGTGGTGAGACGATGGGGAGCCCATGAGCGACACCACCACCGACCTGCCCCTGATCTTCGACGCCCCCCGGCGCGCCAAGCCGCCGCGCCACCTTGCCGACCTGTCACCAGCCGAGCGGCGCAAGGCGATGGTCGCGCTGGGCGAGCCGGCGTTTCGCGCGCGGCAGCTCTCGGCGCACTACTTCTCCCGGCTGATCGACGACCCCGCGCGGATGACCGACCTGCCCGCCGCGGACCGGGAGCGGCTGGCCGGGGCGTTGCTGCCGAGACTCCTGACCCCGGTACGCACCCAGCAGGCCGACGGGTGCACCACCGTCAAGACGCTGTGGCGCATGCATGACGGAGCGCTGGTCGAGTCGGTGCTCATGCGCTACCCGGATCGGGTGACGATGTGCGTGTCTTCCCAGGCTGGTTGCGGCATGGCGTGCCCGTTCTGTGCGACCGGGCAGGGAGGCCTGCAGCGCAACATGTCCGCCGGTGAGATCGTCGAGCAGGTGGTTGCGGGGGCAAGAGCGCTGGCCAGTGGCGACGTCCCAGGCGGTCTCGGTCGGGTGTCCAACGTGGTGTTCATGGGCATGGGCGAGCCGCTGGCCAACTACAGCGCGGTGCTGGGCGCTGTCCGGCGGCTCACCGACCCCGCTCCCGACGGGCTCGGCCTGTCCGCCCGTGGCGTGACCGTCTCGACCGTCGGCCTCGTCCCCCGGATGCACCAGCTTGCCGACGAGAACATCCCGGTCACGCTCGCGCTGTCGCTCCATGCCCCCGATGACGAGCTGCGCGACGAGCTGGTGCCCGTCAACACCAGGTGGAACGTCCGGGAGGCGGTCGAGGCGGCCTGGGCGTACGCGGCCCTTACGAGGCGTCGCGTCTCGATCGAGTACGCGATGATGCATGGTGTCAATGACCAGGCCTGGCGGGCCGACCTGCTCGCCGACGTGCTGCGCTCGTATGGCGACTGGGGTTGGGTGCACGTCAACCTGATCCCGCTGAACCCCACCCCCGGCTCGGCCTGGACCGCCTCCGACCCCGCCGACGAGCGGGAGTTCGTCCGCCGACTGCAGGCCAAGGGGGTGCCGACCACCGTGCGTGACACCCGCGGCCAGGACATCGACGGCGCCTGCGGTCAGCTCGCCGCCGCCCCCGAGCCCGACGCCATCGAGCCCGCCGCACCGGAGCGGCGCACGGTCCGCGAGCGGCCAGGTGCCTGACCAGAATCGTCTCGACGTCGACCACCGCCGACACGCCTGTCAGGGCGGCTGACCCCTCAGCGGGTGAACACCTCGGCGACCAGCTCGCCGAACCACTCGTCCTCGTCGACGTCGGCGCCCTTGCCGCGCAGCCATCGGCAGACGTTGCGGCAGTCCCGCTGCAGCAGGTCGAGGCCCTGCGGGTTCGCCACCACGTCCACGACCTGGGGCAGGTCGATGAGCACCAGCCGCTCGCCCTGCGCCAACACGTTGTAGGCCGACAGGTCGCCGTGCGCCCAGCCGCGCCGGGCCAGCGCGAGCATCGCCTCCCACAGCTGCCGCTCGTACGACACGAGCAGGTCGGCGTCGGGACGGCTCTGCGCAAGGCGCGGCGCGGCCGCGCCGTCGACGCTCACGTACTCCATCAGGATCTCCGTGCCGTCGATCTGCACCGGGTACGGAACCGGCAGCCCGCCGCACCACAGTGTGGTCAGCGCCGCCCACTCGGCGTGCGCCCAGTGGGCGGAGGAGACCGCCCGTCCGTGCGCGGTGCCCTTGGCCATCGCCCGCGCGTCGCGCGTGTTGCGGGTCGGTCGCCGGCCCTCGGTGTAGGCGGTGCTGCGGTGGAACGTGCGGTGCTCGTGCGTGCGGTACCGCTTGGCGGCCATCACCACCGCCCGGTCCAGACCGGTGCGTGAGGCACGGTGCAGCAGGTGGACGTCGGCCTCCTTGCCACCCTTGAGCACGCCGAGCTCGGTGTCGACGGCGGAGTCGTCGGTGACCAGCCAGTCGGGGCGGGGTTCGGGTCCTCGTGCGCTCCGCTCCACCGACAGCCAGGTGGACCAGCGCTGGTGCATGTCGAGGTTCTCGTCGACGGGTTGGAAGGAGAAGCTGAAGTCAGCGGGTGAGGATGTGGAAGTCATGCGCGGGTGCTCCAAGCGAGAGGGGAGAGGGCGGACGGACCTGCCCACGAGTCGTGGTCGACATCGGGACGCCCCCTTTCGCTCGGTGCGGGTGTGTGTTCGATCTCAGGCTGCCGGGTCGCCGCCCGGGCCCGCAACAGGTTTCATTGGGTGCATGCCTACCTATGCCGAGACGTTCCGCCGCAGCATCGAGGACCCAGAGGGCTTCTGGGCCGAGCAGGCCGAGGCGATCAGCTGGATCACAAAGCCCCAGCAGGTACTCGATGACTCGAGTGCGCCGTTCTACCGGTGGTTCCCCGCCGCGACCCTGAACACCTGCTTCAACGCCCTCGACCGGCACGTGGCTGGCGGCCGGGCCGACCAGGCGGCGATCGTCTACGACAGCCCGATGGCCGAGACGCAGCGCACCCTGACGTACGCCCAGCTCACCGAGCAGGTGGCGGCGTTCGCCGGCGTCTTGCGCGGACTCGGGGTCGAGAAGGGCGACCGGGTGATCATCTACATGCCGATGGTGCCGGAGGCGGTGGTCGCGATGTTGGCGAGTGCCCGCCTCGGCGCCGTCCACTCCGTCGTGTTCGGCGGGTTCGCCCCGAACGAGCTGGCCATCCGCATCGACGATGCCCAGCCGAAGGTTCTCGTCGCTGCCTCCTGCGGGATCGAGCCGAGCCGGGTCGTGAAGTACAAGCCGATGATCGACAAGGCGCTGGAGCGAGCCTCGCACCAGCCGGACCACTGCATCGTGCTGCAGCGTCCGCAGGCGGAGGCGACGATGGTCGAGGGGCGTGACGTCGACTGGGACCTGGCGATGAAGGCCGGGCGAAGCGAGCCCGCGGAGTGCGTCGAGGTCGCCGCGACCGACCCGTTGTACGTGCTCTACACGTCGGGCACCACCGGCAAGCCCAAGGGCATTGTCCGCGACAACGGCGGTCATGCGGTTGCGTTGGCATGGTCTATGCCGAATGTCTACGGTGTCTCGCCGGGCGATGTGTGGTGGACCGCCTCCGACGTGGGCTGGGTCGTTGGCCACTCCTACATCGTGTACGGGCCGCTGCTCGTGGGCGCCACCTCGGTGCTGTACGAGGGCAAGCCGGTGGGTACGCCCGACGCGGGGGCGTTCTGGCGGGTGGTCGCCGAGCACGGCGTGAGTGCCCTGTTCACGGCGCCGACCGCGTTCCGCGCGATCAAGAAGGAAGACCCGGAGGGCAAGCACCTGGGCGACCACGATCTGTCGTCACTGCGCACCTTGTTCCTCGCCGGAGAGCGGCTCGACCCCGACACGTATCACTGGGCAGCCGACACCGTCGGCGTACCGGTGATCGACCACTGGTGGCAGACCGAGAGCGGGTGGCCGATGGCGGCCAACCTACGCGGGCTGGAGCCGATGGAGGTCAAACCCGGCTCTCCGACGGTGCCTGTGCCCGGATGGGACATCCAGGTGCTCGACCCGGACGGGAACAGGTGCGACCCGGACGTGGAGGGCGCGCTGTGCGTGCGGCTGCCGATGCCGCCCGGGTCGCTGCCGACGCTGTGGAACGACGACGAGCGGTTCGTCGAGTCGTACCTGTCGGCCTTCGACGGTTACTACCTGTCCGGCGACGGCGGGCTCGTCGACTCCGACGGCTACGTATACGTGATGGGCCGCACCGACGACGTCATCAACGTTGCCGGGCACCGGCTGTCGACCGGCTCGATGGAGGCGGTCCTCGCCGAGCACCCGGCGGTGGCCGAGTGTGCGGTGATCGGTGTCGCCGACCAGATGAAGGGCCAGCTCCCGCGTGGCTACGTGGTCCTCAAGGCGGGAGCCGATGACGTTGACCACGACGAGCTGGAGCGTGAGCTGGTGGCCGCGGTCCGGGATCAGGTCGGTGCGGTGGCGGTTTTCCGCACCGTTGTGGTGGTTCCGGCGCTGCCCAAGACCCGATCAGGCAAGATCCTGCGCCGGTCGATGCGCGAGATCGCAGACGGCAAGGACACACCCGTGCCGTCCACGATCGAGGACCCGGCCGTGCTGGACACGCTCCGACCGCTGCTCTGACCATTCTGCGGTGGATATCCGTCAGTGGCCGCCCAGGAACGGGGCCATCGCCCGGGCGAGCAGGCTCGGTCGCATCGTGACCCGTTCCTCCACGTCGGCAAGGCTCATCACCCGCAGGCCGGCGTTGGCCTCCAGCCAGCGCAGCGGCTCGGGCTCCCACCGCCGTGAGCGGTGCCCGACCCACGGCAGCCGGACCAGCTCGGTGTCGCGGTCGGTGATCAGGTCAGCGAGCGTACGGCCGGCGAGCTGGGCCGCGCCGACCCCGTCACCGACGTAGCCCCCACCCCAGGCCAGGCCGCTGGCGCGGTCGAGACCGACCGACGCATGCCAGTCCCGGGGCACTCCGAGCGCGCCACCCCAGCGGTGCGTGACCCGCGCCGTGCGCAGCACCGGGAACAGTGCCCGCATGGTCTGCTCGAGCTGGGCGAAGACTCGCGGCTCCCGGTCGTAGCCGGGGCGCGTGCGTGACCCGAAGTGGTACGGCGCCCCTCGACCGCCGAGCGCCAGCCGACCGTCCGTGGTGCGCTGGGCGTAGATGAGCAGGTGTCGACCGTCGCTGAGCGTCTCCCGGTCGGCGAGGCCGATCTGCTCCCACAGCCGCTCCGACAGTGGCTCGGTGGCGATCATGAGGGAGTAGACCGGGGCCAGCGTTCGGGGGTGCCCGGCCAGTGAGGCGGTGTAACCCTCGAGGGCGCGAACCACCACGTCGGCACGCACCGTCCCGGCGTCGGTGACAACCCGCCCGGGGACGATCTCGCGCACCGTGGTCTGCTCGAACAGACGGACCCCTCGGCGCTCGACGGCTCGCGCCAGTCCCCGCACCAGCCGGGCCGGGTGGACTGCCGCACAGTGCGGGGTGAAGGTGCCGCCGATCACGTCGGTCGCCGCGCACCGGGCGCGGGCCTGCGTGGCGTCGAGCAGGGCCAAGTCGGCGGGGCCCTGCTCCCATGACCGGGCATGCTCGACCTCGGCCCGCAGCCTGCGCAGCTGCACCGGGTGCCGGGCCAGCACCAGGGTCCCGCCGCGTTGGTAGCCCGCGTCGATCCCTTCCTCGTCGAGGACGGTCCCGACATCGCGCACGCTGTCCTGCAGCGCCCGCAACTGCCGCACCGCCCCGTCGTGGCCGCCGTACGGTCCGGGGGTGCGGGCCAGGCGCTCGGCCGAGGCGGGGAACAGCGCGGAGCACCAGCCGCCGTTGCGCCCGGATGCTCCGAACCCCGCGACCTCGCGCTCGAGCACGACGACCCGCAGGCCCGGGTCGGCCCGGGCCAGGTGGTAGGCCGTCCAGAGCCCGGTGAAGCCGGCGCCCACGACTGCCACGTCGGCATCGGTCGCCCCAGGCAGCGGGGGGCGCGGCACCCACTCGTCGTTGGCGGTCTCGTGCCACAGCGACAGGCAGGCGTACCGCTCCCGGCTCAGCGCACACCCCAGGCGTAGGTCTGCTTGCGCAGGCGCAGGTAGACGAACGTCTCGGTGGACCGTACGCCGGGCAGCGTGCGGATGCGGTTCGACAAGATCTCCAACAGCTCCTCGTCGCTCTCGCAGACCACCTCCGCGAGCAGGTCGAAGCTGCCTGCCGTGATGACCACGTAGTCGATCTCGTGCATCCCCGCGAGCTGGTTCGCGACCTCATCGAGCGGTCCCTCGATCCGGATGCCGATCATCGCCTGCCGGGCGAAGCCGAGCTCGAGCGGATCGGTGACGGCCACGATCTGCACGGCACCGCTGTCGATCAGCCGCTGCACCCGCTGGCGCACCGCCGCCTCGGACAGTCCCACCGCCTTGCCGATGGCGGCGTACGGTCGGCGACCGTCCTGTTGCAACTGCTCGATGATCGCCTTGGAGGTGGCGTCCAGCTGCGTGGCCCCACGGCCGTTCACGCTCGCCCGTCGTGTCACGCCGGCATCCTGACCGTCCAGACCGTGCGCGCACAACCCAATGGGCGATGCAATCCGTGGCGCAACCTAATCGTGACGACGGAATCGCTTGTATGGTTGCAGGTGCTCTGCGACGATTCGCCGGGTCCGAACGCCACGGAAGGATCGTCTCGATGGGTCACCGCCGCCCCCGCCTCCTCCGGCCCCCCGGTCTGTCCCTGCCGGTGTCCCGACGCTCCTTCCTGCGCGGCACCTCCGCGGGGGCGCTCACCCTCGCGGGCGGCGGGCTGCTGGCCGGCTGCGGTGTGGAGGGGGCCGCCCAGACGGAGGCCTCCTGCGACAGCGATGACCTGTCGAGCGACGAGCAGGAGGTCGTCTGGTCCAACTGGCCGGCCTATATCGACCCGATCCAGCAAGCCGACTCCACCCTCGGCGCGTTCATGGACAGGACCGGCATCGCGGTGGAATACACCGACGACGTCAACGACAACAACGACTTCTACGCCAAGGTCCGCAACCAGCTCGGTGCCTGCGATTCGACCGGGCGGGACATGTTCACCCTCACCGACTGGATGGCCGCCAAGATGATCGGCCTCGGCTGGCTGCAGAAGCTGGACAAGTCCAACCTGCCCAACTTCGAGCAGAACCTCATCCAGAACCTGCGCTCGCCGTCGTGGGACCCCGAGCGCGAGTACAGCGTGCCGTGGCAGAGCGGATTGACCGGCATCGCGTACAACTCGGACATGGTTTCCGAGGTTGGCTCGTTCGAGGACCTGATCACCCGCTCCGAGCTGAAGGGCAAGATCACCCTGCTCAGCGAGATGCAGGACACGATGATCTTCATGCTGTTGCTGGTGGGCGCCGACCCGGAGGACTTCAGCGACGACGACTGGGGGCAGGCCCTGGACCGGCTCACCGAGGTGAAGGAGTCCGGTCAGATCCGCCAGTTCACCGGCAACGAGTACCGCCAGGACCTCGCGCAGGGCAACATCGCCGCCTGCGAGGCGTGGTCCGGCGACGTCATCCAGCTGCAGTTCGACAACCCGGCGATCAAGTTCGTCGCGCCCGAGGAGGGCCTGGCGCTGTGGAGTGACAACTCCCTGGTCCCCAACAAGGCGACCCACAAGGCCAACGCCGAGAAACTCATGGACTACTACTACGACCCACGTGTCGCCGCCGAGCTGGTCGCCTGGGTCAACTACATCTGCCCGGTCGAGGGTGCGCAGCAGGAGATGGAGAAGATCGATCCCAGTCTCGTCGACAACGTGTTGATCTTTCCCGACGATCAGCTGTTGTCGCAGACCTGGGACTTCATGGCGCTCACCCCCGAGCAGGAGGCGCAGTACCAGGAGGACTTCACGCAGGTGATCGGAGCCTGACCGGCGATGACCGCTGAGACCCGAGACCCCGGGACCCGCGACGCCGGCACGACCGACGACAATCGGACGGGCGACCTCGAGCTGAGATCACTGACGAAGCGGTTCGGCGACTACGCCGCGGTGCGCTCGCTCGACCTCACGATCCCGGCCGGCGCCTTCTTCGCGCTGCTGGGACCGTCAGGATGTGGGAAGACCACGACGCTGCGCATGGTGGCCGGCCTCGAGGTGCCGACCGAGGGCGAGGTGCTCTTGGGTGGTGAGGACATCACATGGGCCAAGCCGTACAAGCGCCCCGTCAACACGGTCTTCCAGAGTTATGCGTTGTTCCCGCACCTGACCATCTACGAGAACGTGGCCTTCGGCCTGCGCCGCCAGGGCCGCTCCGACGTGGCCGGGCCGGTCGGCGAGATGTTGTCTTTGGTCGAGCTCGAGGAGTTCGCTGGGCGTAAGCCTGCGCAGCTGTCCGGCGGCCAGCAGCAACGGGTGGCGCTTGCGCGGGCCCTTATCAACCAGCCGAAGGTGCTGTTGCTCGACGAACCCCTCGGAGCGCTCGACCTCAAGCTGCGGCGGCAGATGCAGCTCGAGCTCAAGCGCATCCAGCTCGGGGTTGGCGTCACCTTCGTGCACGTCACCCATGACCAAGAGGAGGCCATGACCATGGCCGACACCATCGCGGTCATGCATGGCGGGGTGATCGAGCAGATGGGATCGCCGGGGGAGCTGTACGAGAGCCCCCGCACCACGTTCGTTGCCAACTTCCTCGGCCAGTCGAACCTCGTCGCCGCCGACATCACCGGCACCGACGGCGACGACCTCGTGTGCGACGCGCAGGGCGCCACCGTACGGATCCCGGCCGACCGCTGCCAGGTCACGCAGGGAAAGGTCTGGCTCGGGGTGCGCCCGGAGAAGGTCGTCCTCGCACCCTTGGACGCACCCACCGAGGGCAACAGCCTCGGCGGCGCTCGCATCGTGGACGTCAGCTTCGTCGGGGTGAGCACGCAGTACATGGTCAAGATGGCGTGGGGCCAGGATCTGATGGCGTTCGAGCAGAACACCGGGGCCCGACCCTTGATGCGTACTGGCGACGAGGTCGACGTCCGCTTCACCGGCGCACACGCTTTCGTGCTGGACCACGCCCAGGACGCCCGCGCAGGCGTCGACGAGGACTAGCCCGGATGAGCGGCGCCACCAGCACGACCAGCCCAGACAGCGTCGTCGCGCCACCGAGGCAGCGCCGTGGGATCGGCTGGCTGCTGCTGCTGCCGGGAGCGCTGTGGCTGGCCGCGTTCTTCGTCACCCCGCTGGTCCAATTGGTGGCCACCAGCCTGTACGACCCTGGCGGCTCGGTCGAGCAGGGCTACGCGATGACCTGGTCGTGGCGCAACTACACCGACGCGCTGGACCTGTACGCGGAGCCGTTCATCCGCGGCTTCGTCTACGCCGGCATCGCCACGGTGTTGTGCCTGCTGATCGGCTACCCCCTGGCGTACGCGATCGCCTTCAAGGCGGGTCGTTGGAAGAACCTCATGCTGGTGCTCGTCATCGCCCCGTTCTTCACAAGCTTCCTGGTGCGCACGCTGGCCTGGAAGCTGATCCTGGCCGACAACGGCACGGTCGTGTCGGCGTTCAAGGCGGTCGGCCTGGTCGCCGAAGATGGCCGGCTCCTGGCCACCGGCTTCGCCGTCGTCGCCGGACTGACGTACAACTTCTTGCCGTTCATGGTGCTCCCGCTGTATGCCAGCCTCGAGCGGCTGGACCACCGGCTGATCGAAGCCGCCGGCGACCTGTACAGCTCACCCGCTCAGGGATTCCGCAAGGTGACGCTGCCGCTGTCGATGCCCGGTGTCGTGGCCGGTACGCTGCTCACCTTCATCCCGTCCGCAGGCGACTTCATCAACGCCCAGCTGCTCGGCGACACGAACCAGACGATGATCGGCAACACCATTCAGGGCTTGTTCGAGGCCGGTGTCTACCCGGCGGCCTCGGCGCTGTCGGTCACATTGATGACACTCATCATCGTCATGGTGGCCATCTACATCAGGCGGGCCGGCACCGAGGAGCTGCTGTGATGGTGCGGCTCGGGCGGTGGGTCTCCGACCACTTGGTGGTCGCCGCGGGCACACTCGTGCTGATTTATCTGTTCATCCCGATGTTCGTCGTCATCGCGATGTCTTTCAACGACCCGAGCAGCCGAGCGGCCTACACGCTGGACGGTTTCACCCTGGACAACTGGGCCAACCCCTGCGCGCCGGAAGGGCTGTGCTCCTCGCTGGCCACGAGCCTGCAGATGGGCGTGCTGGCGACGGTAGGAGCCACGGTGCTGGGGACGTTGATGGCCTTCGCCCTGGTGCGGCACCGCTTCCGCGGGCGGGGCACTGCCAACGTGGTGATTTTCCTCCCGATGGCCTCCCCAGAGGTGGTGCTGGGCGCATCGCTGCTGGCACTGTTCGTGGCCACCGCCGGTGGCGGAGCGCTCGGGTTCGGGACCATTCTGATCGCCCACATCATGTTCTGCCTGTCGTTCGTCGTCGTCACCGTACGGGCCCGGTTGCAAGGCATGGACATCTCGCTCGAGCAGGCGGCGATGGACCTGTACGCGACCGAGGCACAGGCGTTCCGGAAGATCACCTTTCCGCTGGTGTTTCCCGGCATCCTGTCGGCGGCGCTGCTGGCCTTCGCACTGAGCTTCGACGACTTCATCGTCACGAACTTCAACTCCGGCCAGACCGTGACCTTCCCGATGTATGTGTGGGGTGTGGCGCAGCGCGACATCCCTATGCAGATCAACGTGATCGGCACCGCCATGTTCCTGGTGGCCGTTCTGGTGGTGGTGGCGGCCGAGATCCTGCGGCTTCGGCGCGAGCGAGTCAGGTGAGGGTCCGGGAGCCGGCCGCGCCGCTGCCCATGCTGCTGGGGGCGCGACGATCGCCGTACTGGCTCGACGACGACGCTCGTCCCGACCCGCTGCCGGCGCTCACGGCGGACACCCGCGCCGACCTGGTTGTCGTGGGTGGCGGCTACACCGGGCTGTGGACCGCGCTGCGGGCCAAGGAGCGCGACCCCGCCCGCGACGTCGTCGTGCTGGAGGCCGCCCGCTGTGGCGAGGAGGCCAGCGGACGCAACGGCGGGTTCGCCTCGTCCAGCCTCACCCACGGTTTCGCGAACGGGCTGGCCCGCTGGCCGGAGGAGATGCCGGCCCTGCTGCGGATGGGCACCGAGAACCTCGATGGCCTGGTCGACACGGTCGCGCGCCACCGCATCGACTGCGCCCTCGAGCGGACCGGAGAGCTGACCGTCGCGACCCGCGAGCACGAGGTCGCCGGGCTGGTCGAGTTGGCCGGGCAGATGCGCTCGTACGGGCTGGACGTCCGGCTGCTCGACGCGGCGAGCACCCGGGAGCGGGTCGCCTCGCCCACGTACCTGGCGGGGTTGCTCGATCACGAGTCGGTGCTGGTCGAACCGGCGCGACTGGCCTGGGGCCTTCGTCGGGTCTGCCTCGAGCTCGGCGTGCGCGTTCACGAGGGCTCACCGGTGAGCGGTGTCCGGCGCTCGGACTCCGCGATTGTCGTCCGCACGGCGTCCGGGTCGACCTGCACGGCCCCGGCCGGGCTGCTGGCGACCAACGCGTCGCGTCCGCTGCTGCGCCGGCTGCGGCTGATGACGGTCCCGGTGTTCGACTACGCGTTGATGACCGAGCCGCTCGACGCCGAGCAGCGCGCTGGGATCGGCTGGAGTGGCCGTGAGGGGGTCGGCGACTCCGGCAACCTCTTCCACTACTACCGGCTGACCCGTGACGACCGGCTGCTGTTCGGTGGTTACGACGCGGTCTATCGCTATGCCGGCCACGGGCGTGGTGCTGAACGTTACGGTCCGCCGACGTACGACGCCCTGGCGCGACACCTCGTCGAGTGCTTCCCGCAGCTGGCCGGCATCGGAATCAGCCACGCCTGGGGCGGCGTCATCGACACCTGCACCCGCTTCTGCGCCTTCTTCGGCACAGCCATGGGCGGCCGGCTGGCGTACGCAATGGACTACACCGGGCTCGGGGTGGCCGCGACCCGGTTCGCCGCGGACGTCGGTCTGGACCTGCTCGACGGGGCGGACACCGAACGCACCCGGCTCGCGATGGTGAGGGACAAGCCGGTCCCCTTCCCGCCAGAGCCGGTCCGCTGGCTGGGGATCGAGGCCACCCGCCGCTCGATGCTGCGCGCGGATGCCACCGGCCGCCCGAACCTGTGGCTGCAGACCTTGGACAAGCTGGGGCTTGGATTCGACTCATAGGAAGGTGCACGCATGACCGATGACCTACTGGCCCGACACCAGGCGGTGCTGCCCTCGTGGCTGGCGCTGTACTACGACGAGCCGATGGAGATCGTCTCCGCGGAGGGCTGCCGAGTGACGGCGTCCGACGGGAGGACCTACCTGGACTTCTTCGCCGGCATCCTCACCAACATGCTCGGCTACGACGTGCCCGAGGTGCGCGAGGCGCTCGACGAGCAGCTGGGTCGCGGCGTGCTGCACACCTCGACGCTGTACCTGCTGCGAGGCCAGGTCGAGCTCGCCGAGAAGATCGCCCGTCTGTCAGGCATCCCGAACGCCAAGGTCTTCTTCACCACCTCCGGTACGGAGGCCAACGAGGCAGCCCTGTTGCTCACCACCCAGTACCGGCGAAGCAACCAGGTCATCGCGCTGCGCAACAGCTACCACGGCCGCGCCTTCGCGACCGTCGGCATCACCGGGAACCGAGGGTGGTCGGCGTCCAGCCTGTCGCCGGTTCACGTCACGTACGCGCAGAGTGGGTACCGGCTGCGCAGCTCGTTCCGCGAACTGTCGGAGGAGAAGTACGTCGGTGCCTGCGTGCAGGACCTGCGGGAGCTGTTGGCCACCACCACGGCTGGGGATGTGGCCTGCATGATCGCCGAGCCGGTGCAGGGAGTCGGTGGCTTCGCGATCCCGCCGGACGGGCTGTTCGGCGCGTACCAGGAGGTGCTCGACGAGCACGAGATCCTGTTCGTGTCCGACGAGGTCCAGACCGGGTGGGGACGGACCGGTGACCACTTCTGGGGGTACGAGGGCCAAGGCGCGCGCCCGGACGCGCTGACCTTCGCCAAGGGGATCGGCAACGGGGTGGCGCTCGGCGGCGTGGTGGCGCGGCCGGCGCTGATGGACTGCCTGGGCGCCAACTCGATCTCGACCTTCGGCGGAAACCCGCTGGCCACGGCGGCCGCGAACGCCACCCTCGACTACGTGCTCGAGCACGACCTGCAGAAGCAGGCGGCGGTGGTGGGACGGCTGCTGCTGGACGGGTTACGCGAGTCGGTCGGTGACCTGCCCGCCGTCGCCGAGGTGCGCGGCAAGGGGCTGATGATCGGGATCGAGTTCGTCCTGCCCGGCACGCTCGACCCCGACCCGGCCGTCGCGGCTGCGGCGCTGGAGGCGACCCGTGAACGCGGCCTGCTGGTGGGCAAGGGCGGGCTGTACGGCAACTGCCTGCGGGTAGCCCCGCCGCTCACCCTGGGCGAGGCCGACGCACGCGAGGGCCTGCGCATGCTCACCGACGCCGTCCGCTTCGCCTGCGCCTGATCACCGGACACCTCGACAGGCCTCAACCATCGCCGCAGAGGCGTGCCGGCTCCAAGTCATCGACGCAATGCGACCGAGCGCGCCCGGGATTGCCCGCACCCAGACTCGTGGGGCGCGGCCGGACCTACAGGCGGGACCAGGCCTCGGTGAGCACAGCCCGCAGGATCTGCTCGATCTCGTCGAAGTGGCTCTGGTCACAGATCAGCGGCGGGGCCAGCTGGATCACCGGGTCGCCGCGGTCGTCGGCGCGGCAGTACAGTCCCGCGTCGAACAGCGCCTTGGACAGGAAACCGCGTAGCAGCCGCTCCGACTCGTCCTCGTCGAAGGTCTCCTTGGTGGTCTTGTCCTTGACCATCTCGATGCCGTAGAAGTACCCGTCGCCGCGCACGTCGCCGACGATCGGCAGGTCGTGCAGCCGCTCGAGCGTCGAGCGGAAGGCGCCCTCGGTGTCGAGCACGTGCTGGTTGAGCTGCTCGCGCTCGAAGATGTCGAGGTTCGCCATCGCCACCGCGGCCGAGACCGGGTGCCCGCCGAAGGTGAACCCGTGTGCGAACATCTCGTGCCCTGTCCTGAACGGCTCGAACAGCCGATCGGTGACCACCATCGCACCCAGCGGGCTGTACCCGGAGGTCAGTCCCTTGGCGACGGTGACGATGTCCGGCTGGTAGTCGTACCGCTCGGAGGCGAACATGTGCCCCAGCCGACCGAACGCGCAGATCACCTCGTCGGAGACCAGCAGCACGTCGTGCTTGTCGCAGATCTCGCGCACCCGCTGGAAGTAGCCGGGGGGCGGCGGGAAGCAGCCGCCGGAGTTCTGCACCGGCTCGACGAACACCGCGGCCACCGTGTCCGGACCCTCGAACTCGATCGCCTCGTCGATGCGGTCGGCGGCCCAGCGCCCGAACGCCTCTGGATCCTCCCCATGCGCGCTCGCGCGATAGATGTTGGTGTTCGGTACCCGGAACGTGCTGGGCACCAGTGGCTCGAACGGCGCCTTCATGTCTGCCAGGCCGGTGATCGACAGCGCGCCCTGCGGCGTGCCGTGGTAGGCGATCGCCCTGCTGATCACCTTGTGCTTGGTCGGCTTGCCGGTCAGCTTGAAGAACTGCTTGGCGAGCTTCCACGCGCTCTCGACCGCCTCCCCGCCGCCGGTGGTGAAGAACACCCGGTTCAGGTCGCCCGGCGCGTAGTTCGCCACCCGTTCGGCCAGCTCGATGGCGGTCGGGTGCGCGTAAGACCAGAGCGGGAAGAACGCCAGCTCGCTGGCCTGCTTGGCTGCCGCCTCGGCGAGCTCGCTGCGCCCGTGCCCGACCTGCACGACGAACAGGCCGGACAAAGCGTCCAGGTAGCGCCGGCCATGCGAGTCGTAGATGTGCGCCCCGTCGCCACGGACGATGGTGGGAATGTCGGCGCTGGTGTAGCTGGAGTGCCGGGTGAAGTGCATCCACAGGTGATCGCGCGCTGAGCGCTGCAACGCGGCGTGGTCCGGGCTCTGGACCGAGTCCGTCTCCTGGGGCACCAGCTGAGGCGTCGTCGTCATGTCACCAGTCTGCCGGAGCGGCGGCGCCGCAGGCAAGGGAATCCGTCGGTCGCGCCCGGATGACAGGGTCCTATCCGTGTGTCAAGGTTGTCCACACGACGGATTCCGTTGCCGAGGAGGGCGATGAGCCGCTACGGAACGCAGTACGGACCGGATGTGACGTTCCTCGGGGTCCCGGCCTGCGATCTCGACGACGCGTCGACCCTGGCCGGCGCCGATGCGGTCATCGTGGGTGCGCCCTTCGACGGTGGGACGTCGCACCGGCCGGGCACCCGGTTCGGCCCACAGGCCATCCGGCAGACCGACTACCTGCCGCTCGACGGCTCACGCCCGCACCTCGCGCTGCGCACCGACGCACTGCTCGACCTGGACGTCCGCGACGCCGGCGACGTCGAGATGTACTCCGGTGACGTGGAGACCTCGATCGCGGCGCTGGAGCAGGCGGTGCACACGGTGGCCTCGGCAGGCGCCGTCCCGGTGGTGCTCGGGGGCGACCACACCATCACTCTGCCCGACGCCACCGGGGTCGCCCGTCACCACGGGTTCGGGTCGGTGTCGATGCTGCACTTCGACGCGCACGCCGACACCGGCGACATCGCGTTCGGATCGCTGTACGGGCACGGGCAGCCGATGCGCCGGTTGATCGAGTCTGGCGCGCTGCGCGGCGACCGCTTCATCCAGATCGGACTCCGCGGCTACTGGCCGGGTCCCGAGACGCTGGCGTGGATGGCCGAGCAGCAGATGCGCTCGTACGAGATGACCGAGATCGGGGCCCGCGGCCTCGATGCCTGCCTCGACGAGGCATGCGAGCGGGCCATGGACGGCTGCGAGGCGGTGTTCTTGTCCGTCGACGTCGACGTCTGCGACCCGGGGCACGCCCCGGGCACCGGCACCCCCGAACCTGGCGGGCTGTCGGCGCGCGAGCTGCTCGACTCGGTCCGCAGGATCTGCCTCGCGCTGCCTGTCGCCGGCATCGACGTGGTCGAGGTGTCGCCGCCGTACGACCATGCCGAGATCACCGCGGCCCTCGGCAACCGGCTGGTTTTAGAGGCACTGAGCGCGATGGCGGCGCGCCGCCACGGCCTGTCGCATGATCCGGCTGGCCCCCTGCTTGAAGGCCGCTGAGCGGCCCCGTAACGATCCCTGGACTCCGAGGCGATCCGATTCGTCCCGATGTGTCCGACCGGGACGCATCGGAGAGGAGAAGGGCGATGTTCACGCTGCGGTCCACCTGGCAGTCGGGGAGTGGTCGCGCTCGCGGTGAGCGGACTGGTCGCCGGTCTCGCGCTCACCGGGCAGGCGGCCGCCGAGGGGGACGACGACTACGCCGGCGGCTGGCCGACCGAGCTGTTCGGGAAGCAGAGCGCGGCGACCACCCGATTCGACCGGGCGAGTGACCGCGTCGTCACGTTCCGGTCGCGGGAGGTGCGCGCCACCGACATCGACTCGCCCGGTGACGGCCAGTTCGGCCCCGGCTCCTACTTCGTGTTCGAGGAGCGGCTGTTCCGGGGAGGGGAGCAGGTCGGTCGTGACTCGGTCCGCTGCATGCTCAACCACCGGTCGATCATGTGCGACGGCACCCTGGTCACGGGGGGTGGCAACATCGAATTGGCCGGCACCCAGTTCTTCGGCGACGGAGGCTTTCAGCTCGCCGTCACCGGCGGCACCGGCCGCTACCGCGACGCGGCCGGCATCCTGACTCCGCGCGGCGGGGGTCCCGGCCCGGGCACCCGCCTCGTCATCCGGCTGATCGACTGACACCCACCCGACTCGTCGCCGGCACACGGGCTACAGCGATGTGTGCCGGCGACAGCTCAGAGGCGGTCTCAGCGGAAGGCCGACTGGCCGGTCAGCGCCTGCCCCACCACCAGCTGGTGCACCTCGGTGGTGCCCTCGTAGGTGAGCACCGACTCGAGGTTGTTGGCATGCCGCAACGGCGAGTACTCAGTGGTGATGCCGCTGGCGCCCAGGATCGTGCGGCACTGTCGAGCGATGTCCAGCGCGACCCGGACGTTGTGCAGCTTGCCCAGGCTCACCTGCGCCGGTTGCAGCACGCCGGCCTCCTTCAGCCGGCCAAGATGCACGGCCAGCAGCATCGCGCTGCACAACGCGGCGGTCATGTCGGCGAGCTTGGCCTGGGTCAGCTGGTAGCCAGTCAGCGGTTTGCCGAAGACCTCGCGCTCGGAGGCGTACGCGATCGCGGTCTCGAGGCAGTCGCGGGCGGCGCCGAGGGCGCCGAAGGCGATGCCGAGTCTTGCCTCGGACAGGCAGGCGAGCGGACTGCCAAGACCACTTGCCTCCGGTAGCACGGCGTCGGCCGGCAGACGGACACCGTCGAGAACCAGCTCGGCACTGTCCGATGCGCGCAGAGACAGCTTGTGCCCGATGGCGCGGGCTGTGAACCCCTCCGTGTCCGTCGGCACGACGAAGCCACGGATGCCGTCGTCGGTGTTCGCCCATACGATCGCCACGTCGGCAACCGTCCCGTTGGTGATCCACAGCTTGGTGCCGTCGAGGACCCAGTCCGGGTAGGCACCACCGCCGTCTCGCTTGGCGACCGTGCGCATTGACCCCGGGTCGGAGCCGGCGTCAGCCTCGGTGAGGCCGAAGCAGCCCATGGACTCACCGGCGGCCATCCGCGGCAGCCACTGCTGCCTGTGCTCCGCGCTGCCGAAGCGGTGGATGGCGAACATCGCCAGCGAACCTTGCACCGACACCAGGCTGCGCAGTCCCGAGTCGACCGCCTCCAGCTCGTGGCAGGCCATCCCGTACGCCACCACCGACGTACCGGCGCAGCCGTACCCCTCGAGGTGCATGCCCAGTAGCCCCAGCCCGCCGAGCTGACCCGCGAGCTCGCGAGCGGGCAGGGTCCCAGCCTCGAACCACTCCGCGATGTGGGGTCGGAGACGATCGTCAGCCACCCTGCGGACGGTGTCCCGGATCGCCCGTTCCTCGTCGTCCAGCAACCCATCGAGGCCGACCAGGTCGAGCGGGGACATCGCGGGTCGCTGAGCCATGTTCGGACCATAGCGTCGGCGCAGGCAACCGAGACGAGGCAGCACTTCGCTGCTGGCCGGCTCCTCCCCATCGACTAGGCGTTCGGCCCGCCGGGCTCTTACGGCCGACCTCGGCCAGGCTCGGCCGCCTTTCCCTACTCGATGCCCTATGGTCAGCGCGTGGTGCAGGGAGCACCCGATGATCGGGTCGCCGCGGTTGAGCTGCGCGACGTCCGCAAGTCCTTCGGCAGGGTCGAGGCCGTCGCGGGTATAGACCTCGCCATTGCCCCGGGCGAGTTCTTCGCGCTGCTCGGACCGTCCGGCTCCGGCAAGACCACCGTGCTGCGAATGATCGCCGGCTTCGACCTGCCGAGCTCGGGACAGGTGCTGCTCGACGGCACCGACGTCACCCGGCGCGCCCCGTTCGAGCGCGACGTGACGACGGTGTTCCAGGACTACGCGCTGTTCCCACACATGGACGTGCGCGACAACGTCGCGTACGGGCTGCGGGTGCGGGGGGTGGGGCGCGCGGCACGGCGGGCGCAGGCCGAAGAGACCTTGGCGACGGTACGGCTCGAGGGCTTCGGCGATCGCCTGACCACGGAGCTGTCCGGCGGGCAGCGGCAGCGTGTCGCGCTCGCGCGAGCACTCGTGGTCGAGCCGAAGGTGCTGCTGCTCGACGAGCCCCTCGGTGCCCTCGACCTCAAGCTGCGCGAGCAGATGCAGGTCGAGCTCAAGGACATCCAGCGGCAGGTCGGCATCACCTTCGTGTTCGTCACGCACGACCAGGACGAGGCGTTGACGATGAGTGACCGGCTCGCGGTCCTCGCGGAGGGGCACGTCGCCCAGGTGGGCACCCCGGCCGAGGTGTACGAGCGTCCCGCCACCGGGTTCGTGGCCGGTTTCGTCGGCACCTCCAACCTCATCGACGGGTCCGCCGCCCGTGAGTTGTTCGGTCGCGAAGGCACGTTCAGCGTTCGGCCGGAGAAGCTGCACGTCGCCTTCGTCGGCCAGGGGGACGGAGCCGGTGACGGTAACGGCCACGGTGCCACCGGGGCCGACCAGGTGGTCGCCCGCGGAAGTGTTGCGGACGTCGTCTATGCCGGCGCCGACACCCGCTACGTCGTCGACCTTGACGTGGGCGCGCGGGTCACCGCGGTCGAGCAGAACCTGCAGACATCGTCCATGGAGGTGCTTCGCCATCGCGGTGCACCCGTCAGGCTCAGCTGGCACCGTGAACACTGCTACGAGATCTCGGACGGGGACCACAACCGATGAAAGGAGACGTCGTGGCTGTCACATCGGTCCGCATGCTCGCCACGCTGTCCGCATTGACCCTGGCCATCGCCGCCTGTGGCACGTCCGGAGGGGACGAGGACACCGGATCCACGTCGGGAGGCGGCTTCAGCGCTCCTGACGTGGCGATGCTGGAGGAGGTTGGCAAGGGCGAGGGGGAGCTCAACATCCTCGCCTGGCCCGGCTACGCCGAGAGCGGACAGACCGACCCGTCCGTCGACTGGGTGAGCCCGTTCGAGGACGAGACCGGCTGCAAGGTCAACGTCAAGGACTTCGGGACCTCCGACGAGGCGGTATCGCTGATGAAGACGGGGGAGTACGACGTGGTGTCCGCCTCCGGCGACGCGTCGCTGCGACTGATCGCCGCCGGCGATGTCGAGCCCGTCAACACCGACCTGGTGCCCAACTACGCCGACGTCGCCGACTTTCTCAAGGACCGGGCGTGGAACTCCGTCGACGGTCAGATGTACGGCGTGCCGCACGGCTGGGGCGCCAACCCGCTGATGTACAACACCAAGGAGGTCACCCCCGCGCCCGACTCGTGGTCGGTCGTGTTCGAGGCGGACAGCCCCTACGCGGGTGAGATCACTGCGTACGACTCGCCGATCTACATTGCCGACGCCGCGATGTACCTGAAGGAGACACAGCCCGACCTAGGCATCGAGGACCCGTACGCGCTGGACGAAGAGCAGCTGGCAGCCGCCGTCGACCTGCTCAAGCAGCAGCGCCCGAACGTCAGCGAGTACTGGTCCAGTGCCACCCAGGAGGTCAGCGCCTTCCGCAGCGGCGACACCGTGGTCGGCACCACCTGGCAGTACAACGCCAGCCTGGCCCAGTCCAAGGGGACCCCGGTCAAGACCGTCGTGCCCGAGGAGGGGATCACCGGCTGGTCCGACACCTGGATGGTGGCCGCCGAGTCCGAGCACACGAACTGTGCGTACATGTGGCTGGACTGGATCGTCAGCCCGCAGATCAACGCCGAGGCCACCGAGTGGTTCGGTGAGGCGCCCGCCAACCTCGCGGCCTGCGACCTCGCTAGCGACGAGAACTTCTGCGACACCTACCACGCCACCGACGAGAAGTACGCGGAGAGCATCTACTACTGGAACACGCCGGTCGCCGAGTGCCTGGACGGTCGGACCGATGTGACCTGCACCGACTACAGCGACTGGACGACCGCCTGGACCGAGGTGAAGGGCTAGGCCGTTGGCTGGCTCGCACACCGCTGTCAGGGCGGTCGGTCTGCCCCGGCGCACGCTGCTGCGCCGGTCGTCGGCCTCCCTGCACCGGCGCCCGTGGCTGCGCCTCGGCGGGTTGCTGTCGGCGCCGCTGCTGTGGCTCGGGGTCGCCTACATAGGATCCCTCGCCGCGCTGCTGGTGACCGCGTTCTGGTCGACCGACACCTTCACCGGCGATGTGGTGCGGGTCTGGACGCTGGACAACTTCGCCCAGCTGTGGCAGGAGGACGTCTACCGCACGGTCGTGCTGCGCACGCTCTCGGTGGCCGTGCTGGTGACGGTGCTCGACGCCCTGCTGGCGTTCCCGATCGCGTTCTACATGGCCAAGGTGGCGACCCCGCGTACGCAGAAGCTGCTTGTCGTCGCGGTGCTCATGCCCTTGTGGGCGAGCTACCTCGTCAAGGCGTACGCCTGGCGGATCATGGTCAGCGACTCCGGTGTCATCGAATCGGTGCTCGGCGTCACACCTGGCTTCGGGCTGGTCGCGGCCACGCTGACCCTGGCGTACCTGTGGCTGCCGTTCATGATCCTGCCCCTGTTCGCGGGTCTGCAGCGGCTGCCGGACTCGTTGCTGGACGCATCCGAGGACCTGGGTGCCCGGCCGGGCCGGACGTTCAGGTCGGTGGTGCTGCCCTCGGTGCTGCCGGCGCTGGCGGCCGGCTCGATCTTCACCTTCTCGTTGTCGCTCGGCGACTACATCACAGTGGAGATCGTCGGTGGCACCAGCCAGCTGCTGGGCAACGTCGTCTACGACAACATCGGTGCTGCGAACAACCTGCCGTTCGCGGCGGCGATGGCCACGGTCACGGTTGCGGTGATGGTGTGCTACCTCGCGGCCGTCCGACGTACCGGCGCTCTGGACAACCTGTGAGCCGGCGGCGACAAGTGAGGCGACGATGAGGAGCTCGTCGACAGTGCGCTGGCTGCTCCGAGCCGGGGTGGCGGTCGCGCTGGCGTTCATCTACGTACCGCTGCTCGTCGTCGTGATCACGTCGTTCAACTCCGACAGCACGTTCTCGTGGCCGCCGGCGGGTCTCACCCTGCGGTGGTGGAGCGCGGCCGCACAGAACGACGGCGCTCTGGACGCGGTGGTGACCAGTGCCCAGGTCGGCCTCGCGGCAACCGCCGTTGCCCTGGTGCTGGGCACCATGGCTGCCTTCGCCCTGTCCCGGCACCGGTTCTTCGGCCGGCAGACGATCTCGCTGCTGGTCGTGTTGCCGATCGCGTTGCCGGGCATCGTGACCGGCATCGCGCTGAACAACGCCTTTCGCACCGTCCTCGGCCTCGACCTCGGCTTCGTGAGCCTGGTGGTGGCGCACGCGACGTTCTGCGTGGTGGTGGTGTTCAACAACGTGGCGGCCCGGCTGCGCAGGCTCGGCGGCAACGTCGAGGAGGCGTCCATGGACCTCGGCGCCACCCGGTTGGCGACCTTCCGGATGGTCACGCTGCCGTCACTGGCATCGGCGTTGCTCGCCGGCGCCCTGCTCGCGTTCGCCTTGAGCTTCGACGAGATCATCGTGACCACGTTCACGGCCGGCGCCGAGATCGAGACCCTGCCGGTCTGGATCTTCAGCAACCTGTTCCGGCCGAACAGCGCGCCGGTCGTCAACGTTGTGGGCACCGTACTCATCGCGGTGTCCATCGTGCCCATCTGGCTGTCCCAACGACTGTCCGGTGACACCGCCGGCGGTCGGTTGTAGCCCTGGCCGACCACGGATCCCGTTGCCAAACGCGCACGGGACCGCGAGGATGCGTCGTACCCACTCAACAAGACCATCGAATCCGGTACAAGGAGCAACATCTGTGGCCGACAAGAGCACTTTCCGCAACTTCGTGGACGGCAAGCCCACCGACGCCGTCGACGGCTCGACCTACGACGTGATCGACCCGGTGACCGGCGAGGTCTATGCCACCGCACCGCTGTCCGGGGCCGAGGACGTCGACCGTGCCGTGCGCGCGGCCTCGACGGCGTTCGAGACGTGGCGGGATGCCACCCCGAGCGAGCGGCAGCGGGCACTGTTGCGGCTCGCCGACGCGCTGGAGTCGCGTGCAGAGGAGGTGGTGGCCGTGGAGAGCCGGGACACCGGCAAGCCGCTGCAGCTGACCATGGAGGAGGAGATCCCTCCGATGGTCGACCAGGTCCGGTTCTTCGCCGGCGCGGCCCGGGTGCTGGAGGGCAGGTCGGCCGGTGAGTACATGGCCGGGCACACCTCGTTCGTGCGCCGTGAGCCGATCGGGGTCTGTGCCCAGGTCACTCCGTGGAACTACCCCATCATGATGGCCATCTGGAAGATCGCCCCGGCACTCGCCGCGGGCAACACGATCGTGCTCAAGCCCAGCGACACCACGCCCGCCTCGACCACATTGCTGGCCGAGATCGCCGGTGAGTTCTTCCCACCCGGCGTGCTCAACGTCGTGTGCGGTGACCGGGACACCGGTCGAGCGCTGGTCTCGCACCCGGCGCCGCAGATGGCGTCCATCACCGGCTCGGTGCGCGCCGGCATGGAGGTGGCCCGCGCGGCCGCCGACGACCTGAAGAAGGTCCACCTGGAGCTCGGCGGCAAGGCCCCTGTAGTGGTGTTCGACGACGCCGACCTCGGCGCCGCGGCCGAGGCGATCTCGGCGGCCGGATACTTCAACGCCGGCCAGGACTGCACTGCTGCGACCCGCGTGCTGGCCGGACCTCGGGTGCACGACGACTTCGTGGCCGCCCTCACCGAGCAGGCCCGAAGCGCGCGTACCGGTAAGCCTGACGACGCCGACGTGCTGTACGGACCGCTGAACAACCCGGCCCAGCTCGAACGGGTGAGCGGCATGGTCGACCGGTTGCCGGACCACGCCTCGGTCGCCACCGGGGGCGAACGGGTCGGCGGCGAGCTCGCCGATGGCTACTTCTACGCCCCGACCGTCGTCTCCGGCCTGCGTCAGGACGACGAGGTCATCCAGGACGAGATCTTCGGACCGGTGATCACCGTGCAGCAGTTCTCCGACGAGGACGAGGCCGTGGGGTGGGCCAACGGGGTGAAGTACGGCCTGGCCTCCAGCGTGTGGACCAAGGACCACGGGCGGGCCATGCGGATGGCCAGGAGACTCGACTTCGGATGTGTGTGGATCAACACCCACATCCCGATCGTCGCCGAGATGCCACACGGTGGTTTCAAGCAGTCCGGGTACGGCAAGGACCTGTCGATGTACAGCCTGGAGGACTACACCCGCGTCAAGCACGTGATGACCAACATCGATGCCTGAGCCCCGCACGCCGATGCGGATCCTCGTCATCGGCGCCGGGGGAGTGGGCTCGGCGTTTTGTGCCATCGCCGCGCGTCGGGACTTCTTCGAGTCCGTCGTCGTGGCCGACTACGACCGGAAGCGGGCCGACGCCGCGGTCGCCAGCGTCGGCGACAGCCGCTTCAGCGCGGCCACTGTCGACGCCTCGTCCGCCGACTCCGTGACGGCGCTGTGTCGCGAGCACCGGGCAACCCATGTGCTGAACGCGGTCGACCCCCGGTTCGTGATGGGGATCTTCGACGGCGCATACGCCGGCGGGGCCGACTACCTGGACATGGCGATGAGCCTGTCCCGGCCGCACCCGGAGCATCCGCACGAACAGGTCGGCGTCAAGCTCGGTGACGAGCAGTTCGCGGGCGCCGAACGCTGGGAGTCCGCCGGCCGGCTGGCGCTGGGCGGCATCGGGGTCGAGCCGGGACTGTCCGACGTGTTCGCGCGCTATGCCGCCGACCACCTGTTCGGCGACATCAACGAGCTCGGTGTGCGGGACGGAGCGAACCTCGAGGTCGAGGGCTTCGACTTCGCGCCGTCGTTCTCCATCTGGACGACGATCGAGGAGTGCCTCAACCCGCCGGTGGTGTGGGAGAAGGAGCGTGGTTGGTTCACCACCGCGCCGTTCAGCGAGCCCGAGGTGTTCGACTTCCCGGACGGCATCGGCCCGGTCGAGTGCGTCAACGTCGAGCATGAGGAGGTTCTTCTCATGCCGCGCTGGGTGGACGCGAAGCGGGCGACGTTCAAGTACGGGCTGGGGACCGCGTTCATCGACGTGCTGAAGACCCTGCACATGCTCGGGCTCGACTCGACCGAGAAGGTGCGCGCCGGGGGGGTCGAGGTCAGCCCGCGTGATGTCGTCGCCGCCTGCCTGCCGGACCCGGCGGGGCTCGGCGACCGGATGCGCGGCAAGACCTGTGCTGGCTTGTGGGTGACCGGCACCGGCAAGGACGGCACCGCGCGCTCGACGTACCTGTACCAGGTGGTCGACAACGAGTGGTCCATGCGCGAGTACGGGCACCAGTGCGTGGTGTGGCAGACCGCGGTCAACCCAGTCGTCGCGCTCGAGCTGCTGGCGACCGGGGTGTGGTCGGGAACCGGTGTGCTCGGACCGGAGGCGTTCGACGCGGTGCCGTTCCTCGACCTGCTCGGTGCGC
>Ga0136622_10000072_pt1 | contig 33716 bp, 33 predicted proteins | sample AntDrymUQ4482106_2_FD_104803 | JGI IMG/M metagenome (GOLD analysis project Ga0136622, IMG submission 104803) | Polar desert sand microbial communities from Dry Valleys, Antarctica - metaG UQ448 (21.06) | ecosystem: Environmental > Terrestrial > Soil > Desert | place: Antarctica: Dry Valley...
CCTGCAGGCCGACGACAAGGCCGACATCAACATCCGCGGTTCGGGCTGGTGCTCTGACTGGCCCTCGGGTGGTTCGTGGTTCCCGGCGATCTTCTTCGGCGACCTCGTCGGCGAGCCGGGCATCCCCAACCAGGCACAGATCGACGAGCCTGATGTCGACAAGCAGATCAACAACATCCTCGACACGATGACTGGCGAGGAGGCCAACGCGGCCTGGGGCGAGCTGGACAAGTACATGATGCAGAAGTACTTCCCAGTCGTTCCGATCGGCTACTCCGGTGTCGCGCTCTTGCACGGCAGCCGGGTCGGCGGAATGTCCAACGACAACGTCCGCGGAATGCCGACCTTCCAGGACATGTTCGTCGCGCAGTAACCTGTTCGGCTAACACCGGCGTTGTGGGGGTGGGAACCATCCCACCCCCGCAACGCCGTACACCCACGTCGGAAGGCTCCTCGTGTTCGGATACATCGTCCGTCGCGCGATCTCGGGCGTTCTCGTCCTGATCGCCATCGCGTTCGGGGTCTTTATCCTCTACTTCTACGGCCCCAGCGATCCCGCCCAGGCCTACTGCCCCAAGAACACCTGCACCCCGGCCCAGCTCGAGCTGATCAGCCGCAACCTCGGCCTCGACAAACCCGTCCTGGTCCAGTACGGCGACTACATGAAGGGCATCGTCGTCGGTCGCGAGATCAAGACCGGCAAGCTGACCGAGCCGTGCGGCGCACCGTGCCTCGGCATCTCCTTCAAGCAGGACCTGGAGGTCCGGCCCTACCTGATGGGCCGGTTCCCGGCGACCTTGTCGGTCGCGGTCGGTGGAGCCGTCGTCTTCCTCCTCGTGGGCGTCAGCGTGGGGGTGACCTCTGCCCGGCGACGAGGCAGCGCGCTGGACCGCGGGCTCGTCGGGTTCACGATGTTCACGACGGCGATCCCGTACTACCTGGTCGCCCTGTTGGGGTACCTGATCCTGATCAACCAGACCGGCTTGTTCCCGGGCTCGGGCTACTTCTCACCGTTCACCGAGGGCCCGATCGCCTGGATCAAGGGCATGTTGCTGGCCTGGGTGATCCTCGGCTTCTTCTACTCCACGGCCTACGCCCGGTACAGCCGGGGGTCGATGATCGAAGCGCTCAACGAGGACTACGTGCGCACTGCCAAGGCCAAGGGTCTGAAGGACCGCACCGTCGCGACCAGACACGCCTTCCGAGCGGCGATCGTCCCGATCGTCACGATCTTCGGTATCGACTTCGCCGGCCTGCTGGCCGGCACCATCTTCACCGAGTACATCTTCGACATTCCCGGCATCGGCGTGGCGGCGCTGCAGTCGGTCACCAACAAGGACCTGCCGTTGATCTCGGCGACCGTGCTGATCGCAGCGGCGTTCGTGGTCACCGCCAACCTGCTCGTCGACCTCGCCTACGCGGCCCTCGACCCAAGAGTGAGGCTCTGAATGCCATCGACCGACGCCGAACCATACCTGCGCGTCGAGGACCTGTCGGTCAGCTTTCCCACCCGGGACGGGGTGGTGCGCGCTGTCACCGGCATGACCTACCAGGTCGCGCTCGGCAAGACGCTCGGCATCGTCGGTGAGAGCGGTTCGGGAAAGAGCGTCTCATCCTTGGCCGTGATGGGCCTGCACGACATGAAGCGCACTCAGATGGAAGGGTCGATCCGGATCGAGGACACCGAAGTGGTCGGCCTGCCGGAGGACCGGATGCGCCGACTGCGGGGCAACGCCGCCGCGATGATCTTCCAGGACCCGCTGACCGCCCTGCACCCCTTCTACACGATCGGCGCGCAGATCGTGGAGGCCTACCGGGTCCACAACCCCGATGTGTCGAAGCGCGAAGCCAAGGCCAAGGCGGTCGACATGCTCGAACGCGTCGGCATCCCGCAGCCGAACCGCCGCGTCGACGACTTCCCGCACCAGTTCTCCGGCGGCATGCGGCAGCGCGCCATGATCGCCATGTCGCTGGTCAACAACCCCAAGCTGCTGTTCGCCGACGAGCCGACGACCGCGCTCGACGTCACCGTCCAGGCGCAGATCCTGGACCTGCTTCAGGAGCTGCAGCGTGACTTCGGCTCGGCGATCGTCATCATCACCCACGACCTGGGCGTCATCGCCGAGATGGCCGACGAGGTGCTGGTGATGTACGCCGGTCGTTGCGTGGAGTACGGCGCCACCCGGGAGGTCCTCACCCACCCCGAGATGCCCTATACGTGGGGCCTGCTCAATAGCGTGCCCGAGCTGACCGGAGACCCCGAGGAAGCATTGTTGCCGATCCCCGGCTCGCCGCCGAGCCTGTTGAACCCGCCGAACGGATGCGCGTTCCATCCCCGCTGTGGTTACAGCCATCTCGTCCCGGCCGACCTCTGCACGCGCGAGCTGCCGCTGCTCGAGCCGAGCCCCCGCGGTGAGTCACACCTCAAGCGTTGCCACCTGCTGGATCCCGAGAATGACATGCGCACCCACGAACCTGTGGTCGACGACGACGTGCTCGAGCAGCCCGACCTCGTAGTCGCCGACCGCGTCCAAGCGCCGGACCAGCAGACGCTCAGCACGGCAGGGGACAGCAATGGCTGAAGCAGCCACGTCGGCGTCGCGCGGAGCAGCACCGTTGCTCGAGGTGCGCGACCTCGTCAAACACTTCCCGGTAAAGTCCAGCGGACTGATCCGCCGGACCGTCGGACAGGTGCAGGCGATCGACGGCATCAGCTTCAGCATCGACCCCGGGCAGTCCCTAGGCCTGGTCGGTGAGTCCGGGTGCGGCAAGTCCACGACCGGCCGCGTTCTGATGAAGCTGTACGAGCCGACCAGCGGTGAGATGCTGTTCGACGGCGTCGACCTCGCCCCGTTGTCACAACGGCAGATGCTGCCGCACCGCAAGGACATCCAGCTGATCTTCCAGGACCCCTACTCCTCGCTCAACCCGCGGCACACGGTCGGCACGATCATCGCCACGCCGTTGCAGGTGCACAAGGTGGTTCCAGAGAAGCAGGTCATAGATCGCGTCAAGGACCTGCTCAAGCTCGTCGGACTCAACCCCGAGCACTACAACCGCTACCCGTCGGAGTTCTCCGGCGGCCAACGTCAGCGCATCGGGATCGCGCGGGCGCTCGCGCTCACTCCGAAGCTGATGATCGCCGACGAGCCGGTCTCGGCGCTCGACGTCTCGATCCAGGCACAGGTCATCAACCTCCTGCAGGACCTGCAACGAGAGTTCAACATCGCTTTCTTGTTCATCGCCCACGACCTGGCGATCGTGCGGCACTTCTGTCCTGAGATCGCGGTGATGTACCTCGGCAAGATCGTCGAGATCGGGGACCGGGACACGATCTACAACCGCCCGCACCACCCGTACACCCAGGCGTTGCTGTCGGCAGTGCCCGATGTCAAGCAGGCCGCGATCGGTGGCCGGCGCGACCGGATCCGTCTTCAGGGCGACGTGCCCAGCCCGATCAACCCGCCGTCGGGGTGCAGGTTCCGGACGCGCTGCTGGAAGGCTCAGGACATCTGTGCCGCACAGGAGCCGCCGTTGCTGCAGATCGGGAGCGCTGAGCACCAGGTGGCCTGCCACTTCGCCGAACCCAACACGAACATCCTCGCCACCAGCGCCTGACGGCTCGGTGCCACCGTCCGTTGGCGTCGGCATAGGGTGGATGTGTGGATCCCGACGGACTCTTCGACGTGCCCGAGTCGCCGCAGGTGGACCCCGGTGGCGGCAGCCTTGCCGGATCGGACCACGCATCCGCGCCGCTGGCGGTGCGCATGCGACCGCGAAACCTCGACGAGCTGATCGGACAGACGCACCTGCTCGGGGCCGGTTCGCCGTTGCGCCGGATGATCGACGGCGACGCTCCGATGACCTTGCTGCTATGGGGACCGCCGGGAACCGGCAAGACCACCATCGCGTCGTTGGTGAGCCAGCAGACGGACCGGCGGTTCATCGAGCTCTCTGCGGTCTCGGCCGGCGTCAAGGAGGTGCGCGCGGTCATCGCCGCGGCGCGCCGCCTGCTGACCCGAGACGGCCGCGAGACCGTGCTGTTCGTCGATGAGATCCACCGCTTCAGCAAGACGCAGCAGGACGCGCTGCTGCCCGGGGTGGAGAACAGGTGGGTCTCCCTGGTCGGCGCCACCACCGAGAACCCCCACTTCAGCGTGATCTCACCGTTGCTGTCGCGATCGCTGCTGCTCATCCTCGAGCCGCTGACGCAGGACGACATCGCCGCGCTCATCGACCGGGCGGTGGCAGATGAGCGCGGACTCGCCGGGGCGGTGACGCTGACGCCGCCGGCGCGCGACCATCTGGTACGCCTCGCCGGCGGTGACGGTCGGCGCGCCCTCACCTACCTGGAGGCGGCCGCCGGCGCCGCCGTCTCTCAAGGCCTTGCCGAGGTGGACGTCGAGGCGGCCGCGCTCGCGGCCGACCGGGCAGCTGTCCGCTACGACCGCCAGGGCGACCAGCACTACGACGTCACGAGCGCACTCATCAAGTCGATCCGGGGATCCGACGTCGACGCCGCGCTGCACTACCTGGCGCGGATGGTCGAAGCCGGCGAGGACCCCCGGTTCATCGCTCGCCGGCTGATGATCCTCGCCAGCGAGGACATCGGGATGGCCGAACCGTCCGCGCTGCCCATCGCCGTCGCTGCCGCTCAGGCGGTGGCGCTGATCGGATTTCCCGAGGCGCGCCTGACGCTCGCCCAGGCCGTCATCGCGCTCGCCCTGGCGCCGAAGTCCAACGCCGTGACCACCGCCATCGACGCCGCGCAGGACGACATACGGGCAGGCAAGATCGGTCCGGTGCCGCCGGCGCTGCGCGATGCTCATTACGCGGGTTCGAAGAAGCTCGGTCACGGGCACGAGTACAGGTACGCGCATGACGATCCGCGTGGCATCGCGCCGCAGCAACACGCCCCGGACGTCGTGGCCGGACAGCGGTACTACCACCCGACCCAGCGCGGTGCCGAAGCCGACTACACCGCAAGGTTGACACGCATCCGCGCCGTTCTGGACGAGCGCGACCAGGATGACCGCGACGGTGAGCGCAGGTAGGGTCTGGGCATGGACGCGCAGGAAGGGATCGTCGTCGCGGCCGGCATCGTGTCGGTCGCCGCGCTGTGCGCCGTCGTGTTCCTCGCGACAGCCCTGCGGCGCACCCGGGGTGCCGTCCGGGACCTCCGCGAGGCCGTCGACGCCCGCAACGTCGCGCCTGATCCGGACCCAGATGGTGGCGGCGGTCGCCCGGCGCAGTCCCCCGGGACCCACCGCGAAACCGTTTCGGTGGTGACCAGCCTGTCCGCACCCGGTGCCGGCATCGCAGCTGGCGACGACCGGGACGAGATGGTCGTCCTCACCCGGGACGGACGCGCGATCGTGCTGCCGAGCACCGAACGGGTGGTCGGCGCGGCCCTTGGCCGCCCGCTCGTGCGCGGCGCGACCTTCACGCACGGAGTCGCTCATGCGCTTCGACCAGAAAGCCGAGACCGCGTCCGTGGCCTGGTGCGACGAGAGTTCCGGCACCGGCGCAAGCAGCGGTTGCGTGCGGGTCGCCGTGCGGCGCGAGCCGCTCGCCTCGACACCAGGGACCCCACATGAAGTCCCGTGTCGTGTGGTTCGCGGTCGGCACCACCGCGGGCATCTACACCAGCGTCAAGGCACGCAGGATCGCCTACCGTCTCACGCCGACGGGGATCTCAGACCAGGTTGGGGCGCTGGGTGTGGGGTTTCGCGCCTTCGGCGCGGAGGTGCGAGCCGGAATGGCCGAGCGCGAGACGCAGATCGCGGACGAGCTCGGCCTGACAGCACCCCTGCCCAGAGCTCGTGTCGTCTCCGAGCTGGAGTCCCAAGAGTCAAAGGACAACGATTGATGGAGACTGCGGAGATTCGCAGGCGATTCCTCACCCACTTCGAGAAGTCCGGCCACACCCTCGTCCCGTCCGCACCGCTGCTGTTCGACGATCCCAACCTGCTGTTCGTCGGCGCCGGCATGGTGCCGTTCGTGCCGTACTTCACCGGCCAGGAGACGCCGCCATGGAAGCGCGCGACGAGCGTGCAGAAGTGCGTACGCACTCTCGACATCGAGGAGGTCGGCAAGACCACCCGGCACGGCACGTTCTTCCAGATGTGCGGCAACTTCTCCTTCGGCGACTACTTCAAGGCCGACGCGATCGCCTACGCCTGGGACCTGCTGACCCGTTCGGTCGCCGACGGAGGTCTGGGGTTCGAGGCGGACCGGTTGTGGCCGACGGTCTACGAGACCGACGAGGAGTCGATCGAGCTGTGGAAGCAGGTCGCCGGGCTGCCCGAGGACCGCATCCAGCGGCGGGGGATGTCCGACAACTACTGGTCGATGGGGATCCCGGGGCCGTGCGGCCCTGACAGCGAGATCTTCTACGACCGCGGTCCGGCGTACGGGCCGGAGGGGGGCCCCGTCGTCGACGAGGAGCGTTTCCTGGAGATCTGGAACCTCGTCTTCATGCAGAACGAACGCGGCGCGGGCACCGGCAAGGACGCCTACGAGATCCTCGGCGAGCTCCCCGCCAAGAACATCGACACCGGGATGGGTCTGGAACGCGTCGCATTCCTGCTCCAGGGCAAGGAGAACCTCTACGAGATCGACGAGGTGTTCCCCGTCATCGCGAAGGCATCTGAGCTGACCGGACGCCGGTACGGCGCCGACCCTGGCGACGACGTGCGGTTTCGCGTGGTCGCCGACCACGTCCGCAGCTCCTTGATGCTGATCGGCGACGGCGTCACACCGGGCAACGAGGGGCGGGGGTACGTCCTGCGGCGGCTGCTGCGACGTGCGGTTCGGTCCGTGCGCCTTCTCGGCTACGAGGACCCGGCACTGCCGGAGCTGCTTCCGGTGAGCGGGTCCTGGATGAGCCGGTCCTACCCCGAGCTCGAGGCCGACTTCGCCCGGATCGAGAAGCTCGCGTACGCCGAGGAGGACGCGTTCCGCCAGACCCTCGCCAAGGGGACCCATATCTTCGATCTCGCTGCCGATGCGGTCAAGCGTTCCGGCTCGCCCACGCTCGGTGGTGACAAGGCGTTCGCCCTGCACGACACGTACGGCTTCCCGATCGACCTCACCTTGGAGATGGCGGCCGAGCAAGGCCTGGCCGTCGACGAGGAAGGGTTCCGCGCGCTGATGGGCGAGCAACGCCAGCGGGCCAAGTCCGACGCGCGGGCCAAGCGCGGCCAGCACGCCGACACCGGCGTCTACCGCCGGGTGCTCGATGAGTCCGGGCCGACGACGTGGCTGGCGTACGAGACGCTCCGCACAGAGTCCTCGGTACTGTCGTTGCTCCAGCAGTCCGGTCCTGCGCGGGCGGTCGTGCCGGGTGAGATCGCTGAGGTAATTCTCGACCGGACGCCGTTCTACGCCGAGTCCGGTGGCCAGAATGCCGATGCCGGCGAGCTCGTGTGGGACGGCGGGCGGGCCGAGGTGCTCGACGTCCAGCGGCCCGTACGCGGCCTGGTCGTACACCAGGTCCGCGTCGTCGACGGCGAGCTCACCGTCGGCTCGAGGATCCAGGCGCAGGTTGACCCCCACTGGCGTCTCGGCGCCTGCCAGGCGCACTCGGGGACCCACGTCGTGCACGCCGCGCTGCGCGAGGTGCTCGGCCCTACCGCCCTGCAGAGCGGGTCCTACAACCGCCCCGGCTACCTGCGGCTCGACTTCGGGTGGAGTGGCGCCCTGACAGCGGCGCAGCTGCGCGACGTCGAGCACGCCGCCAATGTCGCCCTCCGCCTTGACCTGCCTGTCTCGGCTGCGACGATGCCGTTGCCCAAGGCGCGCGAGATCGGCGCGTTGGCGTTGTTCGGCGAGACGTACGGCGAGGACGTTCGCGTCGTCGAGATCGGAGGACCCTGGTCACGCGAGCTGTGCGGCGGTACCCACGTGGCGCGCTCGTCGCAGATCGGCACTGTGGTGGTGACGTCCGACAGCTCGGTCGGTGCCGGCAACAGGCGCGTCGAGGCCGTAGTGGGACTCGAGGGGTTCGACTACCTCGCCGGCGAACGCGACCTGGTCTCGCAGCTCGCCGACCTGCTGAAAGCGCCACCCGGAGATCTCCCCGGGCGCGTTGCGGACCTCGTGGGTCGGGTGCGCACCGCTGAGAAGCAGATGGAGCGGATCTTGGCCCAACAGCTGCTCTCGGCGGCCGCCGACATCGCCGAGACGGCCGAAGACGTGGCCGGTGTGGCGTTCGTGGCCCATCACGCCGAGGGAGCGGGGAGCGCTGACGTACGCATCCTCGCGACCGACGTCCGCCACCGGTTGCCGCACACCCGCCCCGGCGTCGTCGTCATCATCGGCTCCTCTGGCGGCAAGGCTGCATGCGTGGTCACTGTCAACGAGCCGGCCCGGGTCGCGGGTCTGGTGGCGGGTGACCTGATCGGGCCGGCGATGGGCGCCCTGGGCGGTCGCGGTGGCGGCAAGGCCGACATCGCGCAGGGCGGCGGAACCGACGTCGCCGCGATCCCCACAGCGCTGATGGCGGTGCGGGACGCCGTGGCGGCTGGCCGCTGACGTGCGCCACGGAACACGCCTGGGCATCGACCCGGGTGACGCGCGGATCGGGGTCGCCGTCTGCGACCCGTCGGGCTTGATCGCCACCCCGGTGGAGACGGTGGCGGCAGGGCGCAAGGCACGCTCTCGACTGGTCGCACTCGCCCGCGAGTACGACGTGATCGAGGTGGTCGTCGGGCTGCCGCGGTCACTGTCGGGAGCACTTGGACCCGCAGCGCGTAAGGTACGTGCCTATGCCGAGCAACTCGCAGACGACCTGGCCCCGGTGCCGGTGCGACTCGTCGACGAGCGGATGTCGACCTTGACTGCCGAAGCGATGCTACGAGGTCAGGGCAGGAAGGGTGCCAAACGTCGTGCAGTGATCGACCAGGCTGCCGCCGTCGTGATCCTGCAGTCCGCACTCGACGCCGAGCGAACCAGCGGCTCGGCGCCTGGAGAGACGCTGCACGCTGCCCCGCCTCCTGGCCGTGCCGTGCCCGAGGAGACCGAGCCCGAGTGAGCGACATCGGAATCCCACTCGAGAAGCGCACTCACCGCGCCGAGTCGCAGAAGAAGCGCGGTCCGGGCTGCCTGGTCGCGCTGGTCGTGGCCGCGGTGGTGATCGCCGTCGGCTACTTCGCGATCTCGGCGGGCGCCAGCAGGATCGCCGAAATGCTCGACGGGTCGGAGGACTACGCGGGCCAGGGCACCGGACAGGTCGTGGTGGAGATCAAGGAGGGTGACTCGGTGGCGGCGATCGGTCGAACCCTCAAGGCCGACGGCGTCATCGCGAGCGTCGATGCGTTCCTCGAGGTCGCCAGTGCCGATGAGTCGGCGCAGTCCGTACAACCAGGTTTCTACGCACTCCGCGAGAAGATGTCCGCGGAGTGGGCGTTGCGCGAGATCACCGACCCCGCTAACAAGGTCGAGGACACGGTCACGGTGCCGGAAGGGTCCCGGGTCGGTGAGGTCGTGGAGCTGATCACCAAGAGCACCGACATCTCCGAGTCCGCGGTGACCAAGGTGCTCGACCAGCCCGCCAGGCTGGGCCTGCCGGCCGGGGCGGGAGACAACCCCGAGGGATACCTGTTCCCGGCGACGTACACCGTGGCGCCGGGGACGTCCGCGGAGGACCTGTTGCGGCAGATGGTGGACAAGACCGAGGAGATCGAGCAGAAGCTCGACGTCGCGACGCGTGCGGAGGCGCTCGGTGTCACGCCCGAGGAGGCGTTGACGGTGGCCAGCATCGTCGAGTACGAAGCCAGCCGGGAGCAGGACCTCGCCAAGGTGGCGCGGGTCATCTACAACCGGCTCGATGAGGGAATGCCGCTGCAGATGGACTCGACGGTCGCCTACGTCTCCAAGCGCGAGGGTGACGTGTGGACCACCGACGCCGAACGCAGCTCCGACTCGGCCTACAACACCTACGAACAGACCGGCTTGCCGCCGGGTCCGATCGGATCCCCGGGCGAGAAGACCTTGGACGCGGCGCTGAACCCCGCCGACGGCCCGTGGGTGTACTTCGTCACCGTCAACTTCTCCTCGGGCAAGACCTTGTTCACCGAGAGCTACCAACAGCACCTGTCCAATGTCGCTGCGTCCCGCCAGTACTGCACCACCTCCAACCTCTGCTGATGCGGTGCGCTGTCCTGGGGCACCCGATCGCGCACTCGCTTTCCCCGGTGATGCACCGCGCGGCGTACGCCCACCTCGGCCTGTCTGACTGGACGTACGACGCCTACGACGTGGACGAGGACGGGCTCGGCGGCTTCGTCACGGGTCTGGATGCGACCTGGCGGGGTCTGTCTCTGACGATGCCGCTCAAGCGGGTGGTGCTGCCGCTGCTCGACGAGGTCTCTGCGGTGGCCGCCGCGGTCGGCGGCGCCAACACCGTCGTGCTCGAGCGAGGGCGGTCGGTCGGCCACAACACGGACGTCCCGGGCATCGTCGCGGCCCTGCACGAGCGGGGGGTTGCGTCAGCGGGCTCGGCCTGCATCGTCGGCGCCGGAGCGACGGCGGCCTCGGCTGCCGCTGCGCTACACGCCATCGGGGTGCGCCGGCTGGTGCTCGCCGTCCGCGAACCGTCCCGCGCAGAGGTCGTCGCAGACCTCGTACGGTCCTGGGGTGTCGACGTGCGGCTGCGGCAACTCGACGAGCCCGCGACCGGTGAGCGGGTGGACGTGAGCGTCTCGACCGTGCCTTCGGTGGCAGTCGCTGTCGTGGCGGAGGCGCTGGTGGCGGCGTCCGATGCGGTGCTGGACGTCGTCTACGATCCGTGGCCCCCCGCGCTCGCGATCGTAGCGCTGGGCGGCGGCGTACCGTACGTCTCCGGCCTGGACCTTCTCGCGCACCAGGCGTCGCTGCAGGTCGCCCTGATGACGGGCCGCGAGGTGCCGGCCGACCTGTTGCGTGTGGCTGCCGAGCAGCAGCTCACGCGCTGAGTCAGCCCCGGCGCATCGGGACGTGAGCGATGCCGTCCTCGAAAAACTCAGGCCCGGCGACACTGAAGCCGAGGGCGGCGTAAAAGTGGGCGAGAGGGGTCTGCGCGTCGAGCACGATCGGTGCGTCGCCGGTGACCTCCAAGGCGTGGCGCATCAGCGCCCCGGCGACGCCGCCCGAGCGTGCCGCTGCCGCGACACAGACCCGGCCGATGCGTCGGAGCGTGCCACCGTCGCACAGGATCCGTAGGTAGCCCTCCACCTCGCCATCGCGCTCGGACCAGATGTGCAAGGCGGTGGGCTCCAGGTCACGACCGTCGAGCTCGGGGTACGGGCACTCCTGCTCCACCACGAACACGTCGACGCGCAGGCGGAGCAGGGCGTACGCGGTCGCGGGGTCGACCTCGCTCCAGGTCCGGCTGTGGATCATGGCGGTCACTATGCCATCGCGCGCTAGGCTCTCGTCCCGTGCTCCCTGACCTGCTGCCGGCGCTGGCGATGGCACTCGTCGCGGCCGCCGCCTGGTGGGCGCCAACGGTGATCGCGCGGCTGCCCGAGCCGGAGGCCGACCCCGACCCGGTCCCGGACATGGCGCTCGCAGACGCCCACGCGGAGGTGCTGGACTCTGCGGAGCCGGCACCGCAGGAGCCCGCAGTGCCGGACGTGAAGGTCCCGTACACCGAGCTGGCGTCACGTCCCCGGCTGCGACCGCGGCTCGCGCTCGCCAGTGCCGTCGGTGCAGGCAGCATCGGGTACGTCCTCGGCCCCGATCCGTCGCTGCCGCTGTGGTGCTTCGTGTCCGTCCTCGGCGTGACGTTGTCCTACGTCGACTGGACGACGCGGCTACTGCCGTACCGGCTCGTCGCGCCGTCGTACCCGATCACGATGGCGCTGGTGCTCCTCGCGGCGGTTCTGTCCCGGGACTGGGACGCGCTGCTTCGCGCCGGTGTCGCGTGGGCCGTCGTGTACGCCGCGTTCACCGTGATGTGGCTGATCTACCGCCGTGGCATCGGGTATGGCGACGTCCGTCTGTGCGGCATCCTCGCGATGTCGCTCGGCTGGCTGGGCTGGTCGAACGTGGTGATCGGCATGTACGCCGCCTTCATCCTCGGTGCCGTCATCGGCGGGGTGCTCGTCCTTGTCAAGCTGGTCGACCGGCGCGGATACCCGTTCGGCCCGTTCCTCGTGCTCGGCACCTGGCTGGGCGTCCTGTTCGGCTAGCAGCCCCCGACTTGTCGACGGCGCTCGCGGCACATAGGCAGCCTCGGTTGCGATACCCGGTGAGGTGAGCGTGGCACGACGCGCGGAGCGCGCGTGAAAGACTGGCGCCATGCTGCGATGGTTGACCGCCGGGGAGTCGCACGGCCCCGCCCTGGTCGCAGTGCTGGAGGGCCTACCGGCCGGGGTACGCATCACCAGCACCGAGATCGCGGACGCACTGGCGCGGCGCCGGCTCGGGTACGGGCGCGGCGCTCGGATGAGCTTCGAGCAGGACGCGCTGGAGGTCAGTGGCGGGATCCGGCACGGCTCGACCCTCGGCAGCCCCATCGCGTTGCGCATCGGCAACAGCGAGTGGCCCAAGTGGGAGCAGGTGATGGCCGCCGACCCGGTCGACGCCGACGTGCTCGCCGGGCTCGCTCGAAACGCGCCGCTCCACCGGCCGCGTCCAGGTCATGCCGACCTCGTCGGCATGCAGAAGTACGACTTCGACGAGGCCCGACCCATCCTGGAGCGAGCCAGCGCACGCGAGACCGCGGCACGCGTAGCGATAGGCGCGGTGGCGCGGGCATTCCTTGAGCAGGCGTGCGGCGCCACCATCGTCAGTCACGTCGTCGCCCTCGGCGGCGCAGTCGCCCCCGCCGGGTCGATGCCCCGGCCCGAGGACGTCGCGGCGCTCGATGCAGACCCGGTCCGCTGCCTCGACCCGGCGGCAAGTGCGGCGATGGTGGCGGAGGTCGACGCTGCGCACGCCGACGGTGACACTCTCGGCGGTGTGGTCGAGGTGGTGGTCCACGGGTTGCCACCGGGCGTGGGCAGCCACACGCACTGGGACCGGCGCCTCGATGCCCGGTTGGCCGCCGCGTTGATGGGCATCCAGGCCATCAAGGGGGTCGAGGTCGGCGACGGCTTCGAGCTCGCCCGCACCCGCGGTTCCCTCGCCCACGACGAGATCGTCCCGTCCGCCGACGGTATCCGTCGGGCTTCCGGCCGGTCGGGGGGTACCGAAGGCGGCATGTCGACCGGTGAGGTCCTGCGCGTACGCGCGGCGATGAAGCCGATATCGACCGTTCCGCGCGCCCTGCGCACGGTCGACGTGACCACGGGCGATGAGGCCCGCGCCCATCACCAGCGCTCAGACGTGTGCGCCGTACCCGCCGCAGGAGTCGTCGCTGAGGCGATGGTCGCCCTGACGATCGCCGACGTGGTACTGGAGAAGTTCGGTGGTGACTCCGTCCGGGAGACCAGGCGCAACGTGGAGTCCTACCTCGCCGCCATGAAGATCCGCTGAAGCCGGGCATGACTAGTCGCCAGCGCCCCCTCGTCGTCCTGGTCGGGCCGCCCGGCGCCGGCAAGACCACGGTCGCCGCTCTGCTCGCCGAACGGCTCGGAACCGACGTCCGCGACACCGACGCCGACGTGGAGGCCGCAGTCGGCGCCACGATCGCCGACTACTTCGTCGATGCCGGCGAGCCTGCCTTCCGGGTCGAAGAGGCAGCGGCCGTACGTACGGCGCTGGCCGAGCACCCTGGCGTCCTGGCCCTCGGCGGTGGAGCAGTGCTCGATGCCGGCACCCGGGCCTACCTCGCCGGCCACACCGTGGTGTTCCTCGACGTCGGTATCGCCGAGGCTGCGTCCCGTGTCGGCCTCAACACCGCCAGGCCGCTCTTGCTGGGCAACGTACGCTCGCAGATGAAGGCGTTGATGGATGCTCGCCGCCCGGTGTACGAGGCAGTGGCGTCCCATGTCGTCCTGACCGACGGGCTCACCCCCGCCGAGGCGGCCGAGCATGTCATGCGCGTGCTGGGCATGAGCCCGACCGAGGAGGACACAAGCTCGTGAGTGAAGCGATGCGGCTGCGGGTCGAGAGCGCAGCGCCGTACGACGTGGTCATCGGCACCGGCGTCATCGGCCAGCTGCCCGCACTCCTCGGTGACTCGGTCACGCGAGTGGCGGTGATCCACCCCCGCATGCTGGCCTCCGGCGCCGAGTACCTCCGCACCATGCTGACCGAGCGGGGAGTGCAGGCGCACTGCATCGAGGTCCCCGACGGCGAGGCGGCCAAGGACGCCGATGTCGCGGCCTACTGCTGGAAGATCCTCGGCAACGCCGGTTTCACCAGGTCCGATGCCATCGTGGGCATCGGCGGGGGAGCGACCACCGATCTTGCCGGGTTCGTCGCCGCTACCTGGCTGCGCGGCATCGCGCTGGTGACGGTGCCCACCTCTGTGCTCGCCATGGTGGACGCCGCCGTCGGCGGCAAGACCGGCATCAACACCGCCGCGGGCAAGAACCTCGTCGGTGCGTTCCACGAGCCGGCCGGCGTGCTGTGTGACCTCGCGGTGCTGCGGACCCTCCCCCCCAACGAGGTCCGCAGCGGGCTCGCTGAGGTGGTCAAGTGCGGCATGATCGCCGACCCGACCATCCTCGATCTTATGGAAAGCGCGCCCCTGGATGCGCTCGACGTCAAGAGCGACGTCGTACGTGAGCTCATCACGCGTGGCGTACGGGTCAAGGCCGACGTGGTGGCGCGGGACCTGCGCGAGACGACACCAGACGGTGAGACGATCGGCCGCGAGGCGCTCAACTACGGTCACACCCTCGGCCACGCCATCGAGCGGGTCGAGAACTACGGCTTCCGGCACGGTGCTGCCGTCGCGATCGGCATGAGCTTCGCCGGAGAGCTCGCTCGTTTGGCGGGTCGGTGCGACCGCGAGCTCATCGACCGTCAGCGCCGGGTGCTGGAGATCGTCGGGCTGCCGACCACCTACAAGCCGGGTGTCTGGAACGAGCTGCACGACGCGATGCGACTGGACAAAAAGGCCCGCGGGGGCACCCTGCGCTTCGTGGTCCTCGACGGTCTTGCGCGACCCGCGATCCACGCCGGGCCGGACCCGGCCCTCCTCACGGCCGCCTACGCCGAGATCACTCGCTGACCCGGCTAGGGTGCGTCCATGCCTGACGTCCACGCCGTGCGCCGGTCCAGGTTGGCCGACCACCTCAGCCAAGAGGGTCTGACGGCCGCGATGGTCACCGACCTGGTCAACGTGCGCTACCTGACCGGGTTCACCGGGTCCAACGCCGCGCTCTGGCTGGCCGCAGACACAACCACAGATGCCGGCGCGCGCCTTGCCACCGACGGACGTTACCGCGACCAGAGTGCCGCGGAGTGCCCGGACATCGAGCGCGTCATCGACCGGGCCCTGGCGCGGGCGCTCCTGGACGCCGCCCACCTCTCGCCCGGATCGGCGGTGGCGGTGGAGACGCACTCGCTGAGCGTCGATGCCTACACCGGTGTGACCGAGCTACTCACCGCCTCATCTGTCGTCGCTCGGTCGATCGACCGGGCGATCGAGCAGCTGCGGACGGTCAAGGACAAGACCGAGCAGGCAGCGCTGCGCCAGGCGTGCGACATCTCGGTGGGCGCCCTCGACGCGTTACACGCAGGGCCGTTGCTCGGTCGCAGCGAGCGGGAGATCGCTCGCGACCTGGAACAGAAGATGTACGAACGCGGTGCCGAGGCGGTCGGGTTCGACACGATCGTGGCGACCGGGCCGCACAGCGCGATCCCGCACCACCAGCCGACCGATCGGATGGTCGCGGACGGCGACTTCCTCAAGATCGACTTCGGGGCGCGCTACGAGGGCTACCACGCCGACTGCACGCGTACCGTCGTCGTCGGCGCGGCGCAGGCTTGGCAGAGCGACATCTACGCCGCAGTGCGGGCGGCCCAACAGGCCGGGCTGGACGCCTGTGTCGCCGGCCATGACATCGCCGAGTCCGACCGGGAGGTACGCCGCCTGCTGGACGAGGCCGGCCACCTCGAGCACTTCACCACCGGGCTCGGTCATGGCGTGGGGCTGCAGATCCACGAGGACCCGTTCATCAGCGCCAGGCACACCGGTAAACTCCACGCAGGCACCGCCTTGACGATGGAGCCGGGGATCTACCTGGCCGGTCGTGGAGGGGTGCGTATCGAAGACACCCTTGTCGTGACGTCCGGCGCCCCGGAGGTGCTGACCGCTGCGACCAAAGACTTGTTGGAGCTCCCCTGATGGCAACCACGAACGACCTGAAGAACGGCATGGTGCTCAACCTCGACGGACAGCTGTGGTCCGTCGTGTGGTTCCAGCACCACAAGCCCGGCAAGGGTGGTGCCGTGGTCCGTACCAAGCTCAAGAGCGTGCTCTCGGGCAAGGTGGTCGACAGGACCTTCAACGCAGATCTCAAGGTCGACGTCGCGCATGTCGACAAGCGCACGATGCAGTACCTCTACCACGACGGTGACAGCTTCGTGTTCATGGATTCGCAGACGTACGATCAGATCCACCTCTCCGATGCAACGGTCGGCGACGCGGCCGGGTTCCTGCTGGACAACCAGGACGCCATGGTGGCGATGAACGAGGACACCCCGCTGTACATCGAGTTGCCCGCCTCGGTGGAGCTGACGATCGAGTACACCGAGCCCGGGCTGCAAGGTGACCGGTCCAGCGGCGGTACGAAGCCCGCCCGGCTCGAGACCGGCGTCGAGGTAGCGGTGCCGCTGTTCATCGCGACCGGCGAGAAGATCAAGGTGGACACCCGCGACGGTAGTTACCTGGGACGCGTCAGCAGCTGATGGCAGCTCGCACCAAGGCACGCAAGCGCGCCCTCGACGTCCTCTTCGAGTGCGAGCTTCGCGATGTTCCCCTCGGCGAGACCCTCGCCGAACGGGTCTCCGTCGGGGAGCCGCCGGTCAACCCGTACACCGTCACGTTGGTCGAAGGTGTCCGGGACAACCAGGAGGCCATCGACGCACTGCTGTCGGAGCACTCGGTGGGCTGGCCCCTCGGGCGCATGCCCGGCGTCGACCGCAACCTGCTGCGGATCGCGACCTTCGAGGTGATGTACGTCTTCGACGTGCCCGATGCGGTGGCGGTGAGCGAGGCGGTCAACCTGGCGACCGACCTGTCCACCGGCGAGTCGCCCAATTTCATCAGTGGCCTGCTCTCCAAGCTGATCGAGGTCAAGGCAACGGCGCAGGCCTGAACCCACCGCGTGATGCGGTACGGTGGGCACCGATACAGACATCCTTTAAGCACCGTCCCGTGAGGCGGAGAAGGAGGTCAGCCGGTGTCCTCGCACACCTCTGATTCGCCACGCGCGACCACCCGTACCGTCCTCGACGAGGGCGACATCTCTCGGGCGCTCACCCGCATCACCCACGAGATCCTCGAACGGAACCGTGGCTCTGCCGGCGTTCTGCTGCTGGGCATCCCGACCCGCGGCGTCCATCTCGCGCGCCGGCTCGCCGCCCGGATGAGCGAGGTCGAGGGCACCACGATCACCGCCGGGTCCCTGGACGTCACCATGTATCGCGACGACCTGCGACTGCGCCCGGCGCGAGCTCTCGAGCACACGGACATTCCCGTCGACATCGACGACCGCGTGGTCGTCCTCGTCGACGACGTGCTGTTCTCCGGCCGTACGATTCGCGCCGCACTGGACGCCCTCGGTGACATCGGGCGGCCGCGCGCGGTCCAGCTCGCCGTCCTGGTCGACCGCGGCCACCGAGCGTTGCCGATTCGCGCCGACTTCGTCGGCAAGAACCTCCCGACCTCTCTGGTGGAGAACGTCAAGGTCAGTGTCGCCGAGGTCGACGGCGCCGACGATGTCCGCATCGTCGGGGAAGGGGACGCATGATCCGCCATCTGCTCAGTTCGGCTGACCTGTCCAAGGACGACGCCGTGCTCATCTTGGACACCGCCGAGGAGCTGCTCTCGGTAGCCAGCCGGCCGATCAAGAAGCTGCCGACACTGCGCGGCCGCACAGTGGTCAACCTGTTCTTCGAGGACTCGACCCGTACCCGCATCTCGTTCGAGGCAGCCGCCAAACGGCTGTCTGCAGACGTCATCAACTTCTCGGCCAAGGGGTCCAGCGTGTCCAAGGGTGAGAGTCTCAAGGACACCGCTCTGACCCTGCAGGCGATGGGTGCTGACGCGGTGGTGATCCGACACGGCAGCTCCGGCGCACCCCACCGGCTCGCGCACGCCTCCTGGATCAACGGCGCCATCATCAACGCCGGCGACGGCAGCCACGAGCACCCCACCCAGGCGCTGCTGGACGCGTTCACGATGCGACGCCATCTCGGCGACCTCGACGGGCGCAGGGTCACCATCGTCGGTGACGTCCTGCACAGCCGGGTGGCGCGATCAAACGCGCTGCTGCTGTCCATCCTCGGAGCCGACGTCACCCTCGTCGCCCCGCCGACTCTGCTGCCGGTGGGCGTCGACAGCTGGCCGGTGCAGACGTCCTACGAGCTCGACGGTGCGCTGGACAAGGCCGACGTCGTCATGATGCTCCGTGTGCAGGGCGAACGCATGAACGACGCGTTCTTCCCCAGTGCCCGCGAGTACAGCCGGCGCTACGGGCTCGACACCAGACGCATGCGGCGTCTCCCCGAGCACGCCATCGTCATGCATCCTGGCCCGATGAACCGCGGGATGGAGATCACCGCGGACGTCGCGGACTCCGCCCGCTCGGTCATCGTCGAACAGGTCACCAACGGGGTGGCGGTGCGGATGGCGGTGCTCTACCTGCTGCTGAGCGGCAGCACCGACGCCGAAAGCACAGAAGCACAGGAGGAAGCATGAGCGCCCACGTCCTTCGCGACGCCCTGGTGCTCGGCGAACGACGTGCCGACATCCTCATCGAGGACGGCACGATCACTGCGCTCGCAGACTCCCTCGACGCGGGCGACGCCCGTGAGGTGGACGCCACCGGTCTCATCGCACTGCCCGGATTGGTGGACCTGCACACGCATCTGCGCGAGCCGGGCCGCGAGGATGCCGAGACCGTACTCACCGGTACCCAAGCGGCAGCGCGTGGCGGCTTCACCTGCGTGCACGCGATGGCCAACACCGATCCCGTCGCCGACACCGCCGGCGTCGTCGAGCAGGTGTGGCGCCTCGGCCGCGAGCACGGCTACTGCGACGTCCAACCGGTCGGAGCGGTCACCGTCGGGCTGGACGGGACACAGCTCGCCGAGCTGGGCGCCATGGCGGAGTCCGTCGCCAAGGTGCGGATGTTCTCCGACGACGGCAAGTGCGTCTCCGATGCGGTCCTCATGCGCCGCGCGCTGGAGTACGTCAAGGCCTTCGGCGGGGTCATCGCGCAGCACGCACAGGAGCCCCGGCTCACGCGGGGCGCACAGATGAACGAGGGCGAGCTGTCCGGGATCCTCGGCCTGACCGGATGGCCGGCGGTGGCCGAGGAGGCGATCGTCGCGCGGGACGTGCTGCTGTCGGCGCACGTCGGCTCCCGGCTGCACGTCTGCCACGTCTCCACCCGCGGTTCGGTGGAGATCCTGCGCTGGGCCAAGAGCAAGGGCTGGGACGTCACCGCTGAGGTGACCCCCCACCACCTGTTGCTCACCGACGAGCTGGTGCGGTCCTACGACCCGATCTTCAAGGTCAACCCGCCGTTGCGCTCGAGCGACGACGTCGCCGCCGTTCGCGAGGGTCTGGCCGACGGCACCATCGACTGCGTCGCGACCGACCACGCGCCGCACCCGATGGAGGACAAGGAGTGTGAGTGGTCAGCGGCCGCTTTCGGCATGCTCGGCCTGGAGACCGCGTTGTCGGTGGTCCAGCTCGCGATGGTCGACAGCGCGATGCTCAGCTGGTCCGACGTCGCCCGCGTGATGTCGACTGTTCCGGCCGCGATCGGGCGCGTGGAGGCGCACGGACGGCCGCTCGCGGTGGGGGAGCCGGCCAACGTCGTGCTGTACGACTCTGGCGCCTCGCGCCAGTGGCGGTCGGACGACACCGCGTCGCTGTCGCGCAACACCCCCTACGCCGGACGCGAGCTGCCGGGGCGGGTGGTGGCGACGTTCCTCCGGGGCCGTCCGACCGTGCTCGACGGCGAGCTGGCCGAGGTGCCGGTGTGAGGACACCAAGCGAAGCCGTCCTGGTGCTCCAGGACGGCCGCACGTTCCGCGGCCAGGCGTACGGCGCGATCGGCGAGACGGTCGGTGAAGCCGTCTTCTGCACCGCCATGACCGGCTACCAGGAGACCTTGACCGATCCGTCGTACCGGCGCCAGGTCGTGGTGATGACGTCGCCGCACATCGGCAACACCGGGATCAACGACGAGGACGGCGAGTCGCGGCAGGTGTGGGTCGCCGGATTCGTCGTGCGCGACCCGGCGCGGGTGCCGAGCAGCTGGCGGTCGAGGCGCACTCTGGGTGAGGAGCTGCAAACCCAAGGCGTGGTGGGAATCAGTGGCGTGGACACCCGTGCCCTGACCCGGCACCTGCGCGAACGCGGATCGATGTGTGTCGGCATCAGCTCGACCTCGACTGACGCGGACGCGTTGCTCGCCAAGGTCAGGCAGGCGCCGCCCATGGCGGGCGCCGACCTCGTGGACGAGGTGACGACACCACACGCCTACGTGGTCCCGGCGGTCGGCCAGAGGTTGTTCACCGTCGCCGCCATCGACCTCGGCATCAAGGCGATGACCCCAACCTTGCTGGCCGAGCGCGGCATCGAGGTGCACGTGCTGCCGGCCACGTCGACCATCGAGGACGTCCTGTCCGTCGAACCCGGCGGTGTCTTCTTCTCCAACGGCCCGGGTGACCCAGCCACCGCCATGCACCCGACCGAGCTCCTGCGTCAGGTCCTCGCGCGCCGGATCCCGTACTTCGGGATCTGCTTCGGCAACCAGATCCTCGGCCGCGCACTCGGTCTTGGCACCTACAAGCTGAAGTACGGCCACCGCGGCATCAACCAGCCGGTCAAGGACCTCACGACCGGCAAGGTGGAGGTGACGTCGCACAATCACGGCTTCGCGGTTGCCTGGCCAGGCCGCGAACACGGGCACAGCGCGGTTGCCTGGCCAGGCCGCGAACACGGGCACAGCGCGATCGAGACCGAGTTCGGCCGCGCGGTGATCACCCATGTGTGCCTCAACGACGACGTGGTCGAAGGCCTCGCGCTCCTCGACGCCCCGGCGTTCAGCGTGCAATACCACCCCGAGGCTGCCTCAGGCCCGCACGACGCGGCGTACCTCTTCGACCGGTTCATCCAGGTGATGGAGGCGGATCGAGATGCCTAGGCGGGACGACATCGCCTCGGTCCTGGTGATCGGCTCGGGACCGATCGTGATCGGTCAGGCAGCGGAGTTCGACTACTCCGGCACCCAGGCCTGCCGGGTGCTGCGCAGCGAGGGCCTGCGGGTGATCCTCATCAACTCCAACCCGGCAACGATCATGACCGACCCCGACGTGGCCGACGCGACGTACATCGAGCCGATCACCCCGGAGTTCATCGAGAAGGTGATCGCACACGAGCGCCCCGACGCGCTGCTCGCCACACTCGGCGGACAGACCGCGCTCAATGCGGCCGTCGACCTCGCGGCAGCGGGCGTGCTGGAGCGGTACGGCGTCGAGCTCATCGGCGCCTCGATCGAGGCGATCGACAAGGGCGAGAACCGTGAGACGTTCAAGAAGATCGTCGAGTCCTTGCCGGCGCGGTGGCAGGCCGAGGTCGCCAGTTCAGCGATCTGCCACTCGATGCAGGAATGCCTCAGTGCGGCCGACGCGCTGGGCTACCCAGTCGTCGTCCGGCCCTCCTTCACGATGGGTGGGTCGGGCTCGGGCATGGCGTACGACGCACACGACCTGCGCCGGATCGCGGGCGCCGGGCTTGCAGCGAGCCCCACGACCGAGGTGCTCCTGGAGGAGTCGATCCTCGGCTGGAAGGAGTACGAGCTCGAGGTCATGCGCGACAAGGCCGACAACGTCGTGATCGTCTGCTCGATCGAGAACCTCGACCCGATGGGGGTGCACACCGGGGACTCGATCACGGTGGCGCCTGCGATGACGCTCACCGACCGTGAGTACCAGCGGATGCGGGACGTCGCGATAGGCGTCATCCGCGAGGTCGGCGTCGACACCGGGGGCTGCAACATCCAGTTCGCGGTGCACCCGGACAACGGCCGGCTGGTGGTGATCGAGATGAACCCGAGAGTGTCGCGTTCCAGCGCGTTGGCTTCGAAGGCGACCGGGTTCCCGATCGCCAAGATCGCCGCGAAGGTCGCCATCGGCTACACCCTCGACGAGATTCCCAACGACATCACCGCCAAGACCCCCGCGAGCTTCGAGCCGACACTGGACTACGTGGTCGTCAAGGTGCCCCGCTTCGCGTTTGAGAAGTTCCCCGCCGCCGATCCCACGCTGACCACGCACATGAAGTCGGTCGGTGAGGCCATGGCGATCGGACGCAACTTCACCGAGGCGCTCAACAAGGCACTGCGCTCGCTAGAACGGCCGCAGGCGGTCTTCAGCTGGGTCGGCGAGCCGGGTGACAAGGACGACCTGCTCCAGCGGTCGCGTACCCCGCACGACGGCCGGCTCAGCCTCGTCATGGACGCGATCCGGGCGGGCGCGAGTACCGAAGAGATCTTCGGCGCGACGGCGATCGACCCGTGGTTCGTGGACCAGCTGATGCTCATCAACGAGGTCGCGGCGACGGTTGCGGGCGCCGACGAGCTCACCCCGGCGATGCTCCGGCTCGCCAAGCGCCACGGGTTGTCCGACGCGCAGATCGGTGGCTTGCGAGACCTGCGCGAGGACGTCGTTCGCGGGGTTCGCCACGCGTTGGGTGTCCGCCCGGTCTTCAAGACCGTCGACACCTGCGCCGCGGAGTTCGCGGCCAGGACGCCGTACCACTACTCCTGCTACGACGAGGAGAGCGAGGTCCAGCCGCGTACTAAGCCGGCGGTGCTGATCCTGGGCAGCGGTCCCAACCGGATCGGGCAGGGCATCGAGTTCGACTACTCGTGCGTACACGCGGCGCTGGCGCTGTCCGATGCCGGGTACGAGACCGTCATGGTCAACTGCAACCCCGAGACAGTGTCCACCGACTACGACACCTCCGACCGGCTCTACTTCGAGCCGCTGACGTTGGAGGACGTCCTGGAGGTATTCCACGCCGAGCAGGCGGCCGGTCCGGTCGCCGGGGTGGTCGTACAGCTTGGGGGGCAGACCCCCTTGGCGCTGGCCGCCGCCTTGGAGGCCGAGGGGGCGCCGATCGTGGGGACCTCGCCGGCGGCGATCGACCTGGCCGAGAACCGTGGCGAGTTCGGCCGTGTGCTCGCCGCCGCCGGCCTGCCGGCTCCCAAGCATGCGATGGCGACGTCGTTCACCCACGCCAAGGCGATCGCTCATGAGATCGGCTACCCGGTGCTGGTGCGTCCGTCGTACGTGCTGGGCGGTCGCGGCATGGAGATCGTGTACGACGACGACGCCCTCGCCGACTACATCGGGCGCTCGACGCACATCTCACCGGACCACCCCGTGCTTGTCGACCGCTTCCTCGACGACGCCGTGGAGATCGACGTCGATGCGATCTTCGACGGCGAGACGCTGTACCTCGGCGGTGTCATGGAGCACATCGAGGAGGCCGGGGTGCACTCCGGCGACTCTTCATGCACGCTGCCGCCGATCACCCTCGGACGGGAGGAGATCGAGCGGATCCGCACCTCGACCGAGGCGATCGCTCGCGGTGTGGGCGTCCTGGGGCTGCTGAACGTGCAGTACGCGCTCACCTCCGACGTGCTGTACGTGCTGGAGGCCAACCCGAGGGCGTCACGAACGGTGCCGTTCGTCTCCAAGGCCACCGCGGTGCCGCTGGCCAAAGCGGCGGCACGGGTGATGCTCGGCGAGAGCATCGAGAGCCTTCGGCTGGCCGGTGTGCTGCCGATGCACGGCGATGGGGGAGACCTGTCGCCGGATGCTCCGGTGGCGGTCAAGGAGGCGGTGATGCCATTCAACCGATTCCGTACCTTCGAGGGCAAGGCCGTCGACACCGTGCTCGGACCGGAGATGCGTTCCACGGGGGAGGTGATGGGCATCGACGCGCGGTTCGGAACGGCGTTCGCCAAGGCGCAGGCCGGCGCCCAAGACGGCCTGCCGACCAGCGGGCAGGTCTTCGTCTCGGTCGCCAACCGCGACAAGCGGCACATGATCTTCCCGATCAAGCGGCTCGCCGACCTGGGCTTTGAGATCCTCGCGACCAGCGGGACGGCGGCGATCCTGCACCGCAACGGGGTCGAGGCGACGGTCATCCGCAAGCTCAGTGAAGAGCATGCCGCCGGCGAGCAGCGCCCTCGTTCGATCGTGGACAAGATCTTCGACGGTGAGATCGGGCTGATCGTCAACACCCCGCACGGGGTCACCTCCGGCGGCAGCCCGCGCGTGGACGGGTACGAGATCCGTACCGCGGCGGTCGCCCGCAATGTCCCGTGCATCACCACGGTGCAAGGGCTGGGCGCGGCGGTGCAAGGGATCGAGGCGCTCCTCGCGGGCGATATCGGGGTGCGTTCGTTGCAGGACTGGGCGGCGCTGCTCCAGGCCGACGGGGAGGTCGGCCGTGGCCACTGACAGTGGCGCCTTGCCGTTCGGCGCCCGGCTGCGGGCCGCGGTCGAGGCACGCGGACCGCTGTGCGTCGGGATCGACCCGCATGCGTCCCTGCTGTCCCGGTGGGGACTCGACGACGACCCGTCGGGCGTGGAGCGCCTCGCGCTGACCTGCGTCGAGGCGGTCGCCGGCGAGGTGGTCGTAGTCAAGCTGCAGTCGGCGTTCTTCGAACGGCACGGGTCGGCGGGGGTCGCGGTGCTGGAGCGGACGATCGCCGCCGCGAAGGCCGTCGACCTGCTCGTCATCCTCGACGTCAAGCGCGGTGACGTCGACTCGACCGCCGCGGCATATGCCGACGCGTACCTGAACCCGTCGTCGGCACTGGCTGCGGATGCGATCACGGTGAGCCCGTTCCTCGGGTTCGGCTCGCTGCGACCGTTCTTCGACGTGGCGCGGGCGCACGGGACCGGTGTCTTCGTCCTCGCGCGGACCTCAAACCCTGATGGCGATGAGGTGCAGGGCGCGCGTACGGGAGCCGGCACCGTGGCCGCCTCGGTCCTCTCCCAGCTGCGAGACCTCAATGCTGGTGCGGAGCCAATGGGATCCTTCGGCGCGGTCGTCGGGGGGACGCTGGCCGAGCTGAGTGAGGACGTCGCGATCAACGGGCCGCTACTCGTACCGGGCCTCGGCGCCCAGGGAGCAACCGCCGGCGACGTGCGCCGATTGCTCGGGCATGTGTGGGACCAGGTCCTGCCCAGCAGCTCGCGCGGGATTCTCGCCGCAGGTCCCGCGCCGGGCGCCGTACGTGCGGCCGTCCGCGAGGTTGCGGCCAGCCTCGCTGGATAGCTGGAGGTTTGGTCGCGAGCTGTCACGTTCGTCGGTGTGGTTGTGGGCGCACTGGTGGTGCTGACGATGCGAGTGCGAGTGTGGGTGGGGTGGTTGTGACGCGGGGTTGTTAGCGGGCGCAACTGGTGGCGCAGGTTTCTGCGCGACGGTGGAGGCGTTGTCGGGTTTGGTGGGGTGCGTGGCGGGTGTGGTTGTCGAGGCGGGTGCCGGTGTTGCGGGTGAACACGGGGCAGCCGGTGTGGTCGGTGGTGATGGTGAGGAGGCCGCGGTGGGTGAGGTGGTGGCATCGGGTGCTGAGGCCGATGAGGTTGTCCAGGTTGGTGGTGCCGCCTTGGGTCCACCAGGTGATGTGGTGGATGTCTAGATGGGTGTGGGTGCAGCCGGGGGCTGCGCAGGTGTCGTCTTGGCGGACGAGGACGGCGGCTCGTTGGGCGGGGTTGGCCAGGCGTCGTCTGCGTCCGACGTTGAGGACGTGGCGGTGGGTGTTGGTGTCGTGGACGCCGATGGCGGTGAGGTCGGCGTCGCAGGCGAGCATGGACAGTAGTTGGGGTCCGATGGGTCCGAAGCCGGTGAGGTGGGCCGGTGCCGGTGCTGGGCCGTCGGTGTAGCCGGCGGCTGCGGTCGCGTGGGACGCGAGGGTGTTGTGGTCGACGATGATGCGTAGTTGGGGTCGTGTCCCCTTGTTGGTGGGCATGCCGTGTTGGAGGTAGTTGGTGAGCAGGGCGTCGAGGCCGGCGATCCGTCGTTCGGGTGCGGTCGTGGTGTCCTCGGCGTCGCGTGGTGCGGACAGGGTGGTGAGAACTTCGTGGAACCGGGTGCCGGTGCTGATGTCGAGGAACCCGGAGACGTGCCACCCGTCGGGGACGGGGTCGACGCGGATGTCACGTTTGTCCATGCCGCGTACCCAGGCTTCGTCCAGGGAGTCGGGGTAGACCGCTTTCGCGTAGGGACCGCAGGTGCTGGTACAGCTCGGCGGGGTCACAGTGTTCGGCGAGGTCGACCAGCCATTCTTGTTCGGCCGCCATCGTCTCGGCGCCGATGTGGGCCAGGCCGTAGGTGAATTTGTGTAGGTGTTGCAGGCGGATCCGCCCGGCACGTGCCGATGCCGCGACCGCGGGCAAATGACGGATGGTCCGTCCGGCGGCGGCTTGGGCTTTGGCCTCACCCGGTGTCAGCCGCAGCTGCTGACGGGTCCAGGCCGTAAGGGTCGACGCGCCGTCGTCCTCGTAGGCTTTGGTCTGCTCCATCGCGGCAAGGTAGGTGGCTTGTACCGCGGCCAGACGGTCCTGGGTCGCCTGCAACAGGCGAACCGCGTCGCGCTGCTCGGCCGACGTGGCCAGCTCGACCGGCATCGCCGCGACCGCGGCAGCAGCGTCTCGCAACCGGTCAAGCCTCGCGATATCGAACATACATACGATTATAGTCCAGAACGGTGCGACCGCACCCCCTTGTGGACAACAAGTCGGCCTAGGTATCTGACGTTCAGTGCCGTAACACGCCGCTGACGGAAATGGGGTCGTTGCAGCCCCTCGTCGGGTTTCGCACAGCGTGGCCCTGCCGCAGCCGTTGGGTCCACCGATCGCGCGACGACCGTTGACGCCGGGGCCGGCGGCGGTACGTGTGACCCTGCCCGGTACTAGGCTGCCCGCGGAAAGGCCACGACTGCGCGACCGCGAAGGCCGCCGGGCCGTCCCGAAGGAGTTATCGAATGAGACGTTTCGCGGCAGCAACGGTGTCGACGGCCCTCGCCGTCGTGGTGCTCAACGCTTGTGGAGGCGGTAGCGACACCGACGAGTACTGCGATGCCATCGAGAGCACGCAGGGAGATCTCTCAGCGATCGACACCCCGACGCCGACCAACGAAGCGTTCTCCGATGCCTTGTCGGCCATTCAGGACATCGCCGACAAGGCGCCCTCCTCCTCCAAGGACGACTGGCAGACCGTTGCGGACAAGCTGGCGGCGGTCCAGAAGGCACTCGAGGACGCAGGGATGAACCTCGAAGACTTGACCGACCCGTCCAAGCTGGGCTCGGCCGACCCGTCCGACATGGAAGCGATCCAGAAGTCGGTCACCGACCTCGGTGAGGTCCAGGAGATCGCGTCCAACCTGCAGACCGAGGTCAAGGAGGACTGCAACATCGACCTCAGCTGAAGTCGACCGACCGCGTCAGCGCATTTCCTTGCAGCATCGTCGTCGTGGTCGATAGGTTCAGACCCACCGACGCCCGAGCCGCCGCCGACCTCCTGAGGTGACTTACCTTGGCACTACCCCCGCTCACTGACGAGCAGCGGCGCGCTGCCCTGCAGAAGGCCGCCGCCGCCCGTCGGGAGCGGGCGGAGATCAAGAATCGACTCAAGCACAGCGGAGGATCGTTGCCCGATGTGTTGCATCAGGGTCGTACCAACGACGTCGTCGGCAAGATGAAGGTCGTCGACCTTCTGCAGTCGGTGCCTGGCCTGGGCAAGGTGCGCGCCAAGCAGGTGATGGAGCGGATCGGCATCGCTGAGACCCGTCGCGTTCGTGGGCTCGGTACCAATCAGATCGCTGCGTTGGAGCGCGAGTTCTCCGACCGTGCCTGACGGGGCGAGCTCTCGCCTCGTCGTCCTCGCCGGTCCCACCGCGGTGGGCAAGGGGACGATCGCGGCCTGTATCCGCGCGGAGTATCCCCAAATCTGGATCTCCGTCTCTGCGACCACGCGTCCCCCACGCCCCGGCGAGGTCGACGGCATCCACTACTGGTTCGTCTCCGAGGCTGAGTTCGACGCGATGATCGAAGGCGACGAGCTGTTGGAGTGGGCGGTCGTGCATGGGGTGCACCGGTACGGCACACCGCGGGAGCCGGTCGAGGAACACCTGGCCGCGGGTGACCCCGCGCTTCTCGAGATCGACCTGCAGGGGGCTCGGCAGGTGCGCTCCCGCATGCCAGAGGCGCTGTTTTGCTTCCTGGCACCGCCGAGCTGGAGGGAGCTCACTCGTCGGCTGGTCGGCCGGGGGACCGAGGACGCCGAGGAGCGCGAGCGCCGGATGAGCACCGCGCAGCTCGAGCTCGCGGCAGAATCTGAGTTCGACGTCACCATCGTCAACCGCCGGGTTCGGCAGGCGTGCGGCGAGTTGGTAGACTTGATGTTGCCAGGACCGCGCTGACGCTCTGGTCAACGCATGAATCGGTCCTCGTACCACTCCACTTCACTTCTCTTCGAACCTTTGTGAGGCCACCCACGTGTCTGGCACCCATGCCACCGCCGAGGGCATTACCAACCCGCCCATCGACGACCTGATGTCCAAGACCGACTCCAAGTACAAGCTGGTCCTGTACAGCGCCAAGCGCGCCCGCCAGATCAACGCCTACTACTCCCAGCTCGGGGAGGGCCTGTTGGAGTACGTCGGCCCGCTGCTGGACACCCACGTCCAGGAGAAGCCACTGTCGATCGCGCTGCGCGAGATCGACGCCGGACTGCTCACCTGCGAGGACATCGAGCCCGACGAGGCCTGACCGCCCCGGACTCGACGATCCCATGACCGCGGTGGTACTCGGCGTAGGCGGCGGTATCGCCGCCTACAAGGCCGCCGAGCTGCTGCGGCTGTTCACCGAGTCCGGCCACGGCGTACGCGTCGTGCCCACCCGCTCCTCGCTCAACTTCGTCGGCGCGGCGACGTGGGAGGCGTTGTCCGGTCTGCCGGCGCACGCCGACGTCTTCGACGACGTCCCCGGCGTGCCCCACGTGCGCATCGGGCAGAGTGCCGACCTGGTTGTCGTCGCCCCCGCCACTGCCGACCTCCTCGCGCGCGCTGCACACGGACTGGCCGACGACCTGCTGACCAACACCCTGCTGACCGCCCGGTGCCCCATCGTCCTCGCCCCGGCCATGCATACCGAGATGTGGGAGCACCCAGCTACCCAGGACAACGTCGCCACGCTTCGCCGGCGCGGCATCGTCGTTCTCGAGCCTGCGGTGGGTCGCCTGACCGGCGCCGACTCCGGGGCGGGCCGGCTGCCGGACCCCGAACAGATCTTCCAGGCGTGCCTCGCCGTCTTGCGGGCAGGGACACCGGGTCGTACGGGCGTCGCACCCGGTGACCTCAGCGGCCGGCGGGTCCTGGTCAGTGCCGGCGGTACGCGTGAGTACCTCGACCCGGTGCGCTTCCTGGGCAACCGGTCCTCGGGTCGTCAAGGTGTGGCCATCGCCGAAGCGGCTGCGAGCCGCGGCGCGCAGGTGTGCCTCGTAGCCGCCAACGTCGGCATCGACATCGCGGCCGGCGTCGACGTCATCCGCGTCGAGACCACCGCGCAGCTGAGTGACGAGATGATCGCGCGCAGCGCGGACGTGGACGCGGTGGTGATGGCCGCCGCTCCCGCGGACTTCCGCCCGGCAGAGACCCGTACGACCAAGATCAAGAAGACCGCCGAGCACAGCACACCCGAGCTGGCGCTGGTGGAGAACCCCGACATCCTTGTCGAGCTCGCCTCGCTACGGACCCGCAAGCAGCCGGTGCTCGTCGGGTTCGCCGCCGAGACAGGGGACGACGCCGGCTCGGTCCTGGACCACGGGCGCACCAAGCTCGAGCGCAAGGGATGTGACTTCCTCGTCGTCAATGACGTGAGCCAGGGTCGTGCCTTCGACAGCCCCGACAACGAAGCGGTCATCCTCGGCAGCGACGGGTCGGTCACCGACGTTCCCCACGGCCCCAAGATCGCGTTGGCACACGCGCTCTGGGACGTCGTCGTCCAACGGCTGGACCTGGCCTGAGCAGCTGCGACACCCGTTGTAGTCTAAGTCGTCAAACTTGTCTCTCCCAGGAGTATTCGTGAGCCGTCGCCTCTTCACCTCCGAGTCGGTCACCGAGGGTCACCCGGACAAGATCGCGGACCAGATCAGCGACAGCATCCTCGACGCCCTGCTGGAGAAGGACCCGCACAGCCGCGTCGCCTGCGAGACGTTCATCACGACCGGCCTCGTCGTCGTGGGCGGTGAGGTGACGACCGACGCCTACGTCGACATTCCCGGCATCGTCCGCCGCAAGATCCTCGACATCGGCTACGACTCCTCGACCAAGGGCTTCGACGGTCTGTCCTGCGGGGTGCAGGTGACGATCGGCCAGCAGTCCCAGGACATCGCCCAGGGCGTCGACACCGCCTATGAAGGGCGGAACGAAGGCTCGGTGGACCCGCTCGACCGCCAAGGCGCGGGCGACCAAGGGCTGATGTTCGGCTACGCCACCGATGAGACCCCCGAGCTGATGCCGCTGCCGATCACGATCGCGCACCGACTCGCCGAACGCCTGTCGGAGGTGCGCAAGAACGGCACTCTCTCGTACCTGCGTCCGGACGGCAAGACCCAGGTTACCATCGAGTACGACGACCACGACAACGCGGTCCGCGTGGACACAGTGGTGATCTCGACCCAGCACGCCTCCGACATCGACCTCGAGGCGATGCTGCTGCCTGACGTCAAGAAGCACGTCGTCGAGGAGGTGCTGTCCACCTTCGACATCGATCACAGCGACTACACCCTGCTGGTCAACCCCACTGGCCGATTCGAGATCGGGGGGCCGATGGGTGACGCGGGGCTCACCGGGCGCAAGATCATCATCGACACGTACGGCGGGATGGCGCGCCACGGTGGCGGCGCGTTCTCCGGCAAGGACCCCAGCAAGGTGGACCGGTCCGGGGCCTACGCAATGCGCTGGGTCGCCAAGAACATCGTCGCCGCCGGGCTCGCGAGGCGTGTGGAGGTCCAGGTGGCGTACGCGATCGGCAAGGCGCACCCGGTCGGCTTCTACCTCGACACCTTCGGCACCGAGACCATCCCCGTGGAGGCCATCCAGCAGGCGGTGGAGTCGGTGTTCGACCTCCGTCCGGCGGCCATCGTGCGCGACCTCGACCTGCTGCGGCCGATCTACGCCCAGACCGCGGCATACGGCCACTTCGGCCGTGAGCTCGACGACTTCAGCTGGGAGAGGACCGATCGTGCCGAGGCGCTCAGGAGTGCCGCCGGCCTCTGATCGCCGCTGGCCGGTCACCGGGGTCGTGTCGCAGGCGGCTGGTACAACGGCCTCGTGACCGATCCGGACGTGCACCAGCAGCTCGAGCTGCTCCGCGCCCAGGTGCGTCCGCCCCCCAAGCCCAACGCACAGGCGGTGGCCGCGCACCTCCCGGTGGCGCGGGTGGTGGTCGACGTCCCCCTCCCACACCTGGACCGGCCGTTCGACTACCTCGTGCCGGCCGACCTCGACGACCAGGTCGTCCCCGGGTGTCGGGTCTCGGTGCGGTTCTCAGGCAAGCTGGTGCGCGGGTTCGTGCTCGAGCGGATCGCTGAGTCCGAGCACGAAGGCAGCCTCGGGCGGATCGCCAAAGCCGTCTCGCCGGAGGTGGTGTTGCGGCCCGACATCATCGCGTTGGTGCGGCAGGTCGCCGACCGCTACGCCGGCACATTCTCCGACGTCGTACGCCTGGCGGTGCCGCCACGGCACGCCCGCACTGAGCAGCGGGTCTCATCGCCGACTCCACCGGGTTCGTTGCCGCCTCTCGATATTTCCCCTTGGGAGCGCTACGACGGTGGCGCCGCCTTCGCGCGTGACCTCGCCGCCGGACGGGCGCCGCGGGCGTGCTGGGGCGCAACCCCCGGTGCGCCGCCCGAGCAGGCGATCGCCGAGGCCGTACTTGCCACCCTCCACGCCGGTCGCGGCGCCGTCGTCTGTGTGCCGGACGCACGCGACCTCGCCCGGCTGGACGGCGCATTGACGTCCCGGCTCGGCGGTGGCCACCACGTCACACTCAGCGCCGACCTCGGTCCGGCCGCGCGGTACACCGCCTTCCTGGCGTTGGCACGGGGCCACGTCAAGGCTGTGATCGGCACCCGTGGTGCGGCGTTCGCCCCGGTCCACGGCCTCGGGCTCGTCGCCATCTGGGACGACGGTGACGACCTGCACGCCGAGCAGCGGGCGCCGTACCCCCATGCGCGCGAGGTGCTGCTGACCCGGGCGCTCGAGGATGGCGTCGCGGTGCTGGTCGGCGGGCACGCCCGTACCTGCGAGGCCCAGCAGCTGGTCGAGACCCGGTGGTGTCACCATCTCGGCCTGCCGCCGGCCGAGCGTCGCAAGGCGTGGGCGCGGGTTGTCGTCGCGGGCACCGACGACCGTTCGGCTGCGCAAGACCCCGCCGCGCAGGCGGCACGGCTGCCACACGATGCCTTCGCCCTGTTGCGCACCGCTTTGGTCGACGGGCCGGTGCTGGTGCAGGTGCCACGTCTGGGCTACCGCACCTCCCTTGCATGCGCGACCTGTCGTACACCCGCGAGATGCCGGACCTGTCACGGCCCCTTGGCGCAGGTGGCCGCCGGAGAAGCGCCACGTTGCCGGTGGTGCGGCGAGGTCGCGGCGGACTGGGCCTGCGCGCACTGCGGGGCGCGTCGGCTTCGTGCACCGGTCGTGGGGGAGCGGCGTACCGCCGAGGAGCTCGGGCGGGCGTTCCCGCAGATCCCGGTACGTGTCTCAGCCGGCGACTCTGTCGCGCACAAGGTCGACAACGCCCCGGCCATCGTCGTGGCCACGCCCGGTGCCGAACCGGTCGCTGCTGACGGTTACGCCGCGGCGTTGTTGATGGACACCTGGCTGTTGCTCGGACGCCCTGACCTACGCACGGAGGAGGAGGCGATTCGTCGGTGGTTCAACGCCGCTGCATTGGTCCGCCCGTCCGGCCGGGTGCTCGCCGTCGGCGACCCCACGGCGCCGGCACTCCAGGCGCTGGTGCGTACCGACCCGGTCGGCCACGCCGCCCGCGAGCTCGGGGACCGGCGCCAGGCACACTTCCCGCCAGCGGTTCGTCTCGCCTCGATCGAGGCGCCGGCAGACGTGCTCGACGCGCTCGCGGCAACCGCCTGGCCGGCACCGGCCGAGGTGCTCGGGCCCGTGCCGCTGGACGCCGCCGAGGGCACCTCGCGGCTGATCGTGCGCGTCCCCAGACGTCAGGGCTTTGCGCTCGCGGGCGTGCTGCAACAGCTGCAGGGTGGGCGGAGCCTGCGCAAGGAGCTGGGGATTCGGGTGCGCATCGACCCGGTCACGCTGGGCTGACGAGTGCCCCAACGCCCTGTTGTCTCCTCCACCTGGTTTACCGTCACTTCTCCGAGGTTGCAGTCTCGGTGAGGTGACGCCGTACCAGGAGAACCTGATAGGGGCGTGGCGCACCGGAATTCAGCTGCGGATCGCGGGGCCAAGAGCTGCGGATCGCGGGGCCAAGAGCTGCGGATCGCGGGGCCAAGAGCTGCGGATCGCGGGGCCAAGAGCTGCGGATCGCGGGGCCAG
>Ga0136622_10000073_pt1 | contig 33712 bp, 30 predicted proteins | sample AntDrymUQ4482106_2_FD_104803 | JGI IMG/M metagenome (GOLD analysis project Ga0136622, IMG submission 104803) | Polar desert sand microbial communities from Dry Valleys, Antarctica - metaG UQ448 (21.06) | ecosystem: Environmental > Terrestrial > Soil > Desert | place: Antarctica: Dry Valley...
GAACCGCTTCACGTGGGATGCGGCCCGCTCGGTCAGCATGATCGACATGGTACTCAACCCTCACGCTCTATTAGATTCCGGAACGTCGTGGCGCGCGTGAGCGGCACCTGCAGCCGCAGGATCTGGCTCTCTTGACGCGCCGAAACCGCGCGCACGCTACGCCTGCAAACTAGCTCAGCCAAGGTGATCCTGCTCAGAAACGCGTAAATTTCATGACTCAAATCCTCCCACAGATCATGCGTCAGGCAGCGCTCACTCCCTTGGCAGTTTTTCTTGCCCCCGCAACGCGTCGCATCGACGCTTTCATCCACCGATCGGATGACTTCCGCAACCGAGATGCTCTTCGCCGTCCGGTCCAACCGATAGCCTCCCCCCGGCCCGCGCGCGCTTTTGACCAGCCCGCTCTTGCGCAAGCGCGCGAACAGTTGCTCGAGATAGGACAGCGAAATCCCCTGGCGCAAAGAGATATCCGCCAAGGCGATGGGGCCGCCATCCTGGTGAATCGCAAGGTCGAGCATCGCCGTCACGGCATACCGGCCCTTCGTTGTCAGTCGCATTTACTCAAAGCCTATACGCTAAATCTGCCTCAACGCAGCATCCCATATCTGAGTAATTTAGTCAACTTTTATGTCATGCGAGTAACGCAGTGGTAGATTTCAAATGAGCGGCCTAAGAGATTGTGAAGAAATCGTCAGCGAGCGAAGGAAGCTCGCGTTCCGCCGGAGCGCAGGAACCGGAGTGTATATTGAAATACATGAGGATTCCGAGCACCGCCGGAACGCGAGATCCCGAGCGCAGTTGATTTATTCAAAAACTCTAAGGACGGGAAGCGCGCCGATCCACGACAGCTTCTTCGGCGGAAGGCTGGCCGGGCGCCTTTGGTAGATCGATCCCTCGCTCGCCCACGGCCTTGCGCAGGCTTTCGATTTGCGACTCGATCGCGTGGATGTGATCGAGCAGGGAGTGGATCGCGTTGGCCACCGGATCGGGCATGTCCTTGGTCGTGCCGTAAGCATCGAAGCCGATCCTGCGGGCGGTTTCTTCGCGTTGCTTCGATTTCTCATCGCGCGGGACGACGAGCTGTCCGGGAACGCCCACCACCGTGCCGCCGGGCGGAACATCGCGGATGACCACGGCGTTGGAGCCCACGCGCGCGCACGCACCGACGGTAATGGGTCCCAAGATTTTTGCGCCCGCCCCGACTACCACATTGTTTTCCAGTGTGGGATGGCGTTTGCCCTTGTTCCACGACGTGCCGCCTAGGGTCACGCCGTGATATAGGGTGCAATCATCCCCGATCTCCGAGGTCTCCCCGATCACCACCCCCATGCCGTGATCGATGAAAAAGCGGCGGCCGATCGAAGCGCCCGGATGGATCTCGATGCCCGTGAGCCAGCGTCCGAGGTGCGAGAGCATGCGCGCTAGCCACATCCATTCCCACTTCCAGAGCCGGTGGCTGATTCGGTGCAGGACAATGGCGTGCAGCCCCGGATAGGTGGTCAACACCTCGAAAAAGGTGCGCGCGGCGGGATCGCGCTCGAATACGCAGGCGATGTCCTCTTTTAGGCGCGTAAACATGATCCGCATTCGTTGGCAAACCGACGCCTCATACTGGTCGATACAGATCGCCGCCTTGCTCCTTGAACTCTTCGGCCTTGGTCTGTAAACCAGCTTCCAACGCACGGCTTAAATCCTGGATGCCGTGCTCCCGAGCGTAGGCGCGCACGTCTTGGGTGATCTTCATGGAACAAAATTGCGGGCCGCACATCGAGCAGAAGTGGGCGAGCTTGTGCCCTTCTTTCGGCAAGGTCTGGTCGTGAAATGCGCGTGCGCGCTCGGGATCGAGCGCCAGATTAAACTGGTCTTCCCAACGAAACTCGAAACGCGCTTTCGACAAGGCGTTGTCTCGCAACTGCGCGGCCGGGTGTCCTTTCGCCAAGTCGGCCGCATGGGCAGCGATTTTATAGGCGATGATCCCCTCTTTAACATCGTTTTTATCCGGTAATCCCAAGTGTTCCTTGGGGGTGACATAACAAAGCATGGCCGTTCCATACCAACCGATCATGGCCGCGCCGATGGCCGAGGTGATATGGTCGTAGCCGGGGGCGATGTCGGTGGTCAGCGGACCCAAGGTATAGAAGGGCGCTTCGTGACATTCCTGTAACTCCCGCTCCATGTTCTCCCGGATGAGCTGCATGGGAATATGACCAGGCCCCTCGATCATCACCTGGACATCGTGGTTCCAGGCCGTACGGGTGATCTCACCCAAAGTCTTCAGCTCCGCGAACTGCGCCTCATCGTTGGCATCCGCAATCGAGCCCGGACGTAGCCCATCGCCGAGCGAAAAGGCCACGTCATAGGCCCTCATTATCTCGCAAATCTCTTCGAACCTCTGGTACAGGAAGTTCTCCTGGTGATGCGCCAGGCACCACTTGGCCATGATCGATCCCCCCCGCGAGACGATCCCGGTCACGCGGCGCGCGGTCAGCGGAATATACCCAAGCAGCACGCCGGCATGAATCGTAAAATAATCGACGCCCTGCTCCGCCTGTTCGATGAGCGTGTCGCGGTAAATCTCCCAGGTCAGATCCTCGGCCTTACCGTCCACCTTTTCGAGCGCTTGATAGATCGGGACGGTGCCGACGGGCACGGGGCAGTTACGAATGATCCACTCGCGCGTTTCGTGAATATGCTTACCGGTCGAGAGATCCATGACCGTATCGGCGCCCCAGCGCGTGGCCCAGACCATTTTGTTGATTTCTTCGTTGACCCCGGAGCTCACCGCCGAGGTGCCGATGTTGGCGTTGATCTTAACGAGAAAATTGCGCCCGATAATCATGGGCTCGAGCTCGGTGTGATTAATATTAGCGGGAATGATCGCCCGCCCCCGAGCGATTTCGGCGCGCACGAATTCCGGTGTGAGCACCTCGGGGATCTCCGCGCCGAACCTTGTCCCGCGATGAAGCATCCCTGGTCTCAGGTCCTGGATCTTTTGTAAGCACAGGTTTTCACGAATGGCCACGAATTCCATTTCCGGGGTAATGATCCCGCGTTTCGCGTAGTGCATTTGAGTAACGGCGGCGCCGGGTTTCGCGCGCCGTGGCGGCAGGCGTGGCGCGAACCCCCCGTCGGCCGCGTCGAAGCGGGGGCCGGCGGCGGAGGAAGGTTTAGTCAGTGCTTCGCTGTCGTTGCGTTCAAGGATCCATTCGCGGCGCAACGCGGACAAGCCCCGGCGAATATCAATCGTGATCCTCGGATCGGAGTAGGGACCCGAGGTATCGTAAAGGGTAATGCTTGGGTTTTGCTCGGTGCCTGATGAGGTCACCGTTTGCGTTTGCGTGATCTCCCGCATCGGGACCTTGATATCCGCCGCCCGCCCAAAGGCGTAGCGCTTGCGCGAGTTAGGGAACGGTTTCAGCGCTTCGGCATCGAGACCACCGATGTCATCGGACACCCGCTCGGGGACGGAATTCATGGCTACACCTCGTTCTATTCATGGAGGCGTAGGGATTCGGCGACCTGTAGCGCTTCCCTACGCCGGTATTAACCGGATCAGGTTCGAAGGGTATCTCTCAGCCCGGCGCAACATATGCGCATCCGGGGCACCCCTAGCTGCGAACAGTAAGAGCACACTATATAATAAAATCCGAGTTGTGCAAGCCGCTTGCCTCCTACCCGAATTCTAGGAACCGTCGCATGTTATGAATGCCGAGCAAGCGAGATTCAATATGATTGAGCAGCAAATACGGCCCTGGGAAGTGCTGGACCAGCGCGTGCTCGAATTGCTGACCGAGGTGCCGCGCGAGGTGTTCGTTCCGGCCGAGTTTCGCCAACTAGCGTTCGCGGATATGTGTATTCCGCTTGGCGCCGGGGAATTCATGATGGCCCCGAAGGTTGAGGCTCGCCTGCTGCAAGCGCTCGCCATCGAGCCCAAGGACTGTATTCTTGAAATAGGTACGGGCAGTGCTTATTTAACCGCCTTACTCGCCACGCTCGGGAGCCAGGTGACGACCCTGGAAATTAATTCGGAGTTTACCCGACGGGCTGAAATCCTCCTCGGGCGACGAGGAATCACCAACGTCAAGCTTGCCGTAGGTAACGGGTTTGAAACCCGTGACTCCGAGGGACCTTACCATGTCATCGCGGTGACGGGATCGGTGCCCATCTTGACTCAGCATTTTCAGCAGCAACTGACACTCAAGGGGCGGCTATTTATCGTGGTCGGGCAGTCCCCGATCATGGACGCGCGTCTCATTAGACGCGCCGGACCCAGCGAATGGACCAGCGAAAGCCTTTTCGAGACGGATTTACCGCAGCTTCATGGTGCGCCGCAACCTTGCCGATTCGTGTTTTAGCAGCGTCTTGAGTAATTCCGCGATGATGAATACCAACATTGATGAGCTAACTCATTCGGCGCCTAGCTCCGCAGAAAAAACCTGAAAGCCTTCACTCCGGCCGGCCGCATCCATCGCCCTCGTCGTCACGCTCGTCTACGCGGGCTTTCTGGTGATGCTCGCGCGGGACCTGCCGCACGACGTCTTCACGCTCCTGTTCTTCGAACGAGGCCCGTTCGAGCAGCTGAGCATCGTGCTGTGGGCGCTGCTCGGTGCGGCGCTGCTGCTGAAGCGCCCGCTGCCGCTGTGCCTGCGCCTGGCGATGGCAGCGGTCGCCTTCGCCTTCGCGGCGCGCGAGGCCGATCTGCACAAGGCCTACACCGTCATGAGCATCACCAAGATCAAGTTCTACTGGAGCCCGGAGGTGCCGTTGCCGCAGAAGCTGGCCGGCGGCTTGGTGCTGCTCACGCTGATCGCACTGCTCGTCTTCCTCACCGTGCAGCTCTACGGCTACGTCGTGCGCCGGCGTGGTTTGCTGACGCCGGTGGGGCAGGTGATGGCCTTGCCGGTGCTGATGCTGCCGGTGTCGAAGGTAATCGACCGCCTGTCGTCGCACCTGTACGAGATGTTCCAGATCGTGTTTCCGCTCACCGTGCAACAGCTGATCGCGGCCTTCGAGGAAGGCATGGAAATGGCCATACCGCTACTGTTCCTGGTGGCGCTGCTGCTGCATCGCGAGGCGCCGCCCCGCGCGCCCTAACGGCCGTTCAGGCGCTGCGCAGCGTCGTCGCGACGGTGGTGACGAGCATGACGCCGAGGCAGAGCACGCCGAGCACGGCCATGAACAGGCCGAGCGGAGTGTCGATCTCCGACGCGCCAACATAGGAAGCACCGCCGCCGATCACGATCATCATGAGCGGGAGGGCGAGGCTGAGCGTGAGTCTGCTCGACATAGTGAACCGTCCTTAGTGTTCCGCGTTGGTGCAGGTGGCCGGCCGCGGAAGCGGCCCGGCATCGCTGCGGCACGATGCGCGCCAACTGTGGCGGGGACGGATGACAGGGGTTTGAAGTGCCGGGCGACTCAGGCGCTGACGCTTCTGCGCCGCACCTCTCCGGGGCCCACACCCTCGACGCGCTTGAACGTGCGCCGGAACGCCGCCTAGCTCTGATAACCCACGGGTTCCGCCACGGCGGCCGCGCTGCGCTCATACCACTGCCGATGCAGTTACCACTCACTGCCCGGATCAATCAGCCGATAGCAGACCAAGGTCTTGAAAACATTCAACCAGCCCGTCCCTTTGCGGCTCAAAGGAAGCTTCTCAGACCAAAACCCATCCAACTGCAACTGCTCTCACAGCAAACAGGCAAGCCAACAGGCGCCCCATTGCCGAGGCGCACAGGGCTGTCGTTGACCTCACCAAGATACAATACCTGCCGCTGGACCACCCGATTGCCGCGCGTACGTCGGTTCTCGACGATGCTCCAATAACGATGGGCTTTACCGTCTTTGATCCGGGTCTTGGCGCGCAGAAACATTGCATCAGTCTCCTGAAAAGACCGCCTCGCAGCAACAGGCAAGGTCGGCACTACAGCCACTTTTCGCCTGCCCCCTACCACCAATCAAACGCTTAGGAAAATATGGAACCGAAAAACGCTAGATTTCGAAGCCGAATCGCTTAAGTCGGGCTAAGCCTCGGGCATTGGGCTCACCGCGTGAGCCCATCTTATAGTCGTCGGATCCGCTAAGACGCCAGGCGACCGAGCAAGCTTGTTGTCGATTGCGGGCCGGCGACGCCGGCGGTAACGGAAAAGCGCTCTTTCGGATCGGGATCGCTAGCCAGAGTGTATCCCTCGCCCGGGTAGAGCTTTCCCAGTAACTTCTCTAGGGCCGGCGAAAACGTCTCGAAAGTCTGATCGGTATTCGGCGCGGCCAGCCTGTCGTTGACAAACACCTGGATCTCGTTCGCGCGGATCCGCAGCCGTCCCGCAAGCCCGGGCTCTTGTTCGAGGCGTTGACAGGCAAGCAGCGCCTGCTCGGACACGGAGGCGAGGCAATCCGAAAGGCCGCCGCTGAACGGGCGTTTTCGATAGTAGACAATGCCTCGGCGGCCCCGGTGCTCGTCAATACCGTAGTTTCCTTCGTAGGCTAAAAGAACGATCCCCGGGCCTTGGTTGACATGACTATAGTCGGCTACATCAATGAGTAGATCCGGCAGTGCACGGTTCTGGATCCAGCGATGCAAGACAGGAATAAACTCGACCAGCCCGAGAGGATCCTGCTCTTCGATAAAAAACTTTACGCCGATCCTGGAGATCTCCATGGCTTAGGGCTTAAGGAAGCTATGCAAAAGTTACTGCGCAGCCCATTTGCTTTCCTCGCTCCTCAAAGCGCGGCCGTCCCTGGGCCGCTCCCCGCGTCTTCGCGTGCTCGCTCGTCGCTCGCCTGTCTACCTGATATGTCTCGCGACTCGCTCCGCGGCTTCGCGCATCTGGGCTTGCTCGCGACACTTTTGCAGAGCTTCCTTAGGAACCCTCCAGCAGAATTGCGGTTTCGCGTGACGCAAAATTACCTTGCTCCAGCAGCCGGCCGTGGCAGGCATAGGCGGCCTCGATAAAGAGCTGGGTTTCTTCGATGAGATAGCGCGCTTGCTCCGGGGTGTACTTGCGGTCCGTATCGGCATGGCGATTGAAGAGGTATTGCGCGAATTTTCCCCCGGCGTATTGGTCATGGAAGACTTCCGTGTCGCAAAAACGCCGCTTGAATTCGCTCGCGATCGCATCCGGGTTATTTGGAATATCCAGAAATTGGGTGTGGATAAGCGCCTTTGCCGCCTCAAGCATGGCGTTGTAGGCCGTGCTGTCAGCTAATTTGTAATCACCGCGATCGAAGTGCAATTGCGCTTCAAAGTACTGCCGTTCCGCCGACTGCAGGTCGAATTCGGCCCGTGAGACGACCTCTCCGGCGCATTCCCCGGTACTGATGTCACTCACGGTAAATTCCCGCGGATCGCGCCAGTCTGAGTAATAGCTGCGGTCGCGCTCATAGGGCGGAACAACGGATAGCTCATCGACCAAGGCTTTGATCTCTTGCTTGCCGACACGCTGGATATACTTACGGAACGCTTCTCCCGCGGTTCGTTCTTGCAGATATTTGGCGGTGATACGCTCGACAAAATCGGGCACCCGCTTCGAGGGAATCGCCCCGACAGTCAGCCCAAAGGCGCCTGCGTTGTGCTCCCATTCGCCGCCCAAGACCACCCGGAAGTGGGGCACCGTGGTGCCGCCGACTTTCCGGCTCACTCCGTAGAAACCCAAGTCCGCGAGATGATGTTGACCACAGGCATTGAAACAACCGCTGATCTTGATGTGCAGAGCATTCACCGCGGCATCGAGACCGGGAGCGATTCCCGCGAGCCGCTGACTCAATTCGACCGCTAAGCCGCGTGAGGACGCGATGCCGAGCTTGCAGGTATCGGTGCCCGGGCATGCGACCACATCACTCACCGTGCCGGCGCCCGGCGTGCCCAGCCCGATCGCGCACAAGCCTTCGTATAATCCAGGCAGATCCGCCTCGGCAACCCATCGGAGGACGATATTCTGCTCCACCGTCGTACGCACGTTGTCTCCCGAATAGCGCCTGGCGAGATCGGCAAGCCGCCGCATTTGCCAGGACGTAATGTCTCCGATGGGAAGCGTCACCGCCGCGACGGCATACCCGGTTTGCTTTTGCCGGTAGGCGTTTGATGCGCGCCAGCGCTCGAACGCACTGTCGCGCACGGCGCCGTTCAGCGGTTGCGGTGCCTGCAGCGGATGTTCGCGGTAGCTTGGAACCTCCCGCAGATAGGAGGTCCAGGCCGCATCCGGCGCTAAGGTGGCCCGTTCGGCCACCACCAGTTCCCGAAATCGATCAATACCGAGCTTATCAATCAAGAACTTAATACGCGCCCTGCCGCGGTTTCTCTTTTCACCGAGGCGCGCGAAAACCCGCGAGATCGCTTGTGCAAGCGGCAGGATCTCAGTCTCTGGGACGAAGGTGTCGAAAAGCTTCGCCTGATAGGGCACCGCACCCAATCCTCCCCCCACGTACATTTCGAAGCCGCGCTGCCCGGTTCCCGAAGCAACGCGCGCGATAAATCCGAGATCATGCATGTTCACCAGGGCGCAGGCTTGTTGCTTACATCCTGAAAACGCCACCTTAAACTTGCGCCCGAAATCTTGAGTGTCCGGGTGACCGAGAAGGAATCGCGCCGTGGCCTGCGCATAAGGAGTGACATCGAAGGCTTCATCGCGGCAAACCCCCGCCAACGGACACGCGGTGACATTGCGCACACTGTTCCCACAGGCCTCGCGCGTGGTGATCCCCACGGCGGCGAGGCGCCGCATAAGGTCCGGGGTATCCTCGATGTGCACGAAATGGAGCTGTATGTCCTGGCGTGTGGTAACGTGACTGATACCGTCCGAATATTCCTCCGCTAAATCCGCGAAAACGTCCATTTGATCCGGGGTTAATCCGCCATAGGGAAGCTTGATACGTTGCATCCCGGGGGCATCCCACAGCGTGTCGGGGCCTTTGGTTAAGGTGTTGCCCGGAAACGCGAGGGTCCGATGCGCGATACCGTCGTGGCGTTGACCGTTATCGTAGCGTTGCCCATAGACGCCGCGCCGCAACCGGGTCTCCGCGAACAGCTTATCCTCGACCTTTCCCTGGCGTTTCAGCTCGATCTGAGTCTCGAAGATGTCGATTTCGCACCCAAGCCTAGGCGGTATCTTGGCAGCCAGCGCCTCTTTCCACGTCATTCCCGCAGTTTCTCCCAATGAATGTTTACTCGGCGGACATCATATCAAGGATGAAAAATTCTACCAGACAACTTTTCGACCGCGTTGCGCCGCGAGCGCGCAATCCAGCCAAGACCTTGACCCGTATCCGTAACCGATACCCTGGGCGACCGCGTTGCGTGACGGGCAATGGGAGCAAACTGAGGGTAGGAATGGTGTCGTCAAGAGATAACAATGTTTACGCATCGTTCGGCCAGCGTCTTGATTTTTCCCAGTGGCGATTCGCAAAACATCGTTTACGAACGGTTAGATGTTTTATGCTAATAATTTAGCATCGACATAGCAAGCACCAGCCTAAGTAATAAACACATAACGATAACAACAAAAACTAGAAGGGCTCATAAAGAGACATTATCCATGTACGAATCGTTCTACGGATTGAAGGAAAAACCGTTCTCGTTGCTCCCTGACCCCGCGTTTCTGTTCCTGGCGAAGCAGCACACCAGCGCGCTCGCTATGCTTGAGTATGGCTTGATTAACCAAGCCGGGTTTACCCTGATTACGGGAGACATCGGTTGCGGTAAGACCACGCTCATTCGCCATTTGTTGAACAATGTCGAACGTGACATTACCGTCGGCGTACTTTCCAACACGCAGCGCGCCATTGGCGAGCTCCTTCAGTGGGTATTATTGGCCTTCAACCTCGATTACCACGGTAAGGATAAGGTAGCGCTCTATCAAACGTTTTTTAACTTCATCAATACAGAATACGCGAAAAACCGCAGAACGGTACTGATCATAGATGAAGCCCAAAATCTAGGCGTTGAAACGTTAGAAGAGCTGCGGATGCTCTCTAACGTTAACGCCGACAAGGACCAGATCATTCAGTTAATTTTGGTCGGACAACCGGAACTACGCGCGGTTATAGCGCGTCCCGAGTTAACGCAATTTTCGCAGCGAGTTGCGGTAGACTATACTCTTGCCCCTCTCAGCGTGGAACAAACGCGCGCTTACATCACACATCGTGTGAGCGTCGCAGGAGGCCCTGGCTCGTTGTTCGATCCCGATGCCTGCGATATGATCTATCATGCCGCACGGGGGGTTCCAAGGTTGATCAATGTCCTCTGCGATACGGCCTTAGTGTACGGTTACGCGGATGGCGCGAAAACGATCACCGCTGAGATCGCGCGCGAAGTCGTTGAGGACAAAGCCGACAGCATCGTGTTCTCTAACCGAAAAAAGCCAGATGCACTGTCCAAAGACTCGAACATCGGGAAAGCAAACACGCTTTCGTTCGATGAGGGAGACGCTGCAAATCGCGAATTATTCCGCGGTCTGTTCTCGAGTTTACAAACCAAGAGATAGTTTCTCCGAGATCCCTGGCCTTTGCGCAAAGTGCGTCCGTGTAAAATGAGGATTGCAATTCGATCAGTGCACTCGGCGCATGAGTAAAACGGCGGCCATGAAAGTGGCGGCCGTCGGAAACATCGCGCTGAGCACCGGCGATAGATCGAATACCACGCCCAATGATCCCGCCGCCTTGTTGATGATATGGAAAACCAGGCCGATGCATGACCCGATGACGACCCTTTGCCCGATACCCGTTTTTTGCGCCGTGACCAACACAATCGGAATCGCCAGAAAGACCATGACGCCCGTGGCCAACGGATATGACAGCTTCGCCCACAGCGCGTGCCGGTAGTAGCGGCTGTTTTGCCCGTTAACCTCTCGAAAGCGGATGTAGTTATAGAGATTGATCATCGACAAGTGCTGGGGGTTAATCGCGACGAGATTGATTAGCTTGGGATCCAACAGCGAATCCCATGGTGCATGCTCCATTCGCCGCTTGCGCACGCGATCCGCGTCGAAAACGGTCTGCTCGATCTTTTCGAGAACCCACCGGCCTTGCTTATAATAAGCCTGCCGGGCGGATGTGCTTACGCGGAGACGATTCTTGTCGTCGAATTCATAGATGTAAACCCCTTCCACGCGATTGCCGGGTAACACTCGGCGAATGTTGATATAACTCCGCCCGTCCCGAGCCCAAAAACCGCCCGGGGTTCTAAGCGCGATCTGATTGGTCGTCGCGATCGACTTTCTGTGTTGCGCCACCTCTTCGCTGGGCGGGGCGATAAACTCGCCTACCACATGGGAAGCGAGCACGAATACGGATCCCAGCTTCATTACCGATAAAACGATCCGCGCCAACGACACCCCGGAGGTTCGAATCACGATCATTTCGCTATTGCGAACCAGCGTTCCGAGACCGATTAGAGTACCGATCAAGGCGGCGATCGGGAACAGCTCGTAGGTCAGGCGCGGGGTGCTGAAAAAAACAAATTCAACGATGGTGAGGATCCCATACCCGCCACGGCCCACCTGATCCAGCTCATCGATAAACTTGAAGAAAGAAAATACCGCGACCAGGACCACCAACACGCTCGCGATCGAGAGCATCACGATCCTCGCGATATAGCGATCCAAGGTACGCATCTCTGCGAGGGGCGGCGCTAACTACGCACGCGGCAAGAGACGAGAGCCGCGGCAAGTAAACCCGCGGCGAGGACGACCATCGGGCCGTTCCCGAACATAACGTAAGGTGTCGCGCCCGTGCGTGCGCGAACCCGTGCCTTGAGTGTGTATGGCCGAAACTGCGGCGCCTGCGCCACCACCTTGCCCCGGTGGTCGACAATGGCGGAAATCCCATTGTTGGTGGCCCGCAAGAGAAACCGGCCGCCCTCCAGAGCACGCATGCGCGCCATCTCCAAATGCTGGTGGGGCGCAATCGAGTCTCCGAACCAGGCATCGTTGCTGACATTAACCAAAAGCCGGGCCACCGGAAGCTGTTCGATGACTTCTTCGCCGAATGCATCTTCATAGCAAATGGAAACGCCGACCGGAACACCGGCGACCACAAGCGGTGCTTGGCCCCGGCTGCCGGCGCTGAAGCTCGACATGGGGATATCCAGGAAATCGAGGAGTTTCCCCAGTAGTGCCGGGAACGGCAAGTACTCACCGAACGGCACCAGGTGGCGCTTTCGATAGATCCCCGCGTGGCGGCCGATAGTGGCGACCGCGTTGTAATACCGCTCCCCGTCAGGGTCTCGATAGGGCACGCCGAGGAGGAACTCGGTCCCCGTTTGCCGTGCCTTTGCGGTAAGTACGCGTACATACGGCGTGATCTCTGTATAAAACTCCGGTATGGCGGTCTCCGGCCACACGACAACGTCGGCCTTCCCCCAAGAGGACGCCGTCAGACCGAGGTAGCGATCGATGGTTGCCTGCCGCTCCGCGGGCAACCATTTCATCGCCTGCGCAACGTTGCCCTGAATGAGCGCCACCGAGAGCGATTGAGTCGCCTGCGCTTCGGTCCATGTCACCCGGCCCAACAAAAACGCACCTATCCAGAGGACCGATAGAAACACAGGATAGCCTAAGCGCGAGGGCCTCCGGAGCATCGCGCAGAGAAGCCCGGCGCTTAGCGCCGCCGCGAAACTTACTCCGTATACACCGAACACGGGGGCGAGGCCGGCGAGCGGAGTATCCACCTGGCTATAACCGACATTCAGCCACGGAAAACCGGTCAATACCCACCCCTTGAACCATTCCATGAGCGTCCAGAGAGCCGGGAGCACGACCAGAAAGCGCGCCGCGGCGGACACGCGAAACCAACGGTTGGCGAGCGCTCCGATCAGCCCGGGATAAAGGGCGACAAAGGCGATAAACCCGGCGGTCACGGTGACCGAAAAGGCCAAGACGGGCATCCCGAATTGATGGATGCTGATTTGCAGCCAAGAAACACCCGTTCCAAGCATTCCGAGGCCATAAAGCCAGCCGCGCCAAAACGCCCGCCGCGGCGAGACCTCGTCCCAGAGATAGAAAAGAGCCGCGAGTGACAGCACGGCGAGCGGCGCCAGCTCGAAGGGCGCGAATGCCAGTGGCAGAATCGCACCCGCGGCGAGGCTGGTTAAGTCCCCGCCACGACTAAGCAGGCCTTTATTCGCCAAACCTTCCCGCCACCGTTCGGCAAGCGCCACGGCCCGGCGATCACGCATTTTGCTCCAAACCTTAGCCAACTCCAGCCTGCGGCTGCTCGCCGGCCCATTCCTGTGCCCGGCCGACACGCATCAAATGGATGCGACGCGGATCGGCACGGAGTATGGTAAATTTCCAGCCCTCAACCTCGCTCGTTTCGCCACGCGCCGGCATATGTCCCAAGGCCTTGAGGATGACGCCGCCGATGGTGTCGAATTCCTCGTCCGCAAATCCGGTTTGAAAATAAGCGTTGAATTCGTGAATTGGGGTGCGCGCACGAACGGTATAGCGATCGTCACGGTGCTTCCTGATATATCCTTCCTCGCCGACGTCGTGCTCGTCGCTAATGTCACCGACTATCTGTTCGATGACATCCTCAATGGTCACCAGCCCCGACACCCGTCCGTACTCATCGACTACGATGGCCATGTGGTTACGGCTACTGCGAAATTCCCGCAGTAGCACGTTCAAGCGCTTGCTTTCCGGGACGAACACCGCCGGACGTAACACATCCCAAAGGTCGAAGGGGGCGAACTCTGTCTGCGCCAGATAAGCAAGCAAGTCTTTCGCGAGTAAGATCCCCAGCACCTCATCGCGTTTGTCATCGACCACCGGAAACCGCGAGTGTCCGGAACGGATCACCCCCGGCAGAAACTCTTTCACCCCCGAGTCCGCGGGGACCACGACCATCTGCGCGCGCGGTAACATGATGTCTCTTACCTGCATCTCGGAAACCAGCAGCGCGCCCTCGATCATCGCCAACACCTCGGGATAAATCAGATTGCGTTGCTCGAGCTCACGTAGTAAGTCCGTAATCTCTTGCGTGTCCCGCGGATACAGGCGCAGAAATTCCCTAGTCCTTCCAAGCCACGAATTCTTTCGGGTTCTACTAGGGTGGTCTTCGTTCATGCACCGGGCACGTAAGGATTCGGATACCCGAGTCTTTTGAGGATAGCTTGTTCTAGCTTTTCCATCGCTTCGGCTTCACGCTGCGTTTTATGGTCGCATCCAAGCAGATGCAAGACACCGTGAACGATGAGATGCGCCCAATGAGCCTCGGGAGATTTTGATTGCTCATGAGCTTCGCGCATCACCACGGGGGCGCAAATAACGATATCGCCCAGGAACGCCGGGGCTGCGTGATCGAGACCCTCGCTCGGGAACGATAGTACATTGGTCGCGCCGCGCCGCTTGCGCCAACGCCGATTCAAATCCGCGCCCTCCGCTTCGCCGACAATGCGCACCGTGACCTCGGCGCTCGCGCACCGGCGGACCAGGGCCGCGCGTATCCATTTGATCACGGCCCGGTGCGAGGGCAGATCCGCGGATCCGCAGGCATACTGCAGCGCTAATCGGATCGCCATCAACAGGGCTCGGCCGCGCTCCGGCTCCCGGCTTCGTAGGTTTCGTAAGCTTCGACCACCCGTGCCACGAGCGGATGTCTTACCACGTCCTTGGCTTGGAAAAAAGTAAAGCTCACGCCCCGCGTCTGTCGTAGCACGTCGATGACATGCCGCAGTCCCGACAGCCGGCCCGCTGGGAGATCTACTTGCGTGATATCGCCGTTGATCACCGCGGTCGACCCAAACCCGATGCGCGTGAGAAACATCTTCATCTGTTCCGAGGTGGCGTTTTGTGCTTCGTCCAGAATGATCACGGAGTCACTCAAGGTCCTCCCCCGCATGAACGCAAGCGGCGCGACTTCGATGATGTGACGCTCGATATATTTCGAGACTTTGTCAAACCCCAGCATCTCGTAGAGAGCATCGTACAAGGGCCGCAAATAGGGGTCCACCTTCTGGACGATGTCCCCGGGCAGGAACCCCAAGCGCTCGCCCGCCTCCACCGCGGGCCGGGTTAATACCACCCGCCGCACCGCTTCGCGTTCCAAGGACTCGACTGCGCAGGCAACGGCCAGGTAGGTTTTACCGGTCCCCGCGGGGCCGATGCCAAAATTAATGTCGCACTGGCGAATGTTATCGACATAACGGCGCTGGTTCGCGCCGCGGGCTTTCACGACACAGCGCGGCGTTTGGATACGGTGATCGTCGTGCTCAGCCTCCTCCAAAATCTCTTCGATGCCGGCTTCCTGCAGATGCAGATGGATGCGCTCCGGACAGAGCATCTCCTCAACGGTCGCCGCATACAACTGTTCGATGATACGACCGGCCGCGGCTACCGAGCACGGCAGGCCGATCAGCCGGAAGGCATTACCGCGGTTGTTGATCTCGACCCCCAAGCGGCGTTCTAGTAACCGCAGGTGCTCATCGAACTGACCGCATAGATTAGCCAAACGCTGGTTATCGAGCGGCGCTAAAACAATGTCGCTCGCAAGTGCGGGCGGCAGCTTCTTGGTCGTACTCAAGCGAGCACTGGGCGATCAGTGTTTGTGAAAAAACCGTCGCGAGCGAAGAAAGGTCGCGTTCCGCCGGAGCGCAGGAACCGGAGTGTATATTGAAATACATGAGGATTCCGAGTACCGCCGGAACGCGAGATCCCGAGCGTAGTAGGTTCTTTCACAAACTCTCAGTAGACTCGTTCGCGCACCCGATCAGCTCGCCGCGCAACGAATGCGCCAAGGCCGCGGTGATCCGCACCTCGGTAAAATGGCCGGCGAGGCGCGGGCGCGCGGCCACGTTCACCACCCGGTTGTTACCGGTTCGGCCGCACAGTTCCTGCGGGTTCTTGCGCGACGGGCCTTCCACCAATATGCGCTCCACCTTGCCCACCATGGACACACTGATGTTTCGGGCATTTTCGTCGATGCGCGTTTGCAGGATCTGTAGCCGCTCTTTTTTCACCTCCTCCGGAACCTCATCGGGGAGACTGGCGGCTGGCGTGCCCGGGCGCTTGCTATAGATAAAGCTAAACGATTGGTCAAATCCTATGGCGGCGACGAGAGTTAGGGTTTTCTCGAAATCCTCCTCGGTCTCGCCCGGAAAACCGACGATAAAATCCGAGGACACGCTGATGCCTGGCCGAACCTCGCGCAGCTTGCGGATCTTGGCGCGGTATTCCAGCGCGGTGTACCCGCGCTTCATCAGTGCGAGGACGCGGTCCGATCCGCTCTGCACCGGCAGATGCAGGTGATCCGCGAGTTGCGGAATGTCCGCGTAGGCCGCGATCAAGCGATCGGAAAATTCCAGCGGATGCGAGGTTGTAAAGCGGATGCGTTCGATGCCATCGATGTCGGCCACATAACGCAGCAATACGGCGAGATCGGCAATCCTGCCATCGTGCATCGCTCCGCGGTAGGCATTGACGTTCTGACCGAGGAGCGTCACCTCGCGCACGCCTTGCTCGCCGAGCCCGGCGATCTCGGTGATCACATCGTCAAAAGGCCGGCTGAACTCCTCCCCGCGCGTATAAGGCACGACACAAAACGAACAATACTTGCTGCAACCCTCCATAATGGAAACGAATGCGGTCGGGCCCTGCGCCCGCACTTCAGGCAGGCGGTCGAATTTCTCGATTTCCGGGAAGCTGATATCGATGATCCGGCGCCCCGTCCCTGCGGCGGCGTCCAACATCGCCGGCAGCCGGTGGAGGGTCTGAGGTCCAAAAATCACGTCGACATCGGGGGCGCGCTCCCAAATCGCCGCTCCTTCCTGGCTGGCCACGCAGCCCCCCACGCCGATGACAAGCTCGGGCCGGGCCTTTTTCCACTGGCGCCAGAGTCCTAGCTGCGAGAATAGCTTTTCCTGCGCCTTCTCCCGCACGGAGCAGGTATTGACGATGAGAACATCGGCCTCCTCCGGGTCCGCAGTCTTGGACAACCCATGCGATTCCTCCAAGGCAGCGACGATCCGGGAGGAATCGTATTCATTCATCTGACAGCCAAAGGTTTTTATATAGAGCTTTTGCGGCATGTGCTCCTCAGCGGCGCCACCATCTTATTAACCTACACCTAATGCCGCGGTTTTTCCATGCGTTCAAGCGCCCAGAGCTCGAGTTTCGTCGGGACGCTGTCCGCCTGGGTATCGGGGACCTGCGCCGCCCTCCCCCGCCGCGCAGCTATTCATTGCTGAATTGCTGCATTGGACCAAAGTCCAATATAGCCGGAGCGTTGCACGCGCTACCATCCTGCATAGCGGCGGAGTTCTATACCAAGAACTCCGACACCGATTACCAGAACGGGGAGATCTTCCGGCTAGATTTCACGGCCATCAAGCGCTTTTCAAACAATCTCGGCATCGGAATCGTGGGCGGCTGGATCCAGCAAGTCTCGGATGACGAGGGCGGCATTGCCGCCGAACTCGATGGCTTCCGGGGCGCGCTCGGGATCGGCCCCATCGTGACATGGGCCTGGAAGCTCGGTGGCAAGGACGTGAGTTTCGACCTGCGCTGGGTGAATGAATTCGACGTCGAGAACCGACCAGATGGAGATGCGCTGCTATTCAACGCATCTCTGCCGTTCTAGCCACGCGAGCGCTCTCGCTTGGGTGGATTGGCTGCATGTCGCTTCGGCATCGATCGGGTTTGGTCTCCGCAGCTGAGCTTTCTAAATTCGGGAAGGGTTTTCCCGAGTCGCCGGACAGCGTGCACGCAAGACAAATAAACACCCTAGCGAAGGAGAATTGCCATGACACACACATTCAGAAGAAAACTTGCCGTTGCGTGCGCCCTGGCCCTCGTGGCGGAAGCGCAAACTCTGGCGGCAGATTTCGAACAGCTCGCCAACAGTACGATGCATGACGATCGGCCCACTGCCGAGACCAGCCGGCTTCTGCAAGACGAACTTCTTTTTCAACGCGCAACCCAGGTCTATCTCTGGGCGATGCCGCTCATCAATACCATGGGGATGAAGGTCGGCTCGGAGAAGGCCTTCGGCGCTGGCTACAATGTGCTGCCGATCTGGAAGGATCGGCTGAGCGCCAAGACCTTGGTGACCACACCTAACTCCGACGTGATTTACGCGATGAGCTATGTCGATCTCGGCAAAGTCGGTCCTCTGGTGATGGAAGCTCCGGAAAAACTACAAGGCATCCTGCTCGATTTCTGGCAGCGTTCGATTCCCGGCCCGACGATCCGTGGCCGCAACTACCTTGGTGACATCGGCTTTTTCGGTCCAGATGGAGGAAAAGGCGGCAAGTTCCTGTTGTTGCCGCCTGGCTATATAGGTGAAGTGGCGGACGGCTACCATGTCTATCGGTCGGAAACTAACAATGTCTTCATTTTCCTGAGGGGTTTTTACCAGGATCCCAAGAACGTAAAGCCTGCCGTAGATGTGCTGGAGAAGACCAGAATCTATCCTCTGAACGGTAAGATCACCGCCAAGAAGATGGCATTTCCAAATGCCTCGGGGGTTCCGGCGAACATGCTGCCTGCGAGTGATATTCATGCCTTCGAACACTTGAAACAACTCATGGATAGTGAGCACGACGGATTGGCCGACCCTGACTGGATGGGCATGCTCGCCTCGCTCGGTGTCGAGAAGGGCAAGCGGTTCAATCCAAACGCCCATACGCGGAACATTCTCGACCAAGCTGCCAAAACCGCTTACAAGATGAGCCGCGTCGTTGGTTTTCAGCAAGAAAACATCAACGGCGTTTCCTATCTGCTCTTCCCCGACCGGCAATGGTTTAACCCCATGGCGGAGGGCAATCCCTTCGACATGTTCTGGATGAAGACCAACACCGCCTATCGTGCCGTGGATGCCCGCACCAATTTCTTTACCAACTACTACTCGTGGAGCCCCGGCATGGTTTCCCAGGTGCCGGGGAAAGGCGCCAACTACATGATTTCTCATCGCGACGCCGATGGCGAATACCTGACCGGCGCCAACAGCTACAAGGTGACCCTGCCGGCGAATGTGCCAGTGGCGAATTTTTGGTCGATGACGCTTTACGACGCGGCCAATTCATCAGGACTCGATAACGGTCAGCCCTTCCCGTCGCTGGGTTCCCGAGACGAGCCGGTCGTCAACAGCGACGGCACCATCGACCTGTACTTCGAACCGACCGCGCCCAAGGGCAAGGAAGGCAATTGGCTACGCACTGTTACCGGAAAGGGTTTCTTCGCCATCCTGCGTCTCTACGGTCTCACGCAGAGTTTTTTTCTCTCTCCCCAGAAACCGGTGGGCGGCTGGATCGTGGGCGGCGGGCCGGTGTTCCGCTATCCCAGCGCCACCGACAGCGCGCTTGGCGGCGAGAAATGGGGTGCAGGTCCGACGGCGATTTTCATCCGCCAGGACAGCGGCTTTACCTATGGAGGACTGGTCAATCATCTCTGGGATTTTGCGGACGAAAGCGACCGGAGCGATTTGAATCAAACGTTTATCCAGCCGGTGGTAGCCTACGGGTTCAAATCAGCCACGACTCTGGCGGTGACCTCGGAGGTACTCTACGACTGGCCGAGCGATCAATGGACGGTGCCCGTCAATCTCATCGTTGCCCAAATGTTCAGGATCGGCATCAGCCCGTTCGCGTGGCTATCGGTCCGCGCATCTATGCAGAGCGTCCCAGCGGCGGGCCCGATTGGGGTATGAGGTTTCAGGTCGTATTTCCGTTTCCGAAATGAGCTGCCCTTTGAACCGTTAATGCCGCGGTTTTTCCATCCGTTCAAGCGCCCCGAGCTCGAGTTTTGTCGGGACGCTGTCCGCCTGGGTATCTGCGACCTGCTCGATTTCCCCGGCGGTGGCACGAGATGGATCGAATCCAGCTTGGCTGGTCAATTCCTTGACAACCGCTGTAGCGCGCCGCACGGCTAAAGCTTCAAGGTCGGCCGTTGCCAACGGAGTCTTTTCTACCAGATGTTGGAATAATTTTTCGTAGAAATCGACGTCCTCGCTGGCCTGGCCCATCAGTGACAAGATTGCGCTGACCCTTTTTGGCTTCTTACCCTGAGATTTTTCGTAGCTCGCCTCAAATTCCTCGATGGCATCTTCGCCGTCGCGTTCGTCGGACAACGCCTCCAGCGCGCGTTGGGTCTCGGCTTTATCGACGGCCACCGGGCCCGGGTCCTCGCCCGGTTGCAAGGCGACGTCGAGCTGCCGCGCCAAGGCGCGCCGCACCTGCATTGACCGAAGCGCTTCGCCATCGGCCGCGGGGTCGTACGCCCCGCGTACCGTTAGCGCTAGCATTGGCCGCTTAGTCAATGCCTCCGCTACTTTTGCGAGCTTTTCGCGCTCAGGCGGCGGGATCGTATCGATACCCGGCCGGAACAGGATCGCGTCGATGCCCTCCTCCCCACCGGCGAGGGCGCCGAGCGCCTTGAAAGGCGCGGTGACGGCAGTGGTAATGAGGTTGACAATCGCCTGCCAGACCAGGTGTCCGACGCTGAATTCAGGATGGTCCACGTCACCTTCGATGGGCACGGACGCGTTGATCTTGCCCTCGCCGTCGGTGAGCAGGGCGATCGCGAGATCGAGGGGCAGATTTACCGCTTTCTGACTTTCGACCCGCTCACCCAAGGTAAATTGATCGAGGATGATGGTGTTGTTGCTCTTCAACCTGCGATCCTCAACTTTGTATTCCAGATCCAGGTCTAGCTTTCCGGATTGGATCCTACGCCCGGCAAACGTGCCGCTGTAGGGCGAAAGCGGTGACATCTCAACGTTGCGGAACACCACTTTAACATCGCTAAACGTCTCAAGCTGTAACGGGCTTAACGACCCCACCACATTGACCTGGCCGTATTCGTCCACACGGCCCTCAAGCTTGAGCCTGGTTCGGCTGGAAGGCGCCAACGAGATGCCGGTTACCGCGCCGGACAATTCGTGGATGCGGGCGGCGAACGGAAGGACCAGGCTTAAGTCGGCGAAGTCGACGTTCGCCCGCTCGATCCGGACACGCTCCACGGTCACTGGAAATGGATTGGCGGGATCGCTCTTCTGCTTTTCCGTCGTTGCCGGCTGCCCGGAAGATGGCGCGCGTTGGAAGGCAGTGGCGAGGTTAATTGTTTTATCCTTGAAGATCACGATCTTCGTGCCCGGCTCGACGAGTCGCACTTCCTTGATGGAGATCTTGTCGGGGCCGAGGCTGAAGTCAAAGCCATCGGCAGACAGCGACTTCCAGGATAGGAAGGGCTTGGCGCTCTTGGATTCGTTTAGGAGCAGTTTATCGAGGCTAAACGCACCCGCCGCCTTGAGTGATGGACCGGTCTTGGCTTGGCTATAATCGACCCGCATATCGGCGGAGACAGCGGCGCTCTCGAGTGTAAGCGCCGCGACCTGTGCCACCAGCGACTTCAGCGGCGTCAGGTTCATTCCTTCGACCTTGACCTGCGCCTCGGCGCGATCAGCCTTTTGTGACAGTTGTCCCGTCGTGCTCAACGCACCGCCTTGTTTAATCTTGAGCTGCACATCGAACCCGATGGGTGTCTTTCCGTCATTGGTGATGTCCGTGAGCGCAACTTTCATGTCCTCGATGTCGTACGCAAGCTCGGGCGACACGCTTTGGTCGGCAAGCGCCATGCGAAACCCCTGGAGGTCGAACGCCTTGAGCGCGAAGCGCCACGGCTTGCCTTCCTCCTTGTTCTCCGTTTCGGCGACATCGATCTGGACATTTTCCTGGTCCCGAGGCCCGAATAATTCAAGCCAACGGACGGATTGATCCGCATCTCGGGCTATCTTGGCACCGCCTCCCTGTAGGGCCACTTGTTGGATGGTGGCTTCCCGTTTCTCGAGATCCATTTGTCCGCCCTCGACCTTAATGGAATCCAAGGTCGCGAGCGAATCGCTCTTATCTCGTTCGGCGATGGCAATGCGCTCAAGACTGACGCTCAAGTCCCGGATCCGCGCCTTCGGTGCAGCGGCGCCGATTTCCGCTTCCGCGCCCAGCCCAAGCTTGAAAGCCCCAACGGAGACCACGGAGGGTTTAGCGTGACTCGCATCGGCATAAGTGACCCCGATGTCCGCTACCTTGAATGCTTCGAGCTTGACCCGCCAAGGCGGCGCTGCGGGCGCACCGGCCGAAGGTCTAGCTGCGGGCGGAGTGGGCCGCGGCGCATTGGTCGTCGCCCCGGTCTTCACCAACGTCTGCCAATTGGCGATGCCCTTCTCGTTGACGGACACGGCGACATGCCCCTTGAGCACGTTGAATGTCGGCACCGTCAGCTCCCGGCTCGCAAGGTTAAAGCGAGCCCCCGCGATCTCGATAGCGTCAAGGACCAGGATCGGCTCCGGAGCAGAGGCGGTAGACAGCCGCAATCCCGTCAATTTGACGCCCAAATCGTTCACACTCAGGTCGGCCTTGGCTTGGTCAAGTCGGAAGCGGTAACGGGCTGTTGCGCCCACGTCCCCTAACGGTTCAGCCAGGTCCAACTGGTCCCGGATGAAGTTCCAAGGCGTCGCTAGCTTTAGGCCCTCGAGTCGGACTTCACCTTCCGATAGGATTGGGTTAAACGAGACATGGCCCTTCCATTTCACTACTCCGCCATTCGCCAGCTTTGCGCTGACGACGTGAGACCCGCGGTTCTCAGGAAGCGTCGAGATTGCGTCGAACTCCAGGTCGATCGGACTGACCGTTTCCGTGACTGGAGTCGACTTAGAGCGATCCGTGAATTTCACCGAGCCACCTGTGAGTGCCATGTGCTTCAGCAAGAGCCGTGGCGGGTTCTCTGCGGGCGGCGATGGCTCGTCGGATTCAGGCAGGGCGGCGGCGATCTTGGCCAGGTTCAGCCGGCCTTCCCGATCGATCATCAAATCAGCAGACCAACCCTCAAGCCGTATATCCGCAAACGTCCATGCCCAGCGGAACAGGCTTTCCAGCTCGAAATTGACGAACAGGCGCTGAAAACCAAATATAGCCTCCCCGGCCGCGTCTTTGAAGGAAAAGTCCTTCGCCTCGAGCTCAAAGAGGAAGGGGTTAAACCGTACCTCCGTGACAGCGGCCTGACACCTGAGCTGCTCGGAAGCCAGCTTCGGAACATAATACCGCACCAGATAGGGGATGAGCAGAAACCCGGCGAGAGTGTATACGGCCAGCGCCGCGGCAATACCAAGCACCCAGGGATTCCGGACCCGCTCGACGAACCGTTTCACTCTTGTTCGATCCTGATGCCCATGCTTGGGTAGGTGAGCAGCGTGAGCATATTTTTTTCGAGAGGCTTCGCGCTGGGTGCGATGGTCCGGCTGGGATAACGGCCGGCTGTTGCGCTAGGTATTAGCGTATTATAGACTCCAGGCTAAGTACGTCACAAGAAAAAGTACGTCTACAAGGCTCACGTGGAAACTTCTCAAGGCTTGCGCGAGCGATCGCGTTTCGGCGGCAGCCCCAAGCAGCCATCGATTACCTGCTGGCCGACACCCCCGTTGACCTTTCGCATCCAGCGTTCTTGGCCGACCGAGCGCTTTGACGCCATCACTCGAGGTGAGAGCCGGTCCAGCAATCCCTCGGAGCCGTGATGAATACGTCATAGTTCCGTGATGCCCCGACGATCTTTCGCCGGTACTTTCTAGTCGCGCGAGGTCCACCGTATTGACCGACCCAGGTTGCGGCTGATATATGTAGTTATCTTGATATTTTTATAATTCGAAGGCGAGGTGCGTATGGCAGAGGAGACCATCACGCGGTCGGTGAGCGCGCGGGGTGCCACTGGAGACTTGCGATGAAGATGAGTTTGACCTCTGCCCATCAGCTTCAGCGCGAAGTCAACCCGCTGCTTTCGTCGGTACGACTGTCCCTGTTGGCGGTATTTCTGAGCGGCGCGATGGGTGCCGCGTCGGCTCAAGTGGATGCTGCGTCCAACCAGGAGGACGTGCCGCCCATTGAACTGCCAGTATTGGTCGTGGAAGGCAAGGCGACCGCGTCCGACGGCCCCCTTTTGCCGAGTGAGCTCCAGGTCGAGGGGCCGTTTGGCGACAGCCGGACAGTGGCCGAGACCCCGCGTGCCGTGACATCAATCAGCAGCGACCTGATCGAGCGCGCGGCCCTGGTCGATCTCTCCGATCTACAGCGTCTGGTCCCCAACAGCTACGGCGCCAATACCTTCGGCGCCGCCAGCCTGCCGTCCTTCCGTGGCCAGCTCGCGGAGATCTTCCAGGACGGCCTCCGCCGCCAGGGGGGAAACAACGGACTCGGGCTGCCGCTGTCGCTGAACGGTTCCGGGCAGATCGACGCCATCAAGGGGCCGCCCCCCGTCGTGCTCGGATCCACGCAGCGCGTCGGTGGCTTCATCAACCTGATCCCCAAGCGCCCTGATCTGGACGCCGCGGCGGGGTCCCTCCGTTTGGGAGGCGGGACTTGGGATCGCTACCGGCAGCAGCTCGATTACTCGACCCCCATCGACGCCGGACGCTCGGCGGTACGCTTGAGCGTCGAGAACCGCAACGAAGACGGCTTTTACGACTTTACTCGCTACGACAGCCAAAGCCTGTTTGCAGCCTACCGCCTCCAGCCGGCGGCAGGCGGCCTGCTCGACGTCAACTTCGAATACTTCAACGTCGACTTCACCGACAACGCCGGCTGGAACCGTCCGACGCAGGACCTGATCGACAACGGCATCTATATCACCGGCCAAGGGGTGCAGCCCAACGGCTCGACGGTGCCGGGGCCGAATGCGGTGGTCAGTCCGACGGGTACCGTGCGCCTGCCCCGCAGCCGCATTCTGACGGATCCCGCTGATCGAAACAACTCCGAAACCGCTATCGCGAACCTCCGATACGAAACCGACATCCGTCCCGGGTTGAAGCTCATCAATCGCGCGATCTACCAGCACCTCGAACGTGAGGAAATCGCACAGAACAGCTTCGTGGAAATCATCGACGGCGCCGACACCTTCGAGAATCGGAGCGAGTTCGTCGCGGCCTATGACTTGCCCTTGTCGGGATTCCAAACCCGGCACGAAACCACTTTCGGACTGGACCTGCGCTATCACGACATCAAGGGCTTTAGCCAGTTCACCACCGAAGCCGACAACCCGATCGACCTGACCGGACCGATCGAAAACCGCCGCATCCGGCTGACGCCGGAGCAGCGGGCGCGCCTGGTGCAGCTGCGCCCCGGTGTGTTCGTCTCGCCAGGTGCGCAGTACGATATCGACGGCGATGGGGTCGGCGACTTCAACATCTCCGACACCACCGACTCGACGACCTATCAGGCGGGCCTCTTCGTGCAGCAGGACGTGCAGTTCACCCCACGGTGGAACCTGCTTGTGGGCCTGCGCGGCGACTGGTACGACGTGACGGCGCGTGATCCCTTGCCCCCGCCCGGACAGCAGGCGGCCCGCGACTCGATCAGCGAGCTTCTCGGCGCGGCCAATGCCAGCCTGAGCTTCAAGCCGGCGCCGGACCTCACCAGCTACTTCGCCGCGAGCTACAGCCAATCCACCTCCAACAGTCTGGGCGGCGGCTTCGTACTGGGAGCGGACAACAAGATAAGTGCGGAGAACTTCGCCACCGATAGCGAGCTGTACGAGATCGGCCTCAAGTACGCTCCGGCAGGCGGCAGCTGGTACGCCGACCTCGTTCTGTTCGACCAGACCCGCAACCTGCGCAACCGTGACGGCAGCAACAGCGGCATCAAGAACAGCGGCATCGAAGCGCAGCTCAGCCTGCGGCCCGATCGCCATTGGTTCGCGAATCTCTCGGCCAGCTATCAGGACACCCGGTTCGATGACTCCGCGGCGGTCCAGGACTCGCGCACGGTGCTCGATGCTTTCGACGACTCGCGTCCGGACATCGTCGTCGGTACCGGCGCCGGCAGTCCCAACCTCACGGTGTTTCCGCCCAGCGATCAGCGCGTGCCCGGACTGCCGCGCAAGCTGGTCTCGGGGCTCGTCAGCTATGCCTTCGACTCGGGCATCGAAACCGGCGTATCCGTGGTCTATACCGACCAGTTCCCGCTCGACTTTCTCGCCACGGTAAAGATCCGCGAGCAGATCACGGTCAACGCGTTCGTGGCCTGTACCCTGTGGGCGACCGACACCGACTTCCGACTCGAGGTGTTCAATCTTACCGACGAGGAAAACTTCTCGCCCGTGTTCGACGGCGGCTTCTTCGGCTCCACGCTCGTGTTTCCCGAGGAGCCGATCAACGTGATGTTCACCCTGCGCCAGAGGTTCGCGTTTTGATCCTGGCCCTCCCTCGATGCTACGGCCTGGTCCTCGGCATTGCCCTGCTGGTGGCCGCGGGATGCTCCCGCAGCCCGCCGCCGGTCGATCCGCTGGCGATGGAGTGGCCGGCGATCGAGCAGGTGGCGCGTGGTCAGACTCTGCGCTTCGTCATGTGGACGGGCGATCCGGCGATCAACCGCTACATCGGCGACTTCATCAAGCCGCGCCTGAAGGCGCGCTACGGCCTGGACCTCGAGGTCGTTCCCGGTCAGGCGGATATTCCAAATCAGGTGCTCGCGGAGATCGAGGCCGGCTCGAAGGTCAGCAGCATGGACCTGGTCTGGATCAACGGCGAGACCTTTCACAAGCTGCGGCAGATGCAAGCGCTGTTCGGACCGTTCACGTCCAAGCTCCCGAACAATCGCTTCGTGGACTGGGCCAACCCGATCATCGCCCGCGACTTCCAACAGCCGGTCGAGGGCTTCGAGGCGCCCTGGGGAACGACCCAGTTGCTGTTGATCGCGGACAGCGCCCGGGTGCCCGACCCGCCGCGTACGCCCGATGCGCTGGCCCGGTGGATTCATGCGCACCCGGGGCGCTTTACCTTCGACTCGACATTCACCGGACTGAGCTTCCTGAAGTCGCTCATGTACGCCTACGCCGATTCCCCCGAGGTGCTGGCCGGGCAGTTCGACGAGGCGGTCTATCAAGGGCTCAAGACGCAGGTTTTCGACTGGGTGCGCAGGGTGCGCAGCGACCTTTGGCGCCGCGGACAGACCTTCCCGAAAGATGTTGCGCAGCTGCACCAGCTCTTCGCCAATGGCGAGGTTGACTTCACCATGAGCTTCAACGATGGCGAGGTGGATAACAAGGTGGCGATCGGCCTGTTCCCGGACACTGCGCGCGCCTCCCCCCTGACCACCGGTATGCTCTCCAACACCCACTACCTCGGCATCATTGCGCGCTCGTCGCAGAAGGCAGCCGCGATGGTGGTGATCAACGAGCTGATCTCGCCCGAGGCCCAGTTCGAAAAGCTCAAGCCGGAGGTATGGGGGGACGGCACCGTGCTGGAGGTCGCGCGCCTGCCCGAGCCCTGGTCGTCACGCTTTGCACAGATCCCCGGACGGAAGCGAGCGCCGCCGCGCAGCGCGCTGCGCGAGGTGGCGCGCCAGGAGCCCTCGCCCGAGCTGATGATCCGGCTGGACCAGGATTTCCGGGATGAGATCATCCGCCGCTAGAGGGATGCCGGACCCTTGGATCACCGTGTTCTTGGTGGCCACCGGCGGCGCCGTGCTGCTGGCGCTGGGGTTCTCGGCACTTTACGGGCTGGGACTGATCGGCACCCGGTCCAGCGGCTTGACCCTCGCGCACTGGCAGGCCGTGCTGACCGACCGCGGGTTCTGGACCGCGCTGGGATTCAGCCTGGGGTTGACCGTCGCTACGCTGACCCTCTGCATGGTGTCTGCGCTGGCCGTCGTACTACTGCTGGCCGAACAGCTGCGCCGGCCCCCGCTCGGGATCTTGATCTACTTGCCGTTGGCGGTGCCCGGGGTGGTCGCCGCCCTGGTCGCCTATCAGGTGCTCGGTGACGGGGGTCTGCTCGCCAGGATCACGCACTCCTTGGGCTGGATCTCGCAGCCCTCGGAGTTTCCCTCCCTGGTCTTCGACCGTCAGGGGCTCGGGATTGTGCTCACCCACTGGGCCATGGTGACGCCGTTCTTCGTTATCCTTCTCGACCGTCTGATGGACCACGAGCGGATTCCGGCATTCCGGCAGCTGGCGCGGGCCCTTGGTGCCTCGGAATGGGCGGCGCTCAGGCGCGTGATCCTGCCCCTGCTGTCACGGGGTGCCTTGCCGCTCTGTACGGTCTACGGGGTGGTACTGCTGGCGGCTTTTGAGGTGCCGCTGCTGATCGGCGCACGCTTTCCGAACATGATCTCGGTCGAGATTCACGAGCGCATCGGCCAGTTCGATCTCACGTTGCGTCCCCAGGGCTTCGTCATGGCGACGCTGTATCTGGTCATCCTCTCGGCCGCCTGGTGGCTCGGCGGGCGCTGGCTGCCGGCGCGCGGAGCCCGGCGATGACGCGCCGCGCCGCTGCCTGGCTGCTGTCGCTGATCATGATCGCGCCACTGGTCGTGCTCAGTCTGCTCTCGGTCGCCGTGCAGTGGCGCTATCCCTCGCTCTGGCCGAGCGCATTTCACCATCGCCTGTGGCTGGACCTGCTGCACGACGGGAGGGCGCTGGGGTTGGCCTTCCTCGCCTCGGGACTGATTGCGGCCGCCGTCTCGGTGCTGGCCACGGTCGGCGGCCTGTTCACCAGCCAGCGCGTCGCGCGCCACCGGCGCCACAGCGCGCTGCTGCGTCTCGCGGTTCTGCCTTTTGCGGTGTCGCCGGTTGTGATGGCGCTGAGCCTCAACTACGGCTTCATCCGTTTGCACTGGGCGGGAACCGTGCCCGGACTGATCCTGGCGCAAACGCTATTCGCTTACGCCTACGCCACGCTGCTGCTCAACAGCCTGTGGAGCGCGCGCATGGTCGCACTGTCGAACCTGGCCGCCTCGCTGGGGGCCAGCCGGCGGCAGCTCTGGACGCGGGTCCGTCTGCCACTCGGTTCCGCCGTGATCGGCGTGTGCTTGTTCCAGACTTTTCTGATGTCCTGGTTCGACTTCGCGCTGGCGCGCATCATCGGCGCGGGAAGGGTGGTGACGCTGCCGATCAAGGTCTTCGAGTATTTCGGCTCCGGAGACCTGCGGCTGGCCGCCGCGACCGGCCTCTTGCTAATGCTGCCCCCGATGTTGATGCTGGTCCTGAATCGTAAAGGGCTTGCCTGGCCCCTCGCGCACGAGGCCTCCGCATGAGCGGATCACCGGTCCGGACGGAGGGCCTGCAGGTGACGGGCCTGGCCAAATGTTACGCTACCACACCGGTCTTCGAAGACGTGCAGATCGAGCTGCCGCGAGGGCGAACGCTGGCCGTGCTCGGGGCTTCCGGCTGTGGCAAGACGACCTTGCTCAGGGTGATCGCGGGACTGGAGGCGGCCGATGCCGGCCGGGTCCGCCTGGGTGGCCGTGACATCGGACAGCTGTCGCCGCAGAAGTACCGGGACTTGATCGAGTTAATCTACGTCCATGACCTCGGCGGCGCTCGATTGGAGCGGTTCGCCGGGCTGATCGTGCCGTTCCAGAACGACCACGAGGCCATCGCCCCTCACCGCGATGCGCTCTATGCCTTCCTGCCGCGGCGGCAAGATTGCCGTATTCGGCGACTCGGCCCACTGGATCGATGCCGTCTGGGAGGATCGCCCGGTCAACAACTACTGGTGGGCTGAACAGCCAGACCGCCCGCCGGTGGCTCACACCGACTTCAGCCACCCGCTGTTCGCGGGCCTGAGCGAGCGCCAGGCCTGCTGGCACCATCACGGCGTCTACACCCGCATTCCGGACGGTGCTCGCATGCTGCAGCATTCCGAGAGCGGCGAAGTGATCTGTTGGGAGACGCAGGCTTACGGCAGACACCTGCTGGCCGGGACGCAGGACCCCGTCGTCGAGCACGGCGTGCAGCAGATCACACACTTGGACCACTTCGTCGACAGCCTCGTGACCTGGCTGTGCGGCCGCCGGCCGACACAGGACAAGATGACGATCGACCGCGAGGCCTACGGCCGGCCGTTTCGGCGCACCGCCTGATCTTCCTGATCCTCCGGGGACAGCAGGCACCAGGCATGGTGCAGCCGCTGCGCCATGGTGAATACGATCACGGCGATGAAGACCCAGGTCCACAGCAGCAGCCGCGCGCTGTCGAGCACCATCAGCGAGAGGCAGATGAACGCCTCGGTGCGCTCGCCGAGGCCGGGCGAGTAATAAAAAGACTTCACCGTGCGGTTCGTGACCGCAGCGCCGATCGACAGGAACAGTGACATCGCGATGGCGATGATCCCGGACAGCAGGACCAGCTCGAAGCCCGCGTCGGGAAAGCGGCTGGCGATCGCGAGGATCATCGCGATCTCGACGACGCGGTCCAAGGTGATGTCGAGAATCGCGCCCAGCGCGCTGGGACGGGTCAGCCGCGCGAGCGTGCCGTCGGCGGCGTCAATAGTCCCCGACAGCCACAGCACCGCGACACCTGCGACGGCGTGCCCGGCAGCCACCAGCAAGGCGGCGCAGACGCCGACGAGCATGCCCAGAACGGTCAGCCCATTGGCGCTGATGCCAGCCCGCAGACAAACCCTCGCGATGCGGTCGAGAACCGGCTGGACGATATTCCTGGCACGTGTGTCAAGCATCGGCCGCAACTGCCTGGTTGTGAGCACTATTACCGTAGCATGAGGTTGCCGCGTGTGACAAGAGCACGACACGTGGCCGCTGGCATAGCCACAGGCTTCCCGTGCTAGCCCGTAGTGCCTAAGCGTGGTTGATGAGGCGGCGTACCCGGTGGGCGATGCCGAGGAGAGAACCCACTGCTATGCGGCCCTGATCGAAAGGTCGCTAACGGCGAGCGCGGTGGCGGGCCTGGGGGCGGAGGGAAACCGGAAAGCGGTGATTGAGGCCCACCGTATTGACCGACCCAGGCTACGGCTGATATATGTAGTTATCTTTATAATCCGTATAACCAGATTTGTCGGGCGAGGTACGCATGGCAGACGAGACCATCACGCGGCAGGTGAGCTAGCGATACGCCGGAGCGCTGCCGACCGGGGAGCAGATGTGCTGCCCGACCAGCTACAATTTCGATTCGAGAAGGTGCTCGGGGCCTCCTATGACTGCGACACGCCCCCCGGTCTGGCTACGGTGCGGCCGGGCGAGGCCGTCGCAGGCGAAGCGGTCTCCTACGGGCTCGGCGGGAGTTGCTGCTGATGGCCCTCAAAGCGGATCTCACCGAGCGGGAATGCGCCAATGTCCTGCGGGCCCTGGCGGACGAGACGCGGCTGCGGATCCTGGAGTCCCTGCTCGTGCGCGAGAAGAGCGTAAGCGATCTGGTCGAGGAGATCGGCAAGCAGCAGCCGCACGTATCCCACCATCTGCGGATTCTGCGTGAGGCTGGCTTGATCGAAGGCATCCGCGAGGGCCAGCGGGTCTGCTACTGGATAGCTCCCGGCCTGCAATTGCGGCTCAAGACCCTCCGGCACGAGGCCATTGACCTGGGGTGTTGCCGGATCAGCTTTCCGCTGGACTTCCTGGCGGTTTAGAGGTTAGGAGACCTGTGCGGTCAAGGTCAAAGTGCTAGCCGACGCCACAATGGTTGCGGTGGCTATAATTAGCGTCTGCGAGGAGACAAGCTGAGAAACCTTCGTAGACGAGCCGCGCTCAAAACGTGTGAGCCGGTCGGAGCCGTGATGAATATGTGATAGTTCGGTGATGCCCAGACGATCTTGCGTCTGTACTCTCGCGCCAGTGGCCATTACGGGCGGCGCCATAGATGACCGTGAAGCACTATGCGAACGTTTACAAACCACTGATGCGCACCGCACCCGCGTTATCGCCCGAGGTGACCCACGACAACCTCATCGAGTCGGTGGCCGAGCGCATTCTCAAGCGCTTCGGCTTGGAAGGCGGCCCGGCGGCTCACCGGCCTCGCCCAACGCCTGTCCCCTTAGAGGCGCTGGTAGGTTGATGAAGCGACTCGTTGCCATCTTGGCTTATACCCTGCTGCCTCTCAGCTACGCCGCCGGGGGGAGCTTCGATCATAGCCACCGCGCGTGGACGGACTTGTTACGGGAACACGTCGTCTTGATCGACGGCGGCAGCGGCTCTCAGGTGCGCTATGCCGAATTTAAGAACAAACGTACCGAGCTGAAGGCGTATCTGGATACGCTGTCCTCGGTGACGCTGGCGGCGTTCGAAGCTTGGAGCAAAGCGCAACAACTCGCGTTTCTCCTCAACGCTTACAACGCCTTCACCGTCGAATTGATCCTCACGCGTTATCCGCATCTCGAGTCGATCCGGGACTTCGGACGGTTTATCGACACCCCATGGAAAAAGCGCTTCTTCAAACTGCTGGGCCAAGAACAGCATTTGGACGGCCTCGAACACGGCATTATTCGCGCCCCGGGCGTCTATGACGATCCTCGCATCCACATGGCGGTTAACTGCGCGTCTATCGGCTGCCCGATGCTGCGCGAGGAAGCCTACCTCGCCGATCGCTTGGCCGTGCAGCTCGAGGAGCAAGTAATCCGGTTTCTCTCGGACCGCTCGCGCAATCGCTATGATGGCGCGACCCATACCCTTGAAGTGTCCGAAATCTTCGACTGGTACCGCGAAGATTTCTCAAGCGGTTTCCAAGGGATCCGGTCCCGAGAACAGTTTTTCGCCCAGTACGCGGAGCTGCTGACCGACGACCCCGACGGGCAGACCCTGATTCGGAGCCAAAAGGCGAAGATCAAGTTTCTCGATTATGATTGGGCCTTGAACGATTGCAGAGGTTGCCCGGAACATGAACAAGCTCTGGCGAAATGATCGCTCGGCTCGCGCGGTGCCTATGAGCCCCGAGCTTCGCGACAGGGCGCCGGCGGGCCCGCTCCGTGCCGCTGAGGATCATGAAGGTGACTACTTGAGCCCCGAAGAGATTCATGCATGGCCGCCCTACACGAGCCTGCCGGAGCCCACCCAGTATCGCGAAGCCCTGCCCAAGCGCCTGCTGGACATCGGCTGCTGGACGCCTGAGCAGATCGCGGGCAAGCGCTGGAACATCGGCTGCGTGGCGCTCGAAATCACTCAGCGCTGTAATCTCGACTGCACGCTGTGCTATCTCTCCGACACCTCCGAGGCGGTCAAGGATGTACCGCTTCAAGAAGTCTTTCGCCGCATCGAGATGATCTATCGGCACTACGGGGAGAATACGGACGTCCAGGTGACGGGCGGCGATCCGACGCTCAGGAACCGCGCCGAGCTCATCCAAATCGTGCGGCGGATCACCCAATACGGCCTGCGGGCTTCGCTCTTCACGAACGGCATCCGTGCCACGCGCGCGCTGCTCGCGGCGCTCTGCGAGGCGGGACTCACCGATGTCGCCTTCCACGTCGATTTAACGCAGCAACGAAAGGGTTATGGCTCCGAAGTTGAGCTTAACGCGATTCGAGAGCAATACATCGAGCGCGCGCGGGGCTTACCGCTTTCGGTGTTTTTTAACACCAGCGTCTTCGAAGGCAATTTTCATGAGATCCCAGCCCTGGTGCGCTTCTTTCGCAAGCACGCCGATGTGGTACAGATGGTCTCGTTTCAGCCGCAAGCCGATACCGGCCGCGGCGTGCTGAGAGCGCGCGGCGGCGGTATCACTTCGGACACCGTGATCGATCAGATCAACCAAGGCGCCGGCGCCGATCTGCGCTTTGATACCTTCATGGTCGGGCATCCGCGCTGCAACCGCTACGCGATGGCCTTCGAAATCAACGGCAATCTCTACGAGTTCTTCGGCGCCCCGGCCTTTATTGTGCCTCTCATGAATCATACCGCAGAGGTACGCTTCGACCGCAGAAATCGCCGGGCCGCTGTCCATGCCGCGATCAAGGCCTTTGCACTAAGCCCCGGACTTTGGCGGCAAGGTGTGAGCTGGCTAAGCCGAACGTTATGGGCGGC
>Ga0136622_10000074_pt1 | contig 33709 bp, 31 predicted proteins | sample AntDrymUQ4482106_2_FD_104803 | JGI IMG/M metagenome (GOLD analysis project Ga0136622, IMG submission 104803) | Polar desert sand microbial communities from Dry Valleys, Antarctica - metaG UQ448 (21.06) | ecosystem: Environmental > Terrestrial > Soil > Desert | place: Antarctica: Dry Valley...
CGGTCAGCCGGCCCACCACGGCGTCGGAGGCCTTCGATCGCGCTTTGTGCACACTGCCCGACTTGAGCACCTCGTTGCCGGGGAGCGTGTAGGTGATGTCACCGGAGAGCGCTAGCTGCTCGACCCGGACCGGCAGCGGGGTGTGCGGCGGCGGCTCCAGCTCGGCCTTGCCGCCGCCGCCGCCGCCGGCGTCCGCTCGCTCGGTCGCGCCATCCCGGTCACGCTTGCCCAGCTCGCGGCCCTCGAGCACCGGGCTGTCGTAGGCGGGCCGACCCGACTCTGTGTCGAGGTTCCCGCCCTTGCCGCCTTCACGCCCACCGCCGCCGAGCATGCTGGCCACACGACGCCGGGGCCGGGTGCGCTGCAGCGGGATAGTGGGACCGTCCTCGTCCGCGGCGTCCTTCTCCTCGGGCGCCGTACGACGTCCGAGCACCCAGTCGCGCGCCTCGGCCAGCCGCGAGGGGATCTTGTAGACCGGAGTGGCGGTGATCACCAGCAGCCCGAACGCCGCGAGCAGGACGAGCAGGGGTACGACGACATAGGTGCTGCGCAGCAGGTCCATCAGCAGAGACGCCACCACGAAGCCCAGAGCGCCCCCGGCCTGCTGCAGCGGCTCGGTGTCGCCCAGCCGAGGCCTCGGCATCCCGTTGCCGACGTGCACCAGACCGAGCACCCCGAAGAGCAGGGCGGACCAACCGATCACCTGACGCCCGGCCGGACCGTTGCGCTCCGGGTTGCGCATGTTCCGCCAGGCGACGACGCACAGCAGCACCGGCACCAGCCAGGCAAGGAGTCCGACGGAGCCTGCGACGACGGTGCGAATCCCTGCCCCGATCTGGCCGGGGAGCTGCCACCAGACCGCGGCTGCGGTAACCACGGCCAGCCCGATCAGCAGCAGGCCGGCTCCGTCACGACGGTGCTCGGGGTCGAGGTCGCGGGCGGTGTGTCCGATGCTGCGCACGCTCGCCCCGACCAGGTGTGCCACGCCCGCCCAGGTGCCCTGGATCGCGCGCCAGACCTGGGCCATCAGGGCAGCGAACATCCGCGCGAGAGGACCGGGCCCGTTGCGGACCGCCCTCGGCGCCGGTCGCTTCTTGGACTTGCCGCGATCCGTGGTCCGACTGCTGCTGCGGCTCGGCGAGGACTTCCGTGGGGAACCGCCACCGGACGACCGGGTCCTCGACGCAGCAGTACTCTTCGCGCTGCTTCTCGAGCGCGTGCTCCTGCCCCGCGACGCCGGCGGGGAAGACGTACGGGTCGCCATGCTCCGAGACTAGGCGAACACCCCACCAGTCCCACGCGTCACACGCCGGTCGAGCGGAGGCCGAAATGCGCGCCTTGTCCCGCCCCGGTTCGACCCCTTGTCCCTCACTCGGTGCATCAGGCACCGGTCGCGGCCCCTGAGGGTGACCCTCGCACCGAGTGAGGCGGATGGCTCGATCTGGCTGCGCCTTAGCCCGTCGCAGCCGGCCGTTGCGCATAGGCGGGCTGCCCGCGGGTGGGGAGCCGGTCGAGCACCCGATGTTCGTTGTCCCGGAAGCGGGGTTGGTAGTGGGTGAAGAAGACCTTGGCCACCAGGTCACGCCGGCTGCGCACCCCGGTCTTGTCGAAGATGCCCTTGAGGTGTTGCTGCACCGTGTGCGCCGACACCACGAGCTCGTCCGCGATCTGCGCGGTCGACCGGCCCCGTAGCACGAGTCGGGTGACGTCCTGCTCCCGGTCGGTCAGGCCGTGGGCCGACATCAGCAGCGGATAGATCCGGGCCGGGTGGGCAGGCTCGACGATAACCGTGGCTCGGGGTCGTCCACCGGGGGCCAGGACTGCACCATGGAGCATGACCCAGCGGCCGGCGCGCGAGCGCACCCGTGCCGTCGCGGCCTCGTCAGCCCAATCGGACTCGCCGCTGAAGCGCAGGGCCGTGACGGCTACAGACTGGACCGCCGACGGCAACCGGCCCCTAGCCGGGTCGCCGTCGGGAAGCTCGGACAGCCACCGGGCCGCGCCCGGAGTCGATGACTCGAGTTCCCCGCGCTCATCCACAATCAGGAGGCAGGGACCGTCCGGCCAATCGGGGTCGGTCGCCTCACCGAAGACAAGCGCCCGCCGCGCGCCCTCGGCAAGGTGCGGCGACACGGCGGTCAGAAACGCCTTCTCCGACTCGTCGAACATCGCCGACCCCGGCTCCCGATACAGTCCCAGGGCCCCCCAGACCTCACCGGTCCGAGTGCGCAAGGCGGCGATCAGCTCTTGATCGCCCCCCATCTTGATGTTCTCCTGCCACCGCAGCGTGCCCGAGGGATCCCCGTCCGTCGCCTCGTGGAGTGTGGAGATCCCGGAGGACGAGCGGGCCACCTCGACCAGCGTGTGCAGATCGTCCCCGAGGTACTCACCGGCTAGCCACTCCTGAGGGAACTCCTCGAGCTCGTCATTGAAGTGGCTGGTGATCAGCAGAGAGGCCGGATCGAGGGTGTACCAACACGGAGACCAGTAGTGGGGCACAACCCTGCGAAGGACCTCGTTGACCTCCCGCCAATAGAGTGCGAGGTCTGTCGATGAGCGAGTCAGTTGGACGACCTTGCCCAACGCTCGCTCATGCGTCGCCGCGTCCACACCAGCGACCCTACTTGTGCCCATGCCGTGACGGTTACCACAAATCTGGCATGGTCACCGGCGACCTACCCACTTAGTCTCGGACGACGGGATGCTGCGAGAGATCGAGAGCCGGTGGCAATGACTGAACGAGCACGGGTCCTCCGACCCCACGAAGGTCGCGTGGAACCCGGCCCCGGACAGGTGACAGACCGATTCATGATCGACGGCGACGACACTGGGGGACGGTTCGCCCTGGTGCAGCATCTGTTCGCTCCACGTGCGCTCGCTGCTCCGCTGCACCGGCACCACAAGGAGGACGAGTACACATTTGTCCTCACCGGCTCGATCGGTGCGGTGCTCGGGGATGAGGAGGCCGTTGCCCATCCCGGTGACCTGATCTTCAAACCGCGTGGTCAGTGGCACACGTTCTGGAACGCGACCGACGAGCCTGCCGCTGTGCTGGAGATCATCTCGGCCGCAGGCCTCGAGAAGTTCTTCCGCTGGCTGGGCGAGCAGACTGAACCGCCGAGCTCCGAGCTACTGGCAGAGGTTGCGACGCCGTACCACTGCGACGTCGATATGGAAGGCACCGTGCCGATCGTCGAGCGCCATGGTCTGGCCCCCTTCTAGGAGACTGCCGATCAGGCCTCGAGGACAACGGGGATGATCATCGGCCGGCGACGGTGCTTGTTCGAGACCCACCGGCCGACCACACGGCGGATCGTCTGCTGCAGCTCGCGGCTGTCGTCGACCCCGTCGGCCACCGCTCGGTCGAGGGCGGCCACGAGGTCGGGGATGATCTCGTCGAAGGTCGCGTCGTCCTCCACGAACCCACGAGCGTGGATCTCCGGCCCGCCCGAGACCTTGCCGGTGACCGAGTCGATCACCACCATCACTGAGATGAACCCCTCCTCGCCCAGGATCCGGCGGTCCTTTAGCGAGGTCTCGGTCACGTCCCCGACCGAGGACCCGTCCACGAACACGTAGCCGCAGTCGACCTTGCCCGCGACCTTCGCCACGCCCTTGACGAGATCGACCACCACGCCGTCCTCGGCGAGCAGGACACGGTCGGCGGGCACACCAGTCTGCCGAGCCAGCGCGCCGTTGGCGATCATGTGCCTGATCTCGCCGTGCACCGGCAGCACGTTGCGCGGCTGCACGATGTTGTAGCAGTAGAGCAGCTCGCCCGCCGACGCGTGACCCGAGACGTGCACGAGCGAGTTGCCCTTGTGCACCACGTTGGCACCCCAGCGCGAGAGCCCGTTGATCACCCGGTAGACGGCGTTCTCGTTGCCAGGGATCAGGGACGAGGCGAGTACGACGGTGTCGCCCTTCTCGATATGCACGAAGTTGTGGTTGCGTTGCGCGATCCGCGACAGCGCGGACAGTGGCTCGCCCTGCGAACCGGTCGAGATCAGCACGATCTTGTGTGGTGGGTAGTCGCCGATCTCCTTGGAGTCGACCAGAGTGTTCGGCGGCACGCGAAGGTAACCCAGGTCGCGGGCGATCGCCATGTTGCGGATCATCGAGCGGCCGACGTAGGCAACCTTCCGGCCGTTCGCCACCGACACGTCCATCACCTGCTGCACCCGGTGCACATGGGAGGCGAAGCACGCCACGATGACCCGTTGGCTGCTCTGGTGGAACACCTGCTCGAGCACCGGCGTGATGTCGCGTTCAGGAGTGTTGAAGCCGGGAACCTCTGCGTTGGTCGAGTCCACGAGGAAGAGGTCGACGCCTTCCTGCCCCAGTCGAGCGAATGCGCGCAAGTCGGTGATCCGGCCGTCGAGCGGCAGCTGGTCCATCTTGAAGTCACCGGTGTGCAGCACCATCCCCGCGCCGGTGCGGATCGCGACCGCCAGGGCATCGGGGATCGAGTGGTTGACCGCGACGAACTCGAGGGAGAACGGGCCGAAGGAGATCGTGTCGCCCTCGCTGACCTCGTGGTGCACGGTCTCCTTGAGCCGGTGCTCCCGCAGCTTCGAGGTGAGCAGGGCAAGGGTGAGCCGCGACCCCACCAGAGGGATGTCACCGCGCTCACGCAGCAGGTACGGCACCGCGCCGATGTGGTCCTCGTGGCCGTGGGTCAGCACGAGCGCCTCGATGTCGTCTAGCCGGTCCCGGATGGGGTCGAAGTCGGGCAGGATCAGGTCGACACCCGGGTGATGGTCCTCCGGGAAGAGCACGCCGCAGTCCACGACGAGCAGGCGGCCGGCGTACTCGAAGACCGTCATGTTGCGGCCGATCTCGCCGAGCCCGCCGAGCGGGATCACCCGCAGCCCCTTCTTCGCCAGCGGGCCGGGCGCGTTCAGCTCGGGATGCGGGTGGCTCACGCGCTGTCCGGACGGTCGAGCCTGTCGAGACCACCACTGTCAGCCTCGCCTACCAGTCCCGCTCCCGTCATCGCGACTCGAAGGTCGGCGACGAGGTCGTCGGGTGCCGCGACGAGCGGCAGGCGCACCGTGCGGTTCGGGAGTACGCCGAGCAGCTGCATCGCCGCCTTCGCCATCGCAGCCCCCGGGGCCCGTGTCATGACGGCCTCGACCACGGGCGCGAGTCGGCGGTAGAGACCCAGAGCCGTGCCGAGGTCCCCCTGCTCCACGGCGGACGCCATGGCGGCGTACTCTCGCCCGGCGACGTGGCCGACCACGGACACGACGCCCGAGCCGCCGTGGGTGAGCCAGCCGAGGTTGAGGACGTCGTCGCCGGAGTAGTAGGCGAGCCCGGTGTCCGCCATGATCCGCACGCCGCGCGGCAGGTCGCCGACAGCGTCCTTGACCGCGACGATCCGCTCGTGTCCGGCAACGCGGTGGTAGGTGTCCTCGGCGATCCCGAGACCGGTGCGGCCGGGGATGTCGTAGAGCATCACCGGCAGGCCGCTTGCATTCGCGACGGTCTCGAAGTGCGCAGCGACACCTTCCTGCGACGGCTTGCTGTAGTACGGCGTCACCAGGAGGAGGGCGTCCGCGCCGATTTTCTCGGCCTGCTCCGCGCGCTCGACGGAGTGCGCGGTGTTGTTGGTGCCGACCCCCGCGACCACGTGCACCCGGTCACCGACGGCGTCCACCACCGCCCGAAGGATCCGGCCGTTCTCCTCGACGGTGGTCGTGGGCGACTCGCCGGTCGTGCCGGAGACGACCACGCCGTCGTGACCGGTCCCGGCGAGGTGTTCGGCGACCCGAGCCGTGCCCTTGAGGTCGACCGAGCCGTCATCGGCGAAGGCCGTCACCATGGCGGTCAGCACCCGGCCGAACGGCGCAGGTCCCAGCGTGGCGGCGGTCATGGTCTCAGGCTAGCGCCCCGCGCACGAAATACCGTGCGCTTCGCGCACACATGGCACGCACCTCGCGGCATTGCCGTCGCTCGCTAGACAAGCGGGTATGGCTTCGCTCTGGCGCCTTGCGATGCACGCACCCTGAGCCCGCGAAACGTAACGCTATCTCGTACGCGGGGCACTAGTGCGTGGACGGCGCCGTCGCGCGTAGCGGACGAACGCGTAACCGTCGTGGTCCTCCCGAGCGGTCTCGTCCCACGCGTCACTGTCGAAGTCCGGGTAGTGGGCGTCCCCCTCCGGCGTCCCGCGCACCTCGGTGAGGACCTGCTCGTCGGCCGCCGCGATCGTCGCCGCGTAGACCTCGGCACCACCGATCACCATCACGTTGCCCTCGAGCGAGCCAGCCTGGGCGAATGCCTCCTCGATGCTGTGCGCGACCAGGACACCATCGGCGGACCAGTCCGGCTGGCGGGTCACGACCACGTTCGCCCGATCGGGCAGCGGCTTCCCGATGCTCTCGTAGGTCCTGCGACCCATGAGCACGGTGTGGCCGGTGGTGGTCGCCCGAAAGTGGCGCAGGTCCTCCGGGATCCGCCACGGCAGCTCCCCACCGTTGCCGATCACCCCGTTGTCGGCCACCGCCGCAACGAGTACGACGCGCTTCCCAGCGGAGTCGCTCATACGGCGATGGGGGCCTTGATCCCCGGATGTGGGTCGTAGCCGTCGACGACGATGTGCTCGAGATCGAATGCGTCGATCTCGGTGACACTCGGGTCCAGCCGAAGGGTCGGCAACGGCCGCGGGTCGCGGGAGAGCTGGAGCCGCGCCTGGTCGAGATGGTTGGAGTAGAGATGTGCGTCGCCGAGGGTGTGCACGAAGTCGCCCACCTCGAGTCCGGTGACCTGGGCGACCATGTGGGTCAGCAACGCGTAGGAGGCGATGTTGAACGGCACGCCGAGGAAGACATCGGCGGAACGCTGGTAGAGCTGGCAGCTGAGCCGACCGCCGGAATCGGAGGGGGCGACGTAGAACTGGAACATCGCGTGACACGGAGCCAGCGCCATCCGCGGGATGTCGGCGACGTTCCACGCGGACACGAGGTGGCGCCGGGAGTCGGGGTCGGTCCGGATCGCCTCCACGACGTTCCTCAGCTGGTCGACATGCCCGCCGTCAGGAGTCGGCCACGAGCGCCACTGGTATCCGTAGACCGGCCCGAGGTCGCCGTTCTGGTCGGCCCACTCGTCCCAGATGGACACCCCGCGGTCCTGGAGCCACTTGATGTTGGTCTCCCCGCGGAGGAACCACAGCAGCTCGGCGAAGACAGAGCGCGTGTGCACCTTCTTCGTGGTCACCAGAGGGAAGCCTTCACCGAGGTCGAACCGCATCTGGTGTCCGAAGACACTTAGCGTCCCGGTGCCGGTCCGGTCGCCCTTCACCGCGCCTTGCTCGAGGGTGCGCCGGAGAAGGTCGAGGTACTGGTGCACGCGCCTCAACCTAGCAGCGGACACCCACCCGGAATGGCAGGCTGCGGTGTGGTTCGATCGGTGGCGTGGGCATCGACTTCCGGGGGTCGTCACGTCCGACGCTGGGCGTGGAGTGGGAGTTCGCCCTCGTCGACAGGACCACCCGCGACCTCTCCAACACGGCCGCGAGCCTGTTCGAGAGCGTGCGCGACAGGGCTGGGTCGGAGAACCCCAAGCTGCACAGCGAGCTGCTCCGCAACACCGTCGAGGTGGTCACCGGGGTGTGCGAGAACGTCCACGAGGCGATGGCCGACCTGCGCGAGACCCTGGCCGTCGTACGTCGGTCCGCCGCGGAGCTGGGAGTGGACCTCTACTCGGCCGGCACACACCCCTTCGGGCAGTGGAACCGCCAGCAGCTGACCCCGGGCCATCGTTACGAAGAGCTGATCGAGCGCACCCAGTGGTGGGGCCGGCAGATGCTCGTGTGGGGGGTGCACGTGCACGTCGGGGTGAAGCGCCGTGAGCACGTCTTCCCGATCCTCTCCTCGCTGCTGAACCAGTTCCCACACCTGCAGGCGCTGTCCGCGTCGTCGCCGATCTGGGCTGGCACGGACACCGGCTACGCGAGCAACCGGTCGATGATGTTCCAGCAGCTGCCCACGGCCGGTCTTCCGTTCCAGTTCGAGAGCTGGGAGGAGTTCGAGTCCTACGTCGCCGACCAGCGCAAGACCGGCGTAATCGAGCATCTCAACGACATCCGCTGGGACGTGCGCCCCTCGCCTGATCTCGGCACGGTCGAGGTGCGGATCTGTGACGGGGTCTCGAACCTCCGCGAGCTGCAAGCGCTCGTGGCGCTCACCCACTGTCTGGTCACCGACCTGGAGCAGCGACTCGAGTCGGGCGAGACGCTGCCGGTGATGCCGCCCTGGCATGTCCAGGAGAACAAGTGGCGCGCGGCTCGTTACGGACTCGACGCGGAGATCATCCTGGACGCCGCGAGCAACGAGCGGCTCGTCACCGAGGACCTGTTCGACCTCCTCGAGCGGCTGGCACCCGTCGCCAGGCGGCTCGGTTGCTCGAAGGAGCTCGCGGAGGTGGCCGAGATCCCCCGCCAGGGCGCGTCCTACCAGCGACAGCGGCGAGTCGTCGAGGCCACCGGCGCCGACCTGGTCGCGGTTGTGGACTCCGTGGTCAACGAGCTGGAGGTGTGACCCGATGGACTCCGCGGCCGGTCTGCCGTCGGCAGACGTCTCGGTGCGGGTCGGGTGGCCCGACGACGCCTCGGGCATCGCCGAGGTGCAGGTCCGCGCCTGGCGGTCGACGTACGACGGGGTGCTGCCCGACGACGTGCTGCGCGCGCTGGACCCGAGCGACTTCGCCGCGGCGTGGCAGGAGTCGCTGCACCGGCCCAAGGACGCCCGGGACCGGGTCCTGGTCGCGCTCGAGCGCAACCTGGTGCGTGGCTTCGCGATCACCGGGCCAGCCGCGGACCCAGACCTCGACCCGATCGCCGAGGCGGAGATCTCGGAGCTCACCGTCGACCCGGAGCACATGCGGCACGGGCACGGGTCCCGGTTGCTGTCTGCCTGCGCAGACACGCTGCGCGCTGACGGCTTCTCCCGCGCGGTCCTGTGGCTCACCAGCACGAACGACGCGTTGCGCACGTTCGTCATCGCGGCTGGATGGGCAGCCGATGGGGCACATCGCGAGCTCGACCTACGCGGCGACGGTGCGGTGACGGTCAAGCAGGTGCGCCTGCACACCGACCTGGCCTAGTGCCCGCGCGGCCGCCCGACTGGCTGGTGCGTCCTGTGCGGCTTGTAGTTTCGGGCGATGAACCTCGCTCCGGACCCTGAGCCGGCCCTGGATCGGGCCGAACGCTCGAGGATCGTCCGGGACGCCCTCGGGGTGGGCATCGCCTCGGGCGCCTATGGCCTCTCCTTCGGCGCCCTGTCGGTGGCGGGCGGCCTGAGCATCGCCCAGACCTGTGCCCTGTCGCTGCTGGTGTTCACCGGTGCCTCGCAGTTCGCCCTGATCGGCATCGTCGCGTCCGGCGGCTCGCCCCTCTCCGGTGCGTTGACGGGTCTGCTGCTCGGCACCCGCAACACGCTCTATGGCCTGCGCGTCGGGCCGTTGCTGGGGTGGCGGGGTTGGCGACGTACCGTCGCGGCGCACGCACTGATCGACGAGACCACCGCGATGTCGGTCAACCGCTCGACGCGGGCCGCGGCCCGGATGGGGTACGTGTCGACCGGGGTCGCCCTCTTCGTCCTGTGGAACCTCGCCACGGTGGTGGGGGCTCTCGCCGGAGAGGCGGTCGGCGACCCACGCGCCTATGGCCTCGACGCGGCGGTGGGCGGTGCCTTTCTCGCCCTGCTGTGGCCACGCCTCGCTGCGCGCCGCAACCAGCTGGTCGCGGTCTTGGCGGCGGTGGTGGCGCTCGGCCTGGTGCCGGTGACCACGGCCGGGGTGCCCGTGCTGGCCGCGGGAGGCGTCGCAGTCCTGGTCGGGGCGGTCCGGCAGCGCTCGATCCCCGACGAGCCGACGCTGGGTGGTGAAGACCCCGACTCCGGCGGTCACGAATCTGGTGGCCGCGAATGATGTGGGCGGCGGTGCTGGTCACCGGTGTGGGCTGCTACCTGCTCAAGCTGGCCGGGCTCTCGGTGCCCAGCGCGGTCCTGGAACGTCCGGTCATGCAGCGCGTCGCCGACCTGCTCCCGGTCGGTCTCCTGAGCGGCTTGATCGCGGTCCAGGTGCTCTCCACCGGAGCCGAGCTGGTCGTGGACGCACGTCTGGTGGGCCTGGCCGTCGCGGTGGTCGCGCTTCTCCTCCGCGCTCCGTTCATCGTGGTCGTGTTCGTCGCGGCGCTGTCGGCGGCCCTCGTGCGGCTCGTCTGAGACGAGCCGGGAGCGCCTCAGGCCAAATTCAGCAGTTCCTCGAGGCCGACCGTGAGGCCGGTTCGTGAAGCGATCGTGCGGATGCCGAGCAGCACGCCGGGCATGAACGAGACCCGGTCCATCGAGTCGTGCCGGATGGTCAGCGTCTCCCCCGGACCGCCAAGGATGACCTCCTGGTGCGCGACGAGACCCCTGACCCGCACGCTGTGCACACCGATCCCGGCCACCTCGGCTCCCCGGGCCCCGTCCACGGAGGTGGTTGTCGCGTCCGGGATCGGGCCCACTCCGGCCTTCTCACGCGCCTCGGCCACCAGCGACGCCGTACGACGAGCCGTGCCCGAAGGCGCATCGGCCTTGTCCGGGTGATGCAGCTCGACGATCTCGACCGACTCGAAGTATCCGGCGGCCTCTGCGGCGAACCGCATCATCAACACCGCGCCGATGGAGAAGTTCGGGGCGACCAGCACACCAGTCGTCGGCGCTCGGCTCAGCCACGCCCGCACCTCGTCCAGCCGCTCGTCGTCGAAGCCGGTGGTGCCCACGACGGCGTGGATCCCGTGGTCGATGCAGAACTCGAGGTTGTCCATCACCGCGTCGGGGTGGGTGAAGTCGACGACCACCTGCGCTCCCCCGGTGACCAGCGCGTCGAGCTCGTCGTCGGCATCGAGCGTGGCCACGAGGTCGAGGTCGTCGGTCTCCTCGAGCGTGCGGACCACCTGCGCCCCGACCTGCCCGAGGGCACCCAGGACGCCGACCTTGAGCGTGGATGTCACGTGTCTCAACCTAGTCGGCACGGCGAACGCCTCTTCCCGGTGGTTGAGGAGGGCGAGGAACGAGCCCGTCTCAAAGCCACCGCAGGGGAGGTGCTTCCTGTCCCGACGACGTGAACCCCATCGATGTCTAGGCTCGCTTCATGAGTGTCCCCGAGCGCGTGCGTCTGGCCGTGGAACGACTCGACGTATCGCCGGCGGATCGGATCCTGGAGATCGGATGTGGTCCCGGCGTGGCCCTATCGCTGATCGCGCCTCAGCTGGTTGACGGCTACGTCGTGGGCTTGGACCGTTCGGCCGTCGCGATCAGCCGCGCCACCGTGCGCAACTCCGCAGAAGTCGCGTCCAGGCACGATCAGGTTGTACCAGTCCGCCCTGGCCGACTTCGCGATGTCGGAGCGGTTCGACAAGGTGCTCGCGATCAATGTCTACGTCTTCTGGACCAGCGCGGCCGATGCGGAGCTCGAAGTCGTCCGCGAGTGCATGACTCCGAGCGGCGCGCTGTTCATCTGCTACGAAGGTCCGGCAGGCGAACCCTCGCCTCGCGTCGTCACCGCGGTGACCACAGCCCTGGCCGCGCACGGCTTCGTCTGCGACGTCGAGACGGGCGGGATCTTGTCCTTCCGCGCACGGGTGGCCGACCGAGCTGTCGGCTGACTAGCTGAAGGGGCCTACGACGGCGAGGGTCTCGCGCTGGGTGAACAGCTCCTTCGCGAGCTGGTGCGCGTCCTCCAGTGTCACCGCGTCGATGCGCCGGATCACCTCGTCGATGCTGGGCAGCTCGTCGTACAGCAGCTCTGCCTTCGCGATCCGCGACATCCGGGACGTGGAGTCCTCGAGCCCGAGCACCAGACCGCCGCGCAGCTGCCCCTTGCCGCGCTCGAGCTCCTCGGCGGTCAGTCCCTGCTCGGCGAGCCGGCGGAGCTCGCTGCGTACGACGGAGAGCAGCTCGTCCATCTTCGCCGGCATGCAGCCGGCAGCGATCCCAAGCATGCCCGCGTCGGCGTAGTGCGAGGCGAAGGAGTACACCGAATAGGCGAGCCCGCGCCGCTCCCTGACCTCTTGGAACAACCGCGAGGACGTGCCGCCACCCAGCGTGGCGTTCAGCACGCCGAGTGCGTAGCGGCGATCATCGGCGCGAGCGAAGGTGCTCACGCCGAGCACGAGGTTGACCTGCTCGAAGGGGCGGGTGGCCACGACCTGCCCGGCCACACACCGCCGCAGCCGGGTCCCGCTGCGCAACGGCGAGGGGCCCACCGACGTGTCGGCCAGGAAGTCACCCCGGCCGAACGTCTTGCGCACCATGCGCACCACGCTGCTGTGCTCGAGGTTGCCGGCGACCGCGACCACCATGTTCTCGGGACGGTAGCGCGCCTGGTAGTAGCCGACGATCTGTGCGCGGCGCAGGCTCCCCACGCTCTCCGCGGTCCCGGCGATGGGGCGGCCCAGCGACGAGCGACCCCATGCCTTGACCGCGTAGAGGTTGTGCACCACGTCGTCTGGGTCGTCGTCATGCATGGCGATCTCGTCGAGGATCACCTCACGCTCGGCCTCGACGTCCTCCGCGGCCAGAAGCGGCGAGGTGACCAGGTCGCCCAGGACGTCCACCGCTACCGAGAGATCACGGTCGAGCACGCGCGCGTGGTAGCAGGTGTACTCCTTGGAGGTGAAGGCGTTGAACTCACCGCCGACCGTGTCCATCGCGACGGACAGGTCCATCGCGGAGCGGGAGCCGGTGCCCTTGAAGAGCAGGTGCTCGAGGAAGTGAGAGGCGCCGGCGAGCTTCGGCGCCTCGTCGCGGGACCCGACGCCCACCCATACCCCGATGCTGGCGGACCGCACTCCCGGCATCGCCTCGGTGATGACCCGCAAGCCACCCGGCAAGACGGTCCGGCGGATCCGCGAGATCACGGATCCGCCAGGGTCCTTCTCCGTCAACAGCGTGCGGGTGCTGCCGAGAGGCTGCTCAGTCATCCTGCGTCGTACGACGTGCGACCGACCCGGGCTCCCCGCCTCGGTCACTGCCGTGCGGGCTCGCCGCCGTTCCGGTCTCCGCCGCCGTCGGTGGAGTCGTCGTCCTCGACCACCGGCACGAGCGAGAGCTTGCCCCGGTCGTCCACCTCGGCGATCTGCACCTGGACCTTCTGGCCCACCGAGACAACGTCCTCCACTGCTTCGACGCGCTTGCCACCGGCGAGCGCGCGCAGCTTGCTGATGTGCAGGAGGCCGTCCTTGCCGGGGAGCAGCGACACGAAGGCACCGAAGTTCGTCGTCTTGACGACAGTGCCGAGATAGCGTTCGCCGACCTCAGGCATCGTCGGGTTCGCGATCCCGTTGATCACCGAGCGAGCTGCCTCGGCGGATTCGCCGTTCGTGGCGCCGACGTAGATCGTGCCGTCGTCCTCGATGCTGATCTGGGCACCGGTGTCGTCCTGGATCTGGTTGATGACCTTGCCCTTGGGCCCGATCACCTCGCCGATCTTGTCGACAGGCACGCGCATGGTGATGATCCGCGGTGCGTGCACCGACATCTCATCCGGTGCGTCGATGGCCTCGGCCATCACGTCGAGGATCGCCAGCCGGGCGTCCTTCGCCTGCGTCAGCGCACCGGCCAGGATCTCGGCGGGGATGCCGTCGAGCTTGGTGTCGAGCTGAAGCGCGGTGACGAACTCGCGGGTGCCGGCGACCTTGAAGTCCATGTCGCCGAACGCGTCCTCGGCGCCGAGGATGTCGGTGAGGGCGACGTACTTCGTCTCCCCATCCACCTCTCCTGAGATCAGGCCCATCGCGATTCCCGCGACGGGTGCTCGCAAGGGCACACCGGCCTGCATTAGCGACAGGCTCGATGCGCAGACCGACCCCATCGACGTCGAGCCGTTGGACCCCAGCGCCTCCGAGAGCTGGCGGATGGCGTAGGGAAACTCCTCGCGCGTGGGGAGCACCGGCAGCAGGGCTCGGCGGGCAAGCGCGCCGTGTCCGACCTCGCGACGCTTCGGGGATCCGACGCGGCCGGTCTCGCCGGTGGAGAACGGCGGGAAGACGTACTTGTGCATGTAGCGACGCGACTTCTCCGGCGACAAAGTGTCGAGCTTCTGCTCCAGAGTCAGCATGTTCAGCGTGGTGACTCCTAGGATCTGGGTCTCGCCACGCTCGAACAGCGCCGAACCATGCACGCGCGGGATCACACCGACCTCGGCGGACAGCGTCCGGATGTCGGTGAGCCCACGGCCGTCGATGCGCACCTGGTCGCGCAGGACCCGCTCGCGCACCAGCTTCTTGGTCAGCGCCCGGTAGGTTTCCTTGAGCTCCTTCTCGCGTCCCTCGAAGTCACCCGCGAGCCGCTCGACGACCGAGGACTTGATCTCGTCGAGCCTGGCCTCGCGCTCCTGCTTGCCGGGGATGGACAGCGCGTCGGTCAGGTCGCTCTCGGCGACCTTGCTGACCGCTTCGAAGGCGTCGTCCTCGTAGTCGAGGAAGACCGGGAAGTCGGTCACCGGCTTGGCGGCCTGCTTGGCCAGCTCGGACTGCGCCTCGATCAGCTGCTTGATGAACGGCTTCGCGGCGTCGAGGCCACCCGCCACGACCTCTTCGGTCGGGGCCTGCTTGCCCGAGTGGACGAGCTCCCAGGTCTGTTCGGTCGACTCTGCCTCGACCATCATGATCGCGACGTCGCCGGCCTCGGTGACCCGGCCTGCGACGACCATGTCGAAGACCGCGTCCTCGAGCTGGCTGTGCGTCGGGAAGGCGACCCACTGACTGTCGATGAGCGCAACACGCACGCCGCCGACGGGACCCGAGAACGGCAGCCCGGAAAGCTGGGTGGACATCGAGGCTGCGTTGATCGCCAGCACGTCGTACGGCGTGTCCGGGTCGAGCGCCATCACCGTGATGACCACCTGGACCTCGTTGCGCAGGCCCTTCTTGAAGGTCGGGCGCAGCGGTCGGTCGATGAGCCGGCAGGTGAGGATCGCGTCCTCGCCCGGGCGCCCCTCGCTGCGGAAGAACGAGCCGGGGATCTGACCCGCGGCGTACATCCGCTCCTCCACGTCGATGGTGAGCGGGAAGAAGTCGAGATGCTCCTTGGGGTGCTTGCTTGCGGTCGTGGCCGACAAGAGCATGGTCTCGTCGTCCAGGTACGCGGTGACCGAGCCGGCCGCCTGACGGGCGAGCAGGCCGCTCTCGAACTTGACGGTGCGGGTGCCGTGCTTGCCGTTGTCGATGACGGTCTCTACCGCCGAAACGATGGGTCCCTCCATGGGATACCCCTCTCTCTCAGTGCGAGCGAGCACGCGAAAGCGCCTTCGTTGCGCAGGGCGCGGGCCGGTGAGGAGAGGCCGGTCTTCGATCGAGGCCCGCGGCGGGTCGTCGTACCGACTTGTGCGGTACGGCGGCCTCCGAAGGCCACTACCGAGGACCGGGGCAGACGCCGCGGTCGCTCTTTGGTCTGTCCCCGGATGGGGAGCAGGTTCTCTTTTCAGTTGTGGCAGGGGGTCGTGATGGCCGCTCCTGGCGTCAGTGAGCCGTCAGTGGCACCTAGCGACGCAGGCCGAGCCGTTCCACGATCGAACGGTAGCGGCTGATGTCCTGCTTCTGCATGTAGTTCAGCAGGCGGCGTCGCTGACCGACCAGGAGCAGCAGACCACGACGGCTGTGGTGGTCGTGTTTGTGCTCCTTGAGGTGCTCGGTCAGATGGGCGATGCGGTGCGACAAGAGCGCAACCTGGACCTCGGGGGAGCCGGTGTCGCCCTCTGCTGTGGCGTACTCGGCGATGATCTTCTTCTTGGTCTCCGTGTCGGTACCAGTGGACACGCAGGCTCCTCTCGGGGTGTCGTTGCGCGGCGCGCCGGGGCCGGTTCACCCGGGCACTATCATTCCGCGGCCGATAGACGGCAACCTGCCCAGGCTATCAGCGGCTGGGGCTATCTCCGAATCGCTGCGGTGGCTGGGGCCACCCTTCGTCTCGGCGCTCAGTCCAGTACCGCAAGCAGGAGGTCCTCACGACGGCGGCGGACCAGGTCTGGGCTGAGATCCGGGCGGCCGTGCGCGCGCCAGAACGCGGACATCAGGCCGGGCGTCGCCCCCGACTCGCGGCCTCCGCAGTCCTGCCGTCGGGCAGGAACCCGACCAGGTCCATCAGCTGCCAGTAACGCCCGACGTCGGCGTCGTGGTCGAGCACCCCGCCCGCGTCGACGTACGCGGCACGGAACCGGAGGGCGGTCTCAACTCCGTGAGTGCCTGCCGTATTGGACACGCAGTGCGCAACGTCGAGATCAGCCGGACCGGCCGACGTCTCGACCCAGTCGACCAGGCCGGTGACACGGCCCTCCTGCCAGAGCACGTTCCCGAGGTATAAGTCACGATGGATAAACGTGCGGCGGTAGCTCGGCGCCGGTCCGCGCAGTCGCGCGAACGCCTCGGCGTATGCATCGTCGTGCTGTGACCACGGCGGGACAGCCCGCTTGGACTCGAACGCCCAGGACTGGTACTCGCTCGGCCAGCTTCCCGGCGCAGGGCGAAAGCGATGCACTCGGACCAGGAGGTCGGCAAGCTCGCGGACGTCGTCGTCGTCGTCACGCGTGATGTCCAGCCCTCCGGGCATGAGGCTCATCAGCAGGGAGGGCTCACCGGCTGTCGAACCATCAGGATCCACGGCAATCGGTTCCGGGGCATGGACCGGTTCGTTCTGGAGCATCTGCTGAACGGCGTACTCGCGACGGAGCAGGCTGTCGGCGAAGCGGCGCCACGGCTCCACTGTCATCCTGCGGAGCACGGCCTCGTCGCCCACCTCGGTGCGCACCTTGTACATCTGCGACGAGACGCCACCGGTGAGCTGCGACAGCGAGACCACGCGGGAGCCGAGCTGTGATGCGAGCCAGTCTCGTGCGCGCTCATCCACCATCTGAGCGGCTTCGCTTCAGCGACCGGTAGACCGCGCGTACGCCGAGCGCCTGCTCCAGCTCGCGGGTGAGCGCGGTGAAGAACTGCTCACGGTAGTTCTCGTCGGTGACCGCATAGACGGTGAAGTAGAGACCGGAGAACGCGGCGAGGAACACCGAGACCTGGAGCAGCTCCAGGCTGAGCGTGGGCAGCTCGGGGATCGCGGTGGGAGGCTCGCCCACCCACGACTCGATCACGTCCGGCTGCATGGCGACACCGCCGAAGACCAGGAAGAACAAGAAGACCGAGAGCGCGAGCAGGAACACCTGGACCAGCTGGGCGACGAGCAGCACGAGGATCAGGTTCGCCCGTTGCAGGCCGGTCACCTGGGTCTCGTCCGCGAGCTCGGAGTGCTCTGCGGCCAGCGCCCCCGCGACCGGTTCCAGCGGCGTGCCCTGGCAGCAGGTCACCAGGCGCTCGGCGCTGATCTCACGGTCGACACGGTCTAGCTCCTCGGGCAGCCGCACGAGCAGGAAGCCGGTCGCCACTGCCCCGAACAGCATCACGGTCAGCCAGAGGACGCCGCCGTCGAGCGACGCGGACACCTGCCAGACCTCGGCGTTGATGAACAGGAACGTCACGAACAGCAGGAGCAGCGGCAGCGCGCGGGTCACGAGCGGGAACAGCAGTCCGATGCTGCGCAGCGTCCGCATGATGGCCCAGGTAGCGATCCGTCGCAGGCGCAGCGTGGTCGCGGCGTACCAGAGCAGCACCAGACCGCCTGCCGCGAGCCCCGCTCCAGTGCCGTTCGTGCGGTCGTCGAGCCACAGCCCGACGACGATCCCCGCAGCGACGCCGACCAGCACGGCCACCACGAGGAGAGTCACGAGCCTGCGTGGTCGCAGGCCCCGTTGCGCGATCTGCCACTCGGAGTCCACGAAGTAGGGCAGCCCGTGGCGCAGGAACCACGTGTCGGTGTCACGAAGCCGCTGGTCGGTGCTCACACCGGCTCCGGCACGTTGAGTACGACGCGCGCGCGGGCGACGTCGTCGTGCATGGTTTCGACGAGCTCTTCCACGGAGTTGAAGGTGACCATGCCCCGCAGCCGCGCGACGAACGCGACCTCCACCTCGACGCCGTACAGCTCGAGGTCGTCGCGGTCGAGGACGTAGGACTCCACCCGGCGCTCCCGGTCTCCCGCGAAGGTCGGGTTGGTGCCGACGCTGATCGCGGCGGGCAGGGCCTCGCCGCCCAGCGCGGAGCCGTCGACCCCCCGCAGCCACCCGGCGTACACGCCGTCGGCCGGCGCCGCCTGCGCCTTGCCGGTGGGCACGTTGGCCGTGGGGAAGCCGAGCTGCCTCCCCCTGCGGTCGCCCTCGGCCACCACACCTCGGATCACGAAGGGACGCCCGAGCGCGTCCGCAGCCCCGGCGACGTCGCCCTCGGCGAGGCAGTCGCGCACATGCGACGAGGACCACACCCGCGAACCACCGCCAAGGTCGACACCGACGGTGGCGAAGTCGCGACTGCCGCCCGCGTCGCGCAGGGTGGTGAGGTCGCCGGACGCGTGGCTGCCGAACCGGAAGTTCTCCCCCACGACCACCGCGGTGGCGTGAAGCGCACTCACGACGATGCCGTCGATGAACCGCTCCGGCGACCACGCGGCGACCTCCGGGGTGAACCGCAGGACCAGCACGTCGTCCACGCCGGCGTGTCCGAGCAGCTCGATCCGGGTCGCTATCGGTGTCAGCGTGGGTGGCGTGTCCTCGGGACGCAGCACCGCGATCGGGTGTGGGTCGAACGTCACCGCGACCACGTGCTCGACACCGTGGTCGGCGGCGACCTCGCGGGCGCGGGCGACCACGTGCTGGTGGCCGAGGTGCACCCCGTCGAAGTTGCCGATCGTGACGACGCAGCGACCGAGGTCGGCCGGCACATCGTCGAGCGAGCGCCAGATCCGCACGATGGTGGTGCTCCTTTCGCGGTGTCGTAGCTGTCCCGGGCTCAGGGTTTCACTCGCTGAAGACCGCGGACGCAACCGCCCTGCCAACCCGCTGCTCGTAGAGCGCCAGGAAGCTACCACCCGAGTCGAACAGTGCGACCGGTCCGCTCGCACCGAGGTCGACCTCGAGCTGTCGTCCGTAGCCGACGTCACGAGCCTGCTGGTCGTCGAGTGAGTACGTCGGGAAGCAGCGCCGTGCGACGTCGGTGATCGGGATCAGGTGCAGGTCCTTCTCGAGGTCGGTGAGCGGATGCGCGGCGGTGATCGCGAAGGGACCGACGCTGGTACGGCGCAACATGGTGAGGTGCCCTCCAACTCCGAGGACCGACCCGAGGTCTCGCGCCAACGCGCGCACGTAGGTGCCACTGGAGCAGCGCACCGAGATGTCCACGTCGAGCCACTCTCCGGCGTTCCTCACCCCGGTCACCTCCAGCGACTCGACGTGCACGCGCCGTGCGGCGAGCCGGACGCTCTCGCCCGCTCGGACCTTGGCGTAGGCACGCTGACCGTCCACCTTGATCGCAGAGACCGAGGAGGGCACCTGGTCGATGTCCCCGACGAACCCACGCGCGGCCTCCCGCACCGACGTCTCCGAGACCTCGTGCGCAGACGAGCGCGCGACGACCTCGCCTTCCGCGTCGTCGGTCGTGGTGGACTCGCCGAGGCGGAGGGTGGCGTCGTACTCCTTGGTCCCCAGCATCAGATGGCCCAGCAGCCGTGTCGCCTTGTTGACTCCCACCAGGAGCACACCGGTGGCCATCGGGTCCAGTGTGCCGGCGTGGCCCACCTTGCGCGTCCCGGCGATCCGGCGGACGCGGGCGACGACGTCGTGCGAGGTGATGCCGGGCGGCTTGTCGACGACGACCAGGCCGGACTCAGCCGTCGTTGCCGGTCTGCTCACGTGCGGGCTCCGCTGTCTCGCCGTCGTCGTGCGGTTTCCGATAGGGGTCCGCGTCACCGGCGTACGTCGCCCCCGCGGATGCCGCAGCGACCTGGGCGTCGGACTCGCGCGCCCGGGCCAGGACCTCGTCGAGATGCCGCGCGGTGTCGGGAAGGGCGTCGTGGTGGAAGGTGAGGCTCGGCACGTGTCGCAGGCCGAGCTGTCGGCCGACCTCAGAGCGCAGGACTCCCTTGGCCGACTCCAGCGCGACCGCGCTGCCGGCCACCTGTGCGTCGTCGCCGAGCACCGTGTAGAAGATCGAGGCCTGCTGGGTGTCCCCGGTGACCCGCACGTCGGTGATCGTCACGAACCCCAGCCGGGGGTCCTTGATCCGTCGCTCGAGCATCTCCGCAACGATCACTTTGATCCGGTCCGCAATCCTCCGCACCCTCGTGTTGCTCATGGCTCACTTCTCTCGTTCAGCGGGCGGGATGGCGGCGTGCGGGTGGCAGACCGGCCGAGGCGCATCTGGGTGGCCCAGAAGGAGCAGCAGCCACGAGTGCGTTGCCAGACCGGGCGGCGGACCAGACGAGGGGCGGCGAGGGTGGTTGGGTCTGGCCGCCGAGCGAGGAACGAGCGAGGCTGGATCGCCTCGCCGCCCCTTGTCGGGGCAGCCGACCGGTCGGTCCCGGCGCACCGCCCTTCGTTGGGGCGCCTGGCCAGCGCCCGCACAGCCACGCTGCCGCCGGTCGGTCGACATGCTCAGTCCCGCGGAATCTCGCGCATCTCGAACGACTCCACGACGTCCTCGATCTTGATGTCGTTGTATCCGCGCAGGGTCAGGCCGCACTCGAAGCCCTCACGGACCTCGGACACGTCGTCCTTCTCGCGGCGCAGCGAGGACACGTCGAGGTTGTCTGCCACCACGGCACCATCACGCAGCAGCCGCGCCTTGGCGTTGCGCCGGATGACCCCGTCGACGACCATGCAGCCCGCGATGTTCCCGATCTTGCTCGACCGGAAGATCTCGCGGATCTCCGCCCGACCCAGCGAGGTCTCCTCGAACTCGGGCTTGAGCATGCCCTTGAGCGCCGCCTCGATCTCCTCGATCGCCTGGTAGATGACCGAGTAGTAGCGGATCTCCACACCCTCCTTGTCGGCCACCACGGTCGCCTTGCCCTCGGGCCGGACGTTGAATCCGATGATGATCGCGTCGGAGGCGGCAGCCAGCATCACGTTGGTCTCGGTGATCGCACCGACACCGCGGTCGATGACCCGCATCGACACCTCGTCGCCCACGTCGATCTTCGACAGCGAGTCCTCGAGCGCCTCGACCGACCCGGACACATCGCCCTTGAGGATCAGGTTCAGCTCCTGGCTGACACCCTTCTCCATCGATGCCATGAAGTCCTCGAGAGTACGACGCCCGCGCCGCTGAGCCTGCAGCGCTGCACGCTCGCGCGCCTCGCGCTTCTCCGCGATCTGGCGCGCCATCCGGTCGTCGTCGACGACGAGGAAGTTCTGGCCTGCGCCAGGCACCGCCGTGAGCCCGAGCACCATGACCGGACGCGACGGGTCCGCCTCGTCGAGCGACTCGCCATACTCGTCGAGCATCGCCCGGACTCGGCCGAAGGCCGGACCGGCGACCAGCGAGTCACCCACGCGCAGCGTCCCGCGCTGCACGAGCACGGTCGCCACGGGCCCGCGGCCTCGGTCGAGGTGTGCCTCGACGACGAGACCCTGCGCGTCCTGCTCCGGGTTGGCCCGCAGGTCGAGGGAGGCGTCCGCGGTGAGCACGACCGCCTCGAGCAACGTGTCGAGGTTCAGCTCGGCCTTCGCGGACACGTCGACGAACATCGTATCGCCGCCGTACTCCTCCGGCACGAGTCCGTACTCCGTGAGCTGGCCGCGCACCTTCGTCGGGTCGGCGTCCTCCTTGTCGACCTTGTTCACCGCGACCACGATGGGCACGGCCGCCGCCTTGACGTGGTTGAGCGCCTCGACGGTCTGCGGCATCACGCCGTCGTCGGCCGCGACCACGAGGATCGCGATGTCGGTCGCCTTCGCACCACGGGCACGCATCGCTGTGAACGCCTCGTGACCGGGGGTGTCAATGAAGGTGATCCGACGCTCCTCGCCCTCGACCTCGGTAGCCACCTGGTAGGCCCCGATGTGCTGGGTGATGCCACCTGCCTCCTTGGCCACCACGTTCGCGCTGCGAAGCGCGTCGAGCAGCTTCGTCTTTCCATGGTCCACGTGACCCATGACGGTCACCACGGGTGGGCGGGACGCGAGCGCGGCCTCGCCGCCTTCGTCGAGCCCGAACTCGAGGTCGAAGGACTCGAGCAGCTCTCGGTCCTCGTCCTCGGGAGAGACGACCTGGACGTCGTAGTTCAGCTCCTCGCCGAGCAGCTGGAGGGTGGCGTCGTTGACGGACTCGGTCGCCGTCACCATCTCACCGAGGTGGAAGAGCATCTGCACCAGCGAGGCTGGCTCGACGTTGATCTTCTCAGCGAAGTCGGTCAGCGAGGCTCCGCGCGCGAGCCGGACCGTCTCGCCGTCGCCCTTGTGCACACGCACGCCGCCGATCGTCGGCGCCTGCATGTTGTCGAACTCTTGACGCCGCTGACGCTTGGACTTCCGTCCGCGTCGCGACGGGCCACCGGGACGGCCGAACGCACCTTGGGTGGAACCGCGTTGACCGGGCCTGCCACCTCCGGGGCGACCGCCACCGCTTGGGCCGAAGCCGGCACCGGGACGCCCGGGCGCACCCTGGCCACCACGGACCGGCGCGCCTCCACGACCCGGGGCACCGCCGCGGCCGGGCGGACCACCGGGGCCTCCTCGGCCCGGACCGGCGCCGCGGCCGGGCGGACCACCGAACGCAGCGGGAGACTTGGGCATCATCGCGGGGTTCGGCCGGGGCATTCCGGGGCGGCCCGGCGCACCTGCGCCACGACCCGCGTCGCGACCCATGGGAGGACGCTGCGTCGGGTCGAGCGGCGGCTGGCCGCCTCGCGGCGTGGCCGGACGTCGGCCCATCCCCTGCGTGGTCGAGAAGGGGTTGTTGCCCGGACGCGGTGCCCCTGGACGGGCACCGGGGCGCGGCGCGGATGGCGACGGCGCACGTGCCGCGGGCGCTGCGGGGAAGCCGCCGTCGGTCTCCGACGGGGGCCCGGTTGTCTGCCCAGTCGTATCCCCAGTCGTCTGCTCGGGAGCAGGCCCGCTCGGGCCGGGACGAGGAATGGTGGTCGCCGCAGGCTCGACCGGGGCCTGGGGCGTGGTCGTGCCAGCAACCGGGGACGGAGCCGTGGGCACCCCGTTGGTGGACTCCTCGGCAACCGGGGCCGTGGCGGGGTCAGTGGTCGGTGCGTCGACCGGAGCCACCGGTGAGTCGATGGGCGCAGAGTCGGGCTCTGCCGACTTCGCGGCAGCCTTCTTGGTCGGGGCCTTCTTCTTCGCAGCCTTCGCCGCGGAGGCCGCCTTCAGTTCCTCGCCGAACTGGTCGTTGAACCGCTTGACGACGGGCGGCTCGACCGTCGAGGAAGCCGACTTGACGAACTCCCCCATGTCTTTGAGCTTGGAGAGAACTTCCTTGCTCTCCACTCCGAGCTCTTTCGCGAGCTCGTGGACTCGGACCTTAGCCACGCTTCTCCTTCTGGTCCGAGCCGCTGCTTGCGGGGCCGGACCGTTAGCTGGTGTGCACGCTCATCGTGAAGTACTCATCGAGTGTTCATGAGCTGCTGCTCCATCTTCATTCTTGATGCCGGTCAGGTGTCCTGCAGCCGCGAGAGGTGGTCTCGCAGCGCCTCGTCGGCGAGCCCCTCCTGGACCCGGAGGGCCCGCGCGAAGGCGCGTCGGCGAAGCGCGAGATCCAGGCACGCCGGTCGGGGATGCAGATAGGCTCCCCTGCCCGGCGCACGCCCTCCGAGATCAGGTGTCACTGCCCAGCCGGACTCCGACCGGGTAGCGACCACTCGCAGCAAGTCGTGCTTGGCGGCTCGCTCCCGGCAGCCCACACACGTGCGGACAGGTCCTTCAGGGCGCGAGGAACCGATGCGTTCGCGAACCACCTCGAATGAGTCTAGCCCCTGACGCGCACAGAACCGAACCGCCGATCAGCCCGGGGCCGCGGGCTCCTCGGCGGGGCGGGTCGGAGCGGCCTGGTCCACCGACGTCTGGTCGGCGGGCGGCGCCTCGTCGGAGCGGATGTCGATGCGCCAGCCGGTCAGCCGCGCGGCCAGCCGGGCGTTCTGGCCCTCCTTGCCGATAGCCAGTGACAGCTGGAAGTCGGGTACGACGACCCGAGCGGAGCGGGTCTCGGCGTCGACGACCTCCACGCTGGTGACCCGGGCAGGAGACAGCGCGTTGGCCACCAGCTGCGCCGGTTCGTCGGCCCAGTCGATGATGTCGATCTTCTCGCCGTGCAGCTCGTGCATGATGTTGCGCACCCGTGACCCCATCGGCCCGATGCACGATCCCTTCGCGTTCACGCCCGAGACGGTCGAGCGGACCGCGATCTTGGTGCGGTGACCCGCCTCCCGGGCGATGGCGCAGATCTCGACTGCGCCGTCGGCGATCTCAGGGATCTCGAGGGCGAACAGCTTCTTGACCAGGTTCGGGTGCGACCTCGACAACAGCACCTGCGGCCCGCGCATGCCTTTGCGCACGCTCACCACGAGAGTCTTGATCCGGGTCCCGTGCTCGTATCGCTCACCGGGGACCCGCTCGGCAACGGGCAGCAGCGCCTCGAGCTTGCCGAGGTCGACCATCACGTCCTGCGGGTCGCGCCCCTGCTGCACCACCCCGGAGACGATGTCGCCCTCCCGTCCGGAGAACTCCCCGAAGCGCAGGTCGTCCTCCGCCTCGCGCAGGCGCTGCAGGATCAGCTGCTTCGCGGTCGTCGCTGCGATCCGACCGAAGCCCGCCGGTGTGTCGTCGTACTCGGTGAGCGTGTTGCCCTCCTCGTCGGTCTCGGCGGCCATCACGATCACGTGACCGGACTTTCGGTCGAGCTCGACGCGCGCGCGAGCCTGCGCCCCGGGGGTGCGGTGGTAGGCGGTGAGAAGTGCCTGCTCGATGGCCTCGACCAGGACGTCGAGGGAGATGTCCTTCTCGTGCTCGAGAGAGCGCAGGACCGCCATGTCGATGTCCATCTGCTCAGCGCTCCTTCCGGTTGAACTCGATCTGCACGCGGGCTTTCGCGATCGTCTCGAAGGCGACCTCGCGCTCGTTGCCGTCGACCGCGACGACGGCGGACTCGTCTCCGGCGCGCACGATCCGGCCGGTGAACCCCTCACCCTCGCGGCAGGCGACTTTCACCAGGCGCCCCTGGTTGCGACGCCAGTGGCGAGGCAGGGTCAGTGGGCGGTCCGTGCCGGGTGAGGTGACCTCGAGGGTGTAGGGACGCTCGCCCATCACGTCGGAGGCGTCGAGCGCTCGAGAGACCTCACGCGCCGCCTGCGCGATGTCGTCGAGGGTGACTCCGCCGTCCTTGTCGACGGCCACGCGCAGCAACCGGCGCTTGCCGGCCGGAGTCAGCTCCACGGCCTCGACGTCGAGACCAACAGCAGAGAGGGGGTCGGTCAACACCCCTGCAAGTCGGTCCCGGACCTGGTCGATGCTCACGGGGTGCCTCCTGCTGTGCTGTTGTCTGTCCTGTCGAACTGTATCCGAAACGACTGGTTCTTCCCGGCGTCCGAACCTCTGTCGGCCGTGGGTGTCACCCGAGGAGATTGGTAGCCTTCAGCATGGCTCGCATCCGCCGCTTCGGCGTCGTACTCGCTCTCTCTGCCCTCGCGGTGTCGGGCAGTGTCCTCACAGCCGCGTGCGGCGGGGACGACACCGGCGCTGGGGACGCGAGCGAGTCCAGCTCGAGCGCAGCACCGTCCGCCTCGCCAGCGGAGACGTCGACCGAGACGCCGACCGACGAGCCCAGTGAGGAGCCGAGCGCAACGCCGACCGAGGCGGTCGCACCCGAGCAGCCCGAGGCGCCGCTCCCTCCCAAAGCCACGAACTCTGCAGCCGGACGCAGAGACTTCGCCCGCTACGTCGTCACGATGTGGAGCTACGCGCTCGCCACAAATGAGCCCGGGCCGTTGGTGGGGCTGAGCCCGAGCAAGAAGAGGCCGTGTGACGGGTGTCGCCAGCTCGAGGCCGAGCTGCGCGAGCGTGACAAGGAGGGGTGGTACGTCGACTTCCCCGGTGCCGAGGTGAAGGACACGGAGGTACTCCCCGACGGTGCCGAGGCGACGGCGCGGATGACGGTGTCGATCCCGGAGAGCGACTCCTACAACGACGACGGCAGCTACCGCAGCACCAACCCCGCACATGCCAAGGCGGGCTTCGACGTGAGGATGCGCTACGAGCGCAAGGGCTTCCAGCTCCTCGCGTTCGGGGTCAACCTCTCCCGTCGCTGAGTGAGTTGTCAGGCGCTCACGTCGCTCTGACCCACTCAGCGCCTGACAACTCGGAGGCCACACCCATGAGCAGGGTCTCCCGGCGTGTCGTCGTGAGGGGGCTCGCGGTGGCGGTGACGCCGGGCCTCGCCGGATGCACCCTCGAGGGCGACGGCGCCGCCCCTGCGCAAGACGGCTCCTCCGACCCCGTGAGCCCCGATCCCGATGTGGCGCTCGCCATCACGGTGCTCTCCGAGGAGACAGCGGCCCTCGCAGCACTCCAAGCAACCCGATCTCTGCACCGGGAGCTGGGCAGAGAGCTGTCCCCGATGATCGCCTCGCACCGCGCCCACGTGTCGCTGCTGTCTCGCGCGGCACCGGAGGGCTCGCTCCCACGCGCGTCCTCCCGTCGCTTCGCCGTACCGGACAACGAGCGCGCTGCCCGCCTGACGCTGGTGGTCGTCGAGCAGGACCTCGGCTCGGTGCAGAAGCGCGCCGCGGCCGCGGCCAAGAGCGGCGCGTTTGCACGGTTGCTCGCGAGCATGACTGCGTCGTCGGCGCAGCACGCCGCGCTGCTCACCGCGGAGGCGGGGGACCGTGACGCGGGAGGCGCTGCATGAGACCGGTGCAGGCGCTGCAGGTCGCACTCGCCGGTGAGCATGCGGCGGTCTATGTCTACGGCGTGCTCGGCGGCCGGGTCTCGACGTCGGCGGACGCGGCTCTCTCACGGAGGCTGATCCTGGGCTACACCCGCCATCGCTCTCGACGAGACGAGCTCATCTCCCGGGTTCGGTCGGCCGACGCCGTGCCGGTCGAGGCAGAGGTGAGCTACGAGGTTGCGAACCCGGCCCTGACCAGCAGTCAGCTCGAGCGGGCGGCGCTCCAGATCGAACTGCGCTGCTCAGCGCTATACGCCGACGTCGTCGGCAGCACCTCGGGCGCGGACCGGCGGTGGGCGATCGACGCCCTCACCGACTGCGCAGTGCGCCAGCTCGGCTTCGGTGGCTCGGCCGCGCCCTTCCCGGGCGCGGCCGAACTCGCCTGAGGTGGCTCAGCCGCGGTAGGCGGAGTACATGGATGACATCCGCGAGGCCTGACCACCGCTGAACTGCGTGTAGCAGCTGTCGTAGCTGTAGTCCATGTAGTTGTGGATCGGGTCGAGCCCGGCCAGGGCGCAAGAGTCGCGACCCGCGGGGCAGCCGTTGGTGGCGCTGCCTTGTGCCGGGGTGTCGCTGACCTGGTCGTTGCTGGGGGTGCAGCCGCCCTGGAAGGTGTGGTAGAGCCCGAGCCAGTGGCCGGCCTCGTGGGTGGCCGTCTCGCCCAGGTTGTAGTTGGTCGCCGAGCCGCCGGGAAGCGAGGTGTACTGCACCCGGACCCCGTCGACACCCGGGTTGCTGGCGTAGTCCCAGGGGAACGTCGCCACGCCGAGGTAGTTGAAGTTCACCAGCCACATGTTCAGCGCGTTGGCACCGCCCTGTCGGGTCCGGGAACGGTACGTTTTGCTCTGCTTGTCCTGGTGCCAGTTGGTGTTGTTGAAGCGGTCGATGCCGGCGAGGGTGAAGGTGAAGCCGGTGTTGGCGGCGCTCGAGGACTCCTGGCCCCCGTAGGTGCGGTTCAGCACCGCGATCTGCTCGGAGATCCGCGCGTTGGAGACGTCGCCGTTGCCGGCGTTGTCCCGCATGACGTGCACGTAGACCGGGATCGCGGCTGCCGCTGCCGCGGAGCTGGCCTCGGCCTGGCTGATGCCCTGGTTCTTCAGGATCGCGTCGGTGCGCGCCTCGACCGCGCGGATCTGCGCGGCCGAGATGTCGCGGTGGTCCAGGGCCCGTCCACCGGTGGCGCCCCGGGCGCTCGCCGAGCCGTCGTGCCGCTCAACGCACGCCGGCTTCCGGTCAGCGGACTTTTCCAGTGCTTGGGCCGGACCGACGATACCGGTCACGGCGAAGGCGGCGGATCCGGCGAGGGCCAGGGTGCGAAGGCGCAGTGAACTCATGCAAAGAGCGTCCCCGGAGGGTATGCGTGAAACCCTCAGCGGCCGACGGCCGCCGTGACGTGATCTGTGGCAAGGGTCACATCGACGTCCTCTCGGGAGCCGCTCGCCCGGTCTCTGACCTCGACGACTCCGTCGGCGAGACCCCTGCCGACCACGACGATCGTGGGCATGCCGAGCAGCTCGGCATCCTTGAACTTCACCCCGGGTGAGACCTTTTTCCGGTCGTCGTACAGCACGCTGACCCCTCGCCCGGCCAGGTCGCCGGCGAGCTGCTCGGCCGCGTCGAAGACCGCCGAGTCCTTGCCCGTGGCGACCAGGTGTACGTCAGCCGGGGCGACCTCGCGCGGCCACACCAGGCCGAGCTCGTCGTGGGTGTTCTCGGCGATGGCGGCCACGGCGCGGGACACACCGAGGCCGTAGGAGCCCATCGTCACGGTGACCAGCTTGCCGTTCTCGTCGAGCACCTCGAGGCCGAGCGCCTCGGCGAACCGACGACCGAGCTGGAAGATGTGGCCGATCTCGATGCCGCGCGCCGTCTCCAGACGGCCGCCACAGTTCGGGCAGGGGTCGCCTGCCCGGACACCGGCCGCCTCGATCGTGCCGTCCGCCTCGAAGTCGCGGCCCGCCACCAGGTCGATCACGTGGCGACCGCGCTCGTTCGCGCCGGTCACCCAGCGGGTCCCGTGGACAATGCGAGGGTCGAGGAGGTACCGGATCTTGGACTCGTTGCGCTCGCCGAGCACGCGCGGGCCGATGTAGCCCTTCACCAACGACGGATGCTTGGCGAACTCCGCCTCGTCGAACACCTCCACCTCGATGGGCTCGAGCTGCCCCGCCAGACGCTTCTGGTCGACGTCGCGGTCGCCGGGGACCCCGATGGCGATCGGCTCTCGCGCGCCGTCGGGGTGCTTGAGCACGACCAGCACGTTCTTCAACGTGTCCCCTGCAGTCCACGGCCGGTCCTCGCGCGGGTATCTCGAGTTGAGGTGGTCGACCAAGGTCTCGATGGTGGGAGTGTCCGGGGTGTCCTCCGCGTGGGCATCGGGAGCGTCGGCGTACAGCACCGGATCAGGCGCCTTCACCCGGACTGCCTCGACGTTCGCGGCGTAGTCGCAGTCCGGGCAGTGCACGTAGGTGTCCTCGCCGTTCTCCGCCTTGGCCATGAACTCCTCGCTCGCCGAGCCGCCCATCGCACCGGACACGGCCGCGACGATGACGTACTCGAACCCGAGCCGGTCGAAGACCTTGACGTAGGCCTTGCGGTGGGCGTTGTAGGAGTCGAGGAACGCCTCGTCGGAGATGTCGAAGGAGTAGGAGTCCTTCATCACGAACTCGCGCCCGCGCAGGATGCCGGCTCGGGGGCGCGGCTCGTCGCGATACTTGGTCTGGATCTGGTACAGCGACAGGGGCAGGTCCTTGTAGGAGGAGTAGAGGTCCTTGACGAGCAGCGTGAACATCTCCTCGTGGGTCGGCCCGAGGAGGTAGTCGGCTCCCTTGCGGTCCTTGAGCCGGAAGATGCCGTCGCCGTACTGGGTCCAGCGGTTGCTCGCCTCGTAGGGCTCGCGCGGCAGCAGCGCCGGGAAATGCACCTCCTGAGCGCCGATCGCGTCCATCTCCTCGCGCACGATGCGCTCGATGTTGCGCAGCACCCGGTATCCCAACGGCAGCCACGAGTAGATCCCCGGGGCCGCGCGACGGATGTACCCCGCGCGCAGCAGCAGCCGGTGGCTCGGGATCTCCGCGTCGACGGGATCCTCTCGCAAGGTGCGCACGAACAGGTTCGACATCCGCAGAATCATGCGGGTCACGTTACCGAGGCGCCCGGCCGACGACCGCACGGACGCGAGCACCGGCGGCTCGCAGGTCGCTGCGCAGGTCACTGGGCAGATCATTGGGCAGCGGTTGCGTCACGCTGGCTCTGCCCAGTGCGCTACGGATGTCGTAGACCCGCATACCCACGCCGTTGGAAGGACTTATGTACGTCGGCCGGTAGCCCGTCCAACGCACCTTGACCTCACCGCCGCGCAGGCGGGTGAGGTCGAACTCGACGACCATTCCCTCGTACACGCCCACGACCTCGGTGCTGTGGGCGGCAACGAAGTTGCCGAGCCCGTAGGCCACCCAGGTGCCGTTGACCTTCCTCACCGGCTGCACGACGTGTGCGTGATGGCCGTAGACGAGATCGACGGCCGCCGACCGAGTGACCTGCTCCGCGATCGTGCGCTGGTAGTCGCTCGGGCTGTGGGTGTACTCGTCACCCCAGTGGAGGCCCACGACCACGGCGTCCGCCCCGGTGGCTTTCGCCCGGCGTGCGTCGGCCCGGATCGATGCGGGGTCGATCAGGTTCACCGACCAGGGCTTGTCCGCTTCAAGCGGGATCCCGTTGGTGCCGTAGGTATAGCTGAGCAGGACGATCTCCAGCCCGCCGACCTCCACCCGGAGCAGGTGCCTCTGCTCGCGCGGGCTCCGGGCGGTCCCGGTGTGCGGGATCTCCCTCTGGTCCAGCGCGGACAAGGTGCGTGAGAGCCCGTCGAACCCCTGGTCGACGCTGTGGTTGGAGGCGGTGGTGCACGCATCGAACCCGGCGGCGGTGATCCCGCCGAGGATCTGCGGCGGCACGGAGAAGGTCGGGTAGCCGGAGAACGGCCCCTCAGCGGGGGCGACCGGGGTCTCGAGGTGACAAACCGCGAGGTCCGCCGACTCGATGAGCGGGCGGACCGGCTCGAAGAGCGGCGCGAATTCGAATGCTCCACCCTCGCCGGCTCGGCGCGCGTCGGCGCGGGCCACTTTCCAGAGGGCGTCGTGAGCGAGCACGTCGCCGGCGAAGGCAAGTCGGACGGTGCGGTCACGTCGCGGCCGAGGCTCCTCGGTGGGTTCGGCCTCGGTGGCCTCGGTGGGCTCGGCTTCCGTCGGCTGGGCTCGGTTGGGGCTCGCGCCCTCGGTCCCCCCAGCGGGCGGTTCCGCGGGCGACGTACACCCCGGCAGCCCGGCTACGATCACCACCGCAACGGCGGATCCGACGAGAGCGGCAACGCGCGAGATGGTCACTCCCCAAGATGTGCGGCTAGAACATGATCGTCGCGAAGACGCCAGTCTGCCGGAAACCCACCGCCTCGTAAGCGCGGCGCGCAGCAACGTTGTGCTTGTTGACGTAGAGCGACACGACCGGGGCGATGTCGCGCAGCACAATGCCAACCACCGTCGCCATCCCAGCGACGGACAGGCGGCGGCCGCGCAGGCTCGGCTCCACCCAGACGCCTTGGATCTGGCAGGCGTACGGCGTGACCGCGGCCACCTCCGCCTTGAACACGACTCGGCCGTCCTCGATGCGAGCGAAGGACCAGCCCTTGTTGACCAGCTGGGACACGCGAGCGCGGTAGGCCTCGCTCCCGCCCCCGGCTTCCGGCGAGACCCCGACCTCCTCGGTGTACATCGCCACACACGCCGGGTAGAGCGCGGCAAGGTCGCCTTGCGTCGTGCGTCGTACCAGCGGATCGGGTGCGATGTCGGGGTCTCGGTCGGTCATCATCAGCGGCTGGTCCCACCGGAACTCGCGGGGCGCGGACCAATGGGTGCGGAGCTCGTCCCATAAGGGCCCGACGGCATCGGCCGGGCCGACGATCGTCGAGCAGCGGCGCCGCTGCTGGATCCCCTTGGCCGCGAACGCCTGAATCGCCGCAGGCGTGGCCTCTGCGGGCGCGAGGTTGGCCGCGGCATGACACGCCGACCTCAGCCGGCCGTCCTCGACATACCCCCACATCTCCCCGCCCAGCCAGCGCGGGTCGAGCTGGGTGACGCGGCTGCGGTAGTCGGGAAAGACGTTGGCGACGGGGTCACGGGCCAGCAGCTCCAACGTCTCAGGAAGGTCCGAGGGTCCCAAGACGCGCAGCCCGTTCTGCGTCCGAAGCACGCTTTACCCTATGCGAGGTGCCCTCTACCAGCACATGGCGGCGAGACGCCGTGGGTCCCGCAATCACGATCAAGCCGTGCGGAGGTACTCGTGATTGGCTGAGCGCATGAACAAACGTCCCCTTCACGACCGAGTCGCCCTGGTGGCCGGAGCCACGCGGGGTGCTGGTCGCGCCATCGCGGTCGAGCTCGCTCGGGCCGGAGCTCACGTGTATGCCACGGGACGTAGCAGCCGGCTCAGCGGCCGGTCGGAGATGGACCGGCCGGAGACGATCGAGCAGACCGGCGATCTGATGGCGCAGGCGGGTGGCGAGGGAGGGACCGCCCTCGTCGTCGACCACGAGGACGCCGATGCGGTGTGCCGTCTCGTCGAGCGGATAGACGCGGAGACCGGGCGGCTCGACGTGCTGGTCAATGACATCTTCGGCGGTGACCGCTACGCCCAGTGGGACAAGCCGCTGTGGGAGCACGACCTCGCCGGCGGTCTCCGGATGCTGCGGATGGGTGTCGACACGCACCTGGTGACCAGCGCGAAGGCGATCCCACTCATGCTGCGCAGCGGCGGCGGCCTGTTGGTCGAGATGACCGACGGCACGTCACAGTTCAACGCGAACTACCGCGAGGGTGTCGGCTTCTACTACGACCTGGTCAAGGCGAACGTCGAACGAATAGTCAAGGGTTTGACTCACGAGCTCGCCGACCATCCCGTCACGGCGCTCGGCGTCACGCCGGGTTGGCTGCGCTCGGAGAAGATGCTCGAAGGATTCGGTGTCACCGAGGAGCGGTGGCGAGACGCATTGAAGAAGGTGCCCGGGTTCGCGATATCCGAGTCCCCGACGTACGTAGCCCGGGGGGTCACCGCACTTGCTGCTGATCCCGACGCGTCGCGTTTCGCCGGACAGGTCCTCACCGCCCGGCAGCTCTCCGAGACCTATGACGTGACCGACGCCGACGGCTCGCGGCCGGACTGCTGGGGCTACATCGAGGCTCATGGCATCGACCACGAACGCGACGACGGAATCGCCGCCTACCGCTGACGGGACGAGGGAGGTAGCTGGAAGTCGAAACTCAGCCGACGGTGACCGCGGGAGCCTCGCCCTCCGCGGCTTCCATGCCTTCCGCGATGCGCATCGCTTCCTCGATCAGGGTCTCCACGATCTGCGACTCGGGGACGGTCTTGATCACCTCGCCCTTGACGAAGATCTGGCCCTTGCCGTTGCCGGAGGCCACCCCGAGGTCGGCCTCCCTCGCCTCGCCCGGGCCGTTCACCACGCAGCCCATGACGGCCACCCGCAGCGGGACCTCCAGCCCGTCGAGCCCCGCAGTCACCTCGTCGGCCAGCTTGTACACGTCGACCTGGGCTCGACCGCACGAGGGACAGGAGACGATCTCGAGCCGGCGCGGGCGCAGGTTCAGCGACTCCAGGATCTGCAGCCCGACCTTGACTTCCTCCACCGGAGGCGCCGACAGAGAGACGCGAATGGTGTCCCCGATCCCCTGCGACAGCAGGGCGCCGAAGGCGACCGAGCTCTTGATGGTGCCCTGAAACGCCGGTCCCGCCTCGGTGACACCGAGGTGCAGTGGCCAGTCGCCACGCTCGGACAACATCTCGTAGGCCGTCACCATCACGACGGGATCGTTGTGCTTCACCGAG
>Ga0136622_10000075_pt1 | contig 33697 bp, 28 predicted proteins | sample AntDrymUQ4482106_2_FD_104803 | JGI IMG/M metagenome (GOLD analysis project Ga0136622, IMG submission 104803) | Polar desert sand microbial communities from Dry Valleys, Antarctica - metaG UQ448 (21.06) | ecosystem: Environmental > Terrestrial > Soil > Desert | place: Antarctica: Dry Valley...
AACAGGTCCAGGGCGACCCGCGAGATCTACGCCGGCCTGCAGGCTCCGGCGCAGGGGTGACGCCTTAGGCCGGGCCGACCGCCTCGGCGACCAAGGCGGCTCCGAGTCCCACGAACGGGACTCCCGCCCCGGGGGGCGCGTGGGCACCGGCACAGAACACGTTGTCGACCGGTGTGGCCGTGCTGATCCGCTGGGCGAGGGTCGCACGGCCCTGCCACAGCACGCCGTACGGCGACCCGCCCCATGCCTCGACGAGCTCGAGCGGCGAGCGGTCGACCCGGATCTCCAGGTTGTCGCGCACATCGAGCTTGCGCCGCGCCAACGCGATCACGATGTCCTCCGCGAGCCGTCCCCGTCCGAGCACCGTCCACGCGTGCGCGCCATCGGGTGCCTGCCCACCCGTGCGGACGACGAGCGACGGGTCGCCGTGCAGCACGACCTCGTGCGGCAGGTCTGGCACCTCCCCGACCAGTCCGAGGTGGCAGATGACCGGCGGGATGGCCGGCATCGTCTTGCGGACGCGCCCGGCCAGTGCCGGCAGGGTGCGCGGGTCGATCGCGCACACCACGACGTCCGCGTCGAGCACGCCCCGGTCGGTGGACACCGCAACCGCACGCCCCCCACGCAGCACGATGTCGTCGGCGGTCGAGTGCCGGTGCACCTCGACACCCCGCTCCTCCAAACGCGCGGTGAGCGCGTCGGCGAGCACACCCATGCCGCCGGTGATGGTCCAGATCCCGAACCTCTGCTCGACGAACGACGCGACACCCATCCACGACGGGACGTTGCGCGGGTCGTGCCCGTCGACGATGGCCTGAGAGGTGGCGATCGCGCGCAGTCGCTCGTCCTTGAACAATCTGGTGACCTGACGATGCATGGTGTGACGCGTGGACAGCAGGTCGCGGGTCGCCTTGTCGGCCGACTCGGGTGCATAGGGGTGCTCGAGGTACCCGTTGCGCAGGATGTCCCACTGGTCTGCGAAGGCGTTGACGTAGGAGACCCACTGCTCCCCGAGCCCGGACCCGAGTCCCTCGTCGACGGCCGCACGCTGATCCGTGCGGCTGCCCCAGGGCATCGTGACGGTCGAGCCGTCCTCGAAGCGATGCTCGCGCAGGGGCTCGACCGGGACCAGCTCCAGCTCCTGCTCAAGGGGCCGACCCGACTTGCGGAAGAGGTCTCGGAGCACGGCGGGAAGCGCGGTCCCGGTCGGCCCGGTGTCCCACCGGTAGCCCTCCTGCTCGAAGGACCCGATGGCGCCGCCGAGGCGGTCGAGCCGTTCGACGAGCCTCACCTCGTGGCCGAGCTTCGCGAGCCGCGCCGCGCTGGCCATGCCCCCGAGGCCGCCTCCGATCACCACGACCCGCGCCATGAGGAGCGAGCCTACGGGCCGGTGGTCGGTCGTGGCCTCACCTGCGGCGTACGACGGTCTTGCCGGTGCTGCGCACCCAGGTGATGTCGCCTCCGCGGAATCTGTTGCGAAGTCCGCGGCGTACCTCGAACGCGTCGCTGACCGGATAGCCGAGGAAGGAGCGCTCCCGTCTCATGGCCGTCCACGTGCGCAGGATGTCCCCGTCGACAGAGTGAGCGCCGTCCCGCCTGGTCCAGTAGACGGCGCCGTTCGACCCGAAATCGTTGTACCTACCGACCCCATCGCGTGTGGTGCGTTGGTCGGTGGTCGGCGGTCCGCTCCACGTGGGGCCGCCTCGCTCGAGGTACGTGGCCAGGATGGATCCGTGCACCTCGTGCACATCGGTCGCGGGTGACCAGTAGAGCCGGCCGTTCTCGAACACGCGCTCGCGCAGGGTGGCGGCACCGGTCTCCGGGGAGACCGGTGCCCCGAGCAGGTCGCGGATGGGCCGGTCGGCGGCGTACCTGCGATCGATGGGGGTGAGGTATGTCGCGGTGAGGGTGAGGTCGGCAGTGCCGATGGTGACCACGCGTTGTGCGTCTGTCGAGTCGTCGGACCAGCGCTCGAAGGTGGCCACCCCGTTGTCGGCCAGGTCGGCCGCCACCACGTCGACCTCCGCCCCCTCGGCGACCATGGCAGAGCTCCCGGTCGCCTCGGCGGGGATGTCCAGCCGAGCCGGGAGGTTGCTGAGCAGCGTGAGGCGGTGCTCGCGGGGAAGCGCGGCGTAGGTCTGCCACGTGGAGACGCCGCGCGCGTCCGTGACCGTCGCGGTGACCTCGGTCCTGGAGTCCGGATGGTCGGTGAACGGCCCGCTCCACCTCGGTCCGGTGGCGCCCACGTCCGGGTGCCGGTGACAGGTGCTCGCGGTTTGGCAGTGCACGGTCGCGCTGGTCCAGGTGAGGGGAAGGTCACCGTCCTCGGCGTCGGTCGCGGAGCCCGACACGGTGATCGTCTCGCCTACCGCGAACCGACGGTTGCCCGGAGTCGTCAGGCTCAGCTCGGGCGCGTGGTTGGAGGGAGCCACGGTGATCACATCGGTGTCGTGGCCGCCACGTGAGTCGGTCACGGTCAGCGTGACAGTGAAGGTCTCCGCCCCTGGAGCGTAGGTCCGGCTCGTGGTGACGCCCGTGCCCGTCGCGCCGTCGCCGAAGTTCCACGCGTAGGTCACAGTGTCGCCGTCGAAGTCGACCGACTCGCCCGCGTCGAAGGAGACGGTGCGGGTCTCGGGATCGTTGGTGGCGCTTGCATGCGCGACCGGCGCGGTGTTGTCCGAGTCGTAGGTCAGCCGACGCAGGGTGCCTGAGGAAATGTCGGCATAGACGAGGTCACCGTTGTCCGGCGCGGTGTCGAACTTGACCGGCGCGCCGACGCTCTGGCCGAACGGCGGGCTCTCGGGAGCGCGGACCAGGGTGCCGCCCGAGCCGATCCGCATGGTCCAGATCTTCTGTCCCACGTAGTCGCCGTAGAAGTAGGCACCCTGGTACTCGGCGGGATAGCTCGTGCCGGTGTAGACGAGACCTCCGGTCACCGAGTTCCCACCGTCGAGCGGCACATTGTCCTCCGGGCCGTGCGGGTACTCCCACACCGGTGCGGTGTTTGTCACCGACGCGCACTCGGGAAGGTCGCGGTACCCCGGAGTGGGGTGTGTCCCCTCCCAGCAAGGCCAGCCGTAGGACCCACCAGCGCTGACCACGTCGATCTCCTCCCAGGCGTGCCAGCCCACGTCGGCGACGATCGGCGCACCGGAGGCCGGGTCGAAGGAGAAGCGGAACGGACTGCGGAAACCACTGGCATACACCCGGCTGCGCCAGGACGACGGTTGGTCGGCGGAGTAGTACGGGTTGCTACGCGCGCCGAGCCCGTTCGTCCTGATGTGCAGCAGCTTGCCGAACCCGGAGTCGAGGTCGAGGGCGTCCAAGGCACGCGGGTGCACGCAGCAGGCCCGGACCATGTCGCCGACTGATACCCACAACGTGCCGTCGGGGTCCGCCACGACGCCGGTCATCGAGTGTGAGGCGTCTTTGCCGTTGAGCTCGAGGATCACCCTCTCGTCGATGAGGCCGGTCGGCTCGGTGTCTCCGGTCACGGTCCAACGCGAGAGCCGGACCCGCTGCCCGGGTGACGTGTCGACCAGCGCCCGCGCGAGGTAGACGTGTCGAGTGCTCGCGAAGTCCCGAGCCAACGCCATGCCGACCAACCCCGTGTCGTTGCTGGTCCCGGTGGGGAGCTGGGCGATCTGCTGGGTCCGGTCTCCGGATGCCGAGACCCAGGTCAACGTGCCGTCCTTGCCGGTGGTGATGACGCTGCCGTCGGGGAGGTAACCGAAGTCGGTCAAGTTGTACGGCGCCTGCCCGGTCGCGGTGTCGACCAGCGCGAAGCCCGGTGGTAGGGCTGCCGCGTCGTCGTGCTCATGCGCCGAGGCGACAAGGGGGTCGCCCATTCCAGGGCCGACACCGGCGCCGACGACGCTCAGTACCGTCGCCAGAGTCAGCGGTATGCACATGATCCGGCGCATCGTGTCTCCCCCGACCGTGTCTTGCCCCAGTACGTAGCTGCCCACAGTGAACCAGCCGCCACGTCGCCGAGGGAATGTCTCCGGAGGGAAAGGAATGCAAATAGCGCTAGGACCTCAGTCGGAATGTCCCGATTGCAACTTTGTGCCGCGAATGTTTGGTGCCGCTTCGACCTCGCCGAAGCCGGCGTCGTACTCGTCGTCGAGGAAGTGCATCAAGGCAGCGTTGCCCGGTCTGAGCCGGTCTCCGACGACCAACGCCAGAGCGGCGACCGGTCTCTCTCCCATTCGAGGCGAAGCTAATCCCGAGCGTCTGCCTCTAGGATCGGGGTCATGCCGGAGGCATTCGCGGGCTACCCTGCGCCGTTCGTGCACGACCAGCCGGGCGGCCGGAAGGTGCAGCAGCTGCTGTGGGGCGACTGGCTCGAGCTGAGCGGCGAGAGCCAGGACGACTGGGTCGAGGTGAGCAAGGCCCGCAACGCGAGCGGCTGGATGCGGAGCAGCGACATCGGCTCTGACCGCCTGCTCGAGATCAACTTCGTGGACGTCGGTCAAGGCGACGGATGCCTGGTGGTCACCCCCGACGACCGGCGGATCCTGATCGACGCCGGCCGGCAGGACAACATGTCGAACTACCTGCGCTGGCGATTCAACCTCCGCAACAGACCCGACTCGCGGCTGCGCATCGACGCGGCCCTCATCAGTCATCCGGACTCCGACCACTACGAGGGCTTCGGCCCCCTCCTCGACGACGAGCAGATCGAGATCGGCACGCTCTACCACACCGGCCTCGTCGACCACGCCGAGTCGCCACGGCTCGGCCCCACCGAGACCGTCGGCGCAGTGACGTACTACACCGAGCTGTTCGCGTCGATGCCGGATCTGGCCGACGCCTTGCCCCGACTCGATCCCGGGGAGTCCATGCACTACCCCGGCCTGTTGCGCACGGCGCTGTCCACCGGCCGTGTGGATGACATCCGGAGCCTGTCCTCACGCGACGAGGAGCTGCCCGAGTTCTCCAGCGACGACCTGCGGATCGAGGTGCTCGGACCGGTGACGGAGTCGGTCGGCGACAAGTTCGCGCTGCGTCGCCTTGGCGCCGACGACATCACCAAGAACGGCCACAGCATCGTCGTCATGCTGTGCTTCGGCGCGGCTCGCTTCCTGCTCGGTGGCGACCTCAACCAAGCGGCGATGGAGTTCCTGCTCAAGCACTACGGCGAGGACCTGGACCCTGACTCCTCGCAGTCGGTGTTCCGAGCCGACGTCGCGAAGGCCTGTCACCACGGAAGCGCCGACGTCTCCACGGATTTCGTGGCGCGCATCAACGCGATCGCCACCGTCGTCTCGAGCGGTGACAACGAGTCGTACTCCCATCCTCGCCCCGATGCGCTCGGAATCTTGGGCAAGCACGGGCGAGGGGAGCGTCCGCTCATCTTCAGCACCGAGCTCGCCCGGTCGGCCCGTGAGGAGCGTGCCGGGGTGTCGCTGAGCGGTGCCATCCGGGAGCTCGCTCCGCGAACCGCCGACGAGGTCGAACGAGCGATCGCCGTCTACGGGATGATCACCGTCCGCTCCGACGGCACGAACGTCGTCATGGCCCAGAAGCTCGAGAGGCCGACGGGATTCGGCACGAGCTGGGACGTGCACTGCCTCGAGCAGGGACCAGACGGACTGCACTACAACTCCGCCGCCGGCTAGCACGACGAGACCTACTCGACCGCGAGCTCACGCGCTCCGGTCATCGAGACCAGCTCGTCGTAGCTGGTGCTGAACACCGCCGATGGGTGTCCTGCGGCAGCCCAGATCTCGTCGTACCTCCGCAGCCACGGGTCGACGTAGGTAGGCACCGGCGCCGGGTGGTCGATCGGCGAGACTCCGCCGATCGCGTGCCCGGTGTGTCGGCGGACGAAGTCGGGCGAGGCGCGAGCGAGCCTCTCGACGCCGAGGGTTGCTGCCACGGTCGGGGTATCCACCCGGTGGGCTCCCGAGGTCAAGATCAGCACCGGTGACCCGCCGGCATCGAAGACCAGGCTGTTGGCGATCGCGCCCACCTCGCAGCCGAGCGCCTGCGCGGCCAGCACCGCGGTGTGCACCGACTCCGGGAGTACGACGACCCTGCCGCGGCCGCCGATACGTTCGAGTGCCGCGCGGAAGCTCGTGATCGAGGGATGCTCTGCACTCACTCGATCGACCCTATTCCGCGGGGTCGGACACCCGTCCGATGAAGAGCGGTGTCCGGGTCGGCACGTCGTGGATCACGAACAGGAACGCCCGGTCGGCGCGCACCACGAGTCGGGGAGGTGCCGGCGCAGCCGCAACGCGCGTAGCGACCGCGGTGGCGGCTGCCGCCTCCGTGCCCGCCTCGTCGACGGCGATGAACCCCTGGTGCAGCACTGCGGCGATCTGCAGCCGCTCGGCGGCGGTCATCGCGGAGAAGTCCGCAGCGTCGGTGAAGGCGGTGGGCATGCCGAGCTGCTGGAGTGGTGCGTTCAGCGGCACCCGGGAGCGGAAGGTCCACCGGGGGATCTCGACGAGGACGCGTTCCGCCCGGAACCCGGTGAGCAGCCTGCCCAAGCCACCCTCGGTGAAAGCCCGCTCCACGTCGGCCAGGTCGGAGCCATCGTCGGGCACGACGACCGCCATGGCGAGCTCGCCGCCGACGTACGGCAGGCTGGCGGCCTGCCAGCCGGGACCCGACGCGTACGACGTGCGGTGCATCGACGCGCTCATCATGTCGACCTCGACGCGGTCTCCGGACGCCGTGCGGAACTGCTGCCGGCTGGTCGCGCCTTCCTCGAAGGGCTCCTGCCACGGTGCCCCAACGCGATCGTCGTCTTGCTCTCGTCGTCGTCTGGCTTCGCGGTGGCGCGGGACTCGAGCGCGCGGTCCAGCCAGTTCAGGCCGGCGTGGTAGTCGGGTCCTGCGTGGAGCACACGGTCCATCTCGTCGGCCGTCCGACCACGGGCACCGGCGCGCGTCATGGCGAGCGCGACCGCGACCGAGTACGGCGACATGACGAGGTTGCCCGGCTCGGTGGCCAGGTCCCCGAACAGCTCGACGCCGAAGTCCTGGAGGCTGGTGGCCACCTCGGTTGCGGCACGCCGTGACCCGGCCTGACGGTTCAGGTCGGAGGCGGCCAGCCGGACGGCTGTGCGCGGTGGCATCCGGCCAGTCTCACATCGGGGGTTGACGGGGTGTCGGGGGCGGGGTGTAGGTTCATCCGTGTTCGAACATACGTTCGAACACGGATAGCCGAGGTCACGATCTGGAGGGTGGGGAGATGCGGCGTTACGACGACCCCGTGGAAGTGCGCAGGGGGATGGTGGAGGGACCGAGCGGTCGCCACGAGGGACCGGAACAGTTCCTGTGGCGGGGGCGGCTGTGGAAGGTGTGCGGCGTGGTCGCGCACTGGGTGGAGACCGGTCCGTGGTGGCAGTCGTCGGGGGTGCGCGCGGTCCTGGGAGCCGAGGACCCCGGCAGCAGTGGACACAGCAGTGATCCAGCCGACCCGGGGGCCGAGCGGGAGGTCTGGCGGGTCGAGGCGGCGCCCGGTCGCGGTGCTAGGTCATCGGATATGTCGTCGGGTGTCGGCGTCTTCGACCTGGAGTTCGACTGGGCACGAGGCAGCTGGCAGCTCGCCCGGTGCCTGGACTAGGGCAGAAGGATCGGAGACTGACCATGGTTGCCCCCATGAGCACACACAGCGCTTACCCGTTCGACCTCCCGGCCGCGACCCACTCCTACCTGCAGCGTGCGGCCGGCTCGTTGCGGGAGGCGATCACCTCCTCCGAGGTGACCATGCGCTATGCCCACGCCCATGTGTCGGCGCTCCGGGCGACGGCGGCGCTGCTGGCTGCGCGGGCCCACCCCATCCCCGGCGCCCGACGAGGCCGGTCGCAGCAGAAGAACGCCTGGGTGCTGCTCGCCGAGGTCGCTCCCGAGTTCGCGGAGTGGGCCGCGTTCTTCTCCGCCGGAGCCGCCAAGCGGGCCGCGGCCGAAGCCGGCTCACGGCGTGCGGTCACCGAGCGTGAGGCCGACGACCTCGTGCGTGACGCCGACCGTTTCCTGGCCCTGGTCGAGCAGGCGCTCGGGCTCTCCGCGCACCTCCCCTTCCAGGAGCACCTTCCCGGTCATGTCGCTTGACCCCTTCGTCCACCTCCATGTCGCTTCCGGTTACTCGCTGCAGTACGGCGCCTCCCATCCCCATGTGCTCGTCGAGCGAGCGGCCGAGCTCGAGATGGACACACTTGCGCTCACCGACCGGGACGGTCTTTACGGCGCTGTCCGGTTTGCCAAGGCATGCATGCGGGCAAGGGTCCGCCCGGTCCTCGGCGTCGACCTCGCCGTCGCGCCGACGGCGCCCGCACCCCGCAACGTCGCCACCCGCACTCCGGTGCGGGGTGGGACCTTCCGGGACGAGTCCCTGCCGCGGGTCACGTTCCTGGCCGGCAGCAAGCAGGGGTGGTCGGCGTTGTGCCGGCTCGTCTCCGCGACCCATCTCGCAGGGGAGCGGGGGAAGCCGGTCACCTCGATGGACCTGGTCGCCGAGCACCTGTCCGGTCTTCGCCTCGACAACGACGTGCTGGTGATGCTCGGCCCCGACTCCGAGGTGGGCCGCGCGGTCTCCCGGAGGCGAGAGGACCTCGCGCGCGCGGCGTTGCGTCCCTGGCTGGAGGTGGTCGAGCGCAGTGACCTGCTGGTCGAGGTGGTCTCGCACCGGCTCCCCGGGTCCGGCCCCGGCTCCTCGGCGCATGCCGCTCGGATGGTGGGGCTCTCCCGCGCCGAGGGCCTGGTCGCCTGCCTCACCAATGTGGTGCGCTACGCCGACCGCAGCGACGGCGCAGTCGTCGACGTGCTCGACGCCGCCCGGCGGCTGGTCCCGCTGGGATCCGCGAGTCTGCGTCAGGTCGGGCCCACGGGCACCCGTGGCAACGCCGAGGGTTTCCTGAAGTCCGGCAAGGAGATGGGCGAGATCGCCGAGGAGATCTGTCGGTACGCCGGCCTGAGCCAGCACACCGGACGAGACGCCCGAGACCTGATGGCGCGCACCCGGATGGTCGCCGACCGGTGCGCGGTGGACCCACGCGCGGACCTCGGTCTCGGGGAGGTGCACTTCCCTGAGCTCTCGGTGAGTGGTCTCGACAAGCTCGACCACCCGACGACTGCCGGCGACCATCCGAGGACTGCTGACCTGGTGCTCCGGGGGCGTTGTGAGGCGGGGATCGGCCGTCGCTACGGCAACGCGGGGACCCGCGAGACGCAGCGCGTCCGGAGACGGCTCGACGACGAGCTGCAGGTCATCGGCGAGCTGGGCTACGCCTCCTACTTCCTGACCGTCGGCGACGTCACGGACCTGATCCTCGACATGGGGGTGCGCTGCGCCGCGCGAGGGTCGGGAGCGGGGAGCCTGGTCAACTACCTGCTCGGTGTCTCGGGGGTGGACCCGCTTCGGCACGGACTGCTGATGGAGCGGTTCCTCTCACCACTGCGCCAGGCGCTGCCCGACGTCGACATCGACGTGGAGTCCGCGCGCCGGCTCGAGGTCTACCGGCGCATCCTCGACCGGTTCGGCGGGGAGCGGTGTGTGTGCGTCTCGATGATGGACACCTACCGGGTGCGGCACGCCGTGCGCGACGTCGGCGCGGCGTTGGGGATGCCGGCCGGGGAGGTCGACGCCATCGCCAAGGCGTTCCCTCACATCCGCGCCAAGGACGCCCGGCTCGCCCTGCGCGAGCTGCCCGAGCTCCGGGTCTCGGGTCTGGGTGGCGACAGGTTGGACCTGATGTTCGGCTTGGTGGAGAAGCTCGACGGTCTGCCACGACACATCGCGGTGCACCCGTGCGGCGTACTCCTCTCTGACGCGACCCTGCTCGACCGCACTCCGGTCGAGGCGAGCTACGCCGGGTTCCCGATGAGCCAGTTCGACAAGGACGACGTGGAGGATCTCGGCCTGCTCAAGCTGGACGTGCTCGGGATCCGGATGCAGTCGGCGATGGCGCACGCGGTGGCAGAGGTGAGCAGAGTCGACGGTCTCGACATCGACCTCGACGACGAGGCGCAGGTGCCCTTCGACGACCAGCGCACCTTCCAGCTGATCTCGTCGGCGAAGACGCTCGGCTGCTTCCAGATCGAGTCGCCGGGTCAGCGCGAGCTGGTCGGCAAGTCCGGGATCGAGACGTTCGAGGACATCATCACCGACATCTCGCTGTTCCGTCCCGGTCCGGTCAAGAGCGACATGGTCACCCCCTACCTCAACGCGAAACAGGGGTGGCGGGAGCCGGCCTACCTCCACGACGACCTCCGGCCGATCCTCGAGCAGACCGGTGGGGTGGTGGTCTTCCACGAGCAGGTGATCGAGATGATCGCCCTGTTCACCGGCTGCACGCTGGCCGAGGCGGACGAGGTACGCCGCGCGCTCGGCGACGTCGACGGCATGGCCCGGACCAAGATGTGGTTCTTCCCCCGCGCGATGGGCCGGGGTTACTCCCGGCGTCTGGTCGAGCAGATCTGGAAGGTGCTGGAGGCGTTCGCGTCGTTCGGTTTCTGCAAGGCGCACGCCGCGGCCTTCGCGTTGCCGACCTACCAGTCCGCCTGGCTGAAGGCGCACTACCCGGCGCACTTCCTCGCCGGCGTGCTCACCCACGACCCGGGCATGTACCCCAAGCGGCTGATCCTCGACGACGCCCGCCAGCTCGGGGTGGAGGTGCTCCCCCTCGACGTGAACACCTCCGAGAACGAGTACGTCGTCGAACAGCTCCCCGAGCATGCGGCGGTCCAAGCGTATGGAATTCGGCTGGCGTTGGCGGAGGTGAAAGGGATCACCGAGGCGGAGGTGGCCAGGGTCCTCGCCGCTCGGCCCTACCACTCACTGACCGACTTCTGGCAGCGGGCTCACCTCTCGCGACCGGTCGTGGAGCGGCTGGTGCTCGCCGGGGGGTTCGACTCGGTCTACGGGATCGGCGCTGCCCGTGCCGACCTCGGAGTACGCCGCCGGGGCAGGGTCACCCGTCGTGACCTGTTGCTTCAGGTCGCCGACCTGGACCGCCACACGCGCGCGGTCGAGCGAGCGGGCACGAGAGCCCGCGGCCGCTCCCGAAGCACCCCGCGGGTGTCTCGGGAGCCCGCGTCGATGCGTGCGGCTGCCGCGGCCGACCGCAACAGCAGTGACCCGCTCGAGCGGGCTCACGCCCAGTCACAGGCGACGCCACCCGCGGTGCCGGTCACCTCGGTGCAGCTGGCGCTGGACCTGGGAGACACCCCGGCCGAGGGGGAGGTCAGTGGTCTGCCCGAGATGGAGGCCTCCGAACGCGTGCGAGCCGAGCTGGAGATCCTGGGGCTCGACGTCAGCAGGCACATCGTGGACTTCTACGCCGGCTTCCTCGACGCGTTGGGCGTGACGCGCTCTGCTGACCTGCTCCGGCAGCGCAGCCGGTCCGAGCTGCTGGTGGCGGGGGTGAAGGTCGCCACCCAGACGCCTCCGATCCGCTCGGGGAGGCGCGTCATCTTCGTGACCCTCGACGATGCGACCGGACCGGTAGACGCGACCTTCTTCGAGGACGCACAGGGTCCTTATGCCGCGACGGTGTTCCACTCGTGGCTGCTGCTGGTGCGCGGAGAACTGCGTCGTACCGGTCGCCAGGGTGTCTCGTTGCGAGCAACCGGCTGCTGGGAGCTGCCGGTGCTGCACGAGATCTGGCAACGCGAGGGGACAGCGGCCGTGCATGCGTTCATTGCGCGGGTTCCCGAAGGCTTCGGTGTGGCAAAGGCAGAGGAGTTGGAGGAGTCGGAGGAGAGGGTCCGCCGCCGGGTGCTGGTGCACTCGAGCGGGTTCACGATGTCGCCCTACTCCGACATCTCTCCCGCCGGTGAGGACACCAAGTCACCACCCCGCAAGCTGTGGCATCGCAGCCCCGGGAGTCCCGGGTGAGGTGTGTGCCTGCCCTACTAGGGTTGCCGTCATGGCGTCGCCGCAAAGGATTCGGCAGGACCCTTCGCAGCACCTGGTGCAGGGCCGCACAGCCGCGAGCACGGCTGTGGTCTGGGACGCACTCGAGAAGGTTCTCCACGAGGTTCACCGGGACAACACCGCAGCCGTCATCGACATCGGCGGCGGCACCGGTGGTCTCGCCGTGCGCGTTGCCGAGCTCGGACACCCGGTCACCGTCATCGACCCGAGCCCCGATGCCCTGGCCGCATTGGCCCGCCGTGCCGAGGAGCGGGCAGTCGCCGACCTCGTCACCGGTCAGCAGGGCGACCTGGCCGGTCTCCTCGACCAGGTGGGTGAGGCCAGCGCCGACGTCGTGCTCTGCCACGGGGTGCTGGAGGTCGTGGACGACCCGAGCGCGGCACTGGCCGTCCTCGCCCGCGCGCTTCGGCCCGGTGGTGTGCTCAGCCTGCTGGTCGGCCAGCGTCATGCCGCGGTTGTCGCCCGTGCCATGGCCGGTCACTTCGCCTCGGCCAGGACCCTGCTGGCCGAGACCCCAGGATCAGACGCAGGACCAGACGCCGGGGCCTCGACCCGGCGGTTCACCGCGGAGGAGATCACGGCGCTGCTCGACGACACCGGCTTCGAGACCACCGCCGTCCACGCCGTGCGGGTCTTCGCCGACCTCGTGCCGAGCTCCCTGGTCGACCTCGAGCCCGGCGCAGCGCTGGCCCTCGTCGAGCTGGAGCGTGCGGTGGCCACGCGTCCGGAGTACCTCACCTTGGCCACCCAGCTGCACCTCCTCGCCACCCGCCGCTAGTCGCCCAGCTGCCGGGTGTGGGGTCGCCGGGTGTGGGGTTGCCGGGTGTGAGTTTGCCGGGTCGGGAGACCGGCGTACCAAGGGAACGTCAAGGGGCTTGGCCGCGGCGGCCTCCCGGGTCGTGCGCTACCCCGGCGACCGGTCACTACCTCCGCACGACCCGGGAGGCCGACGCGCCGCCCCAGTGACCGGGGACGTCGGTCTCCCGACCCGGCAAACCCCTTGCGGCAAGGGACCATGAGGGACCTCGAGGAGGCGTCGCTGGGGTGCCCCATCCTGCATGTCGACATGGACGCGTTCTACGCCTCGGTCGCTGTCCGGGGACGCCCCGAGCTGCAGCACGTGCCGGTCATCGTCGGAGGCGGCTATCGCGGTGTGGTGCTCTCGGCGAACTACCGTGCCCGTGCGTACGGTCTCGGCTCGGCCATGCCGATGACCCGAGCCCGACGACTGTGCCCCACCGCGGTCGTGCTCCCACCGGACTTCGAGACCTTCGCCCGCGTCTCGGCGTCGGTGATGGAGACCTTCGGCCGGGTGACCCCGATGGTGGAGCCGCTGTCACTGGACGAGGCGTTCCTCGACGTCTCCGGTGCCGTGCGGCGGTTGGGCACGCCGTACTCCATCGCCGAGAGTCTGCGTGCCCGGATCTTCGACGAGCAGGCGATCACCTGCTCGGTCGGTGTGGCCGGCAACGCCTCGGTCGCCAAGCTGGCATCGCGCCGCGCTAAACCGGACGGGATCGTGGTGGTGCCCCCGCACACCGCCACCACCTTCTTGCATCCGCTCGGCGTCGACGAGCTGTGGGGGGTGGGCGAGAAGACCGCGCTGATGCTCACCCGCCTGGGCCTGAAGAGTGTCGGGGACATCGCGCACACCCCGCTGGTCACCTTGCAGCGTGCGGTCGGGGTGAGCCTCGGCGCCCACCTGCACCAGCTGGCCTGGGGCGAGGACCCCCGCACCATCACACCCCGCCGCTCGCGGTGTGATGGTGTGGGTGAGCCGGACAAGAGCATGGGTGCCGACGAGACGTTCGGCAGGGACACCGACAACCACGAGGTCATCGTGCGTGAGGTGCTCCGGCTGGCGGCGAAGGTGGCCCGGCGGATGCGCTCGGCCGGCGTCGCCGGCCGCACCGTCACGCTCCGAGTGCGCTTCGCCGACTTCACCACGATCACCCGGTCGAAGAGCCTGCGCGAGGCCACGGACATCACCTGGGAGATCTACCAGACTGCCGCAGCCCTGTTCGCGGCGCTGGGCCTGCAACGTGCCCGGATCCGGCTGGTGGGGGTCAGGGTGGAGGGCCTGGTGCCGCGCTCCGGTGTCCAGCGGCAGCTGATGCTCGGTGCCCGCGACCACGACTGGTCCGACGCCGACCGGGCGGTCGACAAGGCCACCCTCCGGTTCGGCGGCTCCGCGGTGCGTCCGGCTGCCCTGATCGAGAGCGCCCCGTAGACCGTCGCGATCGATGATTTTTTCGAAGGCGGGTACCGACATGTGCAAAGCCTGCCTAGACTGAATTCTAGAGCGATCGAATGGCGGGAGGAAAACCGTGCCGCTCTCCGACGAGGAGCTGCGTCTGCTCGAGCAGATGGAACGAGCCCTGGTGGCTGAGGACCCGAAGTTCGCCTCCGCGCTGCGCGGCTCCGCCCTGCAGCGCCACGCCCGCCGCCGCTCCTTCCTCGCCGGGGGAGTCTTCCTGGTAGGGGTGGCCGTCTTGATGACGGGCGCGGTCACGCAGACCACGTTCGTGGGCATTCTCGGTTTCGTCGTGATGCTCGGGTCGGCCTACGTCGCCCTCACCTCCTGGAAGGGGCAGCAGGCCACCCCGCCCTCGGAAGAGGCCCACGCGCTGCAGGAGTCACCCGAGGCCGCCTTCGGCCTCAGCGTGATCGAGGGAGGCAAGGCAGGCAAGGCGAAGAAGCGCCGGCCGTCACGGGAACGCTCGAGCGGCAACATGATGGAGCGGTTCGAGGAGCGCTGGCGCCGGCGGCGCGACAACAACGGCGGACTCTGAGCAAGCCCACCTGGGTCTATCTAGATCGCGTGATCGACGCCGGGTTCGGTCACCACCGCGACCTGCCTGCGTGAGCGGGCCCGCCGATCCACCTCGGCGGCGATCGTGCGGACCAGGGATACCGGCAGCCAGGTCGCCAGGAAGATGTGTTTCCGGGTCAGGTGGTCTCGCAGGGCCTGCACGCACAGGCTGACGTCTGCTGCGACATCGCCTGCTGGAGCGTCGACCGTGCGGGCGTAGCGCGCGCGCTCGACGAACCTGACCAGTCGCTCGAGGGCAGCCGTCGCGGCCAGGTTCGCATCCGGTCCGGTGGCCGCCATCCCGGACAGGCGTTCTTCGACGGTGGCCTCGGGGTCGCCGAAGGAGTACACCAGCGCCCGTGCCCGTGCCCGCAAGGTCACGGTGTCGTCCCACGGCAGCCGAAGGTCGATGGCGCTGTCGCGCAGCTCGGTCCAGGCTGCTTCGGCGAGCGCGGCCGGAGTCGTCGCGCCGGCCCAGCGCCGTCGGCGCAGTGCAGTGCGGGCGAACCGAGGCAGAACAGCGCCCACTAGCAGGAGCGGTGCCAGCACCCACCACGCAGCCCAAGCGCCGCCTCGTCCTCCGCCGGCTTCGGTCTCGGCGGGTGCCGCCGCGTCGGGCGCGACGCCCTCCTGCTGTCCGAATCGGCTGTCTTCCTGCCTGGGGTTCTGGGTGTTCTGCCCACCGCCGCTCTGTTCGTTGTCCGACCCCAGGTCGGTGTAGCCGGGGACCGAGCTCGCGCGATCGGCCGGGGTCGGCTCGAAGCGGATCCATCCGGTCCCCTCGAAGTACATCTCCGGCCAGGCGTGCAGGTCGTGCGCGCTGAAGACGTAGGTGTCGCTGTCGACCCTCGAGGGGCGCAGGAAGCCGACGGCGACCCGGGAGGGGATCCCGATGGAGCGCCCCATCAGCGCCATCGCCGCGGCGAACTGCTCGCAGTAGCCGACGCGTCCCCCCGGGTTCTTGCTCAGGAAGTTCGTGAGCTCGTCGATGCCGTGCCCGGGTGCGCGGTCCAGGGAGTAGCGAAAACCTCCCTCGGTGCGGAACCACTCCTGGAGCCGGATCGCCTGCTCGAAACGACTGGTCTGCGACCCGGCGACGCGGCGGGCCCGGGCGGTCAGCGAGCCCGGCACGCCCTCGGGAAGCTGGGTGTAGCGGGTGAAGAGCTCCTCGGCGACGGGGGGCGCGTTGACCAGGTCCCGGGTGTCGGGTCTGATCCTGAGCCCCTCGACGGTGTACCCGAGACCGCTGGTGGTCTGGCCGTCGGCGGCGCTGACGATGTCGAGCGTGCCGAGGTCGTAGCGCCAGTCGCCGTCGGCCTCGACCTGAGCCGCTGGGTAGGGCGTGGGCAGCCACCGTGACTCGAAGTCGTCGGAGGCCTGGATCGAGTAGGCCAGGCGCGAGCGCGGCACGCGAGGATCGAGGCCAGGGGGAGGGGGCAGCGGCCCGTCGGCGCGCTGGGCGACCGGGATGTCGCGTCCCGAGGGTTTCCAGGTGCTGCCGTCGAAGAGGTCCAGCACCGAGATGCGCATGTACGACGGGTCGGCGTCGGCCGTGTCCACCTCCAACAGGTCCACGTCGTCGCCGCGTTTCAGGTCCCGCTGGAGGTCGACGATGGGGTTGGAGATGGCGACCGCGTCACCGTCTCCTCCGCTACCCGCCCCGTCGCCGGCGAACAGGTTCGTGCCCAGGGTCGGGATCAGGATCGGGACGACCACGGCCAGACCCGTCGCGGTGAACCCGATCTTGCGAGCCGAGGCGCGCACGCTCGAGGTGTTCACGTGGGTCCCCAGCGAGTCGAACATCGCCCCCTTGCCCGAGAGCTGACGACCCCAGCCCGAGAGGCGGCTCGCCTCGTCGTTGGCGAGCAGGAAGAGGAACGCGAGCGCCCCCGCGGCGAAGCGCCACCACGAGACGCCCTCGTCGAGGATGCTCAGCGGAGCCGTGTAGACCGTCAGCAGCGGTAGGCCGGCCAGGGGAACACGCCGCAGCCCGTTGGCCAGGAAGTCGACGACGACGGCCGTGCCCGCGGCGGCGACCACCAAGATCGCGTAGATCTCGGGAGCACTCTCAGGCACCGGCGCAGCGAAGGCCTGGGAGACGCGCACTGCCTCATCCAGGCGGGCACCGACCCGGCTCAGCGATGCCGGAGTCGGCAGCCAGCCGCCGAGCATGGGCTCCATCGCCCACATCCGGTTCACCCAGACGAGCAGGATGACCAGCTGGGCGAGCACCACGAGGACACCGGGGATGCGTGCCGAGCGCATCAGCATCCCGCTCACCGCGACGATCAGGCACGCGCCGAGGGCGGGGATGAGATATCCACTCGGCGTCTCCACGAAGCCCGACCACGCCCACAGGGAGACCCAGGTCGCCAGCCCGGCGAGCAGCGAGCCGGTGCCACTGGCCGGCCAGCCGAGCTTCATGGCCGCTGACCGTGGGTCAGCGACTGACGCGGCTTCACGGTGCCCTGGCCACGGACGGCCGCGCCGAACTCCTGCCACACGGCGGGGAGCGGGTCGTCCGGTCCGGCGGTGACGGCCTTCCATCCGTGGGACTGGAGCCACAGCGCCCCGGATCCCGCAATGTCGGTGGCCTTTCTTCCGTGACCACCTGGCCACGCGGCGACGTCGAGCGTGACCGCCATCGTGCTCGCGGCGGAGTGCCGCATCCGGGAGAACGCCGGTCTGTCCACGTTGGCGATCTCGCCCAGCACGGCGATCAACAGACCCGAGTGTCCGGCGTCCTGGAGCCAGCGCGTGTCGAGGTGGCAGTGCGGCACCTCGTCGAGCACGGCCAGCGACTCGAGCACCGGGCGGGTGTCGGCGTGCATGCCGCGTTCGTGCCATGCTCCTCCGACTTCCTCACCGGCCGCGGTGACGAGCCGTACGACGAACCCGCGATGGATCAGATGGACCGCGATGGATGCGGCGAACGAGACAGCGTGCTCCAGCGACGAGGCGGCGCCGTTGCCTCGGTGGGAGACCTTCCGGTTGTCTAGGAACAACGTGGCGCGCGACTGCCAGGGCTGCTCCTCGCGTCTGACCATGAGCTCACCCACCCGGGCGCTGCTGCGCCAATGGACTCGGCGGAGGTCGTCCCCGCGGCGGTACTCCCGCACGGTGACGTCCTCCGCGCTCCCGGTGGCGAAGGAGCGCGGCCGGTTGTCGCCCGAACCTGTCCTGGTGCCCGACAGCGGGATGCTCGGCAGCACCACGACGCGGGGTGTCACCACGATCGACGTGGTGGTCTGGAAGGCCCGGTTGAGCTCGACGAGACCGAACGGGTCTGAGACCTGCACCGTCATCGGGCCGATCGCGAACTTGCCCCGCACCTCGGAGCGGACGAGGTAACCGACGGTGCGCTTCCAGCGCGGCCCCATCCGATCGACGACGAAGCGTGGTCGCGCACCGAGCAGGTAGGGCAGTCGCTCCTCGAGGAGCAGCAGGCCTGTCGGCATCCGGCCGTCGTTGGTCAGGTCGAGCTGCACGTGCGCTTGCTGGCCGGCCTCGACCTGCCCGGGGCTGACCGTGCGCACCAGGCCCAACCGGTAGCGGCTTCGGCCGAGGAAGAAGGCCGTCACCAGCGGCAGCAGCACGAGGAGGGCACCCACCCGCAGCAGGTCGCCCTGGCCGAGCACGATCGCACAGCCCGCGGCGGTGATCCCGGCGGCGAGAAAGGCTCGCCCACGGGTGGTCATCGCGGAAAGCGCGTCACGCATGGCTCTCGGGCATCGCCACCTTGGCGACGATGTTGCGCAGAGCATTCTCGGTGGACCGCCCGCTCATCGACGCTTCCACGGTGGGCAGGAGCCGATGGGCGAGGACCTGCCCGCTGAGCCCCTGTACGTCGTCGGGGATGACGTAGTCACGTCCGGCCAGAGCCGCGGACGCCTTGGCGGCGCGCACCAGGTGCAGGGTGGCGCGGGGGGAGGCGCCGAGCATGAGCTCGGGTGACCTACGCGTGGCGATCGTGATGGCCACGGCGTACCTCTGCACGGGCTCCGCGACGTGCACCCGGCTGACTATCTCGACGAGCTTTCTCACCTCGGCGGCGTCCGTGACCGGCTCGAGGTCCTCCAGCGGGCTGAACCGGGTGTGCGAGTCCAGCATGGCGATCTCGGCTGCCTCGACCGGGTAACCCATCGAGACTCGCGCCATGAACCGATCCCGCTGCGCCTCGGGCAGCGCGTAGGTGCCCTCCATCTCGATCGGGTTCTGGGTCGCGATCACCATGAAGGGCGCGTCGAGCACATGGGTGCGTCCGTCGACGGTGACCTGGCTCTCCTCCATGCACTCCAGCAGCGCGGACTGGGTCTTGGGGGAGGCGCGGTTGATCTCGTCGCCGACCACGATGTTCGCGAAGATGCCCCCGGGACGGAACTCGAACTCGCGGGTGTCCTGGTTGAACACCGAGACCCCGGTGACGTCCGAGGGCAACAGGTCCGGAGTGAACTGGATCCGGCGCACCGTGCAGTCGATCGAGCGGGCCAGGGCCTTGCTCAGCATCGTCTTGCCGACACCGGGGACGTCCTCGATGAGCAGGTGACCTTCCGCCAACAGCACCACGAGCGCGAGCTTGGCGACCTCTGGCTTGCCCTCGATCACCTTCTCGATGCTGGTGCGGACCCGGCCCGCGACACGGGCGAGCGTGTCGAGATCTGCCGCTTCGCCCGACTGCATGAAAACAGTCAACCTCATCGGACAAAACCATGTCAGCCCAACCACGGGCAGCAGCGCTTCGTGCGGTGGTGGCGATCAGAGGCGTTTCGGGGTTGACGGTGGAGCGTCGTGGAGTACAGTGGTGCATAGTGGAGGAAAGGGAACGCCTTCTTCCGTCGGGAGCCGGGAGGGCCGAGATGTTCTTCGGCACCTACACCCCGAAGCTCGACGAGAAGGCGAGGCTCTTCCTCCCCGCCAGGTTCCGGGACGAGCTCGCGGAGGGTCTTGTGGTCACACGCGGACAGGAGCGCTGCCTCTACGTGTGGTCCGCCGAGGAGTTCGACAAGCTCACCGAGCGCCTGCGCCAGGCACCGGTGACGAACAAGCACACACGTGACTACGTCCGGATGCTCTTCGCCGGGGCATCCGACGCGACCCCTGACAAGCAGGGACGGATCACCCTGGCCCCCCTGCTTCGCGAGTACGCATCCCTCCGGCTCTCACAGGACTGCATCGTGATCGGTGCCATGAACCGGGTAGAGATCTGGGACCCGGGCTCGTGGCAGACCTACTCCGAGCAGCAGGAGCAGACCTTCGCGGACCTCTCGGAGGAGGTGTTCCCCGGAGTCATCTGACAGCAAACCCGACAACATCCGACAACATCCGACAACAGGGTCGTAGGACTTGGTCTCTCGCCCGCTCGCTCGCAGTAATCGTTGCAGCGTCTGGCACAACTTCCCCGGTGCCAGAAGGCAACCTCCCAGGCGTCGAGCGGGCGGGGACCTGGTCAGGCGAACCTGACTGGTGAGAGCTGGTGGCAGATATGGGTCGAGGACGATGAGCGTGAGTGTGTCCGGGCGCGTGGCCGGGAAGCCGGTGAGACGTGTCCGCGAAGAGGTGCGAGACGGTGCGGCCGTCGTGGTCTTCTCCGCCGCCGCGTCCTCGGCGCTGGCGCTGGCGCTCACGCTCGTCCTGCACCTGGTCGGCTGAGGCGTGAGCGAACACGTTCCCGTCCTCGTCGACCGGGTCGTCGCCCTGTTCGCGCCACCCCTGCAGGACGAGGGCTCGGTCCTGGTGGACGCCACGATCGGCCTGGGCGGGCACACCGAAGCAGTCCTCACCCGTTGCCCCCACGCGCACGTCATCGGGGTCGACCGGGACTCCCGCGCCCTCGAGCGCAGTCGCGAGCGGCTGAGGCCGTTCGCGGGCAGGGTCACCCTGGTCCACGCGGTGTACGACGAGATCGGCAGGGTCCTCGGCGAGCTGGGACATAGGTACGTCGACGGGGTGCTCTTCGACCTCGGGGTCTCCTCGATGCAGCTCGACATCCGCGAGCGGGGATTCGCCTACGCCCAGGACGCACCGCTCGACATGCGGATGAACGAGGATGACCGGCTCACCGCCGCCGACGTACTCAACACCTACTCGGCGCCGGAGCTCGCGCGCATCTTGCGCTCCAACGGGGACGAGCGGTTCGCCCGCCGGATCGCCGACTCGATCGTGCGCGAGCGCGAGGACGCGCCGTTCCAGAACTCCGCTCGCCTGGTCGACCTCATCCGGGACACGATCCCGGCGCCGGCGCGCCGCCGCGGCGGCCACCCCGCCAAGCGGACGTTCCAGGCCCTGCGGATCGAGGTCAACGACGAGCTGGCGGTGCTGCGGCGCTCTCTTCCCCAGGCGATCGCGGCGATCGGCGTGCGGGGTCGAGTGTTGGCGATGTCCTACCACTCGCTGGAGGACCGGCTGGTCAAGGCAGCCTTCGCCGCCCAGACCCGCAGCGACCTGCCGCCGGACCTGCCCGTGGTTCCCGAGGGCCACGAGCCACGGCTGCGCCTGGTGACGCGAGGCGCCGAGAAGGCCTCCGCCGACGAGGTCAGCGCAAACCCGCGTGCCGCGTCGGTGCGGTTGCGCGCCGTGGAACGGGTTCACCCGGGCACGGGTGCGGCGGCATGAGCAGCCCCTTCAGCAGCCGCATGCCGCGGATCGCGGAGGCTACCGTCGAACGGGCTCGGTTGCGCGTGGTGCCGCGGCGGACGACGAGGCCCCCCAGGCTCCCCTTCGTCACCCTGGTGTCCCTGCTGCTGGTGATCGGCGTGGTCGGTCTTCTGCTGTTCAACACCTCGATGCAGCAGTCGTCGTTCACCGCGACGGCACTCGAGCAGGAGGCGTCGCTGCTTGACGCCGAGGAGCAGTCGCTGCAGATGGACCTCGACATGCTCCGCGACCCGCAGAAGGTGGCTGCCGCAGCCCAGGAGCTGGGCATGGTCCCTGCGGGAAGCCCGGCGTTCATCCGTCTCGAGGACGGCAAGGTGCTCGGCAACCCAGCCGTCGCCGGTCCGGACCAGACCATGCGCATCTCTCCGCTTCCCACGACGAGGCCGAGACGGCTGAGCCCCGACCCGGTGATCCTCAGGTTGCCCGACGCGAGGAGAGCCGCACGTTGAGGTCCAGGTCCCGGCCCAACTCTCTGCGCGGCACCTCCCTCGTGCGGCTGCGCGTCGCCCTCGTCCTGATCGCGATGGTCGTCTCCGTCTTCGGCGCACGGCTCTTCCAGCTGCAGGGGGTCGATGCCCGGGCCTACGCCGCCAAGGCTGAGGCGGCGGGAGTGGTCACGCTGACCCTCCCAGCGACCCGAGGTGCCATCACCGACCGGACCGGGACCCCGCTGGCCGAGTCCGTCGACGGGCTGATGATCGTCGCCGACCCGACCAAGACCCGCGAGGACGCCAGCGCGATCGCCAAGCTGCTGGCGGCGAGGCTCGAGGTCGACTACTTCGAGGTGCTCGAGAGGTTGCGCAAACGGCACACCCAGTTCCAGTATGTCGCCCGCCGAGTCCCGTCGACCAAGGCCCGGGCAGTGGTCGAGGCGATCGACACGAGTGGGTACAAGGGGATCGATGTGCGTCGTGATCCGGTGCGCGACTACCCCGCCAAGGACGTGGCCGCGAACATCCTGGGCTTCATGGGCGAGGAGGGCCAGGCGATGGACGGCTTCGAGCTGCTCTTCGACGACATCCTCGCCGGGAGGGACGGGACGGCGACCTACGAGCAGGGCGGCGGCAACCGCATCCCGCTGGGCGACAACAGCGTGGTCTCGCCGGAGAGCGGCGACGATCTCCGGCTCACCATCGACCGCGATGTCCAGTGGTACACCCAGCGCGTCCTCCGGCAGGCCGTGCAAGCCTCGCGCGGTGAGTCCGGAGCCGCGGTCGTGATGGACACCCACACCGGTGAGCTTCTCGCGCTCGCCGACCACCCGACGTTCGACGCCAACAACCCGGTGTCGTCCCCGAAGGAGGATCTCGGCGCCCGCTCCCTGTTCGACGTCTACGAGCCCGGTTCGGTGGAGAAGGTGCTCACCGCGTCGTCGCTCATCGACGCCGGACTGGTCACCCCCGGCACCCGGATCAGCATCCCCAACCAGCTCCGCCGCCAAGACCGCGTGATTAACGACTACTGGGAGCACAGTCGGCTTCGGCTGACCCTCACCGGGGTGATCGCCAAGTCCTCGAACATCGGGACCGTGCTCGCCGCCGACGAGTTCACCCCGCGTGGCCTGCACCGCTACTTGTCCAGCTTCGGCCTCGGGCAGCCGACGAGGATCGGTTTCGCCGGGGAGGCGCCGGGCCTGCTGCCGCCGTGGGAGATCTGGCAGCAGATCAACCAGGACACGATCGCCTTCGGCCAAGGGGTCTCGGTGACCGCCGTACAGATGGCCGCCGCTATCAACGCGATCGCCAACCGTGGCGTCTACGTCGCGCCGAGCCTGGTCAAGGGGTCGGCGACCACGGCGGACGGGGACACCGTCGGCAGCGACGTGGCCACCACCCGCCGCGTGCTCAGCAGACGCGCGGCACGGCAGACCACCCGGATGATGGAGGCGGTCACCGACCTCGAGGAGGGTACGGCGCCGGCCGCGGCGATCGAGGGCTACCGGGTGGCCGGCAAGACGGGCACGGCGCAGCGGGTGGGAGCGGATGGCATGGGCTACGACGGGACGTTCACCGTGTCCTTCGCCGGGTTCGCCCCCGCCGACGACCCTCGGTTCCTGGTCTACGTCGTCGTCCACGACCCGAGGAACGGCGGTGGCGGCGGCACGGTCGGCGGTCCGGCGTTCCACAAGATCATGACCTACCTGTTGCGGAAGTACGCGGTGCCGCCGACCGGCGCGAATGCACCCGACGACCCGCTGGAATGGTGAGCGCGGGTAACCTTCCGGCGTGTCGGAGGTGATCGCACCGCGGCCGAGACTGCCGACGGAGACGCGGCTGAGCTTGCTGGCCGCGTGGCTCGGAGACCGCCTGATCGGCGGCTCCCCACGGTCCGACTCCCCACCGCTCGACCAGCCTCTCGACCCGATCGTGACCGGCGTGTCCCTGAGCTCGCATCGGATCGTGCGCGGAGACCTGTACGCCGCTCTGCCCGGCGCTCGCGTGCACGGGTCCCGCTTCGCCCGAGCGGCGGTGGACTCGGGCGCGGTCGCCATCCTGACCGATGCCGAGGGTGCCGGGTCGGCACGCGACCTCGGAGTGCCGGTTCTGGTCGTCGAGCGACCGCGGGCGCTGCTGGGTGCGCTGGCCGCGAGGGTCTACGACCACCCGGCAGAGTCTCTGCGCCTGGTCGCGGTCACCGGGACTGCCGGCAAGACGACGGCGACGCGGCTCGCCGGGAGCGGTCTGGAGCACGCCGGCGTCCCGGCGGCCGTCGTCGGCACCCTGGGCACCCGGATCCGCGGCAGGGAGGTCCCGTCCGCACTGACCACGCCGGAGGCGCCGGATCTTCACGCCCTGTTCGCGGTGATGCGCGAGGAGGGCGTTCGAGGCGCAGCGATGGAGGTCTCCAGCCACGCTCTGGTGATGGGCAGGGTCGACGGTGTGGTCTTCGACGTGGCCGCCTTCACCAACCTGGGCCGGGACCACCTCGACTTCCACGCCGACGTGGAGGACTACTTCTCGGCGAAGGCCGGGTTGTTCACCGCGGAGCGAGCGCGTCGCGGTCTGGTCAACATCGACGACGGCTACGGACAGCGTCTGCGACGGGAGGCCACCATCCCGCTGCGCACGTTCTCCGCGTCGGGAGCCGAAGCCGACTGGCGAGCGACCGACGTCGTCGCGACTCCGACCGGGTCCCGCTTCACCGTCGTTTCGCCAACTGGTGAGCGCATCCCCGCGCAGGCGCCGATACCCGGCGCTTTCAATGTGGCCAACGCGCTCGTCGCGGTCGCCGCGCTGGCCGAGGTGGGCTTCGATGCGGCGGCGGTGGCCGACGGGATCGCGTCCTCGTCCGGCGTGCCGGGCCGGTTCGAGCAGGTCCGGGCAGGCCAGGACTTTCTGGCCCTGGTCGACTACGCACACAAGCCCGACGCCGTCGCCGCCGCCCTGGAGGCGTTGGCCGCCCAGACCCCGGGCCGCCTCATCGTGATCCTGGGCGCCGGGGGAGATCGTGACCCGGGCAAGCGCGAGGTGATGGGTGAGGTCGCGGCTCGGCTCGCCGACGTACTCGTGGTCACCGACGACAACCCGCGCACCGAGGACCCCGCGCTCATCCGGGCGGCCGTTCTTGCCGGCGCCGAGGGGGTCTCCGCACGCGAGCGCGCGGAGACCCACGAGTGTGCCGACCGCCGCGAGGCCGTGCGCCTGGCCGTGTCGTTGGCGACGAGCGGTGACACGGTCGTGGTGGCGGGCAAGGGACACGAGTCCGGACAGGACGTGGCGGGCACCGTCCACCCCTTTGACGACCGCGTCGTCCTCCGGGACGCGGTGGAGGCGCTGCCTTCGTGATCGCGATGAGCCTGGCGCAGATCGCCTCGGTGGTCGGCGGGGAAGCGCACGCAGACTCCGGTAGCAGGGTGATCGGACCGGCCTTCCTCGACAGCCGCGTCGTCGAGCTCGGCGGGTTGTTCGTAGCCTTTGTCGGCGAGCAGGTCGACGGTCACGACTATGCGCAGGCGGCCATGAACGCCGGCGCCGCGGCAGTGCTCGGCACCCGTCGGCTCGACGTGCCCATGGTCGTCGTCGAGGATCCCGTCGAGGCGCTCGGCAGGCTCGCGCGGCACCTGCTCTCGCAGCTACCGCAGCTGGTGGTGATCGCCCTGACCGGCTCACAGGGCAAGACCGGCACCAAGGACCTGCTGACTCAGGTTCTCTCCGAGTCAGGTACGACGGTCGCCACCATCGGGTCCCTCAACAACGAGATCGGCCTGCCGCTGACGGTGCTGCGCGCCGACACGGACACGCGCTACCTCGTCGTCGAGATGGGCAGCCGAGGCATCGGTCACCTCAGCTACCTCTGTGACATCGCTCGCCCTGACGTGTCCCTCGTGCTCAACGTCGGGAAGGCTCATCTCGGGGAGTTCGGCACCCAGGCCGACATCGCACGCGCCAAGGGCGAGATCGTCGACGCGCTCGCTCCGAGTGGCACCGCCGTGCTCAACGCCGACGACCCGCTCGTGGCGGCGATGGCGGAGCGGACCTCGGGCCGGGTGGTGACGTACGGGCAGAGCAAAGGCGCAGACCTGCGGATCATGAACCCCCGGCTCGACGACCGGGGCCGGGCACGCTTCCATCTCCGCAGTGACGACGAGAGCCATCACGTGGAGCTCGAGCTCCTGGGTGGGCACCAGGCGAGCAACGCCGCCGCCGCTGCGGCGGTGGCGACTGCGCTCGGCGTACCGCTGGGCGAGACGGCGCAGGCGCTGGGCCGCGCGCGGGCCACCTCGCGATGGCGGATGGAGCTGCATCGGCTGGACACGGGGGTGACCGTCGTCAACGACGCCTACAACGCCAATCCGGACTCGATGCGAGCCGCGCTCGAGACGCTGGCGGCGATGGGCCGCGCACCGGGCACTCGCACGGTCGCCGTCCTCGGCGAGATGCGGGAGCTGGGCGCGTCGAGCACCGAGGAGCACGAGGCGGTTGGCAGACTGGCCGTGCGCCTCGACATCAACCGGCTCCTCCTGGTGGGAGAAGCCGCCCGGCCGATCTTCCGGGGAGCCGGTCTCGAGGGCTCGTCGGCGGAGGAGTCGGTGTTCGTGAACGACAACACCCAGGCGCTCGGCTGGTTGGAGCACAACCTCGCCCCTGGCGACGTGGTCTTGTTCAAGGCCTCGCGGCTGGCCGGGCTCGAGTCGCTGGCCGGCGCGCTCATCGAGGCGGCCGAGGGGGGCGGGCCGGAGTGAGGGCGATCCTGCTGGGCGGCAGCCTGTCGTTGCTGTTCACGCTGCTGGGCACGCGCGTGGCGATTCGGGTGCTGGTAGCCAAGGGGTACGGACAGCTGATCCGAGACGACGGACCGACCACCCACCACACCAAGCGGGGAACCCCCACGATGGGGGGCCTGGTCATCATCTTCTCGGTGGTGTTCGCCTACTTCGCCGCCAAGCTCATCACCCAGGACGCTCCGTCGGCGTCCGCGCTGCTGCTGCTCCTCCTCTTCGTCGGACTGGGCACCGTCGGCTTCGTGGACGACTACATCAAGGTCGCCAAACAGCGCTCGCTCGGGCTGCGCAGCACGGCGAAGATCATCGGCCAGACCGTGGTGGCGGTCGCCTTCGGCTGGCTCGCGCTGATGCCCGCGCTCGCCGACGAGCGCGGGACGACACCTGCCTCGCAGCGGATCTCCTTCATCCGGGAGTTCGACGGCTTCACGCTGCCGGTGGTGCTGGCGATCGCGTTCATGCTGGTGATGATCGCCGGCACCAGCAACGGCGTGAACCTCACCGACGGGCTCGACGGCCTCGCCATCGGCACGTCGACGATGGTCTTCGGCGCCTACACGCTGGTCAACATCTGGCAGAACAACCAGTCCTGCCTGTTCTCACAGGGACCCAAGTGCTACGACGTTCGCGACCCCCTCGACCTCGCTGTCATCGCCGCGGCGCTGACGGGGGCGTGCTTCGGGTTCCTGTGGTGGAACGCCAACCCGGCGAAGATCATCATGGGCGACACCGGCTCGCTGGCCCTCGGCGGTGTGCTCGCCGGCTTCGCGATCCTGACGCGCACCGAGCTGCTGCTGCTGATCATCGGCGGGCTCTTCGTCGTGATCACCCTCTCGGTGATCCTTCAGGTCGGCTTCTTCAAGGTGACCAAGGGCAAACGGTTGTTCCGGATGGCGCCGCTGCAGCACCACTTCGAGCTCATCGGCTGGGCTGAGGTGACGATCGTGATCCGGTTTTGGATCATCTGCGGGCTCAGCGTGGCTGCCGGTCTCGGGATCTTCTACGCCGAGTGGGTAGCCGGGGCGTGAGCGCTCTCCGATGATCCAGGACGGACGAGTCCACCGGCTCGGCCGGCGTGACTCGTGGGAGGCCGTGCGAGTCGTCGTGGCCGGGCTGGGAGTCTCCGGGTTCGCCGCGGCCGACAACCTGACCCACCTCGGTGCTCGCGTGACGGTGCTCGACGAGTCCGACGCCGGAGACCGGGGCGAGAAGGCCACCCTGCTCGAGATCCTCGGTGCCCAGGTGCGACTCGGGCAGGGATCGACCTCAGACCTGCCCGGCGAGGTCGACCTCGTGGTGACCTCACCGGGGTGGTCACCGGCCGCACCCCTGCTCGAGCAGGCGGTTGCGCGAGAGGTCCCGATCTGGGGAGAGGTGGAGCTGGCCTGGCGGTTGCGCGAGCCGGAGGGAGCCGCTCCCTGGCTCGCGGTGACCGGGACCAATGGCAAGACCACGACCGTGCAGATGCTCGACACGATCCTGCGCAGCCAGGGACTCCGCAGTGTGGCCTGCGGGAACGTGGGTCTGCCCATGGTCGAGGTCGTGATGGACCCGGCGGCCTACGACGTGCTCGCCGTCGAGCTGTCGAGCTTCCAGCTGCACTACACCTCCTCGATGGCAGCCGAGTCGGCTGCAGTGCTGAACGTGGCCGAGGACCATCTCGACTGGTACACCACCGTGGACGAGTACGCCGCCGACAAGGCGAGGATCTACACGGCGGTGAGTCGTGCTTGCGTCTACAACGTCGCCGAAGCGCGCACCGAGGAGCTGGTCCGCCAGGCAGAGGTGGCCGAGGGTGCGCGGGCGATCGGGTTCACCCTCGGGACACCCGCGGTCGGCATGCTCGGAGTGGTGGACGGGGTTCTCGCGGACCGGGCGTTCATCGAGGAGCGGCAGGACAACGCAGCGGAGCTCTGCGCGGTGGGTGACCTCTTCTCCGACGCGCCACACATGGTCGCGAACGCTCTCGCCGCAGCAGCCCTGGCCCGTGCACACGGCGTCTCGACCACGGCGGTCCGAGACGGGCTGGGATCTTTTTCTCCCGACGGCCACCGCATCGCAGACCTCGGCGAGGTCGCCGGCGTCTGGTTCGTCGACGACTCGAAGGCCACGAACCCTCATGCCGCACAGTCGTCCCTGCTCGCCTACGACCCCGTCGTCTGGGTCGCCGGTGGGTTGGCCAAGGGAGCCAGCTTCGACGGCCTGGTGGGTGTGGTGCGCGACCGGCTGCGCGGCGTCGTACTCCTCGGTCGGGACCGAGCGGTCATCGCCGACGCGCTTTCGCGACACGCCCCCGATGTACGGGTGATCGACGTGGATCGCGGCGAGACTTCAGCCATGGACCGCGTGGTCGAGGCGGCGCTCGACCTGGCCGAGCCCGGTGACACCGTGCTGCTCGCTCCGGGGTGTGCGTCCATGGACATGTTCGCGGACTACGGTGCGCGCGGCGACGCCTTCGCCGAGTCCGTGCGCCGGCTGCGCGGGCGGTGAGCCGGGTCGAGCGTGTGCGGAAGGACGGGACGTGACCACCACTGCCGAACAGCAGCGCGTGGGTGGCGCTCTGTCCGGGTGGATGGCCTCGACCAAACAGGCGCTTGACCGGCCGCTGACGTCGTACTACCTGCTGGTCGGGGCCTCCACGCTGTTGGTGACCATCGGGTTGATGATGGTGCTCAGCAGCTCGAGCGTGTACTCCTTCAAGGAGCACGGCAACAGCTATCACATCTTCCTCAAGCAGCTGATGTGGGTCGGTCTCGCCCTGCCGGTGGCCTTCATCGCCTCACGGATGCCGAGCCGGGTCCTGCGGTGGCTGGCCTGGCCTGGTCTCATCGTCGCCACGGTCCTGATCTACCTGACGCAGACCAGCCTCGGGGTCCGCGTCAACGGCAACACGAACTGGCTGGAGCTCGGGCCGCTGATGCTGCAGCCGTCGGAGATCGCCAAGCTCGCGATGGTGTTGTGGGCCGCCGACCTCTACGCTCGCAAGGAGAAGGTGCTCCACGACTGGAAGCACGCGCTGATCCCGATGGTGCCCGTGACCGGGCTGATGACGGCCCTGGTGGTGCGAGGCGGGGACCTCGGCACCGCCCTCGTCCTGTTCGCGATCATCCTCGGCATGCTGTGGGTGGTCGGTGCCCCGGCCCGGCTGTTCATCGGGTCCTTGATGACGGTCGGGGTGATCGCGCTCTACCTCGCCAGCACCAGCGCCGAGCGGCGGGAGCGACTGACCAACTTCGTCGACCCGTTCAACGACTACCAGGACGCCGGCTGGCAGGCGGCGCACGGCCTGTTCGCGATGTCGAGTGGAGGGTGGTTCGGCAAGGGGATCTCTGCCAGCCAACAGAAGTGGGGGAGCCTGCCCGAAGCGCATACCGACTTCATCTTCGCAGTCCTCGGCGAGGAGCTCGGTCTGGTGGGTACTCTGCTCGTGCTCGTGCTCTTCCTCACCATCGCCTACGCCGGGGTCCGTGTCGCGCTGCGGACCGAAGACGCGTTCACCCGCTACATGTGCGCGGGAATCATCATCTGGCTGATGTCGCAGATGATGATCAACATCGGCATGGTGCTGGTGCTGCTTCCCGTCATCGGTATCCCGCTCCCGCTTGTCTCCTACGGCGGGTCCGCGCTGTTGCCGTCGCTGGTCGCTCTCGGGCTGCTGATCTCCTTCGCCCGGTCCGAGCCCGGTGCACGGGCGGCACTGCATGCCAGGCGCCGGCGTCGTATGGCAGGAGTCACCACCGGAAGTGCTCTGGCGCGACGGGGAAAGTCGCGCTGATGCGGGTGCTGCTGGCCGGCGGCGGCACGGCGGGGCACACCTCACCCCTCCTGGCCACCGCGGATGCGCTGATGCGCCTCGAGCCATCGCTCGAGGTGGTCGCGCTGGGCACCCCCAAGGGGCTAGAGACCAGGGTGGTCCCGGCGGCCGGCTACCGGCTGGAGCTGGTCCCGCCGGTGCCGCTCCCGCGAGAGCCGTCGGTCGATCTGCTCCGGGTCCCGTCCCGGCTGCGCGGTGCGGTGTCCGCGGCGGGGCGGGTGCTCGACCGGTTCCGTCCCGACGTGGTGGTCGGCTTCGGGGGCTACGTGTCGGTTCCGGCCTACCTGGCGGGCAGGCGGCGGCGGATCCCGCTGGTCGTGCACGAGCAGAACGCCCTGCCGGGGCTGGCCAACAGGCTCGGCGCACGGCTGACACCTCACGTGGCTACCAGCTTCCCAGACACGCCGCTGCCGCACGCCCGGTACGTCGGGCTGCCCATCCGCCGGATGGTCTCCACTCTCGAGCGGGCGGCGCTGCGCTCGGAGGCGCTGCGCACGTTCGGCCTTGAGCAGGACCGTCCGACGCTCCTGGTCACCGGCGGGTCCCAGGGCGCACGCCGGCTGAACCAGGCGGTGGCAGGGGCGGAGGAGGCACTCGCCGGCGCCGGTATCCAGGTGCTGCACGTCGTCGGTCCGAAAGGCGAGGTGCGCCTGCCGCCGCGCCCGGACCGACCCAGGTACGTCGTGGTCCCCTACGTGGACCGGATGGACCTCGCCTACGCCTGTGCTGACCTGGTCGTGTGCAGGGCGGGCGCCAGCTCGGTCACCGAGGTGGCGTCGGTGGGTCTGCCGGCTGTGTTCGTCCCGCTGCCGATCGGCAACGGCGAGCAGGAGCTCAACGCGCGACCTGTCGTCGACGCGGGAGGGGGGCTGCTGGTCGCCGACTCCGCGTTCAGCGCCGAGTGGGTCGCCAAGAGCGTGCCCGAGCTGATCGGGGACCGGGAGAGGCTGGCCACGATGTCGGCCGCCGCCACCCGACTGATCCGGCGTGATGGCGACGACCGGCTCGCGGAGCTCGTGCTCGATGCCGCCCGGGGCGCGTCGTGATCATCCCTGTCCCCGCCGAGATCCCGTCCGCTCACGACCTCGGGCGGGTCCACTTCGTCGGTATCGGCGGTGCCGGGCTTTCCGGCATCGCCCGGATCATGCTGGCCCGTGGGATCAGCGTGACTGGCAGCGACGCCGCCGACTCGCCGACACTGGAGGCGCTGCGGGAGCTGGGTGCCGAGTGCGCCGTCGGGCACGACGCGGCGCACGTTGCCGGCGCGGACACCGTCGTGGTTTCGACCGCGGTGCGAGCAGACAACCCGGAGGTGGTCGCGGCTCAGGACCGGGACCTGCTGTTGCTCCCGCGCTCCGCGGCCCTCGACGCGGTGATGCAGGGACGCCGCGTCGTAGCGGTGGCCGGCACGCACGGGAAGACAACCACGACCTCGCTGCTCACCGTTGCCGTGCAGGCCTGCGGTGCGGACCCGTCGTTCGCGATCGGCGGCGACCTCGCCGAGTCGGGGGTCAACGCCCACGATGGAGCCGACGACCTCTTCGTTGCCGAGGCCGACGAGAGCGACGGCGCCTTCTTGGTGTACTCGCCGTTTGCGGGCGTGGTCACCAACGTGCACGCCGACCATCTCGACAACTACGGGACCGAGGAGGCCTATCGCGCCGCGTTCAGCACGTTCCTCGACCGGATCGACCCGGACGGCTTCCTGGTCGCCTGCGTCGACGACGAGGGGGCCGCCGACCTGGCCGAGCAGGCCCAGGCTCGCGGGCTCAGGGTGGTCGGGGTCGGCGAGTCGCCCACGGCGCAGGTGCGCGTCGAGGACCTGCGGTTCGCGGGCGCCTCCTCGACCTTCACCCTGACCGACCGTGGGAAGAGCCTCGGCGCAGTCGATCTGGCGATCCCCGGCCGGCACTACGCACTCGACGCCGCCACCGCGGTGGCAGCCGGGCTCGAGCTCGGCTACGACTTCGACGGCCTGCGCGGAGGTCTCGAGAAGTTCGCCGGCACGCGGCGGCGGATGGAGCTCAAGGGGGAGGTCGACGGCGTCCGTGTCTACGACAGCTATGCCCACCACCCCAACGAGATCAGCGGCGACCTGCAGGCGGCGCGGGAGATAGCCGGCACCGGTCGGGTCGTCGTGGCATTCCAACCTCACCTGGTCTCCCGGACCCGCATGTTCGCCACGGCGATGGGCCAGGCGCTCGGCGCGGCCGACGAGGTCGTGGTGATGGAGGTCTTTGTGGCACGCGAGGATCCGCAGCCGGGTGTGGACGGAGGGCTGGTCGCCTCCGCGGTGCCCCTTCCGGCCGCGCAGGTGGTCTTCGAACCCTCCTGGGAGCTCGCCCCGAGTCGGCTCGCCGACCTGGCGCGGAGGGGGGACGTCGTGCTCACCCTCGGCGCGGGCGACGTGACAAAGGTCGGGCCCTTGGTCCTTGACCTGCTGGCGGCGCGAGCCGGGCACGAGGAGCGGGCCGATGGCTAGAGGCTGGAGGAGAAGCGACTCGACCACGTCGCTGGTGGTCGCTCGCCGGCGCTTCGCACGGCGGCAGCGGGCACGACGGTGGCTCGCGTGGCGTCGCCTGGTCGCGGCGGCGTTGGCCCTGGCCCTTGTCGTCGGGTCGGCCTGGCTGGTGTTCTTCTCCTCGGTGCTCGCGGTCGCCGAGGTCAGTGTCGCGGGCACCGACGTACTTGCTCCCGGCGAGGTTCGTCGGGTGGCGGCTGTGCCCGTCGGGGAGCCGCTCGCAACGGTCGATCTCGAGTCGGTGTCGCAGAGGCTCGAGTCGCTTGCGGCGGTGCAGAGCGTCGACGTCACGCGCACGTGGCCCGACGGCGTGCGGATCGCAGTCACAGAGCGGAGCGCCGTCGCCGCTCTGGAGACCGACGACGGCCTGCGTGGCGTGGACGCGGCCGGCGTCGTCTTCCGCAGCTACCCCGCCGCGCCAAGAGGCCTTCCCGTGCTCCGCCTGAGTGCGGGCGGACGCGCCGACGCGCTCACCGAGGCGGCGGCGGTGCTGGGTGTGCTGCCCAACGAGCTCGCCGCGCGCGTGGAGTCCGTCGACGTTGACAGCATCGACAACATCGCGCTTCGGCTGCGTGATGGTCGCACCCTGTGGTGGGGGAGTGCCGAGGAGTCGGCGACCAAGGCGGCGGTGGCCGCGGTGCTGCTGAAGCAGAAGGCAACCAGCTACGACGTCAGCGTCCCGGGCCAGCCGACGCTGCGCCCCTGACTTGCCGCCCCGAGTCTTCTCGTCCACAGGTCTATACCGGTGGGGTTGTGGGAGCCGAAAGTGTCGGTGGTGGGTCGTAG